>Ga0335075_10001992_pt1 | contig 33176 bp, 29 predicted proteins | sample Lox_Sample_24_FD_206723 | JGI IMG/M metagenome (GOLD analysis project Ga0335075, IMG submission 206723) | Soil microbial communities from Loxahatchee National Wildlife Refuge, Florida, United States - Lox_Sample_2.4 | ecosystem: Environmental > Terrestrial > Soil > Wetlands | place: USA...
GCCTTGCAGCCGGAGCGCGCGCTCAGCCACAACCCACTGGTGCAGGTCATGTTTACCATGAACAGCGAGCAGTGGGGCGAGTTGCGCCTGGGCGAGCTATCGGTGGAAGGGCTGCAGGCGAAGACCAGCACGGCCAAGTTCGACTTGAGCGTATCGGTCACCGACGATGCTCAGACCTTGCGCGGCGGCTGGGAATACGACCAGGCGCTATGGCAGGTATCGACGATCCGTCGCATGCAGGATCATTGGCGCCGGGTGCTCCAAGCGATGGTATCGGCCGATGGCTTGGCGCGTGAGGTGTGGGAGATCGATCTGCTCGGCGAGCAGGAGCGCCGGCAAATACTCGCCGAGTGGAATGCCGCCAGCCATCCCTACGAGCGCACGCAAGGCGTCGTCGCACTGTTTATGCAGCAGGCGCAACGCTATGCCGATCGAACCGCGTTGACCTGCGAAGGCGAAACACTGACGTATGCGGCTTTGGACCACCGTTCCAACCGCCTGGCGCGCTATCTGCGGCGGCAGGGCGTAACACGGGAAACCATCGTCGGCCTGGCACTGGAACGTTCGACCGACCTGGTGATTGCGGTGCTGGCGATCCTCAAGGCGGGTGGAGCATATCTGCCGCTGGATCCGGCGTATCCGGCGGAACGCTTGCGCTATATGCTGGAAGACGCCGATGCCGGTGTCATGATCGGCCGCCGTGCCGATGCACAGGCGCTCGATGCAGGCAGCCGCACGGCGATATGGCTGGACGAGCAAGCGGTGGGGGCGGCGATCGCACGCGAATCCGCCGAAGCGCTGACGCCACGCGTAGACGGCGACGATCTGGCCTATGTCCTTTACACCTCCGGCTCGACTGGACGTCCTAAAGGGGTGATGGTCTCGCACGGCGCCTTGGTCAACCTGCTCCATGTCATGCAGGCCGAAATCGGTATAGGCGTCGACGACAAACTATTGGCAATCGCAACGATTGCCTTCGATATCGCCGGCCTGGAACTGTATCTACCCCTGATCACGGGGGCATCCATTCACTTGCTGGGGCAGGATGCAAGCAGAGATCCATCGCGATTGCGCGCCGCAATCGAGGATGGCATCACCATTCTCCAGGCAACCCCGGCCAGCTGGCGAATGATTTTCGATGGCGGCTGGGATGGCGCACGCCGGCTGAAAGCGATTTGTGGCGGTGAAGCACTGGCCGCCGATTTATGCGAGACCCTGGCCGAGCGAACTACTGCGGCATGGAACGGCTACGGACCGACCGAGGCGACGATCTATGCGACGACCAAACGCCTGGCGCTGGCAGATTCCGCCGCATCCATAGGTACGCCGCTTGCGAATACGCAGGCTTATATTCTGGACGAGCGCATGGCACCGGTACCGGTGGGCGTGCATGGCGAGCTGTATATGGGCGGCCACGGCGTAGCGCGCGGCTACGTGAATCGTCCCGAGCTCACGGCCGAACGCTTCGTGCCCGATCCGTTCGGGGTCGAGGGAGGGCGGTTGTATCGCACCGGCGATATTTGCCGCTATCGCAGCGATGGACAGATCGAGTTCCTGGGGCGTCGCGACCATCAGGTGAAAATCCGAGGCTTCCGCATTGAACTGGGTGAGGTGGAGGCGTTGCTACGGCAGCATCCGGCGGTGCGCGACAGCGCAGTGCTGGTGCAGGAAGTCAACGGCGACGCGCGCCTGCTGGCTTATGTCATTGCCGGTGTCATTGCCGGCGACGAAGCAGCCGCCCATGCCGTTGCGTTGAAACGGTATCTGTCGGAACGCTTGCCGAAATACATGGTCCCCGCGCGAATCCAGCTGGTTAGTGCGATGCCGCTCAATACCAACGGCAAGGTCGATCGCGCGGCATTGGCAGCCATGCAGGACGGCAGCGGCGCCGAGCACCAGGCGGGCGCACTGCCCACGGATATGCTGGAACTGAAACTGGTGGAAATCTGGTGCGAAATACTGGGCGTTGCGACGGTCGGCACGGACGACGACTTCTTCTCGATCGGCGGCCACTCGTTGCTCGCCACGCGCCTGGTTGCAGCGATCGGGCGATGGCTGGGTATCAGGGTGCCGCTATCAACCTTGTTCCGCGCTCCCACCATCGCGAAGCTGGCGGCGATGTTGCGCAACACCGCCGAGGGTAGCGAGGCGCAGGTCATCGTTCCCATTCGCGCGCAAGGACAGCGTCCGCCCTTGTTCGTGGTCCATGGAGGTGGCGGCGAAGTGCTTTCGTTCCGTGAGTTGGCCAGCCATCTGGCCGACGACTTGCCGGTATACGGTGTGCAGGACCCCGACACTTATGCTGACGAACCAGGGTCGCGATCGATCGCCGAGTTGGCGGCGCTATATGTGGCGGCGATCCGCCATGTGCAGCCGGAAGGCCCGTATTCGCTGGCCGGCTGGTCGTTCGGCGGCCTCGTGTGCTTCGAGATGGCGCGGATGCTGCGCGAACAAGCTTGCGCAGTGTCGATGCTGACGATCATCGATGTGATACCTACCGGCACCACGGCGGCCGCCGAGGTCACCGAAGACCAGATGCTGGCCGCCTTGGTACAGGATGTCGTGAAGGTTTCGGTGGACGATCTCGCCGCATTGGCGCCCGCGCAAAAGCTGCAGCACATCGAAAACCGGATGAAACAGGAAGGCACGGTTCCGATGGACGTGCGCGATTTTCTGCCGCGGCAGCTTGCCTTGTTCAAAGCCAGGATAAAGGCAAGAAATGCGTATGTTCAGCAGCCTTACGATGGCGAGCTTCACCTCGTCCTCGCCAAGGATGGCGATATCATGCGGTCAAGCAAGTACGCTTCGGACGATGGCTCGTATGGCTGGAGCGCCTTTGCCGCGGGGGTCCGCGTGCACGTGGTGCCGGGTGATCATGGCAGCGTCGTAAGAGAGCCCCATGTAAGCTTCCTCGCCGAGGTCATAACCCGGAGCTTGCCAGTCACGGATCCCCATCTGCTTTTACGCGGGCCCGACGGCCCGGAAACAGCAGCTTCGGAACACGATGATCTTCGATACACCGATATGGCCGAAGATATGGTTCCGTAAGCACATCGCGTCATACATGTTGATAGCACGGGAGCGGTACATGAGCGTAGTCGCTTATTGCGTAGAACACGGGGCATCGAGGCGTCACCCATCGCCGCCGGTTCGCCAATTCGTGGCGGCACTAGTGATGCTTGGATTGGCCGGATCTGCCTGGGGAGCCGATATGTATAAAGAACAGACTGCGATCCCCATGAGCCACGTGCAGGCCATTGATCTGCATGTTTCCGCCGGCGATGTGCACCTGGTGCAAGGTACGCAAGCAGGAAGCGCATGGTTGCGATATACAGTCAAGCGCATGGGCACCAATGCTTCCGCCCCCGTGCCGCACGTTTCCAACGGCGTAGGCGCGATCGATGTGAATGTCGACGGCGGCAACGGCAGCGAGATTGATGCGGAGCTGGTGGTGCCCGCGGGAACCCGCGTGGCCATTACCAGTGCCGGCGGCAATATCGATATCGGATCCGTCACGGGCGATAAAGAGGTCAACTTGACGGCGGGCGATGTCAAAGTGGCGGTGGGGGATCTGTATCGCGACATCGATGCCGCTACACGCATAGGAGATATCCACTCAGCCAAGGGACTGAGTACTGCCGCGCAGCAAAATGTGGGCATGACGGGCAAATCGATGACGATGCGTGGCCCCGGCCACTATTCGCTGCGGGTACGCGTTGCAGTCGGCGACGTGTATCTGAACCAATGACCGAGCCGACCGCGCAGAGGAACCAGCCTTAAGGACATGCAAAACCCATGAAGTGGACAGCCCTGTCACGCCTCTTTCATTCGCGCAATTTCCCATTGCTGTGGGGCGGCGAATTCATCTCCACGCTGGGTGACAGGTTTCACCTGATGGCGCTGCCGTGGCTGGCCCTGGAGCTGAGCGGCTCCGGCACGGCGCTAGGTTTGGTGTTGATGATGTCGATGTTGCCGCGGGCCATACTGACCCTCTACGGCGGTGTGCTTACTGACCGGATCTGTCCGCGCCGCCTGATGGTCATGTCGAACATCGGCCGGGCTATCGTGACGGCGTGGCTGGCGGCAAGGGTGCTGACCGGTACCTTGGGCATGTGGGAGCTATACGTCATCGCCCTGGTTTTCGGCACCTTCGATGCCTTCTTCTATCCCGCCTACAGTGCGTTGCTGCCGCAGATCGTCAATACGGACCAACTCGCCGTCGGCAATGCAATGCTGCAGGGCACGGCGCAATTCAATTCGTTGATCGGACCGGCGATGGCAGGGGTCGCCATTGCAGGCCTGGGCATCGGTACCGTGCTGATTGTCGACGTAGCTAGCTTCATCGTGTCGATCTGCACGCTGACGTTGTTGCGCGTGCCCGCCAAGCTGCCCTCGGCATTTAGTGAAGACGGCTCGCCGCCGGCAAGCATGTGGCAGGCAGCCAAGGAAGGCTTTTCATATGTGGCCCGGCACAAGGTCATTCGGGTGCTGCTGCTGCCACTGGCAGCCATCAATCTGTGTGTGTCCGGCCCGTTCCTGGTTGGCACCACCTGGCTGGCCAAGTACCACTTCGGCCGCCCCGAAGTCTACGGAAGCCTGCTATCGGCCTTCGCCCTGGGCTCGATCGCCGGGACGCTGATCACCGGAGCCATGAAGTCGCACAACCGGCTCGGTCCGGCGATCATCGGCCCCTCCGTCATCCTTGGCCTGTCGCTTGCCGCCCTGGGTCTGCCGCTTACGCAATGGATGGCCATGTGCACCATGTTCTCCGCCGGCGCGGCAGCCGGATTCATCAGCGTATTCGTCATTTCTGTGGTGCAAAAAAGCACCTTGCCGCAGTTGCTGGGCCGAGTGCTGAGCATGGTGATGTTCAGTTCGGCAGCACTAACTCCGGTGTCTTACCTGGTCGCTGGCCTGGTGATCAAATGGGGGGTTTCATGGCTATTCCTGGGCGCATCCGCGGCCTTGCTATCCCTCACGCTGATCGCATCGATAAGCCGTTCTCTCTGGACCAAGACCAGCAGCCTCGAAACCTCCACCGCTGTCGACGCCGCCTAAACTCAGTTGATTGGCGCGTTGATCACCGCGACAGTGGGTAACCGTGCAATATAAAGTGTTGGCGAAACACCTGTGTTATCGGGGTTAGGGAGGTGCTGCTCTCAACCCTTAGGAATAGTTATGAAGGGTAGGGCATGCGCCTGCCGTCGGCCCTTGGAAGGTACGCTCACATCGTCCAAGCAGCGGAGACGCCTGGTCCACCTGATTCGCAAAAATGGGTTGGCTAGAATAAGCAGCCAACGCGATGAGCATGGGAACAGGGGCCGTCACCGACGTTCTGCGCATTATTCAGGAGCGCGGTATGATTTGGGCGCATCAACAGTTTCAACTCGCGCATTCGGAGCTAATGTCATTTCCATACGGATTTCGACTGCAAGTGTGCACTATACGCATGAGTAGTTAGAAATGGCCTTTTTACTGTCAAAGCTCAGGGTGGGTATGTCGGAACGGGGCGGTCGGATCACCAAAGTCAGGGACTGGATTGTCGGAATCGCGGGTGTGATTGCAGCGGTGGCGGCGGTGCTTTCCGTGCCTGATCATTCAGCAAGCAATCTTTCCACTCCTGGCGACAACCAAGCTCGAAGTGCTGCGCCCCAAAATTCGTCGCCCAACGTCTATACAACTACCCGTTCAGTGGCTGACCAAGTCAATCAATCGGATACTTCGGGTCAAGCACCGGCCAGTCAAACTGGGGCGTTCACTGCAGCTACTCCAACATCGAGCAGTTCTAGTTTGTATGGACCTCAGGCCGGGCGGCTAGACAATGGCACATCCTCAGTAAGCCAAACCAATGGCGGAATAAGTCCAACTTCTGGAGGCGTAGAAACAGTCTCTAACCATCCAGCTGCAGGCAAAGGCTCGGAGGATGAGCAACGGAGTTCCGCGCAATTGGTAACTCGCTACATAGCGGAACACCAAGAACTATCCGGGTGTGGCACCTTATCTGAGGTTTATTGTGAAGCAGATATTGTGCGGGCAGCAGAACGATATGCGCTGCAGGTTGGGAATGGTTGCGATATTGGAAATAGTGCGGGCGAGACGTGTCCGATAAACCCCGAGGTTGTTGTAGTTCGAAAGGAACGCGAGATTGAGTTGCAAGCCCTTGAAAGAAAGCGAGATACGCTTGAAAGCCAACTTTCGTTAGTAGACCTAAGCCCTCCATCGAGCTTCTATCAAGATATGGAGTCGTGCAAAAGGAGTGCGTTGAATTCTGGGTTACGCAATGAGCTGTATCAGCAGTACGTGACGTCTACATGTTTGCCTAAAGCTCGGGCTGCTCGAGCCAAACCTTTGAAGGATTTACTTGATCGCGTTGACGCCAAGATAAGTCAGATAAACCAATATAAGTAGAGGCGTGGCGATTAGAGAGGGTTATCGGGGGTAGGGTAAATTTGCGATTTTCGCCAGTTGCGGACACGCCGCTATAGCTCTTGGCATCTAGCGAACTGTTTGGTGAAAGGGGCCCATGGGTGTTCTGGATCCAGATCGCCAAGGTCGATATGAGTCGATCAAAAAGTCTCCATCTTCGAGAACTATTTGTGCGAATAGTCAAGCGACTTCAATTGATGTTTCGATGCCCGTAGCTAAAAATTCGAGTTACTTCCCACCCTGTGGAAGAATGATGCCAAACGATTAAAAATGCAGCCTCGCCAAAGCATTTGCCAGATTTTATCTCGCAAAATGTATGGCTCCCTTCCTCGATGGCGCCATAGTCCTTGATAGGGAATACTTGCAAGCTTCCTGCCCTAAGTACGCGCCGAAAATTGCCGCATACATCTTTGCGAGTTTTTTCAATATAGGCTTCTCTCGTCCAAGTGACACCACCTTTGTCGTGGTAAAATTCAAGGTGAGGATTCAAATAGCTTGCGTGTTTTTTAAGCTGATTAGGCGAACTGCAATGATTGAACGCATCAAAGAGTTCTGTATCTAATTTTGAGATAGTGTCAAATAAGGAGTCACGATTTGGAGAATTCTCTGAGTTAGATGTCGCGGGTGTTGCATCTCCTACATTGAAGGCAATAAGGGTAAAAAACACGCTAGCCAAGCAGACATTTCTATTCACTTCTATCTCCATCATCTAGGTGAACAATCTACCAGGGCGGAACAATGGCACCAGTCTTTGGTCATGCGGCGCGTCTTATGCAATACAGCAGTGGGGGAAAAGGACACAAGGCGTGTGCCAACGGTTCTGATGGCACTGATCAAATTTGACATAATATACATTATGCGCAAAAGAGGACGAGGCCGATGCGGAGCCGCGATCCCGAAGTCATCCCAACTAAAACTGTTACGGCCTGCCATGTGGAATCGGCGGTCATCCGCCAAATAATGTAATGGTCGAATTTCGATCGGCGCGTATGGATTGGTCAGGGGAGTTCCGGCGTCGTGCACCGGGGCGCTGATTCCTTGGAGCAGGCGACGAAGGGGGGAGCGGTACGGCCCGCCCATTAATGCCTCCGTTGACCGGGCGCTGATTTCATTCTGGAGGCGACTTCATTTGAAGGGTAAAACGCAACCACCCTTTGATCGTTGCGGGACTGGGTCATGCCGAGATCACTCGCACACCACGCTGCCGTTCTTCACGGCGCAAGGCTTCTGGAAGTCGGGCGTGTAAAAGTCGGCGCCCTGCCATGTGGAAATCGCCGGTGCCGGTTCTTCCGGTTTGCTCGCCACGAAGTTGGCGGCATCGTCGATGCTGCCCTTGCCGATATAGCGCGCGACCAGCGGATACGGGAAGACGGGACGCGTGCGGTTCACCGCCAATGCCGGCATGACGTCGCGCCCGAGCCCATCATGTCCCGGCATGCCCTGTCCCGGTGGCGGGCCCGCCTTGGAACCGGGCCGCGCGCCGGAGGGCGGCGGACCGAACTCAGGTTCCACGCTGGGGCGGCCAGCCACGATCTTTTCCGGTGCATGCCCCTGCTCCACCCATTGCATCAGTGGCGTGAGTACATCGAACTGGCTAGGCCCCTGGCCGCCGAAGCAATGCCCCATGCCCGGGAAGAGGAACAGCCGCACCGATTGCGCGGTGGCGCCACCCAGCAACTGCTTCACGGCATCGAAGTAGGCGATGGTATTGAGGGGGGAGATGTGGGGGTCGGCCCAGCCGTGCCAGAGAAGCAGTTTGCCACCGTGGCTTGTGAACGGTTTCAGATCGGGGTTGGTCGCGTCGTAGAGCACGTGCAGCGGACGCAGCCGGCCAAATGTGGCGATGTCGAAGTGGAAGTCCGCCAATGTCATGGTCGCGGGCGGATTGTGCTCGAATGCCAGGTAGCGGATCGAGCCCATCGCCATGCCCTCGCTCGGGATGGGATCGGTGGCATGCTCGGGGACAAACACCCCCTTCCAGTTCAGCTCCGACCCTACCTGTACCGTGCCGACGACAAAGCGGTGTCCTTGCGCATCATGCGGACCCGCGTAGAGCAGGCGCACGACGCGTACCTGTGCCTTGGTCAAGCATTGCGAAGTGTCGGCAGCACCGGCCTTGCATTCGGTCACGCCCGGATCGAAGTGGCAGCGGCGCGGATCGTCGATCTGGCCGTCTTTCAAGCCATCCTCGGCATCGCACTCGGCCAGGGCGGCAGCGTGCAGAATCGGCAGTTTGTCCGCGGTGAGAATGGCGTGCCCGTTCGCGTCCGTGTTAACGCTTGCCTGCCACGCGTGATAGAAGCTGTTCTGTACCTGGAAATTCATGGCCGGTGCACCGGCCGCAATGCCGTCGAAATCGTCAGGGAAGCGCTGGGCTTCCATCAGCGCTTCACGACCACCGTCGGAGCAGCCGGAAAAATAGGCGTACTTGGGTGGCTCGTTGTAGAAGGCCTTGATCAAGGCTTTTGCCGCCACCGCAGTCAGGTGCACTCCGCGATACGCAAAGTCGATGCGCGCCTGTGGATCGGCACCAAAGCTGCCATCCCCCATGGATTGCCCTTCATGCCCCATGTCGGTGGTGGCGGTGACGAATTCGCCCTGCTCTGCGGGCGCGCATCCCTCTGCGTGCTCGATACGCAAATTCATGGCTCCGCACAGGCCGCCGCAGCCCAGTTGCAGATAGCGCTGGGTCCATGTCGACGTTGGCAAGTGCATTTCAAAACCGATATGCGGAGCGATAGTGCCAGCCAGTGCGCAGAACAAACCGGTTCCGTTTGAGACAGTTCTCGCGCTGGTGATACTGGTCTTGGCGCCTACCTCAGCGGTGACGTCTACCGAGCGCATCGACTCGCAAGACCTGGCCGCGGCCACCGTAGCTGGTGCGCCCTGCGTTTCCGCGTGGACAGATCCCATCACCGTAAGCAGCATGAGCATAAGCAACCCTGCCCTGCTGCTTGCCAACCGCTTCATCGCATTCATCCGCTTCCTCAGTTCGCCTCACTATCGATGGCGCTGATTCTGCGGCAGTTGAAACTGACGAGCTATCGAATCACACCCTCATAGGTATCGAATTTATTGGATACACCCATAAGGCGTGTTAATAGCAGTTGTCATCAGCGGTGCTGCAACGCAATATTCCGGGTGTCGCTGGCCGCAATGGCCAATCAAGCCTGCTGCCTGCGGAGTGCGGCGCTCAGTCCTGCTGCCCGAGTTGCTGCTCGAGCTGATTCAGGACTTGGTAGCAGGGCAATACCTGGGCCACACTGGCATTCGGCTCACGGCCCTCGCGGATGGCTGCGAAAAACTCGCGGTCCTGCAGCTCGATGCCATTCATCGATACATCCACCGTACTTACGTCTACCGCCGTTTCCGGGCCTTTGCTGTGGGATTGCAGCAGATCGTCATAGCGCGCGATATAGGTGGCGCTGTCCCCGATGTAGCGGAAGAATGTGCCAAGCGGACCATCGTTGTTGAAAGATAGGCTCAACGTGCAGATTGCGCCGTTTGCGGCTTGAAGCTGGATGCTCATGTCCATCGCTATATCCAATTCCGGGTGAATCGGACCTTGGACGGCATGGGCTCTTACGATCGGACTTCCAGTCTGATAAGCAAAAAGATCCACGGTGTGCGCCGCGTGGTGCCACAACAGATGATCGGTCCAACTGCGCGGCTGGCCCAAGGCGTTCATGTTGGTGCGGCGGAAAAAGAAGGTCTGCACGTCCATCTGCTGAATGTGAAAGTCGCCCGCCTGAATCTTGCGATGGACATACTGGTGGCTTGGATTGAAGCGCCGCGTGTGCCCAACCATGGCTACCTTGCCAGTCTGCTTCTGCAGAGCCGCCACTTCCACGCCCTCTTTCAGCACATCGCACAAGGGAATTTCGACTTGCACGTGTTTTCCAGCGCGCAGACAAGCTTTCGCCTGATCGGCGTGTATCTGCGTGGGTGTACAAAGGATGACGGCATCCACGTCCTGGATGGCCAGCGTCTCCGCCAGATCAGTGCTGGCGTGCGCGATGCCATAGCTGTCGGCGACCTCCTTCGTCTTGTCCATGTCGCGGCCGACGAGCGAAATGACCTCGACATCAGGAATGTTCTTGATGGCATCCAGATGCTTGATGCCGAATGCGCCGGCACCGGCAAGTGCGACTTTCAGTGACATGTCAACGATTCTCCAGAATCAAATGGCCGACGGCGGTGTTGGATGCAGGCACATGGTAGAAGCGATGCACGACTCTCGGTGCTCCACCGTCCGCCATATCGGCCATGGCGCCGCGGGCGATGAGCCACATCACCAGTTCGATGCCTTCGCTGCCGGCTTCGCGCACGTAGTCGATGTGCGGCGTCCTGGCCAACTCCCTGGGTTCGGCGATCAGCCGATCCAGGAATTGGCCGTCCCACGTTGCGTTGATGAGGCCGGCGCGCGCGCCCTGCAGCTGGTGGCTCATTCCGCCGGTTCCCCAGATGTGAACGTTCAAATCCTCGTCAAAACTTTCCACGGCCCTGCGAATGGCCTGGCCCAAGTTAAAACACCGTTGCCCGCTGGGTACCGGGTACTGAACCACGTTCACCGCGAAGGGAATGACTGGGCAGGGCCACGCATCCGCAACGGGATCCTTCTCCCCGCACATCAACGACAGCGGTACCGTCAAACCGTGGTCGACATCCATCTTGTTGACGATAGTGAGATCAAAGTCCTGCTGGATGACGCTCTGCGCGATGTGGCTGGCCAGCTCCGGATGACCGATGACCTTGGGCACCGGCCGTGCCCCCCAACCTTCGTCAGCAGGCCGATATTCGGCCGCCGTGCCGATGGCGAAGGTCGGGATCATGTCCAGGCTGAATGCCGTGGCGTGATCGTTGTACACCAGAAAGATGACATCGGGACAGTGGTCCTTCATCCACTTCCGTGACAACTCATAGCCCGCGAACAGCGATCGCCAGTAGTCGTCCCGGGTCTTGCCAAGATCCATGGCCGCACCGATCGCCGGCACGTGCGAGGTATAGACCGACGCAGAAATACGAGCCATAGGTCACTTCTCCTTGTCTCGCCGGTGCACGTTGCCTTGCGGCTGGTTCTGCGGCTGCGCGTCGCCATCCTCGCCCAGATAGCGATTGCCCTCTACGCACCGTCCACCTTGAAGCATCATCTCGCGGTACTCCTGCTCGGTCATGCCCGTCATGCTGCCAGCCATCTGCTGGAAGCTCTTGCCGTCCGTGGCGCCAATCTTGGCGAGGAAATAAATATTTCCGCCCGCGTGAATACACCTGTTGAAATCGCGTGCCAGTACGGCCTGTTTCTGCTCTTCGGTCATCGGCCATTCGTCGAGGTAGGCGCGCTCGTCGGCCTTGAAGCGGGCGCGATTCTCCGCCTTCATCAGGCTCATGCAAAATTGGTTGAGCCAATAGCCTATGCGGCTCTGGTCGGCATCGAAGATAACCGTGCCGGGAATGGTGAGGTAAGGCTTGTCCAGGGACATGGTGGCGAGCCTTATGCGACTTCTTCGGGCCAGTAAAGGCGCATGGGATTGTCAACCAGCAACTTTCTCTGCAATGCCGCGCTGGATGCGATGTGCGGAATCACATCCACGAGCAGCCCATCGTCAGGCATATGCTCCTTGAGGTTTGGATGCGGCCAGTCGGTGCCCCACAGCACGCGGTCCGGAAACGTCTCGACGATGCGTTTGGCAAAAGGCACGACGTCGCGATACGCATGGCTCTCGCCATGCAACGCGGCCGGCCCCGTTACGGACAAGCGCTCCGGACAGCTGACCTTGCTCCAGACGTTGGTGTTCTCCCTCATGAATTTCTCGAACAAGGCAAACTCCGGGCCGTCTATCGGTTTACGTACGTCCGGGCGCCCCATGTGGTCGACCACCACGATGGTTGGCAGTCGGGTGAAGAAGTCCCACAGCTCGGGCAGATCGGCCGCCTCGAAGTAGATCACGACATGCCAGCCCAACTTGGCGATACGACCGGCGATCTCGGTCAGTTCATCCTTGGGGGTAAAGTCGACCAGCCGTTTGACAAAATTGAAGCGCACGCCACGAACACCCTCGGCATGCAGATGCTTCAGCTCGTCGTCGGTGATGCTCTGCCTGACCGTGGCCACGCCACGCGCCTTTCCTTGAGAGGACCGCAGCGCATCGACCAGCGCGCGATTGTCGGCACCGTGGCAAGTCGCCTGCACGATCACGTTGCGTGCCAAGCCAAGACGGTCGCGCAAAGCGAACAACTGGTCCTTGCCTGCATCGCAGGGCGTGTATTTGCGTTCCGGCGCGTAAGGAAACGCTTCGCCCGGCCCGAACACATGGCAGTGCGCATCCACGCTGCCGGCCGGCAAGTGGAACGCGGGTTGGCTGGGATCGCCGTACCAGTCCAGCCATCCCGGCGTTTTCTCGAAGGGACCAGAGGTCGGCTTGCTCATCGGAAATCTCTCAATCGATGTACTTCAGGCCAGCAACGGCGAGCGGTTCGCGCATGCTGTACATGTCCAGTCCCAACACTCCGCTGGCAAGCTTCCTGCGCTTCTCCCCCTCATTGGCCTCTCGCTTTCTTGCGGCCTCCAGCGTTTTGGCCGCCAACGCGCGTGGGACACATGCCACGCCATCGTCGTCGGCAACGATGACGTCGCCGGGCGTCACCGACATTCCCGCGCAAACAACTGGGATATTCACCGAGCCGAGGGTTGCCTTGATCGTGCCTTTACTGCTGATGCACTTGCTCCACACCGGAAATTTCATATCGGTCAGCGTCTTCACATCACGAACGCCGGCATCGATGACCAGCGCGCGAGCACCGCGGGCCTGAAAACTTGTGGCCAGCAGATCGCCAAAGTAGCCGTCCGTGCACTCGGCGGTGATGGCTGCGACGACAATATCTCCGGGCTTAATCTGCTCTGCTACCACGTGCATCATCCAGTTGTCGCCGGGATGAAGAAGCACGGTCACCGCCGTACCGGAGACCTGCGCACCCGCGTAGATCGGCCGCATGTATGGCTTGAGCAGACCGACCCGCCCCATCGCCTCGTGTACGGTGGCCGAGCCCAATGCCGCGAATGCGTCGACAACAGCGCAATCGGTACGTTCGATATGGCGATAGACAACCCCAAGCTCGTACATCGTCGAATTCCTAATGTGGTGACCGCATGCGTGATGCCGGATGTTCAGCGGCCCTGTGCCTTCAACAACGCATCCAGGCGTGGATACACGCGGCGGGCGTTGCCTTCAAAGATCTTCCGCCTATCCTCGTCGCCAAGCCGGGGCGATGCATCGACATAACGCTTTGTGTCATCGAAGTAGTGCCCGGTGCACGGATCGATACCACGAACGGCACCGATCATCTCCGACGCGAAAAGGATGTTGTCGACCGGAATCACCGTGTTGAGCAAGTCGATGCCCGGCTGGTGATAGACGCAGGTATCAAAGAACACGTTGCGCAACAGAAACTCCGCCGGCTCAGGCTTCTTCAACATCTGGGCGAGGCCGCGAAAACGGCCCCAGTGATACGGAACCGCGCCTCCGCCATGCGGAATGATCAGTCGCAGCGAAGGAAAGTCCTTGAACAGGTCGCCGGTCAGAAGCTGCATGAACGCCGTCGTGTCGGCATTGAGATAGTGCGCGCCCGTTGTGTGGAAACACGCATTGCAACTGGTGGACACGTGCACCATCGCGGGAATGTCGTATTCGAGGGTCGGCCGGGATAGATACAAAAACCGGCACTTTGGCTAGTAAGCAATTGATTTATTTAGATTTTATACTTAATCACGATCCGTGGCCGCATCAATGTCTGAGCAAGGCGAGTCAGGTCTGGCTCCACAGGCTCGAATTCCATATCCGTCTTCGTCAGGGTTACGAAGCTCCCAGAAAGTCAGTAATTCACACGGCGGTGCGAAGGCCAAGCGCTATAAAGATCCGTTCCTAGCAACCGTTTGAGGGTCTGGTGATGCCGCTCCTCCGAGCCATACAAGTCAGAGCTCCCGTCACGGCAAGGCAGTGTTAGAACGCCTAGCGCGCTGGTCGACGGACTTTGCCGAAGGCAGTGTGCTGGCAACGGTCAAGGCCGCACGCTCAGATTGGGTGCAGTACTTAGCGTTGTGCGAAACGAGTAGAGCGACTCCCCTGCCCGCATCCGTCGATCAGTTGGAAACGTTTTTGTCGGCCATGATCGACAAAGGCCGCAAGCGCAGTACGGTTGATCGCTATCTGTATACGGTGGGCGTGGTGCAGCCGCTGGGCTGCCGAGTCCGTCCAGGGATCCAGATTGGCCGGTGAAATGGAAAAAGATGATTCGTCGCATGAAGACGACCGAGACCGGCGGCCATGTCCGCAAGCAGGTCGGCGAATTGGATATGGCTAGTGTTGAAGTAACTCTAGCGACCCTGGGCGATAGTCCTCGCGATCGGCGTGATGCCGCCCTGCTCTCCCTTGCATCGGACTCGTTGTGCCGTGAATCGGAACTAGTGGCAGTGCGCGTGGAAGACCTGCATCACAATCGGCGGCGCCATACCTGGTCGCGGCACGTGCCGTTTTCCAAGACCAATCAGGATGGCGCCACACCGTATTGCCGGTTCGTGAGCTTGGAGACTATCGAGCGGATTCGTGCATGGAAGGCGGCCGCCGGCATCACTGAGGGCCTGTTGTTTCTACCAACGGGTGGTCGGCCGCGTGCGATTGGGGTAACTGACGTCGCCCTCCTCCCGCAAGAAGTGGCAAGGATATTTCGGCGACGAGCTAAAGCAGCGGGACTTGATCACGCGGGTACGACTAGTGGTCACTCAGCGCGGATCGGCTCTGCCAATGATTTGGCTGAAAGTGGCGCGACTGGTGCACAAATCCAGCATGCAGGCGGATGGAAGGCCGATCGCATGGTGACTTACTACACACGGCGTTCTGAGGCACGGGCTAGTGCAATGGCGCGTCTTCGCTCAACAAAACGAGGCAATAAAGCATGAATTTTTCCGCGTCCATTTACTACCGCAGGACTGGAATGTGAGGCGCTATAAAAGTCCGATTGCCGGAGAACCGCCGAATCACCATTTATAGGGAATAGCGCTATGAGTGAAAAATCGCAGGCCATCGTCCGTTTCATTGGAAGCCTGATGCCGCTGTACACAAATGTCCCCTTTCAAGCACAGGCCTGCGCACTTAGTTTGCTCGACGGGACGATCATCGCCCCAGTCATCGATGCGGACATCGACACTTTGGACGACGACGGTTGGGTGATGGTCTATTGGCAGGGAGACCCGGACCGAAAAACGGAAGTGCCAGCCGCCTTGGTTGCGAGCCATGCCGTCTTGCGCTACATCGAACTTCGCAGCGCAGGTCTACCGTCGGATGTCTATCGCAAAGAGCGAGACATGCTTGCGGAACATTTCACGCATAAAACTGGCGCAACGCTTTATTTCGCGGATGGTTGGATTGAGCCCGAAAACGTCGCCAGGATGAAGCGCTGGGGAGCCAAAGTCTTCGGGGTGCTGGCCAGTGTATTGGCCAAACACCTTGGACTGCCTTGATATCTAAGGTGCATCGGATGCGGTGCGTAATCACGTCGCTGGCCAGCGATTGATATCTTTTTGCCATTTTCGTTCTTCCCCTGTTCACTACCCGACCCAGAGATCGTTGAGATGCGCTCGCTGGCCACCACCACTGACAAACTAAGGCGATTACCCATATTATTACTGCCTAGATCTCCCTCGGCTCAGCGGGTGGCGCCTTTTTTGGGGGGCGAAGCAGAGCTTGCCTTGCCCCATAACACGGACTAATCGCGCCGCCCCGCCTCCGGCCATAAGCCATAAGTCCAGACGATCCATATAGAAGAAATCAGGAATTCCAGGTGGGAAATTCGAGCGTGAACTCAGTCTCGTGATACGCAACGCCTTTTGTTATATCGTTCGGTGGCGAATGTGATCGGGTACTTCCAATCCAGCGCTGCGGAGGGCAACCCAGCAGCAAGGCTCCTGAAATAACTTTGAAGAGACAGTTTCGCAACGCGCCTAGCCTGTCAGGTGGCAATGCAGAACATGTAACAGGGGATAAAACGTGGGAAAGAAGAAGCGAAAGGGACGTCGCGCAAAGGGCGGTGGCATCAAACCATCGAAGGGACGTGTAGCTAAGAAGAAGCGCTTGGTGATCCCTGACTACTATACGCTGCCCTTCGCACATCTACATAGGCTACTGCATGCAGAGTTGTTGCAAGCGCACCACACTCGACCCGCAGAAAAGCTTCGACTATTCCTCGAAACAAGATTCGGCCCCTTCTATCCGAAGGTGGCCGAATGGGAGCTTTTGTTTAAGGTACTGACCGACCTTGAATCCGAGATGGCTCGGATTTTGGCGACCCGCAGTGTGATGTTTTGGCTGCACGTCTACCGCCGACTTGCGCCTTTTTCTGCTGACGACCAGGGACGCCCGCGCGACTGGGTCACGACGTATCTGATTCGGGATATTGTCGAGTCCGCCATCCAGAAATACGGTGCCATCAATGATCGTTGGGAATTGGCGCTTTCCAACGAGGTGGATCCCAACATTGTGCTTGGCGGCTGGTTTGCGAAGTCTTTAGATCTGCTTCCAGACCAAAGCGATCGTGATGCTTTTGCGAAGGCGGTTTTGGACCAACCGGCTTTAGTCATCGTTGACTTCGAGGCCAAGAACCTCTGCGACATTTATGAGGTCGAAGGGCTTGCCTTCGAGTATTGGCAAATTACAGCCAAACTGAGAGCAATAGGAAAAGGCGCGGAGGTCATGGTATTGCCGGGTCCTATCCTAAGCTACAACGAGCGCTGTACTCCGTGGAATCTCATGGAATCATTTGACGAGCGTGCCGAGCGATATGGAGACTTCGACAGCAGTTCTCTAGGAGTTTGGATTGAGCCTGACGGCAACGAGCTGCTAAATACATTCACATTTTCGCCGAATACGCGAAACCAGAAAGTGTCTTCGATCTTCGCAGAGCTTGGTTTGCAGATATCCGTCCCGCCTGGCGAACATGACGTTAACTACATCCCTCATCGATTTGATGCGTACAAATTCTGCGAGCGGCACACGTACATCGCCGAGCGCTTTGAGGCTAGAAAGGGATTCTCGCTCAAAGTTTTTCCTTTGGTCTTTGAGTGCCTCAGTGACTGCTTGATCAATTTTTCTCATCCGGCTTCGAAGGCACTCACTCTCAAGGAGTCGATTGGTTTGTCCTTCTACAATCTTTGCCGACGCGCCTACTCCCTAAAGAGCGAGGCAATGTATGACTTCGTTGAGCGTGAGTGCATCAAGCGAGTGGCTTCGCGGTGCGCATTCACCGAGGAGGAAGCGCGTGCGCAGGTCGCGGCAATTTTGGCATCGCTGAAACTTAGCCAAGAAACGCGATCGGTGATTGGACTTTGGAGTCGAGGCCCGCGCTTTCCCATTATAAAGATTCCAGGGGGATATTTATTCGACTTCTACGGGATTCACCGTTACTTCCACAATCTGTTTGTAGGAGTAAGGGAAGATAATACGGATCGCGGCTACGTCTTCGAGGACGCATTCCGGGCTGCCCTCACGAACGCTGGAATCTCTTTGGAACAGAGAAGCTTCACTTTCGAAGACGGCACAAAAGCAGAAGCCGACGCGGTTTTCTATCTAGGCGACAAGTTGGTTGTCATCGACTGCCTTTCGGTGTGGCGACCATTGGATTTTGAAATCGCGCGGCCAGTGACGATGAACAAGAGACAAGCGATGATAGACGAGAAGATCACGAAGTCGCTTGCGCGGGTCGCTAAGCTTCAGGCCAGCCCGGTCGGTCGGAACTTTGACTTTAGTAATGCTCGTGAATTTGTGACGCTCGTAGCCACGCCATTCACAGAATGGCTGTGGGACAGGTCAGATAGGCTTTGGCATGATGCGTCAACACCACGCGTCATGCGCGCTAACGAATTGATTGACTGGGCCCTGTCGCAGGTAGCCAAGGAGTCGGCACCTTGAGCCATGTAACTTCGCTGACGCCCAGCCCTGATAACTTGGCTTAGTCACCTTGCCCAACTCCGCGGTCAAAAGCGGACACGTCCAATCGCCTTGGCGCTAAGTCCTAGGGCCCAGGTACTTCAAGCGGTTATTACAGAGGGGGCATGCTCGGACCCGGACGCGGCTGAGCTTGGCTGGTGTATAGCGTCCGCGTTGATCGCGTCAAAGGCGATTCTCAGGACGCGCGCCACTGCCGGGAGTGCATGGAACTCCAGCCGGAGCTGGTAGCTCGCGGGAACGGGTTGGCTACGTATTCACGTATAACGTCATCGGCAAGTGCGGAATCGGCGTCGGGCCCCAGAGCACACGTCGATGGACGACTATTCGCAATTTAAGGTCAACTTGCTAGAAGTTATATGCAAATTTTCAGATACATTTAAACAACGACTAACAGCTACGTCCCATTTGGCACTAATTTTCTAAGATCTAAGCCGCAATTGCTGCTCCTTAACACCTTATCAAAAAGGATTATGCCATGGCGAATGACGCCTGGAACTCTGTCGATCACAATTACAAGGTACTAGGCAAACCGGTCTATTGCGCATATTTCGATATTATCGGCTACAAGCACAGGCTTTGCGAATATTACACGGGCGCCTTCGGCCTTGTCGCGCGCTTGGAGCGGGCCATCCACACCGTCAACAACCTGCGCGCCCTCATGGAGCCGATGCAGCCTGGCGGGTCAATCCGTTTCATTTCTGATGGAGTACTTCTCACCTATCCTCAAACCAGTCATGGCCTAGCCTGCCTGTTGCATGATGCAGGCATGTTCGCAGCTCATTTGGCGATGGAGGAGCTTTTCGTGCGGGGTGGCATCGCCGCAGGCCTGCATTTCGACGAGGAGGTTCAAGGCATACCGGTACTCGTATCGGAAGCACTTGCGCGAGCGTATGAAATTGAGTCCAACAAGGCCATCCTTCCTCGCATTGTTATCGACCCTTCGCTAGCGGGTGAGCTCACGTCTACAAATAACCGTTACGTCATCGACGATGGCGAGTACCTTATCGTGCATTTCCTACAGCGCTTCGTGAGTGGACGAAAGGAAGCCGAGATTCTCTACAAGGAACTTCTAGATGTCAGTGCACGAAGGGATGTTTCACCCGATGATCGTGCGCGCCGAAAAAATGACTATCTTGTCGATTACTACGCATGGACGGTGAGGCAGACTGGCTTTATCGACGAATCACGGATGCATATGTGGAGCAATAGCGCACGTCGTTTCACCACGCATAACTTAAAAGTTGCCAGATAAAGTCATGGATAAAGTATCTGGCATGCGCGTGACTGTGTTCTGCAAAGAGACAGTGAGTGTCATGCGCAAATTCTAAAAAGTGTATTTCGGGTGGTCGTTTAGAAATGGTTCCGGGCTGCGCTCAATTGGTTCCGAAGACTGTCCTTAGAATGGCGTCGCATGCTTGATTAAGTGCCTGTGCTGTCGAGCGGAGCTGCCATTTGTCGCATGGGTTTAAGATCCGCCAATAGGTCTTCAATGGCCTGCAGGCGTTGGTCGTGGCGCAACTGTTCCTCGCGCTCCTGCTGCCAGGCAGTACGCTCCGCTTCCCAGCCGGCCTCGCGTCGCTGGAATTCGTCGCGGAGCTGCTCCAGCTCGTTATGGGTCTCCGCCCATTGTCGAGCCACGGTTTCAGCCTCCCGTTTTACAGCGGCCAGCTCTTTGACGGTGGTAACGGCCTGATCGTGTTGCCGCTGGAGTTCACGCAGCGCTTTGTCGCGCTCAGCGTACTGCTCGCTGAGGCGCGCGTTTTCACGGTTAAGATGCAGCACGTCCTGGCTTTTGCTCGTGAGGAGCTCTTGGGCTTGGCGCAGCTCCACCTGGAAGGATTGCACTTGATGCTCGTGGCGGCGCAGTTCCGCCTCACGCTGCTCACGCGACGACTGACGGAAATGCTCCAGAGCCTCGCGAGCCTGCTGGTGCTTGGATTCCAATGAGGCAGCATGTGCATCCCGTTCCTGCAGTCGGGCTTCCAGGCCAGCAATGCGTTCAATGAGGGTGGCTGACTGCGTACGTTCCTGTTGCAGAGCGTCCGTTGTGGTCACATGCGCCTCCCGCTCATCGCGCAACCGGGTTTCGATACGCTGCAGCTGATCGCTGAGCCCCCTTCCCTCTTTTGCCTGTTCGGCCGTGGCCGCTTGCGCCTGCGCGACTGCGGCATCACAAGCAGCCTGGGCTTTAGCGATACGTTCGTCCGCTTCCGTGCGGAGCTGCTCAGCGAGCTGCACCACTAGATGCTGGATGGCATCACTCACGCCCTGCCCCGTGGCGCCCCCGCCTGCCTCTTCCGCCTCCAGCTCTTTCATGTGGCGATGGATGGTCGATCGCGACCCCGTATTCCCCAACGCAACGCGGATAGCGTCGATAGAGGGATTCAGGCCCTGAGCTAGAAGGTTGTCCCGGGCTTGTTTGACCTCGGATTTGTAGATGCCACCGCGCGCCATGGGCCTCTCCATACTATTTCATACTGTATTACGTAATATGTATATACATACTATTTATGATGCCGTCAAGAGACGAATGGAGGGTAAACTTAAGGCGGAATAATCTTGAATTATCCCGCCTTAGGCCTGGTCAACACGCGTTTTGTCGCAAAATGGGTATGAAAAGCAGGAGACTGGCGAGAGGGGGCTTGGGGGGCGCTGAGGCGCCGGATGGGCATAGCGAACGCCCTCCTCCGGCGAGACGGGGCCAGTATGATCAGCCCAGTGCAGGTACGCCAAAAACAGGGAGCTCACGGCCATGGGCGTTGGCGAAGACTTCAAAACCTTCTGCAGCAATCTGGCGATCACCAAGCGGGCGACGATCTCCGATCGCTATGAGCTGATCACGCGCCGACTGAACCTGGAATTTTGGAATATCGACTCGAAGACCTATCACAGCATTCAGGCTGGTTCCTACGGGCGTGGGACCGCCACGGTGAAAACCAGCGATGTCGACATGGTCTTCTGGCTTCCCTATGCAGATTACGTCCGCTTCAACGGTTACGCCGAAAACGGCCAGTCAGCCATGCTGCAAGAAGTGCGTACCGCGATTAAGAAGACCTACTCTATTACGAACGTAGGCGGCGACGGCCAGGTCGTCGTGGTTCCTTTTGATGACGGAATTATCTTCGAGGTATTGCCGGCGTTCGAGAACGGAGACGGCAGCTTCACCTATGGGGACGCCAATGGCGGGGGATCTTGGAAGATCACCAATCCGCGTCCCGAGATTGCTGAGATCAGTGCTATGGACGCCACTTGTAACGGTAATCTGAAGGCGTTGGCTAAGATGGCACGAGCATGGCGGCACGTTTGGACGGTGCCAATCAGCGGCCATCTTCTGGACACCCTGGCTTATCAATTTATTCGATCCTACGAGCACAGGAATAAGTCCTACCTCTACTACGACTTTATGAGTCGTGATTTCTTCACGTTCCTCAGCGATCAGAGCGAAACCCAGCAATATTGGCTCTCACCAAGTGCAGGTCAGTACGTCTGGAAGATTGGTAACTTTCAATACAAGGCCAAGCAGTGCAGAAACATTGCCATGACGGCCTGCGAATATCAGGCGGATCGTTACGGTTGGGCCGCACGACAAAAATGGCGCGAGATCTATGGCACTAAATTCCCCGGATGACTTGGACGCACAGGCCCTCGTAGCACAGATACGCGAGTGCTACGGCCGTGTTGTCTATGCCACTAAAACCCACGAAAAGTGCGCAGATCTATGCACTCGTCGCCTTGGTCACTTGAAAATCTGGCAGATCATTTTGTCTGCAGTGACCACGAGCGGCCTACTAGCCGCTTTGTTTGGTGGTAACAAGGTAAGTTACCCCGCCACCCTAGTCGCTGCACTTATTTCGTTATTGCTTCTTGCGCTCAATGCATATGCCAAAGACATCGATCCTGGTCAGCAAGCTGAAAAGCATAAGAAAACCGCCAGTCAGCTATGGGATGTTCGCGAATCATACCTCTCGTTACTTGCGGATCTGCATGATCAGCGCCTGACATCCGAAAAGGCCAGTGCCAAGCGAGACGAGTTGCAGGCGCGTTTAGTGGCGATTTACGGGAGCGCGCCTCGGACAAACCCCAAGGCTTACGCTGACGCTAGCAGGGGACTAAAGGAACAGGAAGAGTTGACGTTTTCGGATGTCGAAATTGATGCTTTTCTTCCGCCAAGCCTACGCTCCAAGTAACACCTCGCGCCCCGCCTTGACGCTTATCGCTGAAAGTTTGAGGCAGGTGTTCCGCCTCGCTCGCGCAATAGTTGTCTATTTCACCTTGTCATAATCGTAAGAGTAAGCAGCCAGCAATTCCGTTGGCGCGTAGGTGCCGCGCCCTCTCCTTCGTCCCGATTCTGAAAAAAGATGCAAATTCTTTTTTGCGCGGGAGCCAATAACATAGAGCAGCTTTTTGGCACTTTCGACTTTCTCGGGATCACTAAAGTGAGGCACCATTCCCTCGAGAAGCGCATACGCGATCACGACATCAAATTCTGCGCCCTTCACGCCATGAATTGTGGAGACGGTAATTCCCGTCCGGTTCTGGAATACGCGTCTGAAGAAATCTACGTTCCCTACTCCATCAAGGCCCTCAGCCTCAAGTCTCGCGATGCGCGCCTCGGAACTTTCAAAGAAGGCGTCATAATGCTCCCGTAAGGCTGTGAACTCATCGATGGCTACGCCAAATCGATCGAACAGTGCTTCATAGAAACTCCTGAGATAAGTCAGTCCGTGAGTCTCATTAATCCCGATTGTGTTGCACTCTCTGAGAAGAGTTCTTGCTGAAAGCTTCGAAACATCCAGGCCTGCATCCCTTAGATCAGCAATCACCTCACCCGCCCAACGCAGCCGTCGGACATAAAGTGACGGAGTGGGTTCGGTGAGGGCAAGTCGGGACAGCTTGTACCAAAAATTCTCCTGATCGCGAGCGAAGGGCACCATCCCTGGGCCGTCGAATTGATACTCAGGCATTTGGACGGCGAGTTTTCGGGTCATCGCCGCCAGATGAAACCACTGTGGAGCGAGCACACAAATATTGCTTGGTGAGACATCTAGCTTTTCAACGTTATGTCGGATGAGCCGCGCAATTTCGGGCGCCAAGTCATCTGATGCGATGGCGTTATCATAGGAAATAAGACTTGGGTAACTACTGTTTTTGCCCGCAGCCTTGATCGTTGTGCCATGGACTCTGAAGTAACTGTAGTACCGAATGATCCGGTCGGAAGATCGGTAATTCTTCGAAAGCTCTCGTTCGTCAATTGGTATGCCCGTAATCGAACGAAGCTCTTCAATTCCAATCGCATAGCCGCCTAGCGATCCATAGATCGCCTGATTTGGGTCTCCCACCATGAAGAGTAGTGAGTCACCTGCGCCCGCTTTGAGGATGAAACCCAATATCTCATACTGAATTTTCTTGGTGTCCTGATACTCATCAACGAGCAGCATCGGAAATATTTTAGAGAGCAACACAGCGATAACCGGATTGTCCCTCATCAAACGCCAAGCAAAGTAAAGAATGAGTTCGAAGTCCACTTGGCGATTGGCCAGGATTGTCTTCAGATACTCCTTGATTATGCTCTTTACCGCTTCTTGTTTGGCAGCATCCTGGCAACCTATTCGGTAACCTCCAGGCGTAACATAGTATTCGCAATCGTAATGCGTTACACGTAGAGCGGCGTACGGGGTACATAGCGACTCAAGCAGCTTTTCCCGTTCATGCTGATCAATGACTCGAAATCCGTTGGCTAGCTTTGGCTCGTAAATGCCATAAGGCCGAAGGATCCATTCCAAACAAAACGAATGAATAGTTCCAATCCACAGTCGTGACGCATCAACGCCAAGGTCTTCGATACGTTCCTGGATTTCGTCGGCCGCGCGGTGTGTGTAGGTGATGGCAACGACAAACTGCCTATCGGACTCAAGCCGAGACAATTCATAGGCAATTTTGTAGGTCAACGTTCGGGTTTTTCCACTACCAGGGCATGCGACGAGAAAAATGCTTCCTGGCGCCAGGATTGCCTTCCCTTGCTCATCATTGAGCTCGTGCTCTGTCCAAGTGAACATCAGGTGGCGCTGGCAAGCAGGCCGTGGATCTGATCCGCAGGGAGCGCGGTCTCCATAGAGGACTTAAGCTCCGCTAGATCAAGATTGCCGCTTCTGTAGTCGTCGAGCTTTGCCAGCGCCACATCCCGCTTCGCATCGGGAAGACTTCCTGCGGCAATGGCACACTGAATGCGGTAGTTGTAGATATTAAAAATGAGCTCAGTACCGAAATCCCCCTTCGCGAACAGAACAGCGTTTGCAATGTAAGAGGGAATGATCGTGTCGTGCGTGATGTGTTGGCCGAGCAGAATCGCCAGCCATCCCTTCCCATGGTTGGTGGCCATAGTAAGTACACGCTTGCCAAACTCCTCCTTGCGCCCACCTGTCAGCTCAGTCTTGGCCGCTGCAATGGTCGCGGTATCTTTGTAAACAAGCGGGACAATTGATGCAACTTCGTCAGCGTTACCCGCCTCAATAAAGTCAACCTCAAACGTATGATTGGCATAGTGCAGCGATAGCCAGCTGTTGCCCCTTGCAAAAGCATCAAGCTTATCCTTGCGCGCGGCCCCGCTGACTTGCGATGCCAAACATTTTGCTCTAAAGGCTGCCTCAGGAGGAGTGTCACTTCCATTGGGGGTGGTGGCGACGATTGAAGCATCCAAATCCGTAATGATGCTGCATCGCTTACGAATTCTCGTGTCGTGGAACAATACAGCTACGTTCTGGAAGCCCGTGCTTCGTATGTTGATCAGGCTTACGCCGAGCTCATCCAGGCTTAGACCAAGGACCTTCTTGAACAAAATGGGAATCAGTATTTCTTCGGCGTCACCTTCCACCAGTACGACACTCTTTGCAAAAAGCAGGTTGCTGCGCACCGCGTCCAGATAGCGCTCAATGGCGCCAATCTCATCCGGTGAGAGGCCGACTGTTGGCTGATAGGCCTCACAAGATACGCCATGACGACCTAGGATACTGACGTTTTGAACCTTGCTTACTTCTGAAATATGCGTGGAGTGTGTCGAGTAAATGATTTGCGTATCGCTATAAGCGATGCGATCAAAAAGTGTCTTTTGTATATGAGTATGGATATGCGCTTCAGGCTCTTCGATCAGCAAGAAATTGGCGATCGATTGTCTGGCCTTCTGATACTTAAATTCCAGAAGTTTTAGCGTGAGGAAGATGAGATTTGCGCCACCAAGGCTAAGTTCATGAATTCCCCCTTCATACCCCTCCCCCGATTCGCCAACAAACAATCGGAGTGACTGGAATAATCTTTCGGCCTCATCTGGCAAGTCAGATTTAATGGAGAGCGCACTTGGAGAATAGGTTTCACCTGCTGCATCTTTAATAGTGTCCCTGATATCCATGCGCACGGCTTGAACGCCTTCGAGTGCTTCAATGGAATTGTTCAGCGAGGTTACTTGCGCCACGATGGGCGCCATAGTGGATGCGGCAATGTCGCCACTTTTGCTTTTGAGTAGCGTGAACAGCGGGTTGGATTTATTGTTTCGGAACTCTCCTACCACGTCGCGCAGAGCTTGAATGTAGGTGAAAGACACTTGCTTCGTGAGAGATAAGACCATGGGCAAACGGATGCCCAGACGAGCATCATCCAACTCGCTGCTGAAGACGCAGTTCTCAAAGTCCCCTGCCAGCGCTTTGTAAATTGCCGGGTCATTGAAATTTGCCACACTCTTTCCAGTGAAAAGAGTTTCGTAGTCGTCAATAGATATCGTGCGCCGAATCTCGGCCAGATTAACCACGTCGCCGGCAGATAGGCTGGCGAACTTTTGTCGGATGTATTTTTGGGGGCGAAAGATCAAGTTGTAGGTTGATCGTCCAATGTTGGCATTTGCGATGACCCCGGTTCCATGGAGGAAAAGCGCTTGAATTTCCTCTTCTGGGCCAATCTCGTCAAATTCGAGACTTATGATTATCCAGTGGCCGCGCCAATCATCAAGCCCTCGGTGAAAGTCCGATTCTTCCAATCTAAAGGCTGATCGAACCAAATTGTCGTCGAGAAGAAGACGCATTGCGCGGAACAGGTTCGTTTTGCCCGATCCGTTTTCTCCGATAACGGTATTGACACCCTTATTGAATATCAGCTTTGCGTTGGCGAAATTGCGGTAATTGACGATCGATAGTCTGGAAATGTGCACGATGGCTCCCCTTTTGCCACATCGCTACCCTGCAGATCGGCACCCTGTGGTGTCGTCCATTATGTTAAGTGAAAGGTCGGCCGCCTGTTGATCTTTCGTGCGCCAGCTGTCCGCTCTTATTGCCTCCCGGCTCAGAACGAGCAGGTGGCTATAACTGGACTCGCTGAAGCAATGCCATGAGTCGCCGTTTCCGTGTCAACGACAGTCGATGGAAAGTTGTAATGAGCTCGGCCAGGTCATCGTCACTGGCGAAAAAATAGGCAACCGGGACCTCGAGCACCTCCCCCAGCTTGGCCAGTGTGCTGGTGTCGGGTGTGTGTTTCCCGCGCTCATACTGATTGACCCGCGGGGAAGCCACGGAGGGATCCAGGCCTGCCCGGACGCCTAACTCGCGCTGGGACAGTCCGGCTGCCGTCCTGGCCTCCCGCAGGCGCGCGGCCACTACCGCCTCTTTTTTGCCTCCGCGTGCCACCAGTTCCGTTGCCCTCGCTGCGTTGCGAGAAGCTTCGGTGGCATGGATTTGCCTGCATACTAAGACTTCCTTAGTATAGGCGGTTTGCCAAAGAGCTAAAGTGTTACTCCCTTATGGTCCTTTCAATTCAACAACTTAAAGGCTCGATATGAACCCAGCCGACCTGACCGCCAGTCTTTTCTTTTCGGCGGCAGTACGGGTAGGGGCCGACATTTCCCTAACACGCCTGCTGCCTTTGGATACCCTCAACAAGCCACTCGCGCCACACGATAATTACTCGCAGCGCGTTCTACTCTCACTCCATGCGCTGGGGATCATCGAACCGGAGCTATCCCATTCTCATGCGGAAGATTGGCTGCTCGCACGAGACTGGATGCGGCACGGGTTTGACAGCATCGCTTGGCGCATCCGGTGGGCACCGCGTGATTGCCGCCGACAGCACGAGGAAGTCAAGGAATTACTCCGTGACATCGAATTCTCCGAGGACACGTCCCCCGCGCTCTTGGCACTCTGGGAAGATCTCGCGCTAGCAGAAGTCACCCAATATGCGCGATGGACCTTGGCCAAATCGGGCTACAACCCCGAGTGGACGGACCAGGCGGTTGATGGATTACGTCGAGCACTGGAAGACTTTAGCGTCGGCCAGGTGATGTACCTCATCTATTTAGCTATGCGCACACTGGCGATGACGCATCAACAAGGTGGCATGGATGTCGCTCGGCTAAGCCTCGTCTTCGCAGATGCGATTGCTAGCTATGCTCGTCGTGCGCTTCTTGAAGGCTGGGCCATTCCGGGCATGAACAGGCCCACCGATCTCCCCATGAGCACCCTCGCACTAATCTTCGCGCACGAGGTGACGCGACTGGATGATGAATACCTGACGGTCAGACCGTCGGCCGAAGCATTGGCAAACGCTATGACACGGCACCGCACGCTCCATTGACCGTTTTGGCGATGCTGGGAGAGGCGCAACGTGTGATGACAGAGTAGGAGTACGCGGATGGCGCACGCGGGAAATGATCGGTTAGAAGCATTGTGGCTAAAGGCCAAACATGGAAGCCACTCAGAAACGGCCTTCTTACGTGAATTGAGCGTCCAGCGGGTAACAGCAATCCTACGACAACCCCCAGGAGTGGGTGAGGCTGCTCCAGAACGTAACCTTGTGCAATGGCGACGCGAGACCGATGGCCTGACATTTGTCCCCATCTTTACCCGCGCAGCACACCTGCCCTTCGCGCCCCCAGCGCCCGCTCAGCTCGTGCGTGTTCTCATGCGTGTGCTGCTGGCCGCGGGTGGTGATCAAACGCACATCGTCAATCCATTATCAGAAGCACCCTTTGAACTGCGGGCTGCGCAACGGGCTCTGTTGCGTGGCTACGTCGCCGAAACGCATCACGATGCCGAGTGGCCATCGCGGAACGCACCTTGGATCTTTCAACTGCCCGACGACGCTCTCTTCCCGGTGGCGGTCAAGCTCGTGGAATGGTTCAACGCAACGGGTCGTGTCGATCAGGCATTCCTCTATGAGCTAACTCGAGGCAAGGAGCCGCGCACCGAGATCGTTTTGGGGTTGAATGAGCCGGCTGATAAGGCGTTGGCAGACATGCTGAAAACGATAGCGATTCAAGCGGGGATCGCCGCAACATCCTTTATCGTTCGCTTTCTGCCAGAGGAGCCCTCACATCGGGAAGGCATCGCCCAAGCCGGCTTGACACCGTTTTATCAACGACCGGTAGCATCACGTCGTTAGGAAAGTGCTGTGCTTCTACGTGGCCGACGCGTTGTTTTCTTCCCCAAAACGTCGGAAAAATGCAGCAATAGCCACTCAATCCAGATTTAGCGCCGCCGCATGGCGAGCACAAATTTTGGACGGCCAAATGTCGATGTTGCCTCTTGCAACTAATTCTTAACGAACCTATTGCAATGCACAAAACCGATGTTAGGATGTCCGCCGACACGGAGATGGCATTCCTCCGCTAACCGCCGACAGGATCGGCTGATGATGCCTACGAGCCCCTGGACAAGGAGGTCGTAGGTTATCGTGCCTGCAGGTTTTCTGTGTCCAGGTTTGATCACTTCAAATCTGGAAATCTATGAAGCGCGTTTCTTTTCCTGAGCAGGTGGCCATGGTGCCATTTCTCGGGCGATGGCTATTGCTTTCGGTCATCGTGGGCGGATTGGTAGGCAGTGCATCCGCTCTTTTTTTGTGGTCCCTGGAATGGGCCACCGATCTGCAGACCTCCCACGATTACATGCTTGCACTGCTGCCTCTGGCGGGATTCGTTGTGGGCTGGGTCTATCATCGCGTCGGTCGCGATATTGAGGGGGGTAACAACCTTCTCATTGATGAGATCCACGATCCGACGAAGATCGTTCCCAAGCGTATGGCATTCCTGGTATTTGCCGGCACCATTGTGACCCATCTGTTTGGAGGTTCGGCGGGACGCGAGGGGACAGCTGTACAGATGGGAGGAGCACTCGCCGACCAAGTGACCCATCGCTTACGCCTCGGAAAGGAAGACCGCCGAATATTGCTGATGGCCGGCATCAGCGCGGGATTCGCCTCCGTTTTTGGCACACCGCTCGCTGGGTTGGTATTCGGCCTGGAAGTCCTTGCCATCGGCAAGCTGCGTTATGACGCTTTGCTTCCATGCGTGCTGGCCGCAAGCGTCGCTGACGAAGTGACCCGCCAATGGGGCATCGTTCATACCCTCTACACGGTTTCGTTCATACCTCATCTCACGCTGAGTGGATTGCTTTCAACTGTGATCGCGGGAATTTGCTTCGGCATCGTCGGCATGCTGTTTGCGAATGCGACCCATGCCTTGAGTGCGGGATTTAAGCGCGCCATTAAGTATCCACCATTGCGTTTGTTCGTGGGCGGCATGATCGTCGCCACAGGAGCCTATGTTCTGCATGGCCGCCAATTCCTCGGACTAGGAATCCCTACCATCCAAGCGGCATTCCTCCACCCTCTTCCTGCGTACGACTTTGGCGGTAAATTCGGCTTTACGGTGGTTACGTTGGCATCAGGCTTCAAGGGCGGTGAAGTTACTCCCCTCTTTTATATTGGGGCGACACTAGGAAATGCACTCGGCTACATCTTGCCACTGCCCTTTCCACTACTTGCGGGACTGGGATTCGTGGCTGTCTTTGCCGGTGCTGCTAATACACCGATTGCATCGACAGTAATGGCAATCGAGTTATTTGGTCCGCAAATTGGTGTTTACGCCGGTATTGCATGCGTTGTTGCCTATGTTTTTTCTGGGCACACCAGCATTTATCGCGCGCAACGCGTAGGCCATGCCAAGCATTTTGCGTGGCCTGAGGGGATTCGCCTCTCCGAAATTCCCGCCCTACGTCGCGCTTACCGCGAACCTGCTTCTTCAAATTCCCATTCTTAAAATCTAAACACGAGTTATTGCATGAGCAAGATCACTGCGTTACGCCTTTACTTCCATCACTCCGCCACCATTGAGCCGAAGACGTTCCTACAGAAGTTGAGCGCCACAACCGTGGCGTCACACGTCATGAAGAACGCTCATGAGCACGGTATTGAACAAGTTCTCGTCCATCATGTGCAAAGCGGATATCTACCTGGCGATAAGCCGCAGCATCGTAATGTCGAGCACTACCACCCTCGCCTCCCTCACTGCATCGAATTGATAGATATTGAAAGCAAGCTTCGTGCTTTTTGGGAAAGTCATGGACCACAGCTGAAGAATGTTCGCGCGTTGTTTATCCCATGTGAGGTGGCAGCTACGACGTAACACGTGTTGACTGAGCGAACGTCAAGATGTACGTGGACCCTGCTAAGAGGTGCACCACTGAGATCCTGTCGTATTTCGCTCGAGCGCCCTTAATGCCCTTAATAGAGGTACGAGCAAGACCATTCACATGGGCTTGGTCTAAGAGGGTGTATCTATAAAACCAGAGCCGCCGGACCCGATCACCGGCATGGAAGTCAGGATCTCTGCTGCCTACCCGGCGCTAAGGGGGGACCTGTACTTCAACCCTCATGTCATGGTCGGCCGGCGGCTCTGCATGCCCACCCCAGTGATACCCTTTGTGCTTATCAGACAACCTTTGAGGGGACGTATTCATCATCTGATGGGGGACAATACGCGGGCGGCTCATTACGATACGGAGAACCTATGACAAAGGGGCTTAACTGGCGGGGGTTTGTTGCCGTGGGCGTCGGCGGAGTTTTAGGCTGCTGGCTTCGCTACGTCTTATCCACCGTATTCAATTCCCTCTCCCCTCACCTACCACCAGGAACGTTGGCCGCAAATTGGATCGCCGCCTTCTTCATCGGCTGCCTAGTTGGCATTTTTCAACGTTTCGAAACGCTTCCTATGGAGCTTCGCCTGTTTACTACGACAGGTATCCTGGGCGGCCTTTCTACCTACTCCACCTTTTCTGCGGAAGCTGTAACGCTACTGCTTGCTGGACACTATGATTGGTTTGCGGTGCACATCTTCAGTCATTTGATAGGCTCGCTCGCTTTAACGCTGCTTGGCATCTACCTTGTCCACGCGGTTCTGAGCAAGCGTTATCAAGAAATGGATAATCCGGAACCTGAAAAGTGATTGCTTCATACTCTCTATTGCAACGTTGGCAGCAAGCGAACACCAAGGATTAAGCTCACAAACATCAGCGCAATAAATGACGCTGTTGGTATGAAAAAAAATAACCGACGAAAGAGTAGATGCGTTGAAGATCTAAGGCCCTTGTCACTTATAAGCTGCGGCGACCTATGCGAGATGCTGAAGCCAATAGCACTGCATAACAGGCCGCCAAGAATAATAAGCGCGCGCCCACTTGGTCCAAATATTGAGAGAAAGTGCATCATGTCGAGCGCAACGGCTAGGTCAATGATGTAGCCCGAAAGTGCCAGCATTAATAAATAAGTGGCAATGACGTCCGCCTTAGGCAGCCCTTCAACGAGTCGATACGCGGCTATGTAACATGAATCCAACGCCCTGTTTAATTCCATGGCACCACCTCGCGCGGCACTGTCGACTTCACCGAAGGATCATGACGGCAGACGCTGCCATCAAGATAAAGCCAAGCATCATTGCTGACGTGGCTAGCAAAAGAGGAACGCGTTTTTCGCTTTTTATACGAGGTACAGACCGAAACCCAGGAACCGGATAGCATCGCAGGGACCATGCGTACAGCAAGCAGCCACAACCACCCAATACGCCTGCGAGGGATAGTCTGAAGAAGGACAAAAGTCCCGTGACGGCCATTATTACCGCCCACGTTCGTTGCCCAGGCCCGACGTCCTGATCCAAATTCATAGGTCGCCTTCTAGGGGCAACGGCAAAAAGCTAGTTGCGCGGCGCCCAAATACCGTGCGTTTGGCTTCGTGCTCAAGAACGTAACCGTGCGTCATAGCTTTCCAGATCCAAGGTGATCGAACCTGGACCTAGGAACCTGCAGGCGAGACGCCTACGGCCGCCTTATCCAGGGGCTCGTAGGCATCATTAGCCGATCCAATCGGCGGTTAACGGAGGAATGCCATCTCCGATACGTGGATTATCCTACCACCTGGCAGCTCCCAAACAACTAGGACGCTTACGCCAAACTACCTTACGGTTAATTGGGTGCGTAACGCGACAGAGCGCTGTTAAGGGCACCCTTCAGCAGGGACGACGATGAGGTCAAAAGCAGCCGGTTCATGGGAGGCTAAAAGCCGAAAAGCAGTTGGCGTCCCTATAGCTTCTGAAGTACTGTCGTACTGGGAGATGGCATACCTCCTTCCATAAAACGCCCATTGGCTAATGATGCCTACCGAGTCCGCCCCGCTGCCCGGGGCGCTAGGTGTGACCTCAAAGCCGGGAGGTGCATTGTGGAGTTGCACGCGTATCTTCATCTGATGGTACAGAAACGGGCTTCTGACCTCTTCCTTAGCCCCGGTGCGCGTCCCAGCATCAAAATTGACGGGCAGTCACACCACATCGGTGAGATGAGATTGACCGCCGAGCAAGTGCATGCCATGGCCTTCTCGGTCATGAATGAGCGACAGCAGCGTGAGTTTGAATCGATACTTGAAATGAATCTGGCCATCACCCTGGCTGATGTA
>Ga0335075_10001993_pt1 | contig 33173 bp, 25 predicted proteins | sample Lox_Sample_24_FD_206723 | JGI IMG/M metagenome (GOLD analysis project Ga0335075, IMG submission 206723) | Soil microbial communities from Loxahatchee National Wildlife Refuge, Florida, United States - Lox_Sample_2.4 | ecosystem: Environmental > Terrestrial > Soil > Wetlands | place: USA...
AGATCCAGCGGATGGTGATGGCCCGCCAGCTGCTCAAATAGCCGAGCCGTCGGCATTTGCGCTGGTCAGCCTACATCTGCTCAGCGGAGCCCGCGCCACGGCGTGAAGCTGCCGTCGCCTATCCGAGTAAAGGCCGGCCGTGCGGCCCGGCCCGCGAGCTAGGCCCGGACCAGGCGCCGCGCTCGCTGGCTGGCTTCGCGCCATCGCCAAGCCGGGATCTAGCCGGATAGCGGCACGCTTGCCGAGCCGTTGCAAGGGCGTTTCCACCAGGTAGTAGCTCACCGCGGCGAAGGACAGCAGTGCGGCAACGAACGCCATCGACGCCCCAGCCTGCAGCCACGCCAGATGCCGGTAGTTCTGCGGGAACGGGATGTCGTCGTAGAGGTCAAGCATCAGCGGGAGTCCCAGGTACACCGAGTAGCTCACCAGGCCGAGCCAGGAAAACAGTGACGGCACGCGCAGGTTCTGCAGAGCCAGGCCGGCCGCGAAGGTCAGGCCGGCGAGCGCAACGGAGACAACCCACTCGCGCTGGTCGAGCGCCGACAGTTCTCTCGCCCCGAGTCCGGGGATGCTCCAGACGCCAGCCGCGATGGTGGCCGCGAACGTGCCAGCGACGATGGCCGCTGCCGGCCCGCGCTTGATCTGCCCCTGCTGTGCCCGGTACAGCACGGTGCCGGTGAACATCAGCGCCAGGATGGTCAGCCCTTCGTAGCCTGACTTGTTCCCGTTCAGCGCGACCAGAACCAGCGCGGTGCACGCGGCGAGCCATGCTCCTAGCGCCCGTAGCAACCCGCGGCCGCACAGCGCAACGGCGAGGCCGCCAATTATCAGGCAGTCCGCGATCAGCGCGACGCGGGTAAGGCCGAGCGAGTGATAAGTCAGCCACGCCGTGGGGAGCAAGCCCCCGAGCACCAGCGCGCCGGTTCCGAACACGGCGGCAAGCTCGCCGCTGCGACGGTGCAAGCCGACCGTGAACAACGCGGTGAGCAGCAGATAGAACACCATCTCGTAGGACAGCGTCCAGATCACCACGATGAGGTTGGGCCCGCCAAGCAGGTCACTGAGCATGAACAGGTGCGAGAACACCGCCGCCGCGACGTTCTGATTGGTGCCATTCAGGCTGGCAAGGCCGAAGGCATGCAGCAGCAGCAGGATGAGTATGACGAACCCGAACAGCGGGAACAGGCGGAACAGCCGGCCGATCCAGAAGGCACGGACGCTGCCGGTGCGCTCCAGGGATCGGGGTACGACGTAGCCGCTGATCAGAAAGAACAGCAGCACCCCGTACAGTCCGGGGTCGAACACGCTGATCACCGCGGCGTGCAGCCCCGGAAACACCCGGGCCCCAAAGTGCTGGTAGACCACGCACAGGGCGGCGAGCCCGCGGAGTGCGTCGAGCCAGGCCAGCCGGCGCGTGCGCGCAGCGGGGGTGGCAGGCTCGCGCCTAGCAGTCGGCGCCGGAGCGGGCGGCGCGGCGATCACAGGCTGCAGCGGACGCTGCAGCGCCGGGTTTTCCGATGTGCAAGCCTCGGTGTCCAAGGCCAGGGCGGGCTAGTTCCGGGCTGGTGCGGGAGTACGCCAACGGCGTGGTCGGCCCGGCGCTCCGCGGTACCCGCCGAGCGCGCGGCCATGAATGTGAGGTCTCGGTCTGACACAGGGACCTTGATACCCGTATATCTTGGCTGAAACTTGGTGAAATACTGATAGTTGCCTGACGGTCTGCCGAGCCCGGGACACAAGATCAAGACCTTCAGACCGGGAACGTGCTCTTCGGCGCCAGCCCATCCGGGCAGCTCGCGGCGGCGGCCAGCCCGCCACCGAGCGCTTCAGCGGGCGGTTCGGCCGGGGCGGCGCGAGCGCGTCGGTCTTCGGGTCAGTGCCCGTCGCGCGGGTACCGGCGCTCCCAGTCGCGCTGGCGGATCAGCATGCCATCCTCGCGCAGCTCACGGCGGAACCGGTAGTTCAGTGCCTGCTCGTTGCTATCGAGGTCGAGCACTGAGGTAACGATCAGCAGCCGGCCGTCCAGGTGGATCTCGGTACGCGCCTCACCGCGGGCTGAGGAGGCCGAGGGGTTGTCGTCGTTCACCTCGTAGCGCAGGTACTCCTCGTCGGTTACCCGGCCCCACTGGAATTGCGTGCTCGTGCTGCCGCGCCACCAGATCGCGACGGTCCCGGTGTCGTCGCGCTGCACAGTCCAGCGCACCGGCAGCATCTCCCCGCGATGGCTGACGCCCGGCGGCGCCTGCTCCGGGGCAGGCGCGCCGAACTCCGGCTCCGGCCGCGCCTCAGCGGGTATCACCGGCAGGACCAGCCTGGTCCCGGCTTTCCCGAGTCGGACCGTAGCCGTGGCCGGGTTCGGGGTCGGCCAGATCATCGGCCACATGGCATTCGACAGCGCGATCCGGATCCGATGGCCGCGCGGGAAGACCCAGGACGTGACATGCAACTCGAGCGGAAGGCACCCCGGCTCGTGTGAGCCCGAGTCTCGCAGCGGATCCGGCCGGCCGGCCCGCCCGGCTCCGGTCACCAAAGTCACGGTGCCGTCGGGTGCCACGTCGCTGAGCCTGCCGAACCAGTGCATCGGATCCGCGTCCGCGCTACCGCTGATCTCCACGACCGGGAAGCCGAGAATCTCCACGTCGTCGGCCAGCGGCGGGGTGTCGAAGACCAGGCTGAACGCGTCCGCGCCGCGCTGGTCCGGGGTGAGCTCGCCCCACCAGTGACCGGCCTCCAGGCCGGCCGACGGCACGTAACGCAACGCCACTGAGCTGTCATCAGGCGCCTGCGGCAGCAGGTTGCGCTCAGGACCGCAGTACCACTGCTGATAGACCGTCCGCTCGGGCGGGAACGCTGCCTCGGTCCGCCACCGGCCGGGTATCTCGGTCAGGTTCACGTCCGGCGGATACCAGTGGCGGACGTACACGGTCACCGGCGGCTCGGACATGATCCCGTTGTCGGCGCCCTTCAGCCAGTGATCCCACCACCGGACCGCGTCGGCCCGCCACTCGATCGCCGGTCCGGGCACCGCGTTATGCGGGAACGTGTGGTTCCACGGGCCGATCAGCATCTTCATCGGCGCGGTTGCGTTCGCGAGCATCCGGGGCACCGAGTCCCGGTAGCCGTCGTACCAGCCGCCGATCAGGAACGCCGGGATCGTGAGCCTGCTGTAGTCCGGCCGCAGCGATGCACGCCGCCAGTACGGGCCATCCTGCTGCTGCCCCAGCCACGTCGCCAGCCAGGGCTCGCTGTCGAACCGCCGGTCCAGCGTGCCGGAGTCCAGCGGGAAGTCCGGGGCGGGCGGTAGCGCGTTCAGCTGATCGATCATCAGCGCGTACTCGTCGATGTGCAGCAATCCGTCGATGTAGTGCACGTCGTCGTGGAAAAGGTCATCCGAGGCATCGACCGCGATAATCGCCTTGAGCGCGGGCGGGCGTCGCAGAGCGACCTGGATGGCGTTGAAGCCGCCCCAGGAGATGCCCCACATCCCGACGGTGCCCGAGCACCACGCCTGGCTGGCCAGCCAGGCGATGACGTCCTCGGCGTCGCGCTGCTCCTGCTCGCTGTACTCTCCGTCGGGTAGTTCGCCCGCGCTGGTACCGGTGCCGCGGATATCCACCCGCGCGCCCGCATAGCCGTGCCTGGCCAGGTAGTCGTACAGGCCGTAATCCCTGGCGAGCATGGCGTCGTCTTTGCGGTACGGCAGGTACTCAAGCAGCGCTGGCAGCCGAACGCCATCTGCCGCGCCGGTCCTGGCCTCGGCCGGCAGGTAGAGCGTTGCGGCAAGCTCGATGCCGTCGCGCATCGGTATCCGGACGTCCAGCACGTCCATCCGCGGGCCGGTCACGACCGGGTCCCGATCGCACTGCGCAGCAGTTCCACGAACTGCTGGACCCGCAGCTCCTGCATCTGCGGTGACTGCGCGGCCGAGCCGAAGAGGCCGGGGTCGAGTTCCTCAGTGACGATCGCGTCCTGGCAGCGATCCATCAGCCAGTCGAAAAGCGAGATCAGCATTCTGGCGTCGATGTCAGTGCGGATCTCGCCGCGGGCGACGCCGAACTCGACGAACGCTTGCGTGCCATACGGGTCCTCATGGAGCAGGAACTGGGTGACCTCGCGCCGCAGCTGCAGGCTGGAGCAGTAGTTGCCGAGAAGCGTCACCCGGTAGGGCACCCAGTCCTCGTGAATGAGGTGCGGAGTGTGCTCGATCCAGTACCTGACGACGGCGAAGAAGCCGGCCGCCACCACGTCCGCCGGCGCGTCCAGGTAACAGCTGAACGACCGCGCGGCAGCCTGGTAAGCGGCCAGGAACAGTCCGTCCTTGCTGGTGAAGTAGCCGAACACCGCGCCCTTGGCGACGCCGGCCTCGCGCGCGATCTCCTCGATCCGGACGCCGTCATAACCGCGCTCAGCAAAATGACGCATCGCCACCCGCACTATCTGCTCCTGCCGGGCCGCCTGACGGGCGGTTGCCCGGACTGGCACGCGGTCCGCGGGCCCGCGACTGACAGCGGGCGGCGGTGCAGTCCCTAGGGGCGGTGCAGTCCCTAGGGCCGGTGCAGTCCCAACGAGCGGTGCAGTTTGACCTGTGGTCATTTTTAGATCCCGACTCGATTTACGCCATGCCATTGACATGATCTGGCACTTTACCCATACTCGTCAATCAACTGAGGCACTTAACTGACCGGAAGTCACAATGCTGACTGGCACTCAGGCTCGCGCCACGTGGGACGTTCTCGTGGTCGGCGCGGGGCATAACGGCCTCACCGCCGCGGCCATGCTCGCCAGGGCAGGCCTCGCGACGCTAGTGGTCGAGCGCCGGGATGTGATCGGCGGCTGCTGCGTCACCGAGGAGATCGCGCCGGGCTGCCGCGCTTCCACCACCTCCTACATCGCATCGATGTTGCGTCCCGAGGTGATCAGAGAGCTCAACCTCGGCCGGCACGGGCTGCGGATGATCCCCTGCGAGCCCGCGGTGCAGGTAGCACTCGACGACGGGGAAGTGCTGGCCGCGTGGGGGAACGCCGACCAGACGGCCGCGGAGATCAGCCGGTTCTCTGCTGCCGACGCCCGTGCCTTTGTTGCGGCGGATCTGGAGCTGCGGGGACTGGCCCGCCGGTTGCAGCCACTGTTCACGCAGCTTCCGCCGGACACCCGGACAACCGGGCTGCGGGGCGCGCGCGAGCTACTGCGGCTTGGCGTGAGCATGCGCGGCGTGCGCGGGCCCGAACTGGAGGGGCTGACCCGGCTGCTGACCGGGAGCCTCGGTCAGTTCGTCGACGCACGGTTCGAGTCAAGGCAAGCAAAGGCGCTACTGCTGGCGAACAACCTGTACGGCAAACACGGAGGCCCGTACCAGCCCGGCACCCTGCTGGGGCTCGCCTTCCACCTGCTGTCCGGCGGCGAGGACGCGGTCCAGGGATTCTTCGGTCACGTCATGGGCGGCATGGGCGCCATCACCGACGCGATCGCCGCCGCGGGGCGCGCGGCGGGCCTGCAGATTGCCACCGGCGCCCCGGTTGCCCGGATCCTGGTGCGCGGCGGCCGGGCGGTCGGGGTCGCGCTCGAGGACGGGACCGAGATCGAGGCCGGGACGGTGCTGTCCGGCGCGGACCCGAAGCGCACCTTCCTCGGGCTCATTGACAAGGAAGAGCTGCCCGCGGACTTCAGGGCCGCGGTCGGCGGCATCAAGATGGACGGCCCGTGCGGCAAGGTCAACTTCGTGCTTGCCGAGGAACCGCGGGTGACCGGGATGCCCTCGGACGCCGGACCTGGCCGCCGCGCGCTGTTCACCCTGCCGCCTGACCTCGCGGTGGCCGATGCCTGCTACGACCGGGCCAAGCGCGGCGAGCTCGCGGACGCCGACGAGCTGTTCGTCGACTGCGTCGTCGCATCGAACGTCGACGACTCGCTCGCGCCGACCGGGCGTCACATCATGACGTGCTTCGTGCAGTACCTGCCTTACCGGCTGACCAGCGGAACCTGGGACAGCCAGCGGGACGAACTCGGCGACCGCGTGCTGGCACGGATCGCGCGGTTCGCGCCGAACGTGCCCGCGGCGGTCGTGGCCAGGCAGGTGCTCACCCCGCTGGACCTGGAGCGCGACTACGGCCTGACCGAGGGCAACATCTTCCACGGAGACATCAGCGCAGACCAGCTATTCCACATGCGGCCGGTGCCGGGCTGGGCGCGCTACGCGACGCCGATCGACCGGCTGTACTTGTGCGGCGCGGGCGCCCACCCGGGCGGCGGAGTGACCGGTGCACCCGGCTACAACACCGCCAGGCGGGTGCTCGCTGACCTGCGCGTAGGGAGGCGACGACGGTGACCGCCGACGTCATCATCATCGGCGCCGGCGTGATCGGCGCCGCGACCGCGCTGCACCTGAGCCGGCTCGGGGCCGGGGACGTGCTGGTGATCGACCGCGCGACTGCGGGCGCGGGGATGAGCTGCCGGTCTTCGGCGCTGGTGCGGATGCACTACACCTTCCCGCCCGAGGTCGCGCTGGCGGTCCGCAGCGACGCCATGTTCGAAGCGTGGCCGGAGCTGACCGGCAGGCCGTCCTGCATCCGCCGGACCGGCTTCGCCCGCATCGTGGCGCCAGGCGAGGAGAGCGCGCTGCGGGCGAACCTGGCGATGCAGCGCGAACTCGGCGCGCGAGCGGTGGAAATCGACGCCGCCGGGCTGACGGAGCTTGCGCCAGGGTTCTGCGTGGAGGACATCAGCTGCGCCGGATGGGAACCGGACGGCGGATACGGAGACGGTGCCGTTGTGGCGGGCGACCTGCTGGCCGCCGCGCGGGCTCGCGGCGTCCGGTACCGGCCCGGAACCAGCGTCCACGGACTGGTCCGCGATGGTGACCGGGTGACCGGCGTCAGGGTCGGCGCCGGCAGCGAGACGGAGCATGCGGGCACCGTCGTACTCGCCGCTGGAGTGTGGTCGCCTCCGCTGGCCAAGACCGCGGGCCTGTGCCTGCCGATCGAAACCGAACTGCACCGGGTGGCGATACTCAGGCACCCGGGCTGGGCCGGCGCCCCGTTCGCCTGCATTGACTCGGTCACGCAGACCTACTTCCGCCCGGAGGCCGCGGGCGCGATGACGCTGGTCGGTTCTTTCGCCGGGCCGCGCGGTGCCGATCCGGATAGCGTTCCTGACAATGCCGGCGCCGAGGACCTGGCTCCGCAGGTGCAGCGCGCGTCGCATCGCGTTCCCGCGCTGGCTGACGCAGGAATCGCTCGCGGTGTGACCGGTGTGTACGACATGACCCCGGATGCCAGGCCACTGCTAGGGGCGCTGCCAGGACTGGACGGGCTCGTCATTGCCGCAGGCTTCTCTGGCATGGGATTCAAGATCGCTCCCGCCGTAGGCGAGAGCCTTGCCGGGCTGATCGCCGGGACGCCGCCCGGCAGCGTCGACCTGGCACCGTTCCGGCCGAGCCGTTTCGACGAGGGATCGCCGATCCAGCCGCCGCACCCTTATTCCGACGACTGAAATTCAGACGACTGACCAGGCGGGGCTGCCGGGCGTGGAGGAGACGCAGGTGACAACTGTCGCAGCAGGCGGGTACCAGGAGCCGGATCCGCCGGAGCCACGGGAACCGCCGGGCCGGGCAGGGCCGCAGGAGATCCCGCTTGAGGCCAGCTTGCCCGGCCCTAGCTACACCGACGAACGGGAGTTCGCCAGGGAGCGGGACGTGGTGCTGCTCGCCGACTGGTTCTGCGTCGGACGGGAGGAATCCCTTCTCGCCGCTGGCGACTATCTCACTGCCGATGTGGCCGGGGAGAGCATTCTGGTAGTCAGGAACTCAACTGGCCTCGCGGGCTTCTACAACCTGTGCAGGCACCGCGGTTCCCGGCTGGTGCCGGTCGCGGAATCCCAGCCGGCCGCAAGCTCCGGCCGCAGCGGCTGCGCGGGCGGCTCCATTCGCTGTCCGTACCACGGCTGGACCTACGCACTCGACGGATCATTGCGCTCCGCGCCGTTCCTGCCGGACCTGCGCCGGTACCGCGACCGCCTGTCGCTGCACCCGGTCGCGATCGCAACCTGGGGCGGCTTCATCTTCGCCCGGCTCGGCCGGCCGGATGTCCCGCTGCAGGCCCAGCTGAACGGCGCGGACGAGCGGCTCGCCGCATACCCGCTGGCACAGCTGCGGTCCGGGCACAGAATCGTGTACCGGGTCGCCGCGAACTGGAAAGTGATTCTGGAGAACTACAACGAGTGCTACCACTGCGGCCCGGTGCACCCTGAGCTGTGCGAGCTAGTCCCGGTATTCGGCCGCGGCGGCGGCGATCTCGACTGGGAGGCGGGCATCCCGCACCGGGCTGGCGCGTACACGTTCACGATGACGGGCACGACCAGGCGCGCGCCGTTCCCCGGACTTCCGGAGGCAGCCCGCACTCGCCATCTCGGCGAGCTGGTGCTGCCGAACCTGATGCTCAGCCTGTCGGCCGATCACGTCGCGGCCTTCACTGTCTGGCCGCATGACGCTGGCCACACCACGGTGGTCTGCGACTTCCTGTTCTTCCCCGACGAGATCGCGCGCGACGATTTCGACCCGATGGACGCCGTGGAGTTCTGGGACCTGGTCAACCGCCAGGACTGGGCCATCTGCGAGCAGGTCCAGGACGGCATGAACTCGCGGATGTTCACCTGCGGCTACCTGGCTCCGATGGAGCAGCCAAGCGCCGATGTCGGGCGTTACATCCGCGCGCGGCTGAGCGGGGAGCCCGGCTGGCCGTCCGCCACGACCCGCGTCACCGGGACAAGCGCTGAGGGCTAACTGACCCCGACCGCAAGGAGGCAACACATGTCCGGAGAACCGCGAGCCGATCCACGACGCTGGATCGTGCCCGCGCCCCTTAATACCGACCGGCGCGGCTTCCTGCGGCTGACCGGGGCGGCCGGCTTGCTCGGCTTCGTCGGCACAGCCGGCGGCCTGGCCGGCTGCTCGACCGGCAGCGCGGCGGCCGGCGCGAACGGCGCCACCAGCACGACAGCACCCGGCGGCGGGGTGCACATCCGTGAGTACGTGCCGGGACCGCAGCCGGTATCCGGCGGCCGGTACGGCGGCACAGTGAATGTGGTCTGGTCTGATCCGCCGAACTCGCTCGATCCCGCAGTCGGGTACAACCTGACCGCCTGGGACGCCATCACCGAGGTTGTCTTCTTCGGCAGCCTCATGGCCTACGACAAGCAGCTCGGCGGGCCGGTCGCCAACATCGCCGCCGCGCCGCCGGTCATCTCCGCTGACTCGAAGACGCTCACCTTCACGCTGCGGAAGGGAGTGAAGTTCCACAACGGCCGGGAGATCGTCGCGAACGACTTCATCTATTCATGGGAGCGGATGCTCGCACCGGCACTCGCTTCGTGGGCCACCAGTTACCTGACCTCGATCGAGGGCGCCAACGCCGTGATCAACGGGAAGACCAAAACCCTGGACGGGGTGGAGGCACCGGATGACCACACGCTCGTGGTGCACCTGACCGCGCCGGACTTCACCATCCTGAACGCGTTCGCGCTGCCGTTCACCGCGCCGGTGCCGAAAGAAGAGGTCGAGCGGCTCGGGAATACCGCTTTCGGCGAGCGGCCTGTCGGGTTCGGCCCGTTCCGGGTCGCTGCTTATGACGGCGCCGCGCAGACAGCCAGCTTCGAGCGTTTCGACGACTACATGTACCCGGGGCTGCCCTACCTGGACGGCGTGAACTACCGCTGGGGCGTCGACCCGAGCGTCCAGCTGCTTCAGCTGCAAAGCGGCACGGTCGACCTGATCGGGTCGGGCATCCCGTCCTCGCAGGCCGCGCACGTGCTCGCCACGCCGTCGCTGCATGCGCTCACTCAGCAGCGGCCCTCACCAGGCAACCTCTGGCTGACGATCTACACCGACCAGCCGCCATTCAACAACCAGAAGGTCCGCCAGGCACTGAACTGGGCAGTCGACCGGGCCGAGATCGGCCGGGTCACCTACGGTACCTACGTGCCGTGGGGCGCGCCGTTCCCGGCACAGATCGGGGATTTCACCCCGACCTTCAAGCCGTACGGCTACGACCCGGCGAAGGCCAAGCAGTTGCTAGCCGAGGCTGGCTATCCGCATGGCTTCTCCGCGACGCTCACCATCAGCTCTGGCGATCCCTTCCCGGAGATCGCGCAGATCGTGCAGTCCCAGCTTGCCGCCGTCGGCGTGAAGTTGTCACTGGATCAGGTTTCCAGCAACGCGCTCAGCAGCCTGGAAGCAGCGGCTCCCAAGGGCGGCAGCCACCTGCAGCTCGATGCCGACGACTGGTATGAGGTGCAGCCGACTCCCGCTGACGAGGTCGACGCGCTCTACACGACCGGGGCGTCGTCGAACTACAACTCCTATTCCAACGCCGAGGTTGACCGCCTCGCGGCGCAGGCACGCGAGACATTCGACGAGACCGCGCGTAACAAGCTGTACGCGCAGATCCAGCAGATCATCGGCGAGGACGCGCCGTTCGTCTTCCTCGAATCCGCGCAGTGGCTGGCCGGTGTGGGGAAGCGGCTGCACAACTATCAGTACCGCGGCGAGACCTACACCTACTACGACCGGCTGTGGGTGTAAGCCATGACCAGCGCGACCGCCTCGCCGGCGCCGGCCCCGGCGCCCAGCCGGTCAGGCACCGGGCGAGCCGGGGCACGCGACCAGTCACTGCGGAAGGCCCGCTGGCCAGGCACCCTGATAGCGGGCAGCGCGCTGCTGCTTGTTTTCACCGGGATCGCCATCGCGGCACCGGTGTTCGGCAGTCCGCTGCACCAGAACCTGCTCGGCGGCCTCACCCCGTCGGGCCTGCCGCTCGGCCTCAGCTGGGCGCACCCGCTCGGAACTGACGCACTCGGCCGCAGTGAGCTCGCCCGGCTGGCGTTCGGCATCAGGACCTCGATGATCGTGGCAGTCGTCTCCAACATCACGAGCATCGCTGTCGGCGCCGCCGTCGGCCTCGCGGCGGGGTTCTTCCGCGGCCCCGTCGAGGCGGTGCTGATGAGGGTCACCGATGTCGGCCTGGCCCTGCCCTACACCCTGGCCGCGCTTGTCATCGCCGGGCTGATGACAGCGGGCCTCACCAGGGTCATCGTGATCATCACCGCGCTGTTCTGGGCATACCCCGCCCGGCTGGTGTACGGAGAGGTACTGCGATTGCGCCATCGCGGTTTCGTCGAATCCGCCGAAGCGATGGGCGTCAGCGGGGCGTCCATCGCGACCCGGCACCTGGCACCGCACATGTTCCCGCTACTGGTCACCTACTCGCCGCTGAACGCCGCGTCCGCCGTGGTCTTCGAAGCAACGCTGTCCTACCTCGGGGCCGGCATCAACCCGCCGACGGCCTCGCTCGGGAACATGATTTCTGACGGCCAGTCCGCGCTGAGTTACTCGCCGCACCTGCTTCTGGTTCCCGCGGTGGCGATCCTGCTGATCACGATGTCGTTCCTGCTGATCGGCGAGGGACTGAAAGCCCGCAACCCCGACCTCAAGAGGGTGTCATGGCTCGGACGCTGATCCGTCGCGTCGCTTTCGGCGTGATCGCGGTACTGGGCGTGGCCGTGCTGGCCTTCCTGCTCGAGTTCGTGGTGCCTGGTGACCCGGCGCGCGCTATTGCCCCGCGAGCGCAGAGCGCCGCGGTGCTCGAGAACATCAGGATCCAGCTGCATCTGAACCGGCCGCTGGTGGTCCAGTTCGCCGATTACTTCGGCGAACTGTTCCGCGGCAACCTCGGTACCTCCTACGTGCAGCGGCAGAGCGTGACCAGCCTCATCATGCCGCGCCTTGCGACCACCGGGTGGCTAGCGCTGGCCGGGGTGGTCGCCGAGGTGATCATCGGCGGCGCCCTCGGCATCCTGAGCACGCTTTACGCACGGGTGCGCGCGGTCGTCGCGGCGGTGAACCTCACCCTGCTCTCGCTACCGCAGTTCGTAGTCGGCCTGGTACTGCTGCTGATCTTCGGGTTCCGGCTGCACCTGGCCCCGGTAACCGGCGGCGCGGGGGCCGCCGAGATCGTGCTGCCCGCGCTCACGCTTGGCCTGGTCGGGGCGCCCTGGTATGCCCAGATCGTGGCTGATCAGATGGCCGACTCGCTGGCCTCTGCATATGTACGCACTGCCGTCGCCAAGGGGCTCTCCGACCGTTACATCCTGTGGCGGCACGTCCTGCGGAACGTGCTCTCGCCGGCCATCACGATGATCGGCATGGACCTTGGCGCGTACCTGTCTGGCGTGGTCACCGTCGAGGTCGTGTTCGGCTGGCCAGGCATCGGCTTGCTCGCCGTCGACTCGCTGCAGAACCTGGACCGGCCCGTCGTCATGGGTACCGTGATCGTCGGCGCGGTAGCCGTGGTTGCGTTCAACCTGATCGCGGACGTGTTGCGGATGTACGTGGACCCGCGGACCCGCGAGGAGCCGGCGTGAGCGCGGCTCCGGTTATGACGGTCAGCGCGTCCGGCCCTGGCCGTCAGGCACCGGCGCTTGAGGCGGACGGCCTGCGGGTCTGCTACTCGGGCCTGCCCGCCGTCGACGGTGTCAGCCTGCGAGTCGAACCCGGCCAGGTCGTCGCGCTCATCGGGGAGACGAGCAGCGGCAAGAGCTCGCTGGCACTGGCCGTCGCCCGGCTGCTGCCCGGCTCTGCTGTCGTCACCGGGCGAGTGGAGATCGCCGGCACCGACCTGACGGAACTGCCCGCACGCGAGGCACGGCGACGCCGGGCGAGCCTCGTCGGCTACATCGCGCAGGACGCGATGGCCGCGCTGAACCCGGTGATTCCGGTGGGCCGCCAGGTCGCAGAACTGTTCCGGGTACACCGCGGCATGCGTCGCGCCGATGCTGACGCCCGCGCCGTGCGCGAGCTTGCCAGGGTCCGGATCGACCGGCCAGAACGCGTCGCCCGCGCCTACCCGCATCAGCTCTCTGGCGGGATGCGCCAGCGGGTGATGATCGCGATGGCCATGGCGCTGTCGCCGCCGCTGCTGATCGCCGACGAACCGACCACGGCGCTGGACGTGAGCACGCAGGCCGAGATCCTCGCTCTGGTGGGCGAGCTGCAGGCGGAGACCGGTTCTGGCATCCTGTGGATCACCCACGACATGGGGGTGGTCGCCGAGCTCGCGGACATGGTCGCGGTGATGTACGCGGGCCGGATCGTCGAACGGGCACCGGCTCGCGACGTGTTCGACCAGCCGCAGCACCCCTACACGAAGGGGCTCCTGCGCACCCGCAGGGACCTGCGGGCCGGCCGTCCCGGCGAACGGCTGTACCAAATCGAAGGGTCGCCGCCGGCGCTGGCGGCGAACCGGCTCGGCTGCGCGTTTGCCCCGCGATGCCCGCGGCGCACCGAGGTTTGCGACGAGCGCGCGCCCGAGCTCAGGACACAAGCTCAACACCTTCAGGCCGGGAACGCGCTCCCGGACGCCAGTCCAGCCCGCCAGTACGCGGCCGCTGCCAGCCCGCAAGGCAGCGCTCCGGCGGCCGGTCCGGCACCTGATGCCCGGCAGCCGGAGTCGGCCGAAGCGAGTCAGCCGGGGACGCAGTGGCTGGCGGCCTGCCATCACCCGGAGGTTTCGTCATGACAGCGCCAGCGCCGGACATTCAGCCTAAAGTCCAAACCGGCCGCCGCGATGCCGCTCCGGTAGTGGGTTTCGAGTCAGTGAGCAAGTACTACCGCGGGCTGGCCGCGCTTGACCAGGTCACGCTGTCGCTTAGCCGCGGATCGGCCCTGGGCCTGGTCGGTGAGTCCGGCTCGGGGAAGAGCACCTGCGTGCGGCTTGCGCTCGGGCTGGAGCGCCCGACGTCCGGGCGGGTGACCTTCCGCGGGGCCGATTACCCTCGCGGCCGGCGTCGGCTGCGCAGGCTGCGGAGCCAGGTCGGCTTCGTTCTGCAGGATCCGTATGACTCCCTGGACCCGCGGATGCGGCTGCGCGAGATCGTGTCCGAGCCGCTGCGCGCGCACCGGCTCCGCGACCGCGACACTGACCGGCGGGTAACCGAGATGCTGCGAGCGGTTGGTTTGGGTGACGCCCCGCTCGACAGTTATCCGGCGCGATACTCCGGTGGCGGGCGGCAGCGAATCGCGATCGCCCGCGCGCTGATGACCGACCCGGCGGTGCTGATCTGCGATGAGCCGACATCCAGCCTGGACGTGTCGGTCCAGGCGCAGATCGTCAACCTGCTGCTCGACGCCAAGCACAGCCGCGACCTGTCGCTGCTGTTTGTCAGTCATGATCTGGACCTGATCGGGCGGGTTGCGGACACCCTGGTGGTGATGTACCGGGGCCGGGTGATGGAATCAGGGCCCGCCGGGCTGGTACGCGGCAGGCCGCGGCACCCCTACACCAAGTCGCTGCACGATGCGGTGCCTGCGGACCACCCGGCACGGCGCGGGCTGGCCGGGCCGGCCCGTCTGCTGGCCGAGTCCGGCCAATCTGCCGCGGGCAGCGCAAGCGCGCCTGTGGCCGGACCAGTCCTGCCCATGTCAGTTGGGGCAGCTGTACTAGCCGGGTCGACCGAGCTGACCGGGTCGACCGCGCTAACCGAGCCCGCTGGGCCAGCCGGGCACGGCGGACCGGACTGCTGTGTCTTTGCCGGCCGGTGCCCCGCTGCCAGGGCCCGCTGCTACGCTGAGCGGCCGCCGACCGTGACAGAAGCCGACGGCAGGTCACACGCCTGCTTTTTCCCGCTCGCCGGGTAACCCTGCAAGGAGAGCTAGTGGTGAGATCGCGCCGCGACGTGGTGGTGGTAGGTGGCGGCCACAACGGCCTGGTAGCCGCCGCGTACCTGGCCCGCGACGGCCTGGACGTTCTCGTCTGCGAGCGGCGGGACATCGTCGGCGGCGCAGCGGTGAGCGAGCGTCCCTTCGGCCCCGACTACCTGGTGACCTCGTTGTCCTACGTCGTGTCGCTGCTCCCGGCAGACATCGTGGCCGACCTGCGGCTGACCAGCCACGGATATCACGTGTTCCCGCAAGGCCCGTACTTCGCCCCGCGTGCCGACGGCAGGTACCTGAGGCTCCCGGACGACCCGGCGGAGCGGGCGGCGGAGATCGGCAAGTTCTCCACCGCAGATGCCGCCGCCTATCCGGCCTACGAGTCGCACTTGCAGAAGATCGGGCAGGTACTCGGGCCGATGCTGGACGAGATCCCGCCCCGGCTCGGTTCCAGGCGGCCAGCCGACCTCGCCCGGCAGGGAATGCTGCTACGGCACCTGCGAAAGCTGGACACGCGCGGGGCAGTCGACATCACCCGGCTGCTCACCGGGAGCGTCGCTGACCTGCTGGACCGGTACTTCGAGTCGGACGCGCTGCGCGGCGTGCTCTCGGTGTCGGGCATCATCGGGACCTGGGCAGGTCCGAGGTCTCCTGGCACCGCGTACGTGGTCTTGCATCACCACATCGGGGACACCGACGGGCACGCGGGCGCATGGGGGTTCCCGCGTGGCGGGATGGGCGGAGTCACTCAGGCGCTGGCCGCCGCGGCTCGCTCGTTCGGTGCCGAGATCCGCACGGGCGCGCCGGTGGCGAAGATCCGCACCGGGCCCGGCGGCAGCGCTGGAAGCAGCAGAGTCACCGGAGTGACGTTGGCCTCGGGCGAGGAGATCGATGCGGGAACGGTTATCACGACCGTGCACCCCAAGATCGCGTTTCTCGAACTCGTCGACGCCGCTGACCTGCCAGCGCCGTTCCTGGCCGACATTCGCGGCTGGCAGACTCGCAGCGGCACGGTGAAGATCAACCTGGCGCTCGGCCGGCTGCCGGTGTTCGCCAGCCACCCGCACTTCGATCCGCAGGTGCACGGCGGCACGATCGTGCTCGCTGAGAGCCCGGACGATATCGAGAACGCCTATCAGGAGGCAGTGGCCGGCAAACCGTCGGCGCTGCCATTCGCCGACGTCTGCATCCCGAGCGTGTTCGACGACACGCTCGCCCCGCCCGGGCAACACGTGATGTCGTTGTTCACGCAGTGGGTGCCCTGCCGGTACGCGGACTCGCCGGATGAGGCCCAACTCCAGGCCTATGCGGACCGCGTCATCGCGAGGATGGAGACGGTCGCGCCGGGCTTTACCGATTCGGTCCTGCACCGCCAGGTGATCGGACCTGGCCAGATGCAGCAGGAGTACGGGCTTGTCGGCGGGAACATCTTCCACGGCGAGCTGAGCCTCGGGCAGATGTTCCATGGCCGGCCAGCGGCGGGCTACGCCGACTTGCGTACCCCGGTCCGGGGCCTGTATCAGGCAGGCTCGGCAACCCACGGCGGCGGTGGAGTAACCGGCATCCCTGGCCGCAACGTCGTGAGGCAAGTTCGCTCGGACTGCCGGGCTGACCGCTGGCGCCGCCGTCTCACCAGCAGGCTGCCTTCCCGCGATAGCTGACCTGCTACGTCACAGTTGCCATGGTCGTCGGAAATGACGGTATGTACGTTGCTGCTGCGCATGCCCACGATCGGGGTATCGTCCGAGGTCAGGCCGCGGCGGGCAAGCACGGTCCGGGGGGAGCGCGTCGCTCGCCGGGCTGAGCCATGTGTGCGGAATCCGGGTGCGCCGCGAACTCCACCAGCCGGCGAGTCTCGGCTGACTCCCGCCTTGTGGTCGACGACCCGGATCCGGCCCGACATGATCACGAAGAAGTCGTTGCTCCGCGCTCCCTCGCTGAACAGAACCTGGCCGGCGACCGTCGGGCGGATCTCGCCCTGACGGCGTAGCTGCCTATCTGCTGCTCGCTGAGCCTGCCTGTGGCGGGCAGAGGCGCGGCAGGCCCTGGGCCCGTTGCCGGAGGTATGGTCACGCGTGTCTCCCGTCGGGGAGATCTTCGTCAGCAGCGGACCCGCTGGCACCCCCAAGCGGGACCGTCCGAGCTGCGTCTGCAAGCAACGTTGATACCGGCGGGAACGACGGTTAGCCGGAGCCTGCGTAGCCGGCTGGCCGTCGCATCCGGTACACGGCGCGGGCCGTGCCGGCCAGGATGGCGGCTTGTTCCTGCTGACTCAGGCTGGCGGTCAGCGCCGTCGCCCTTGTCACCACGTCGCGGTAGCTGGCCTGCAGCGTGCAGACCGGCCAGTCAGAGCCGAACATCAGCCGCTGCGGCCCGAAAGTCTCAAGCGCCAGGTCGAAGTAGGGCCGCAGGTGGTCCACTGGTGCCTCCCCGAGGATGCCGGACAGCTTGCAGACGGTATTGGGCAGCGCGGCCAGCGCGGTAAACGACGCGGCCCACGCCTGATCCGGCGGAGCGTTTGCTGGCGGCTTTGGGCTTGCTGGCGGTATTGGGCTTGTCGACGTCGGGCTCGCCGCGACGTCGACATTGCCGAGATGATCGAGAACGAAGATCAGCTCAGGCGTGTCGGCAGCTGCCTGCCTGGCGCTTGCCAGCTGACCGGGCTGCAGGACGAGATCAAAAGTCAGCCCGGCGGCTGCGAGTGCCGCGAGGCCTCGCCTGACATCGGGGCGGGTGAGCCAGCCGGGATCTGGCTCAGTGAGCAGCGGGTGGCGTACGCCGGCCAGGAACTCGCCGCCAGGCGCGGCGCGGAGTTCGGCCACCGCGTCTCCGACGCCCGGCTGGGTGAGATCTGTCCAGCCGACCACTGCTTCGACGAGCGGGCCGGTGCGGGCGAGAGCAAGCAGTTCCGGAGTCTCCGTCGGCTCGGTGACGGTCTGCACCGCCACGGTTGCCGTCACGCCCGCCTCCGCGGCGACTCGCGCCAGGTCGGCAATCGCGAACTTCCTGCGCAGCGGAGCAAGTGCCTCGTCGGTGTCGAGCCAAGGCTGCGCCCGGACTGCCGGATCCCAGACATGGTGGTGTGCGTCGACAATCGGGATGCGCGCGTCCTCTCCGGTAGCCACCAGCTGACTCTAGGCCTTATCAGGGCGGTGAGAGCTTTGGCGCGCGAGTGCTGGGCGTTAGCGTCGCTGCGGGCACGGGCACGATAATCGACGTGAAGCTCGCGTCGGTGACGGCTATCGCGGATATGGTTGCGCCCGTCGTGCTGATTACCACCGGCGTGCTTTGGCAAACGGGCTGCTATCCACGTACACGGTAATAATCGAACGCATCCGGACGCTGAAACGCGAGCGGCTCGATACCGCGAACATCGAAAACCTGCCTGAAATCGACGAGCAGCTAACGACGATGACTCGGCGCGTTCATGTGCTGCGCGTCGCAGCACTGATCATCTTTGGCGGGATTGCCGCGCTGGTCCTGGCCGTGGTCTGCATTGGAATTGCCCTGGCAAACCAGTCCGAGACGGTCGGCGCATTGCGCTCGGGTTTGTCATCGCCGGATTGGTGACCATGCTTACCGGACTCCTGGGCGTCGCTATCGCGTACGCGGCACGCCACGGGCTCTAGGGTGCCGTTCCGCATATTGCTAGCGCCCTCTGGTCCGATCTGCGAGAAACGACGATGTCCCATCGGTAGTCGTCGGCGCGCACGCGCAGCGAGGCGGACAGCGCCTGCGTCGTCAGGTCATCACCACGGTAGCTCGCCGCTGCCGCTAGAGGCCAAGGTCGTCCAGCTGGCGGTGCAGGTCCGCGCGCGGCCCTGAGTACACGCCGGTGTCGCGCTCCTGCTGCCTGGCAGTGCCCGGATCGGCCGGCGTGGTCGTAGCGACAGTGCTGGCCGGCCGTGCGCTGATCGTGCCGGTGCCGGTGCCGGTGCTGGTGCCGGTGCTGGCTGGCGAAGACTTCTTCGCGGCTGCCCGCGCCTTCGACCGCGCTGCCGCCGCGGCGCGGTCCCGGAAGATCCAGCCGCCAGCCAGGCCGCCGACTAGGCCGCCGATGTGGTCCTGGTAGCCAATGTGGGCCTGTGGCAGCAGCACGGTGAACTGGTAGGCGAAACAGAGCGCCATCACGGCGCCGATCATCATGTCGATGCCGTGCCGGTCGAAGAGGCCCTTGACCAGGACGTAGCCGAGATAGCCGAAGACGACCCCGCTCGCGCCTACTCCGCTGGTGCCGGGTGCACCGAAGAGCCAGGCGGCCATCCCGCTAGTAACAATGACCAGTGCGGTCAGCCCCAGGACGCGTTTAACCCCGCGGTAGGCGGCCAGGAACCCGAAGATGAACAGCGGGCCCGAGTTGGATTCGATGTGGGTCCAGCTCACGTGCAGGAACGGAGCCGTCAGCAGGTACGGCAGGCTGTGCACGTCTTTCGGAATAATGCCGTAGTGCTCGCTGAGGCGGTAACCATCAGCGAAGTTGACCAGCTGGACCAGCCACAAAATGGCCAGGAAGCCCACCATGACGAACAGGGCCCTGCGGGCTTCGGTGACCAGGGAAACGGCGTCGTCGGTACCGAGAGTCCATGCCCGGTGCTTCGAACTGCCCATGTCTCCCCGTCCCCTGGCGCCTGTTGCCTGACAAGTTAGCTGCTCGACAAGGTAACTGCTCGCCACGGTGCGCGGAAGGACTGGCGACCGGGCAGGCGTGCAGCTCGCCCGCAAAACGTCGCAAACTGCCGTACGTAGCGGCCAGCCCGCCTAGCGGTTAGCGTGCGGTCCCCGTGAGCGCGCCGGTGCTGTGATCATGGCCCCGGCTCACTACGGCGAGTGATTGTTACCTTACTTATAGCCAAGCTGTGATCTGCCCGACACCAATTCCGGGTTTCCTCGACGGCTTTTTCGGCGGAAACGCTTGGTAGCCGTGTGCAGTTCTGGCAACGTGGTGCCGCGACGGTCTAGGGCCAGATCTGGTCGGCCGTCACGCGACTCGCTGCCCTGTACCGCAGCGGTACGCGCGCTGGGCGCTCCGCCCGGCAGCGCATGGCCGACGGAAGGACCGCATTGTCACAACATCGGAGACGGCCTAAAGCCAGGCGCCCCAGGCGCAGGCGGGTGGGCGTCTTCATGGTCACCGCAGCGGCGGCAACCGTGACGGTGACCGCGATCGCTCTGCTGGTTATTACCGGACAGCCGGGTTCAGGTTCGGATCCGCTAGGTGCCGCTGTCGCGCAGATATCGGGTGGCAAGTCAGGTCTCGAACTGGAGTCGGCGCGGCAGCAAGTCATCCTGCAGACGGCCGCGACTGAAGCGTTCAGCGTGACAAGCACCCCCAAGATCAGCAACCCGTCCTCGCTGATTTCATCGTCGGGTGGCGGCACCTCCGGGGGCTCACCGGTGGTTAACGAACCTGCGCCCGATCCCGGCACCGCGCAGAGCATCGCCTACGGCTTGCTGTCGTCGTATGGATTCAGCAAAAGCCAGTGGGGCTGCCTGGACGATCTGTGGAACGCGGAGAGTGGCTGGCGGTACAACGCTGAAAATGCCAGCGGCGCCTACGGCATCCCGCAAGCCCTGCCCGGCTCGAAGATGGCTAGCGCCGGACCGAACTGGGAGACAGATCCAACGACGCAGATTAAGTGGGGCCTTGGCTACATCCAGTCGACGTACGGTACGCCGTGCGCAGCCTGGGATCACGAGCAAGCCGACGGCTGGTACTAACCGCGTGCTCTCCTGAAGCCGTCCGCAGAATGCGTGGTGCGGCGCTGCTCTTATGTTGCGCCGGTCTTGCGCGGCACGGCTCTTGTGCGGTGCGGCGCCACGATCGCCGGCGACGAGGAGCCTGCCGACGCTGGCGGTCGTGTCGCCGGCGCTGCTCGGCGTGGACGGCGTGAACGTGACGGAACCGCTCGCTCCCGATGCAAGGTGCAAAGCATTTCGCGGCGCTGGATGGCCTGCGCGCCTGCTGGCAGCGTCGTGCATCGAATAGTTCTTGCCCGCGCCGCCAAAGAACGGCAGCCCGCCGGTGACCGTCAAACCGCGCCGGTCGGCCGGGGACAGGCCGAGGCCGTCACAGATGGCGGCGACCGTGGATGTTACCCGGCTATCGCTGAGCGCGTCAGACGGCGGGTAGCGGCCGGAACGTCTCGAGCGCCGCGTGGTACACGCCGTGCGCTGCGGCGAAACTGGCCGTCGGAGCCCACAAGCTGAACCTGTAGGTCTGAACTCCGGCCTTGGTTGTCAGCGACACCAGGATGACCAGCTCGGTGAAGTTGCCGCCGGACGGCTTGGTCCAGCTGAACTTGAGCTCGGCCGCCGGAGCCGCCTTGAAGCCGCCGATCACCTTGAAGCCAACCGCGCGCAGCACTAGCTGGGTATAGCCGTTGTAGTTCGCGGCGTCTTTCTTCGCGATGTACTTGGCTTCGGCCAGCGGCTTGGGATATGTCCACAGTCCGACGTTGACGGTCAGGTGGAAGTTCCGCACCGGCTGATTGAAGTGCGCGATCTGCCCGGTCAGATTTTGCGTCCATGCTCCGGGCAGACCGATCTTGAATCCCGCCGTCGTGCCCAGCTCGGCGGCGCTGAAGTCGTGCCAGTACCAACCGGCCGGCAGCACGGGCCCCGTGCCGCGGGGGCTCGTCGACGGGCTCGGTGTCGGGCTCGCCGATGGAGTGGGCGTCGCACTTGCCGATGGAGACGGATGCGTACTCGGGCTAGTGGACGAGGATGGCTTTCGTGACGGCCCCGCCGTTGGCTGGCCAGATCCGAGCGAGTGTCCGGGCGGCGGCGCGGCGCCTTGCTTGCCGGTGGCCGGGGTGCTGCCGTGCCTGCCGCCGGCGCTGGTGGAGCCGCTCGCAGCCGGATGGACCGAGCTTGAGCTGCCGACAGCGTGCGTGCTAAGCGGCGACGGGTTCAGTGCCTGCGTCGTTTGCGTGCGGGCGTAGATGTCCCAGCCGACGAGCGCGGCTATCACGATCGCGGCAATGCCCGCCCCGGCAACCATCAACCGCCAGCGACCCGACGAGGGCTTGGGCGGTCCGCTCTGGTTCCAGAACCGGAGCCAGCCGTTGCCGCCAGGTCCCGAGGACCCGCCGGAGCCACCTGGCCCGCCTGCGCCGCCTGCCCTGGACGGGCCGCCTTGGCCCGCGCCCGCGCCGCCTTGAGCCTCGCCGGAGGCAGGCTTCATCGGCTCCCACAGAATTGGCTCACCGTCAGAACCGAGCACAGGTCCCGGCTTCGAGGCCTCGCCGCTTGCTTGCTCGCGGGCGAGTGCAGCATCGTCGCGCACCTCACCCGGACCTGACCTGTCCGGTATTGACAGCTCGGCATAGACCGGGGGAGCGAGGAACGCCGCCCGCTGCTCACTGATCTCCCTGGAGTGAGCGCGGCGGGGGGCCGATGCCGGGCTGGAGCCGCCGCCAGTTGCTGCTCCGGCATGACCTGCGCTAGCCGGCGAGCCTCCAGCGTCCGCTGGGGCGGCTGCATCACGGGCACCCGAGTTACTGGCCGCCGCGTTACGGGCGAACGCGTCGGTGGCGACTGAGTTGTCGGCAACTGAGTTGCCGGCAACTGCGTCGGTCACCGCTCCGTCGCCGGCAGCAGAGTTGCCCGCGCCTGCGCTGGTGCCGCCTGCGTCGCCGGGAACTGCCGGGCCAGCGTCGGCGTCAAGCCAGCCGACGCCCAGTGAGCGTGCACCGGTCCGCGCCGTTGTCGCCGCATCCGAGAGCATCCGCGCAGCCGTCGTCGCGTCCGGCCTGCTGCCAGGTTCCCGGCTGAGGAGGGCGTCAATGACCGGAGCAAGGGGGCCAGCAGACGGCGCTCGCGGCGCGTCCTCCGTCGCCACGCCGGCAGTGATAACGGTCGAGCCACCGACTCGCTCGAACGGCCCGCGCCCCTCCACTGCTGCGTACAACGTGGCACCGAGCGACCAGAGGTCTGACGCAGCAGTGGCCACATCACCGCGGACCCGTTCCGGCGCGGTGAAGCCGGGCGTGCCGACGACCATGCCTGCCTGAGTCATCGAGGGATCTTCGGCAAAGGTCGCGATCCCGAAGTCAGTGAGCACTGCCGTGCCATCCCGACCGACCAGGACGTTGCTCGGCTTGACGTCGCGGTGCAGCACGCCGGCCGCGTGCGCGGTCGCCAGCGCGCTGACCAGGCTGGAGCCGAGCTCAGCGGCCTCCAGCGGCGGCAGCGGGCCGTCCTCGGTGACGATCCGGTCCAGCGAACGAGCCTCGACCAGTTCCATGATGATCCACGGGCTGCCGCCCTCCTCGACCACGTCGTACACCGTGACGACACTGGGGTGCTTCAGCCGGGCGGCCGTCCTTGCCTCACGCAGCGTGCGCTGATAAATCGCTTCTGACTCGGATGCTGAGGCGAGCGCGCTGATCTGCACTTCCTTCACAGCCACGTCGCGTGCGAGCAACTCGTCGCGGCCGCGCCAGACGATGCCCATCGCGCCCCGGCCGATCGGGCCCTGCAGGCGATAACGTCCGGCGATCAGCCGGCCAGCGCCCATGACTGCGTGCATGGCGGGACCCTATCTACAGCAGACGCTCAGCGTCCTGTGAGGAAGATGTGAGTTTGAGCCGACGACAGCGTAGCGTCCGCAGGGGTCGGATTCGTTACTGTTGCGGCCTGGCCATTGCTACCACATCCAGGGCTTTGTCCAGCTGCTCTGCGCTGATTTCACCCCTCGCCACAAACCCGCGGGAAATCACCACGTCGCGGATCGTCGCGCCGGTCTCCAGCGCCTCATGCGCGACTGCGGCCGCGGCCTCGTACCCGATGAACGGGTTCAGCGCGGTGACGATCGCCGGCGAGGACTCGGCGTTGCGACGCAAGTGCTCGACGTTGGCGCCGATGCCAGCGACGCACTTGTCGGCAAGTGACAGCGACGCGGCCGACAACAGGCGCAGCGACGACAGCACATTGCGGCCGATGACCGGCATCATGACGTTCAGCTCGAAGTTGCCGGCCGCGCCGCCGAAGGCGACCGCGGCGTCGTTGCCGACGACCTGCGTGCAGACCTGGCAAACAGCTTCGCAGATGACCGGGTTCACCTTGCCCGGCATGATCGACGAGCCGGGCTGGAGGTCCGGAATCCGGATCTCGGCGAGGCCGGTTCGCGGCCCGGAGCCCATCAACCGCAGGTCGTTGCAGATCTTGTAGAGGCTGACTGCGACGGTCCTGGCCACGCCGCTCGCCGCGACGAGGCCGTCCCGCGCGCCCGCCGCCTCGAAGTGGTTCGGCGCCTCGGTCAATGGCAGCTGCATGGTGTCAGCCAGCCTGCCGACCACCGCGGCGGCAAAGCCGGGCGGCGCGTTCAGCCCGGTGCCTACCGCGGTGCCACCAAGCGGCAGCTCACCGACGTCGGGCAGCACGTCGCGAGCGCGCTGCAGCCCGCGCCGCACGGCGGCCGCGTAGCCGCCGAACTCTTGTCCTAGCGTCACCGGCGTCGCGTCCATCAGATGCGTGCGGCCGCTTTTGACCACGCCGGCGAACTCGGCGGCCTTGGCGTCCAGCGCGTCAGCGAGGTGGCCGAGAGCCGGGAGCAGCGAGACCACGATCAGCCGCACCGCGGCCAGGTGGATCGCCGACGGAAACACGTCGTTCGACGACTGCGACGCGTTGACGTGATCGTTCGGGTGCACTGGCCGGCCGAGCGCGCGCGAGGCGAGCGTTGCGATTACCTCGTTGGCGTTCATGTTCGACGAGGTGCCCGAGCCGGTCTGGAATACGTCGATAGGGAACTGGTCGTCGTACCGTCCGATCGCCACTTCACGAGCGGCGTCGTGGATCGCCGTGGCCAGGTCGGCGGGCAGCACACCGAGCTTGCCGTTCACCGTGGCGGCGACACCTTTGATCGAGGCGAGGGCGCCGATCAGGTCGCGAGACAAGGGTTCGCCAGAGATCTCGAAGTTCTGCACGGCGCGCTGGGTCTGGGCTCCCCACAGCGCGTCTGCGGGCACGAGTACCTCGCCCATCGAGTCGTGCTCGACGCGATAGCCCTCCGGCGCTCCGGCCATGACAGCCTCCTCGGTCAGCTGGGTCCCGAGCCGATCGTCAGCAGTGGCTGCTTCGGCGCGGTCACGTCCGCGAAGAAGTCGTTGCCCTTGTCGTCTACCACGATGAACGCGGGGAAGTCGCGGACCTCGATCCGCCATACGGCTTCCATGCCGAGTTCGGGGTACTCAAGCACCTCGACCTTGGTGATGCAGTCCCTGGCGAGCTTGGCTGCCGCACCGCCAATCGAGCCGAGGTAAAAGCCGCCGTGCGCCTGGCAGGCCTTGGTCACGGCGGCAGACCGGTTCCCCTTCGCCAGCATGACGAGCGACCCGCCAGCCGCCTGGAACTTGTCCACGTAGGAGTCCATCCGGCCGGCCGTTGTCGGGCCGAACGAGCCGGACGCGTAGCCCTCCGGGGTCTTGGCCGGGCCGGCGTAGTAGACCGCGTGATCGCGCAGGTAGGACGGCATCGGCTGGCCCGAGTCGAGCAGGTCGTTGATCTTGGCGTGCGCGATGTCGCGGGCCACCACCATCGGGCCGGTAAGCGCGAGCCTGGTCTTGATGGGATAGCGAGACAGCTCGGCCCTGATTTCGTTCATCGGCCTGGACAGGTCGATGCGGACGACATCGGAGTCCAGCTCGGCCTCGCCGGTGTCGGGAAGATACTGCGCCGGGTCAGTCTCCAGCTGCTCGAGGAATACCCCGTTCCCGTTGATCTTGGCTTTGGCTTGCCGATCCGCGGAACAGGACACCGCGATCGCGACGGGGCAGGATGCGCCGTGCCGCGGGAGCCTGATTACCCGCACGTCGTGACAGAAGTACTTGCCGCCGAACTGAGCGCCGATCCCGGTCCGCCGGGTAATATCCAGGACCTGCTGTTCGAGCTCTGGGTCGCGGAAGCCGTGCGCGTCCATCGATCCCGCCGTCGGGAGCGCGTCGAGGTACTTGGCCGACGCGTACTTGGCCGTCTTCAGCGCGTACTCGGCACTCGTGCCGCCGACCACGATGGCCAGGTGATACGGCGGACAGGCGGCCGTTCCGAGTGAGCGGATTTTTTCCTCAAGGAACGAGGCCATCTTGGCCGGGCTGAGCACCGCCTTGGTCTCCTGATAGAGATACGACTTGTTGGCCGAACCGCCGCCCTTGGCCATGAACAGGAACTTGTACTCGGCGCCGTCGGTTGCGTACAGCTCGATCTGGGCCGGGAGGTTGCTACCGGTGTTGCGCTCTTCCCACATGCTGAGCGGCGCTAGCTGGGAGTAGCGGAGGTTGAGCTTGGTGTAAGCGTCGTACACGCCGCGGCCGATGTGCTCCTCGTCGCGGCCATCAGTCAGCACGTGCTGGCCGCGCTTGCCCATGACGATGGCGGTGCCAGTGTCCTGGCACATGGGCAGGATGCCGCCGGCCGCGATGCAGGCGTTCTTGAGCAGGTCACCCGCGACGAACTTGTCGTTCCCGCTCGCCTCCGGGTCGTCGAGGATGGACCGCAGCTGCCTCAGGTGCGCGGGTCTGAGCAGGTGCGCGATGTCGTGCATCGCCGCTGCCGTGAGCTCGGTGAGTACTGCTGGCTCCAGCTGCAAGAACTCCCGGCCGAATGCCTTTGCCACGCTGATGCCATCGGTCGTGAGGAGCCGGTACGTCGTTTCGTCGGCGCTCGTCGGCAGCATGTCGGTGTAGGAGAACTCAGGCATGGGCACGTCCTTGAGCCAGGCGGTGATCCCTCGATCCTATTTCCCGGCGGGGATTTGAGTGATCCAGGCGAGTTACGCACGGCTATGACATGCGCTACTCTCCCGGCCGGATGGGCCGCTCTCTCGGCCGGATGGGCCGCGCTAGGCGGTAGTGCCGGGACGCCGCTGTCGTGCCCGGGCCGCTGCCCGAGACGCTGCGAAAGCCGCGACGAAGGCAACGAGCGCCGCGATCATGGCAATCCATCCGCCGTAACTCCAGCCGACGCCGACGAAGAACTTCGAGACCACCGGGCCGGTGCTCCCCGGGAGGGACGGCGTCTCCACGACGCCCAGGATGGTCAGCAGCAAGGCCAGTCCGGTCGCGCCGACGAGCATCTGCTCGGGGCTCGGCAGGTTGCCGGGCAGCCGGGCGATGGCATCGCGGGCGACGAGGACCATCAGCGCCGCGATGGCCAGGACGAATACGATCCAGAGGTATCCGTGCGACGTCGGGCCATCCGCGGCGGCGGCCCCTAGCACGCTGAACCACGGCAGGAAGAGCGCGATCAGGAGCACGACCAGCGCGCTGCCGATGACAAGATCGCTGTCGGTCCAGCCGGTCCCGCCCGGTCGCCCTGACGCCGGCGGTGGTGGTGGCGGTGGTTGTGCCTGTGGATAAGAAGAGGTCTCGGTCATTGGTGCCTCCGCCGGTGCCTGGATTGCCGCAGATCCTAGTTCCAGAGCGGGCAGCCGGGACAGACTGTTACAGCACGCGCAGGTACCGGGGCAAGCGAGCGAGGGCTGCCACCGGGGATTCGGCAGCAGCCCCCGCTTGGTGCGTCTGGCCCAGACTCAGCTGGCCCGGTGTCAGCTGGCCCGGTGTCAGCTGGCCCGGTGTCAGCTGGCCCGGTGTCAGCCGGCCTAGATGGCCTCAGCTTCCAGGATCTCGGCTTCCAGTACCTCGGTGGTGAGAGTGTCGCTCTCGGTTGCCGCCGGCTGTCCGGCCGGGGCGCCCGCCTGCCGCATCCGGATCGCGACCGCGATCACTATCAGCGCGATGGCGTCAAAGATCGCGGCGGCGGTGAAGGAAGCTGCCATCCCGTGCACTTTGATGTGCTCTGCCTGGGCTGCGACCGACGCGCCGAGGACCGGGTGCCGTGCGGCTGCCCGGCTCGCGGTGCCGTAGATCGTCACCAGGATGGCCAGGCCGAGCGCGCCACCCACCTGCTGCATCACATTCACCATGCTCGCTGCGGACCCCGAATCCTTCGGCGGCACCCCGGTCAGCGAGGCCATCGTCAGCGGCACGAAGACTACGCCCATGCCCGTGCCCAGCAGCAGCATCGGGATCAGCACGCCGGGGAGGTAGCTCGTGCCGGTGCTGAGCTGGCCGAGCCAGGCCATGCCAGCGACCACCGGCAGCAGGCCAGCGACCATCAGCGACTTGGGCCCGAATCGGGCCACCAGCCTCGGCGCCAGCCTGGACGTGGCGAACAGCGCGCCCGTCATCGGGACGAAGGCCAGCCCGGCCTTCACCGGACTGAAGCCGAGCACCTCCTGAACGAACTGCGTCAGGAAGAAGAACGACCCGAACATGCCGGCCACCAGCAGCAACCGGGCGACGTACGACGCTGCCCGGCTGCGGTCACGGACCAGCCACAGCGGCGTGATGGGCTGGCTGCTCCTGGTCTCGATCAGCAGGAACGCGCCGAGGAGCAGTGCGGCCAGGACGAACGCGCCAACTGAGACGCGGTCGGACCAGCCGTTCGAGGCGACGTTGATGAAGGCGTAGACCAGGGCCGACATTCCTGCCGTCGAGGTGACAGCGCCGGCCGCGTCGAAGTGCGCGGGCTGCCGCTGCGAGCTGGCCAGCAAGCGCGGTGCCAGGGCGATGACGGCGATGCCGATGGGCACGTTGACGAAGAACACCCAGCGCCAGGATGCCCACTGGACGATGATCCCGCCCAGTACCAGGCCCAGCGATGAGCCGCCCATAGTGACGGCCGTGAAGATGCTCAGAGCCCGGACCCGTTCCCGGCCTTCAGGGAAGCCTGCGACGATCGCGGCCAGCACGGCGGGAGAGGCGATGGCTCCGCCCACGCCCTGGACGGCGCGCGCGGCGAGCAGGAGGCCGGACGAGGTGGCCAGGCCGCCGGCCAGTGAGGCCAGCGTGAAGATGGCAAGCCCGGCCATGAATGCCTGGCGCCGTCCGAGGATGTCACCGGCCCTGCCGCCGAGCAGCAGCAGGCCGCCGAAGGTAAGGGCGTAGGCGTTGAGTACCCAGGAGAGGCTGGTTGCGGACAGGTGCAGTCCGGTGGCCATCGACGGCAGCGCGATGTTCACCACCGTCATGTCCAGGACGATCATCAGCTGGGCGCAGAGGACGACGGCGAGGGTGATGTTCCGGCGGTCGTGGCTGCGCGGCGCACGCGACCGGTGAGATGGAGGTGAAACGGATCCGGCCTGCCGCCCCCTCGCGGGCACGGCGGAGTTAGGCGAAGAAGACATGGTTCCTTCCCGGAACTGTGCGGTGAAGCGCCGTGAGTCACGACCTCAGTGGCCAGCACGGCTGGAGTGAGCTAAGCTATCTGGAGGATCCCTCCGGTAACTATACGGAGGATGCCTCCGCTTCGCAAGTTGATAACTGCTGGAGTTAGCGATGGGAGCAACCGAGCCGGCCAGCCAGGCCGCATCGCCAGAGCGTGACGTGGCGGTTCTGCAGGGCAGTCCGCCGAAGCGGGCTGACGCACGCCGTAACTACGACCGGCTGGTCGCCGCAGCCGGAGCGGTCTTCGCCGAGCGCGGTGCCGACGACGTATCGCTCGAGGAGATCGCCCGCAGGGCAGGTGTCGGGATCGGCACGCTGTACCGGCATTTCCCGGCCCGCCAGGCGCTGCTCGAGGCCGTGTACAAGGATCAAGTAGACGGGCTTGAGGTACTGGCGGGCAAACTGCTCGCGTCCGAATCGCCCGGCGCGGCGCTCTGTGAGTGGATGCGTGCCTTCGTGGCATTCGGCCGGACTAAGCGGAGCCTGAGTTCTGCGCTGGTCGCAAGCAAGGACTCCGAGTTCATGTCGGCGTGCAGCATGATCCTGCGAGGCTGTACAGACACGCTGCTCAGCCGGGCGCAGGAAGCCGGCGAGGCGCGCCCGGAAGTGCAGTGCCCCGACGTCATGCGCCTGGCGCACGCTCTCATCGTGGCCACGGAATCTCCGGCCGACCCGGATCAGCCGGAGCGGCTGGCCGACCTGATCGTCAGCTGCGTGCTCGTCCCCGAAGCTGCCCGAGCCTGAAGTTAGCGCTCCTGCGAGCAGGTCTCGAAGACCCGTCGCGCTACCGCGCGCGCTCGCCGGAACCCGGCGCAATCAGGTCGGCATGCGGCGGTCATGGCGGGGTAACACTGTGATGCCGGGTGGCCGGCCGCCGTCCGGCGGATTCGGACGCGGGCACGGCCATCCGGACCAGCTTCGAACTCCAGGATGGTGCATGGTGAGCATCCCCGAGCAGGGCATCAGCCCTGAGCAGCTCCATGGCCCGGTCGACATCACCGAGGCAGTCAGGCAACTGGAACTAGCCGCCCACGACGTCGCAGTCGCGGCCAGCTGCATCGGGCTGGGCGACCTGAACGAGGCCCACACGAACGTCATCACGGCACGCGCCGCTGCAGACGCCGCCGAGGAGATCCTCCGCGTCGCCATCATGGGCGGCGGGCGGATCTGGCCGGCCGGCGGACCTGGCGAGTAAGGCCACCCGGCCAGCGCGCGACCCCGGCCCGCGAAGGTGGTCCGGCTGAGTGCTGCCGGCCTTCGCCATGTCCGGCTGGCTCGCCGCCAGCGCGGCGCGGGCTTCGATCAGCCACTGCATCGCCAGATCCAGCCTGGCCGCAGCGTCGCCGATCTGACGGGCGAGCTGCTGGTTCCGCGCGTCTTCGGCGGCTGCGGCACTGAGTTTCGTCAGGCTAGCGGCCAGCCGCTGCACACGCTGCTCGGCCTGGCGCGCTGAGTCGGTGGCCAGCGCTGCCTGCTTTTGTCTCTCCGTCAGCGCATGCTCAGCCACGGCCGGAAACTGGTCGGGCGCTGCGGCACCACGGCTGGAAAAGATGATGAGGAGCGCCGCCCAGCCGACGGCCGCCGGCACGGCGTCCCGTGAGGCATCCAGCGCCCCTGCCCAGTGATGCTGCCGGAGTGCCACGGTCACGGTGACTACGTATACAGCCGTGACTCCGAGGCTGAAGGCAGCCAGGAGTCCGACGAGCAACCACCGCCAGACGGGCCGGCGGTGTGCGGCGACCCGTGACAAGTGCTGTCCGGCCGCCCGAGCGGCCCCTTTGGCTGATCCAAACTGCCTGGCTGATCCGGTCTGGCAGGCAAGCGCATCCTCATGATTTGCCACTGCGAACCTGCCGATGCTGAAGCTCGCAAACTCATCGAATTGCGCTTACTCCGTCGCGCCAGGCGCCGACGAGCATGCGCACAGTGATTCTGCCCCGCTTGCCGCCCCGTCAGTCCGCGCTAGCCAGGAAGGCATGCGACCAAGTTGCGAGGGAGATTAGTGTGTGAGTCACACATCATTGCTGCGACCGCGACGTCTACCGCCGGTCGCGGCCGACAGCGAAACGGAGGCGGTCAGGATGGCGCAGGCGACTGGGACTTTTACCGTCGCGTCCTGGGACGAGAGCACTTACCAGGACCTCGGCGATGGTGCCAAGCTCACCAAGGCGACGATCAGTTTTGCCATGGAGGGAGACATCGCAGGTAAGGGAACCTGGGACGCCATCATGTGCTACCGCCCGGACGGCACCGCTGTCTTCACCGGCATGCAGCGCATCCAGGGTCAGCTGGCGGGGGCAGACGGTGCCTTCGTAGTGCAGGCCGACGGTGTGTATGCCGGCGGTGAAGCGCGGTCACGCTGGCAGGTCGTCACCGGTACCGGCACCGGCGGACTGGCTGGGCTGACAGGCACTGGTGAGTCGGTCGCGACCGCCACCCCGCCGGGCAGTTTCACCTTCGACTATGACCTCGGCTGACCATGTAAGCCTGGACCGGCCGGCGAACGTGTTCGGGGCGCTGGCGCTCGCTGTCGCGGACCAGATTGCGGATGCGACGACGGCGGCCGCCGGCCGGGCTGACTCTGCCCCGGCAGCGCTCGCGGCACTGTTGCATTTCCTCGACCGGCCGAGCGTGGACGTTCTCCGGCAGGTGCTCGGTTTGTCCTCGTCCGGCACGGTCAGGCTGCTCGACAGACTCGCTGAGTCCGGCTACATCGAACGGGTGGCGGGCACCGATCGCCGGTCGACCGCGATCGTGCTGACCAAGGCTGGCCGACTAGCGGCCGAGCAGGTCTGCCGCGCCAGGGCGAGCGTGCTCGACCGGGCGACGGCCGTGCTGTCGGATACAGAGCGAGCGGAGTTCGACAGACTCGCCGGCAAGATACTGGTCAGCATGATGCGCGAACCGGGCGCGATCCGGTGGATCTGCAGGCTTTGCGACACCGGCATCTGCCGAGGCTCGCCTGGCGGCTGCCCGGTCGGGAACGTCGCGAAGGCACGGTACGGGGCTGCCGGGCCTCCCTGAGCCTGCGCTGCCAGCGGATGCCCGTGCTGTCAGCTGCCCGGTCGGGAACGCCGCGAAGGCACGGTACGGGGCTGCCGGGCCTCCCTGAGCCTGCGCTGCCAGCGGATGCCCGTGCTGTCAGCTGCCCGGCGGCACGCGTCCGTCGGTGGCACGGACCGACTCGCGATCAGGGCCCGCCTGGTCGCCAGCGGAGTCGGGGGCTGCCCCGTTGCCGGCGAACTTCCCCGACGCCTCGTCAGCGGCGAAGTCGTCGGCCACAATGTCCGTGCCCGCCGCGGAAGTCGCGGCTCCGGCAGCGATCGAGGCAGCCGCTACGCCAGCTCCCTCGGCTTCCTCGTGCACGTACCGGCCGCCGCGGAATGCCGAGGCGGCGGCCGCGATCACCAGCACCGCGATCGCCATGATGAACACGATTACCAGTCCGTGATGGAACGGCTGAGAGATCAGTCGCGGGAAGAAAGCCTTGCCGGTCAGCACGGCTACGCTCCGGGCTGGCAGGTGGTTCAGCACCCCGGTGGGCGTGAGCAACGACTTCACCGGGTTGTAGCCGAGGAAAGCCGCAAAGAGGCTACCGACCGGCGGCAGCGAGGCTATCCGGTGCGCGATCGCGCCAGGCACGCCTTGCGCAGTCAACCCGCTGGCCAGCGTCGTCGGCAGGCTGGCGGCGAGGCCGGCGATCATCAACGAGAAGAACACGCCGATCGACAGGACGAAACCGGAGTTCTGGAACGTGGCGAGCATTCCGGAGGCGGCCCCGCGCTGCTTGGCGGGCACGCTGTTCATGATCGCCGCCGCGTTCGGTGCTGAGAATAGTCCCATGCCCGCGCCGGCCAGGAAGATCAGCGCGGCGAACTCGGGGTAAGTGAAGTCGACCGGGATCAGCAGCAGGCCACCGAACGCCAGCGCGGATACCAGCAAACCGCCCGAGGCGAAAGCCCTCGCGCCATGCTTGTCGGACAACCAGCCCGAAACCGGTCCGGAGACAACGAAACCGCACGTCAGCGCCAGCAAGTAAATACCTGACCACAGTGGCGTGTCCTTGTATGCGTAGCCGTGCAACGGCAGCCAGATGCCCTGCAACCAGATGATCAGCATGAACTGGAGCCCGCCGCGGGCGATAGCGGCTAGCAACGTCGCACCGGTGCCGGCCGCGAACGCCCTGATGCGCATCAGGCGCAGGTCGAACATTGGAGAAGGGACCTTGGTTTCGATCACGCAGAACAGGA
>Ga0335075_10001995_pt1 | contig 33161 bp, 18 predicted proteins | sample Lox_Sample_24_FD_206723 | JGI IMG/M metagenome (GOLD analysis project Ga0335075, IMG submission 206723) | Soil microbial communities from Loxahatchee National Wildlife Refuge, Florida, United States - Lox_Sample_2.4 | ecosystem: Environmental > Terrestrial > Soil > Wetlands | place: USA...
TGGGGCCGATGGCCGCATTCGCCTGCGGCACGCTCATGCTTACCGCGTTCCGGCCGGGCCTGGCCGCCTCGATGGCGATCTTCGCGCTGTCCGGCTGCTTCGCGATGTACCAGATCGCGGCCAACACGGCGTTCGTCGAGCGGGTGCCCAGCGATCACCGGGCTCAGGCCTTCGGCTTCGCGAACGCCGGGTTGATCGTAGGCCAGGGTGCGGCTTTCGCGTTGGCCGGAGCGGCGGCAGGGGTGATACCTCCCTCGATAGTCATCGCTGTCGGCGGGGGACTGGGGGCTCTTGCCGCCTGTGGTCTGGCCCTTCGCTGGCAGGGGATATCACCCGCCGTGGGGCGCCACTCCGCGAGGCATCTCAGCCGTCAAGCCTCGCTTACCAGGCAAACGCCCGTCCGTACGGCTCGTTCTCACTGACCGTTCAGAGGCTGGATGGATGATCTCGGCTCAGGCCTCGGTGTCACGTATGCTCGCAGTTCCTCATTGTGTATGCGACTGTCCCTTTGAAAACACGCAAAACTTCAGACGAAGTGTTGGTATGCACATTGAGTTATGCCGAACGGGCTCGTGGGTTCCTGCCCCTGACAGCCGTTTCTGTCGACCGGGCGGTATCCCGGTTCCAGCCGGACACTTACCGAGCCTCGGCCGTCACTGTATCGGTGGATGCGGGTTGTCGTCGCCGGCCGGCAGGGTTTCCGGGTTCAGCCCGAGGATTGCGCAGAGCTGGGCGCGATCGATGCCGACGTCGCGGATGAGAGCGAACAGTTCCACATACTCCTGGAGCAGGGCAGCCTGGGGTTCGCCGCCCCCGCCCCGGTAATCCTCGGGATCAGCACGCCCACCTGCCGCACTGCGGGCGATGCGACTGAGCATGAGCTGAACAAGCTCTAGGTCCATCTCAGGCACTATGAGACTGATCAGCTCCGCCGTAACCCACCGCTCGCCGGATTGCCCGACCATCCACCTTTCCCCTTTCTAACGTCTACGGAGCCGGGCCAGGTTACCCGGCCAGGGCACACGCGCTCAGCGCCGGTGCCGTGCGTGCCGGTCAGCACGTGATCCGTCATCGGTCCCGGTAACCTCCCAATTCCTGTCAGCTGGCCTGCCTGGCTCCTAGCCGTCTGGCGCACCACGTTCTCCTGCGGAACTGAATTAACCTTGTGTGATTTCACGGTCACTCTGGATAATTGGTCACGAACTGCTCATACTGGATGTAACGGAGCGCAAACACCCAGGACCGGAAGCGGCAGTGCCGATTTCCTGGTGCGGCGCCGCATGGCGAACTCGGGAGCGCAGCGAGATGACCCGCCCAGACGACGTGGAATGGCGGCGCCGCGAGGAACTACGGTCGCTGCTGACGGCCCTGCGATCACGGCGGGGCGGCAACGGCGGGAAGCGCCTGCGCCAGGACGACGCTGCGATCTTGAGCGGGCTGAGCACGCGCAGGTACGCCGCCTTGGAGCGCGGCGCTGTGGAGAACCCGTCCCTGGACCTGATCGAGAACGTGGCCAGCGGGCTGCGCATGACCCCTGCCGAGCGAAGCGCCCTCCACGTGCTGTCCAGGGGCCAGGATCCGCCCATGCCGACCGCCGCGCCGGGCGGGGACCGGCCAGAAGTCGACCCGGGCCAGCGCGAGCTGATCGCCCGGCTCGACGCCCCCGCCGCGATCACCGACGAGACGTGGACACTGATGATCCGCAACAAAGCGCTGACGGCATGGACAGACAGCTGGTTCGACCAGGTCCCCCTGCGCAAGCAGAACCTCGTGCTGTTCTTGTTCACGCCCGCAGCTGAGCGGCTGCTCCCCGACATCCACGCCTACCGCCGGGCTATCATGGCCGCCCTGCGCTACCAGTACGTCCGCCATATCGGCTCGGAGCGGTTCGGCGCAGTAATCGGAACGCTCCTGGAAACCGGGCCGGAGGCCCGCGACCTATGGGGACGACACGAGATTGTCCTGCCACGACGGCACTCCGCCATCCGGGTCCGCCACAAGCAGGGCACGGTCAAGGCCACCACACTAATGACCTCGCTGTCACCCCGGACATGGCTGATGGCCGCCTGGCTGCCAGAGGACCTACAACCACCAGACCGGTAAACACACGCGATGACAGCCCCCGGGCCCTCCGCGACCGACCGCCCTGGACAGGGACTCTGGGGCTGTTACCGGCCGCAGATGGCGAGCGCAGGGCAACGTTGGTTACGGCCGATCAGGCAGGCCCATGTCGCGCTGGTGTTCAGCGATGTGTCGCGGGTCCTGCCCGCCGCTGGCGACGACTTCGCTGACGGCGAGGCGCTCGGGAATCCCTCATCCCACCTGGGTTTCTCGATGGCCGTTGAGATGTGCAGGAGGTCGGCCCTGGCCGCTTGCCCTGGGCACAATCACGGCAGCAACAGTAAGAGCGTGCGCTGCCACGACAGCGCACGCTCCCGCACTGCTTACACCCAAGAAATGTTGCGGACCGCCATGGCCTCTCCTTCCGCCGACATTGCGCGCCGGGCTGGTTTCCAGGTCTCTCCCCGCGTTCACCGGCAATGTTTCTCCGCCCGCGAGGGAACCGTTTGCAATTCACCTGTCCGTAAGAACTTCACCCGAACGCGCTATCGCGAGGTTCCGTGAACAGGCAGTAGCGGCCGGAAACGACCCAGTCCCGGGAAGGGGGCTCATGCCCTTGAGGTCACCGCTGCGGGGCTGGCCGGTGTGGCAGCTGCCCCGGTGGCTCGCCACGTGGGTCACTGCCGTGATCGCGGCCTACGCCGCCGCGACCGCCTGGGCGCTGGCATCCGGCCAGGTGCGGCCCGGCGACCTGCGACTGTGCGCCGTGTTCGTCGGTTACGGCGCGGCTTCGGTGGAACTGACGCGCCGGGCCGGGGAGCGGGAGGGCCTGGCACGGGACGTGTATGCCATCTGGGACCTGTCGGCCGCAGCGCTGCTGCCACCGCTGTACGCGCTGGCGATCCCCCTCCCCCGCGCGGTACTCACCGAATGGCGCATCCGCCGCACCCTGCTGCACCGCAGGGCCTATAGCACCGCGGCTCACGGCCTGTCCTACGCGGCGGCCTCGCTGGTCTTCAGATCCGCCGCTCCCGCCCTATGCGGCAGCGACGGGGGATCGGGCGGCCATGCCCCGGCCTGGATCACGCTGGCTGCCGGCTGCGGGCTGGTGAGCATGGCCATCCAAGCCTGCCTGATCCTTCCCCCGGTCAAGGCCACCGCGCCTCCCGGCACCCCGCTGCGCAACCTGGTCCTCGGCCGGGAGGCGATCTGCAACCAGGTCACAGAGCTGTGCCTCGCAGTATTGACCGCATTCGCAGCCGCGCACAGCGCCCTCGCCTCGGTTGTGGCGCTGCCCCTGGTGATCGTGCTACAACGGTCGCTGCGCCACGCCTCGTTGGCCGCCGCGGCCCGGACCGACGCCAAAACCGGGCTGCTGAACGCCGACGCCTGGCAGCGCGAGGCCGCCGTGGAGGTCACCCGGGCCCGAGCGCAGACTCCGCTGGCGGTCGCCATCGCCGACATCGACCACTTCAAAGCCGTCAACGACACCCACGGCCACCTCGCCGGAGACGCCGTGCTCGCCGCGGTCTCCGCCGCCATGCGCGGCCTGCTGCGCGACTGCGACCTGTGCGGCCGGTTCGGCGGCGAGGAGTTCGTCCTGCTGCTCCCTCGCACCACAGCCGCCCAGGCCCTCGAGATCACCGAGCGGATCCGCCAGGGGATCTCCCAGCTCGCCATCCCCCGGGACGGCACCGCGGCGATCCGGGTCACCATCTCCATCGGCGTCGCCGTCCCCGGCCAGGCCCGCCGCACCCTCGATGACCTCCTCGCCGCCGCCGACCACGCCCTCTACCAGGCCAAATCCAGCGGCCGTGACCGCGTCGCCATGTATGCAGACACCCGGGTTTCGCAGGCCAGCGGGTCGCTGTCGCTAGCGCGCACCCAGGTCCTCCTGGATAGTGGTCAGGCCGCGCTAGCGGGCCGACCCCTGCTGGAAGCTGGGAGTCCAGCGCACTGACTCCCAGGGAATGGCAGATCGTCGATCTCATCACGAGCAGCTACAACCGGACCGGCCGGAGTCTCACGCTGGCCTCCTCCCTCCGCTCAGCACAGCAGTGGGCGCTCCGTCCGCTTCTGGCCTAGTCCGCTGCGGGGCCAGTCCCCCGGTCCCGGGCCAGTCCCGTGGTCTTGGACCGGGCCGCTGGTTCGCGGCCAGTCCGCCGTAACGGCAAAGCGCGGATCGCCGGAATCCCGGACGCCGCCGGCGATCTGCAGGGCCTGAACGCCGTCTGGCAGCCAGGCGGCGCTGAAAGCGGTACGTTCCGCGCACTCCGCCATCCGGTGGACGGCTCGGTCCGGCTGGCTCGGGACGCGGGCGCCGCAACGGCGTCGCCGGGCGGCCGGCTGCGTGCGGCGGAAAACTGAGGGCATTCGCCCGCCGCGCGGACGCGGGTACGCCGGGTTGCCGCAGGGGTGGCACCGGGATACTGCGCCGTCGGCCTACGGCCGGGGCGCCACTGTGACCGGGCGGCGACCCGGCCCGCCCGTCCGATCGAGGCGGCAGGCCGTCACATGGCCCGGCAACCCGCTTGGCGGCCGAGAAGGTGTATGGCACGATCAGCGCCTCGGCGCCGGCACAGATTGTTACCGGCACCCAGGTCGCGACAGTAGTCCCCTGATTCGCCGGTATCGCAGCAGCGTCGCGTTGCCGGACCACGTGGCCCGCACGACCGTCAGCCCGCACTGTGGACATTACGGTAATGGCCGGGGAGACTCGGGCTATGACGGCCAGCCAGCACAACGCGTCCGCGAGTGCGGTCGGCTACCTGTACCAGGTGAACTGGGCGCTGGTCGAGCTGCTGGAGCGCGCGCCGGACAGGCCGGACCAGGCAATCAGCCTGGAGACACACGATGACGTGGCCTGGGAGCAGTCCGGCTCGCCCGTCGACCTGCTGCAGACCAAGCACCACGTGGGCGTCTCCACCGGGCTGGGCGACAAGGACACCGACATCTGGAAGACGCTGCTGGTGTGGATGAACACCGCGCAGCCGACCGACCCGCAAGGCCCCGCGCTCATCCTCGTCACCACCTCGGTCGCCCAGCCCGGAACTGCCGCGCACGCCCTGCGCAGGGACGTGCGGGACACCGCGACGGCCGCCGCCAGGCTCACGAACGCGGCACAGACCTCGGCCGCCGAGAACACGAAGATCGCGAGAGACCGGTTCCTGCAGCTCACAGAGGCAGAGCGGCAGGTCTTCATCGCACGGGTCGTCGTGGCCGACGGGGCGCCCGGCGCGGACGACCTAGACGGGAAGCTGGCCCGGATCCTGTGGCACGCGCTGCCCGTGAGCAACCAGGACACCTTCCTGTCGCTGGTGTGGCGGTGGTGGGCCGGGGTCGCGCTGGACATGCTGCGCGGCAACCGGGCACGGGTAAGCGCGCGCGAGGCACACGCCGCCATCTCCCACCTGCGCGACCAGTTCAGTGAGGACAACCTCCCCACCACCGTCGAACTGGCCGACGTCGAGGAGGCGACCGTCATCGCGGCGCACGGCGAGAAGGTGTTCGTCCACCAGATGCGCTGGGTGGAGTACAACGAGCCCAACCTCCGCAGGGCGATCATCGACTACTACCGCGCGGTCACCCAGGCGACCCGGTGGCTGACCGAGGACCTCATCGGCCTGCACGAGCTGGAGAAGTTCGAAGACAACCTCAAGGACGAGTGGGCGCGGGTCTTCGCCGACATGGTCGAGGACCTGGGGATCGACGCCGACGAGGCCGCCAAGGTCGCCGCGGGCAAGAAACTGCTCCGCACGCTGCGGGACTCCACCGCCGTCAACGTCCGCCTGCAGTACAACGAGCCGTTCTTCGCCCGGGGACGTCGGCACCACCTGGCCGACGGCGGGGGCATCGGCTGGCACCCCGACTTCCAGTCCCGGCTGGAGGCCCTACTCAGCGTCGCCGCGCCGTCCGCAGCAGCGGAGGGGGAATGAGAGCGTGGGCTGACCGGCCTGCGGAGGCCGCCGCCCTGCTGAACCCCGCGCTGCTCGCGGCCGTCTCCGTGGCCGCCGTCTCGCAGTACGAGCGGGCCTCACGCCAGGCCATGCCGTGGCCGCTGGCGTTCCTGGTCGCACCCCTCGTCCTGCACCGCGGGACTCGCGAGGCACTGCCCCGGGACACCCGGACCCACCTGCCCGCGTGGGTCGCCGGCAACCCTGTGATACGGGCGGGCTTCCCCCACCGGGCCCAGGAGCTGACCGGGCTGGTCCGCGAGGGGCTGCGGTTCGGCATGACCCACGGCGCGCTGGAGGTGACCGGGGACGGCCGGATGCGCAGCTCGCTTCCCTTCGCTCGGCCCGTACAGGGCGGCGACACCGCCGAGATCATCCGCTCGGCCGGACTCGTCGGCCGGTGGTTCACCAAGGCAGATCAGCCAGCAACCATCTTCGCGCTCCTGGGTGTGACACCCTGATCCGGTGCAACTGCGCTCCATCACTCTCTACAACCACGACGGGCGGACCCGCACGGTCGGGTTCCGCACCGGCCAGTTGAACATCGTTACCGGCGAGTCACGAACCGGCAAAGGCGCCCTGCTGACCATCGCGGACTACTGCCTCGGCCGCGACAGCATGCAAGTCCCCGCCGGGCCGATCACCGACACCGTCGCCTGGTACGCCACCACCTGGCAGCTGGAGAACGGGCAGGTGTTCGTGGCCCGCCCCGCCCCCGCCCCGGGCAGGGCCACGACCCAGCAGGCCATGCTCGAGTTCGGGTCCGACCTGCCGACCCCGCCGCTGCCCGCCCTGAGGGTCAACGCCGACTCCCGGGTGCTGCGCACCGAGATAGGCCGCCGGATCGGCATTGAGGAGAACGTCACCGACCCCGACCCCAGGACCGGCCGACAGCCGTTGGAGGCCACCCTCGCGCAGGCGGCCATGCTGTGTCTGCAGAGTCAGAGTGAGATCGCCAGCCCCACCGCGCTGTTCCACCGGCAAGGCGAGCGCGGAATCCCGGACGCGCTGCGCGACACCATCCCGTACTTCCTCGGCGCCGTGCCCCGCAACCAGGCACTCAAGCGCGCCCAGCTGCGGGCCGCCCGCCAGGCCCAGCAGCGCGCCGAGGCCGCCCTCCGGGCCGCCGAAATCGCCGCCCAGACCGTCGACGTGGAACTCCGCGCGCTGCACCAGGAAGCCCGGGCCGCCGGACTCGTCCCCGACGAGGACATCACCGACCGTGCCGTCCTCGTCCGGACCCTCCAGGGCGCCCGCACTGCCCGCAGGCCAGATCGCCAGCCTCTCAGCACGGGCGACCCCGCCCGCCAGGACCGGTACCTTGCGCTGGAGCGCCGGACCCGGGAACTCCACCGCGACCTGCAGCAGGTCCTGGCCGACCGGGCGCTCCTCCTCGACCAGCACAACGAGGAGTCCGACTACGAGCAGGCCCTGGAACTGCAGGCAGGCCGCCTCGCCAGCCTCGGCCTGTTCGACTTCGCCACGGCCGACGACGCCGGGGCGCCCGCGTGCCCGGCGTGCGGGCAGGCCACTCCCGAAGCCGACCCGACCCCGGCGGCCCTGCGCTCGGGCCTAGACCAGCTGCGCGGGCAGCTTGAGGACCTGACCGCCGCACGGCCGTCCCAGCGCAATGCCCTGACCGGCCTTGATACCCGTGCGGCGGCCCTGCGCGAAGAGCTGGCCGCTGCCCAAGCTGCGCTCAACGCCCTGCAGGCCACCGACCGCGTCACGAAAACCGCCGAAGCTGACGGCTGGGACTTCACCCGCGGCCGGATCGACGCCACCCTGGCCCGGGTCCCCGCCACCGATGACACCGAACTCCAGCGGCTCCGCGCCAACGCCGACCGCGCGGCCGCGACCGTCACAGCACTCGAGGCCGAGCTCAGCGAAGACGAGGACCGCGAGCAGCTCACCTCACGGCTCCTGATGGTCGGCCGCGACATGACCGGCTACGCCGACCAGCTCCGCCTGGAGCACAGCGAGGGCAGCGTCCGCCTCGACCTAGCCCGGCTCACCGTCGTCGCGGACACCGAGCGCGGACCCATCCCCCTGGAGCGGATCGGCAGCGCCGCCAACTGGATCGGCTACCACCTCGCCACGCACCTCGCATTGCACCGGTACTTCACGCGGCAGGGGCGGCCCGTTCCTCGCTTCCTCCTGCTCGACCAGCCCACCCAGGCCCACTACCCTTCTGAGGTCTCCCTCCAGAGCGGCGTCCCCGACAGCGATACCGACCGCGCCGCCGTCAACAGCCTCTTCCGCCTGCTGTACGACGTCGCGTCAGAACTCGCGCCGCAGTTCCAGATCATCGTGTGTGACCATGCCAACCTGCCCCACCAGTGGTTCCAGGACTCCGTCGTCCACAACTGGCGCGACGGTCGCAAGCTCATCCCCCAGGACTGGCTCAGCTAGAGGGCTGCTGCTTCGATGCCGAGCTCCTCCTCACGGAACCGGAACGCCTCCGCGCTGTCCGCCTGCCCCCGACGAACAGTGAGAAACTGGCTCTCGGGAAGTTTCTCCGCGCCCAACTGCAGGTTCTTTCCCATGCTCAGAGCCAGAGGAGCTGCAACGTATCCAGCCGGATGAGTGCGGCCTGTTTGGAAACCTGGAAGATGTCCGCGACCGCCGTAGCGAGCGTCTCGGCGGAATCTAGGCTAGAGTGCAGGCTGCTCAGGCCGAGCTTCGTGGCCGCCTGGCAGGCGGCAACAGCAGCCCGCGCGCGGTCCGAGCCAGCCGCCAAGCAGCTCATGTTCCCCCTCATCTGGACAGCGGCGGCCTGACCGCACCCGGGCGGCGAGGCCGGGCAGGACCGGCCCGGCGCCCGCGCTGGGTCTCCCCGGCTGAGGGCAGCTCCGGGCGCTCCGCGTCGGTCCGAGCCGACCTGCCGCCGGACCACTCCCGCGGTCCTGGACCAGCCCCTTGATCCTGGACCGGTCCGCCGGACCGGCACGCGCGGGCCGCCGGAGTCCCCGGCGCCCCGCGATCGCAGCGCCTGGAACGCGTCCGCCATTCACTCGGCCCGGAACGCGGTATGTTCCCCGCGCACCGCCATACGGTGGACGGCCCGGTCCGCCCAGGAGGTCGACGCCGTGACGACGCGCCGTCCGACGGCCGGATGCGCGTGGCAAGACTGAGGATGTGTGCCCGCGCGGTGGACGCGTGGTCTGCCAGCCTGCCAGGGGCTGGCTGGGCACGGGGCCGATCCGGTGTCCGTTAGCACACCGTGGGCCCTGGCGTGCAGGCCGCTGCTATGACCGGCGCGTCGGCCCCGGCCTCAGCTCGTCTGATCGAGGCGACATCTCGTCACATGGCCCGGCAACCCGGCAGCGAGGGCCGGAAGGCCCGGGAACCGGTATCCCGGAGCCATTTACCATGCCGCCAGGCACGATCGCGCCGGGCCGGGTTATAACCAGTGATAACGAGTGAGGAATGGTGCCTACCAGTCCTTCTCAATGATGCTCAGTGCTATTCAGTCCGGCCGTTCATAAACAGCGTAAGAAGGGCAGTTACCGAGCATCAGCCTGCTGGTTTCCACGGTTCTGCCGAGGCCAGGAAATGGCCGAGCAAGATGCGCCAAACGTTCACTTATCTATCGACCGGGCGCGGTCGATAGACCATACTGAAAGCGGGGCGAAGTACATTTAAGAGCGATTACTGATTACCGGCGCGTCCGCGCCGGTATGCCTGCGAAGAGGTGATTCATGAACGACACGCGCGAGTCCGGCAGCCGCCCGGCAGCCGGGTCACCGTCACGGCGCCGACCCCGCCAGTACGACGCGCGACCGCGCTCGGTGCGCCTGCCGCTGACCGAGGAAGAGTTCGCCGACCTGGAGCAGGCGGCCGGGCGGGCCGGGCTGGCCAAGGCCGCGTACGCGGCCGAGGCCGCCCTGGCCGCCGCGCGAGGCAAGGCCACCGCGCCGGATGCGCTATTCCAGGATGCGCTCGCGGAGGTGATACACGCCGCCGGGCTGGTCCGGCGCATCGGCGTCAACCTCAACCAGGCGGTCGCCAAGCTCAACGCGACCGGGCAGTCGCCAGGGGAGCTGGTCCCGTGCGCCCGGATCTGCATGCGCCGCGCGGAGCACCTGGATGCCGTCGCGGAGCAGCTGCGGAAAACGCTCGGGTGAGACCGGGATGGCGTCCCGGGCACTGCGGATGATCCGCCGCGCTGCGGACCGCGGTCCCCGGATGCGGACCGCGGTCCAGGATGGCTGGACCGCGGTCCGCCGGCGCGGGCCATCATCCAGGACCGGCGGGTGACGGCCCGGAACGCGGTCCGCGTCCCGGGGCACGCCCCGGCCGCGCGGACCACGTGGGAGGCATAGCGGTGATCGGGGTGATCCACGAGCCGCGCGGCGAGGATGTCGCCGGGCTCATTTACTACCTGTACGGGCCAGGCCGCCACGAAGAGCACACCGACCCGCATATCGTCACAGGCTGGCGCCATCCTGCCGAGCTGGAGCCGCCGCTGCGCCCCGATGGCACCCGGGACTTCCGGAAACTGACCGGCCTGCTCAAGCAGCCGCACGCCGCGATGGGCAAGTACGGGTTCCGGCGCCCGGTGTGGCACCTGTCGATGCGCGCCGCACCCCGGGACAAGGTGCTGTCCGACGAGGAGTGGACGCAGATCGCCCGCGACGTGATGAACCGCACCGGGCTGTGCCCCGACGGGGAGGAAGACGACGCCGTCCGGTGGATCGCGGTCCGGCACGGTGACGATCACATCCACGTCGTGGCGATGCTGGCCCGCCAGGACCGGCGCCGGGTCCGCCTGTCCTGGGAGCGGCTGAGGGTGCGGGATGCGTGCCGGGCCGCTGAGGAACGCTACGGGCTGGAATCCACCGCCCCCGCCGACCGGACCGCGCCGCGCCGGGCGTCCCGGGCCGAGACCGGCAAAGCCGCCCGCCGCGGCCTGGACGAGCCGCCGCGGGTCACGCTGCGCCGCCACGTGACCACCGCCGCCGCCGGGGCGGGCAGCGAGCGGGAGTTCTTCGCCCTGCTCGGCCGCGCCGGGGTGCTGGTCCGCCCGAGGTACAGCGTGAAGAATCCGGGCCAGATCACCGGGTACGCGGTTGCCCTGCCCGGCGACACGGCCAAGGACGGCGGCCCGGTGTGGTACGGCGGCGGCAAGCTCGCCCCCGACCTGACCTGGCCCAAGCTCCGCCAGCGATGGGGAGCCACCGTGGCCGGTGACCGGTTCACCGCAGCGGAGCGGAACGCGATCTGGGAGCACGCCGCCCGCGCCGCCGACGACGCCGCCGCCTGGATACGGCTGGTGTCCGGCACCGACCCGGCCGCCGCCGCCGATGCCGCCTGGGCCGCCTCGGACACATTGCACGTGGCCGCAGCCGCGCTGGGCAGCCGCATCCTGCGCCAAGCCGCCGACGCCTACGACCGCGCCGCCCGCGCCCCCTACGCCCGCATCCCTCCCCCCACTCCGGCCGGGAACCAGCTGCGCCGCGCCGCCCGGCTCATCACCGCGTTCGCCGACCTCACCAAAGACCCCTCGCTCACCCCGGTCGTGCTGCTCACCCGGCTGGCCGCGCTCGCCGAAGCGGTCGCCGGGCTCCGCGAATCCCAGCAGCACGCCGCCCAGGCCGCCGGCGCCCTCCAGGCCGCCCGGCAGCTGCACGCCGCCGCAGCCATCCCCGCCGCCCAGGCCGCCGCGCAGCGAGCCCGCACCGCCAGCCCGGCCGCCCTGGCAGGCACGGCGTTCCCCCAAGCCTCCCCGCCACCCCGCCCGGACTCCCCGGCACCCGGCCCGCGCCGGCCCGGCCCGCGCGCACCCGCGCCGGCCTCGCGCCGGCGCCGGGGCCGCTAGCCACCACGACCACAGCGACCACAGCGATCACAGCGATCACAGCGATCACAGCGAAGGAGATATGATGGACCCATCTGACCGCTACCCCGAACCGTTCAGCGACGCGGCCAGCTATTCCTCCCAGCGGGCCACGCAGCTGGCATCCCTAGTCGCCGCAGCCGCCGAGGTCAGGATGCGCCTCAAGGCGGCACGCACCGCGCGGCAGGCCGGACAAGACCGGCAGGCACAACGCCAGCTGGACGAGCAAGAACGCGCCGCCCGCGCAAACGCCAGGACCGGATGGGCACCCGCACACGACGCCCGGTGGCTGGCCCAGGCCGACCTGCTCCAGGCCGCCCGGACCTGGGGCGCCGCCGTCCCGTGGGCAGACACCGACCCCGTCGCGGCATCAGCCATGCGCAAGAGCGAGGAGCGGCTCCGTACGCTGCACCCGTTCGCGATGGCCCGCTACGACCGGCTCCGGGCTGAGGGAGCCAGCCCGCTGGACGCGATGCGCGAGGCCAAGCCGCTGTTCGATTACCACCCGCACGCGCGCCCGGCCTATCACCATCCGGTGCCGGGGATCGAGGCCCGCGCCGATGACACGCCCGAGCCCGAGGTCATCGACGGCACCGTCCCCGGGCCAGAGGCGGAACCAGATCCCAGCCAGGCCACGGAGCATCGCGGACGGCGGATCGCCAAGCGGCTGCAAGCCCAGGCGCTGTACCAGCGCGGGGAAGAACTCACCCCCGGCGAGCTGGCCGTGGCGCTGGAACAGGCGACCAGCCTGCCCCCCGAGGTGATCGCCCGGCTGGCCCGCGCCCGCAGCGAGCAAAGCGCCGCCGGGGGCGCCGAGGACGCCCGCACCGCTGACCTCGGCCACGCATCAGCAGCTTCCGCGGCCAGCGACCGCACCGGGGACCTGGCCGCCGCCCGCCACGACACCCGGGCCGCCGACACGGCAGGCACGCACGTGGCCTTCGACCGGCGCACCGCAGCGCAGCTAGCGGCCGAGAGCTTCCCGCGCACGGCAGCCGACGGCATCCGCGCCGCCATCACCGGCCGCCTCCAGCAGCCCGCACCATCACCCGCCCGCACTGCAGCGGCCGCCAACACCAGGCGCCCCGCCCTGTCCGGGTGAGGCGGACGCCTCCGGCCGTCCGGGATTCTTCTCCCAGCTGCTTCGCGGCGGCGGTGCAGGCGTCCAGCTCTGCCGGTGCCTGCCGGATCGGCCGGGGCCAAGGCCCGCATCGAGCCTGCGGGCCCAGTCGCTGTCCGGGCTTCCCGGCTTGTCCCAGTGAGAAAACGGCGCTGGAGGACGGGATGCGGCCAACATCCTGTGACAGAGTAGGCTAGTTGGCTATTTGTTGCCCGGCGCTCAAGATCACCATCTTGGCGGCGTTCACGATGCCGATGAAGAACCGGGCATTTCGGGCGGCGTCGTGGGGAGGGTGCCGGTCCACATGGGTGAGGTGCCGGAATCAAGGCAGGTTTTCGGCGGTGATTGCTGTCTTCGGGCAGGCGGGAGCCGGGAACGGCGCGGCGGCTTAGCCGGCCGGGGCCGTGGTCAGCAGCCGGCCGCGGGTCACCACGTTGATCCGCGCCCACCAGCTGATGTGTTCCAGCCCGTGGCGGCGGCCGAAGATCAGCGCGGCGGCGGCCAGGTGCTCCAGCGCGGCACCCAGCTCGTCGGTGCGGGTCCAGGACAACAGCTCGTCGTGGCCCGATGCCAGGACGGCGCGGATGCCGGTGACGCGCAGCTGCCCGGCGGACCGGCGGGCGGCGCGGATCCAGCCGCGCACCGTCCCGGCTGGGACAGCGAGGTCACGGGCGATGGGCCGGTGCCCGTGCCCGCGAGCGGATGCGGCCAGGGCCTGCCCGATCAGCCCGGCGGCGTAGCCGCGGCGCGGCAGCGGCCCGGCGTCCAGCACCACGTGGGTGGCGCCGCAGCCGGTGCACAGCGCCCGGTCCGGGCGGATGGCCAGCAGCGTGCCGCCGGTGTCGCGGACGGTGCGTTCGCGGGCGTGCCCCCACGGCCGCAGCGGCTGGCCGCAGCCCGGGCAGCCGATCATCCGGCGGGCCAGCGCGATCTTGGCCGCCGTCGTGTCGAAGACCTCGATCATCGTCCATCCTGCCAGGATCAGCCCGGCCATCTCGCCCGCGCCAGGGGCGGCTGGTGTTGCAGCCTGCCATCCCGCCCCGGCTCGCGCAACCCGGGACGGCCCGCCCGCCCGGCACCGGCACCTGGCCGACGCGCGGATCCCCGACCGGCCCACCGGGCCGCAGGTCAGCGTGGTCCAGAAGCGATGATCGGCCAGGTGCCGCCGCCGACCCGCCCACCTTGCCGACGTTTTCCATGGGTACGATCAACGCCGCTAACAAGCCAAAAACATGGGAAACCTAAGCGCCGCTCAACACCATTTCGGAGCAACGTACTTGGCCGCGTTGATGAAAGAATCTGCGGGAACCTCCACTCGTGTGGCCGCCTTGGCATTCTTGCCGTTGGGTGATGGGCACTGTAGTTGGCCAAGTCGTCCAGTGGAGCACGATTCTTGGCCAGCCGCGCGGGACCTAGCGGACCGTTGAAGGCACCGCAGGCTGACGTTACGGCTGCTGCTCGATGATCTTTGCGTGCAGGGCGTCGGCGAACTCGACGCGGAGCTTGAGCTTCGAGTAGAGCCCGATCGGTCAGGGCGGACGAGGCTTACTGGCCGGGGTGCCGCTGTGCGGCGATGAAGTCGCGGTACCAGTAGAAGCTCGCCTTCGGCGTCCGTTTCTGGCTCGGGTAGTCGACGTGGACGAGCCCGAAGCGCTTCCAGTAGCCGTAGCTCCACTCGAAGTTGTCCATGAGCCCCCAGACGAAGTAGCCCCGCAGCGGTACCCCCGCAGCGAGGGACTGTGCCGCGGCTGCGAGGTGGTCTTGCAGGTACTGGCGGCGTTCGAGGTCGGCTACCTTGCCCTCGTGGTCGACCACGTCGGGGAAGGCGGCGCCGTTTTCGGTGATGTACACGGCCCTGGGCGCGTACTCGCGGGTTACCCGTTCGAGGACCTCGCGCAGGCCGTCCGGGTGGATTTCCCAGCCCATGTCCGTGCGTGGGACCCCGGGCTGGGGGACCTGCCGGCCCCGGGAGCCGTCCGCTTCCCCGGCCGCGATCGCGCTGCCGGTGTAGTAGTTGACCCCGAGGAAGTCAATCGGGGCGCTGATGCAGGCGAGGTCCCCGTCGCGCACCTGCGGCATCAGGTGCTCCCAGTCCCGCAGGGCGTCCTCGGGGTACTCTCCACGGAACAAGGGACCCAGGTACCAGCGGTGATGCCACCCGTCCCACCACCGGAGGGCCTCGCGGTCTTCCTCGCGTCCGCTTGCCGCCCGCAGGTGCGCCAGGTCGAGCGCGATGCCGACCTCGGCGGCCGGGGCCGTCCCGCGCAGCACCTCCACCGCGCGGCCGTGGGAGAGCAGCAGGTGGTGCGAGGCGGCGACCGCGTCTGCTGCGGAGCGCCGCCCGGGAGCGTGTATCCCGAACCCGTACCCCAGCCATGCCGACACCCAGGGCTCCACCTGGGTGACCCACCGGGTGGCGCGGTCCCCGAGGTGCCCGGCGACCACGCGGGAGTAGTCAGCGAACGCCTCCACCGTGCTCCTGGCGGCCCAGCCGCCCTGGTCCTCCAGCACCTGGGGCAGGTCCCAGTGGTAGAGGACCGCCACGGGCTTTATCCCGGCTTCCAGCAGTGCGTCGACCAGCCTGTCGTAGAAGCCGAGGCCCTTTTCATTGACCTTGCCCCTGCCCCCGGGCAAGACCCGGGGCCAGGAGACCGAGAAGCGGAAGGCCCCGGCGCCGAGCTCGCGCACCAGGGCGATGTCGTCGCGGTAGCGGTGGTAGAAATCGCAGGCGACCGCCCCGCTTTCGCCGTTGCGGACCTTGCCCGGGGTAGCGCAGAAGCGGTCCCAGATGCCCTCGCCCCGGCCGTCCTGGGTGACCGCCCCTTCCATCTGGTACGCCGCCGAGGACACGCCCCAGACGAAATCCTCCGGGAACCGGGGCATGTCGAGTTCGCTCATCCCTGTTACCCTCCAGCTGCCTGCCTGAGAGCAGGCAATGGCGTCTGTCCTGGCCTACTCCGCCGGTGCCGTAAACGTCGCCTAGGTCCAGGGACAGGCCACTGCTCGCCGCCGAGGCATTCCGGGCACGGCAACCAGCCGACCCTAGCGACTCACCGCGCCCCGGCAGAGAAAGGTAAGCACCACGCGCATCCATGGTGACAACTATCGTGCTTCGGCTCAGGAGCTGTCACTTAGCTGGATAGCGGCCTGGCCAACTAGCGTGCTCCGATGGCCAACTACCGTGCTCCGTCACACATCCCCGCTGTTCGTCTCGCCGCTCGGGTCTTCGTTCGCACCTTGAAACACCCGGGGACCGGCCACAGAAGCGCCGGCCCCGGGCGATGTCGGCCAGTTGTCCGACGGGTATTTGTCAGGCAACGGCGCAGGCTGAGCTCTCGGGCGCCCAGGCTATCGGGCCGGCCGGGTTAGCCGCCTGATCGGGCTCAGCGGGTATCGATCTAGGAGCCGCCCGCCGCGTAAGCGAGGGGGGTGACGCCTGCGGTGACGTGCTGGCCGCGGCGGGCCGCAGGGATGAACCGGCGGGACGGCAGCAGCAGGATCGATTTGGATCCCAGGCAGATGATTCCGAGCCGCTGCCCGGCGGCCAGCGCGTCGCCGGGCCGCGCCCACGGGACGACGCGGCGGGCGAGGATCCCCGCGGCCAGGACAAGGCCGACCCGGCCGCCGTCATCCGCGTCGATCCACAGCTCGGCGCGGCGGTTGGTTTCGGCTCGGCGCAGGAAGGCCGGCAGGCACGGTCCCGGCTGCCAGGACCAGGCGGCCAGCGGGCCGGCTACCGGGGCGCGTGCTACGTGCACGTTGTGCAAGGCAAGAAAGGTGACCACTTTCAGCGTCCGGCCGTCGTCTTCGACTGCGGTCACCGTCCCGTCGGTCGGCGCGTACGCCGTGCCCGGCTCGGTCGGGCACACCCGGTCGGGGTCGCGGAAGAACGCGAGCATGAGCCCGGCCGCGCCGAGCGGCGCCACGGCGGCCCGTTTCCGCGCGGGCGCCAGGGTGCCGGCCAGGACCAGCAGGGGCAGGACGTACCGGCGGGCCGCCTGCCAGCTGCGGGGGGTGATCACCGTTCTGGCAGCGGGCGGCCCAGCCGGTAGCATGCCGCGGGCGGGACGTTGGCCAGGGACCAGGCGTGCGTGACGGCGCCGAAGAACCGGCGGAACAGCCGGCCGCAGGCGGTGGTGTACTGGATGGTCAGCAGCTCCCCGTCCGGCGCGAGGCGGGAGGCGGCCAGGCCGAGCAGCCGGTCCCGGTCGGCGGGCGGCATGGACGTCCATGGCAGCGCGGAAACCATGAGCGGGACCGTGCCGGGTTCTCGGCGCTCCAGCACAAGGCCGGCGTCCTGGCACAGGACGGTGAGCCGGTTGTCGCCGGGGTACCTGGCCCTGGCCCGGGCGGCCAGCCGGGAGTCGCGCTCGATCGCGGTGATGGTGGCGTGCGGCCCGAGCCGGTCCAGGATCTGCCCGGTGTAGCTGCCGGTCCCTGCGCCAAGCTCGATCACCTCGGGCACTTCGGCCCAGCCGGCTGTGGCCAGGTCGAGCATGAACCGGACGGTGGCTTGTGAGGTGATCACGATCTCGCCGACCAGCAGCGGGTGCCGGGCCCAGGCGCTGAGCAGGAGGGCCTCGTCGGCCAGCCAGGCCGCGAGCCCGGCCGGGTGTCCCTGGCGGCCGGACGCCCGGACGTGCTGGGCGAGGATGGCCGCGCAGGCCGCCGTCTCGGCCGCCAGCAGCAGCCGGGCGTGATGGCCGGGCTCGTCGGCGGCCACCGGGGACCGGAACCGCCAGGACCACAGCGGCCAGGCGGGCGGGCGGGAGCTGGCGTCGTGCACGGGGATGTCGGCGACGACGTGGGCAGCCCAGGCCGCCGCGAACGCGGCCAGGGCGCGGCTGCGACCGGACGCGGCGGCCGCGGCCAGCGCGGCCGGCGGCAGCAGGGAGTGCAGGGCCTTGTCCGGCCACCGGGTCGGCCGGCCGGCGTCAATGTAGGCGGGGTCCCAGCGCCGGTACCGGGCGGCCAGGGCGGCGCCCCTGGCCCAGTAATACAGGTCGGGCAGGACCGCGCCGAGCCCGGCGGCGGCCTGCGCCGCCCGGTCACCGGGGAACGCGTGCCGTGCCAGCTGCCGGGTGATCAGCCAGTGGGTTGGCGTCTGGGGCATGGGAGGGCTCCTTGACAGCGAGGGTGACGGGGACCGGGAACGGCGCGAGCATGGCCGCGGACAGCGCCACGGCCACGCCGGGCAGCCAACCGGCCGGCGCGCCGGCCGCCGCCAGGGCGACCAGGGCGACCCCGGCAGGCGGGCACGGCAGTCCGCGGTTCACGGGCTGGTGGCCGCGGACCAGGTACAGGGCGAGCGTGGCTGCCACGGCGATGCCCCACAGCAGGGCGATGGCGAACCCGGCCGGGCCCATCCGGTGCAGCTGCGCGGACCAGGCCGCGAAGGCGGGCACGGCGCCGAAGCTCACCGTGTCGGCCAGGGTGTCGAAGCCGTGGCCGAACGCGGACGCGGTGCCGGTGTGGCGGGCCACGGGCCCCGTCGGCCAGGTCGGCGATCATGGCCGCGCCGGTCAGCGCGGCCGCTTCCCACAAGGCGCCGTGGGAGACGACGGCCAGCCCGGCCGCAAGCCCGGCCGCAAGCCCGGCCAGCGTGAGCCAGTTGGCCGGGCGGCGCATGTGCGGGAGGTAGGACGCGGCCTGGTCGCCAGCGGTTCGCGGCGGGGCGATGGTCACGGGCGGGCCCCTCTCTGGCGCGGCTCTCCGGCGCTAGCCATGGGCGTCCGGTTCGGGCTGCTGCATACCGGCTGTGGCACGGATCAACGCGCTGACCCGCGGCCGACTGGCTGACCATCGCCCCGGCCGGCTGAGCCGTAGGCGCCATTCCCGGCTCTTGCCTGCCCCCAGGCAGGAACCAGCCCTCAGGCCCGGCACCGTGCCCATGTAGCCCGGCACCTCACCCACGACACCGCCCGGATTACCCGGTTTTCCATCGGCACCGTGAACGCCGCCTTTGTCGGCATCGTCAGCGCCGGGCGACACGGGGTCTCACGGGTACGGCCTTGCCGCCGGGTAGCCAGGTGTCGCACCATATCAGCCCTGCGGTTATTGCGGCGAGGGCGACGGCGGCGGTCAGTAGCGCGACGCCCGCGTACTGCCTGGTGCCGTCGCGAGCCGGTGATTGCCGGCGATGATCGCCCCGGCCGCGAACAGGGCTAGCACCAGCGGCAAGGCGGAGGCAGGCCGGCTGCGTCTCACGGCTTATTGCAATCACCGGCACGAGATGACGCCTGACGCTGGCTGATCGGGGCACCCGGACGTATGCCGCTAACGGGCGGGCCGGGCGGCCCGCTGCCGGTTCGCGATCGTTGCGGGCCGGGCGGCGGGTGCCGGGCTGGGGTGGAGGGTGAGCGGCGGGCTGGGGAAGCTGCTGCTGGCGAGCCGGGCTGCGCTGGGCGGCGGGGCCGCTGCGCTGCGGCCCTGCTCAGCGTGCTGGCCGCGAGGCTGGTGGCCGGGGGAGGCAGTGCCGCGGGTGGTGGCGTTGGCGACTTCGGCGAGGACGTCGGTGGTGTCGAAGCCGAGCTTCGCTGAGGCACGGATGATCTGGTAGGTGGACTCGGCGGGCAGGATGCCGGCGATCTGGGGGATCTCGGGGTTCTCGACGGGGCGGAGGAGGTCGTCGGTGGTGTGCAGGTCACGGCCGGCGGTGATGTGGCGGATCTGGGTGGCGGTGTCGTCGGGGAGCAGGCTGGCGATCAGGGCGGCGGTGGCGCGCATGGCCAGGAGAGGTCCGTCGATGTCGTGCAGCCGCCGTTCCCATTTCTCGATGCTGGCGTCGATGAGCAGGGCCGACAGCGGCTGCCGCCGCTCGCGCAGGATGGTGCGGAGCGCACTGGGGCCGTCGCGTTGCAAGATCTCGGCCGGGTCCTTGCCGTCGAGTGCGGCGGACTGGAGGTTGCCAGTAAGGGGGCGGAGGATTCCGTGGGCGCGGATGGCCGCCTTGCGCCCGGCGGGGTCGTCGTCGAACGCGACGATGATCCCGGTGCGGGGCAGGTCGGCGGCCTGGCTGAGCAGGGCGGCCTGCTGGCTGGTGAACGCGGTGCCGCAAGGGGCCAGCCCGGCGAGCCGGCCCGGGTCGGCAATGGTGACGGCGATGACGTCGAACGGTCCTTCGGCGATGACGGGCGTGGCCCCGTCGGCGAGGGCGGGGCGGGCCTGGTGCAGGCCGAACAGCAGGTGGCTCTTGTTATAGGCGGCGGTCTCGGGGCTGTTGAGGTATTTGGGGACCTGCGGCCCGGCGTCGGGGTGGGCGCGGCCGGTGAACCCGGCGAGCAGGCCGCCGGCGTCGTGGACGGGGAGCATGACCCGGTCGCGGAACCGGTCGATGAGGGTGCCGCGGGAGGAGCGGGTGACGAGGCCGGCGGCCTGGATCACGTCGTCGTGGTGGCCGAGGCGGCGCAGGTGGCCGGTGAGGGTGGTCCACCCGGCGGGGGCGTACCCGATCTGCCAGTCGCGGATGGCGGCCGGGGTGATGCCGCGGGCGTGCAGGTAGCCGGGTGCCCAGCTGCCGTCGAGCTGGCTGGTGTAAAAGACATGGGCGTCGGCCAGGACGCGCAGGATCGCCGCGTCTGGCCGCAGTGGCGGGCTGGCGGCGGGCTGGGTGGCCGGGGTGCTTGCCTGGCGGGCGGCGGTCTGGTGGTGGCGGGCGGTCTGCGTGGCGGGACGGGGGCTGGCGGTGGGGCTGGGGGCTGGGTCATCGCCGTGCAGGATGCGGACGGTATGTCCGGTGATGCGGGCGGATGTTGCGGTGATGCGGTGCCCGGCGGCCAGGATGGTGGCGGCGGGCTGGGCGCGCGGGTCGGTGCCGGCCCAGCTGGCCGGGTAGGGCAGGGCTCCGGCGGGGGTGATGCCGTGCCGGGCGCAGGTGATCCAGGCGATCGAGTCGGCTTCGGCTTTGCGCAGCCCGGCGCAGCCGGCGGTGGTGGTCCCGGACGGGGGCGGGTGGCTGGGGTCGTGGTGCAGCAGCACGTGGCCGAGCTGATGTGCCAGTGCCCACACGGCCTGCTCGTCGCCGGGGTCGGGGGCGATGCGGATGCGGCGGACGGCCCAGAAAGTGACCCCGCCGGGCGGTCCCTGCTCGCGTTCGACTGCGTACCCCAGGCGGCGGGCCAGCCAGCACAGCGCGTCCACTACGTGGCCGGGCGGATCATGCACGAGGGCTGGGGCGTCGCTGCCAGGCGGCGGCCCGGTGGTCTGGGACAGGTCCCACAGGTAGCTGACCCGGTCGGCGTCTCGCCAGGTCGCCGGTGCGGGCTCGTCGTCGTCTTGGCCAGTGCGGTGTGGCCGGCGAGGCGGGGCCGGGATGGCGAAGACCGCGATCCCGTTCTCGCCTTTGCGGACTTGCCGTCCCGCCGCGGTCCACTGCCGGTAGCCGAGCAGCTGGGTGGCGCCGGGCCGCCGGGCGTGGATGAGCAGGATGTTGCCCCAGTCCTGGCCGGGCAGCCGGGCGGCCAGGCGCAGGCAGTCACCCCACTCGCCGGGGGTGCGCAACGCCTGCGCGGCCTGGTGCAGCCGGTCCCGGAGCGCGCCGGGCGTTTCCCGGAGGTCATCGTGACGTTCGCGGGCCTGGCTGGGGTGCGGGGCCATCACGGGTCTCCGGGCGGCTGGCTGCTGGCCGCGTGGCCGTCGGCGGCGAGGTCGGTGGCTGCGGCCAGCAGCGTCCGCAAGGCGTGGTTGGCGACGCGGTGTCCCTGGCCGCGGAGCCTGTTCCCGAGTGCTTTCTGGCTGAGCCGCTCGCCGTGCCGGCCGGCTTCGGCGACGATGCGCACGGCGTCGGCGATTAGCTGGCCGTTCAGGTCCGGGGCGTGGCTGGCGGGCGGTTCCCCGTCGGCTGCCTGCCCGGTTGCGGCGGGCTCTGCTGCGGCCGGCGCGGGCGGCAGCGCTGGGCCGGGCTGGCGGGCGCGGGTGATCTGCCCTGCTGCCGTGCCGTTGATGGGAGCGGCCGGACTGGGCCAGGACGCCAGGCCCGGGATGGCGCCCGGCGCGGCTGGTGCCGGCGGGGCGGGCGGCCCGGGGGTGATCAGGGCGGCGATCGCGGCCCGGGCGGCATCGGCGGTGGCGTAGTCGAGCCGGGCCAGGTCCCGGGTGCGGGTGAGTACCTGGACCTGGCGGAGCACGTCGGCGGCGGTGGCCTGGTCGGTGAACCCGGCGCGGGTCAGCGCGGCGTGGGCGCGGCGTTCGGCCAGCCGGGCACGCCATGCGGTCATCCCGCCGGGCCGGGCTGCCCGGTCCTGGGCGTGCAGCGCCTGGCGCAGCTGGTATACCCGCCGGGCCGCCAGCTCGGTCCGGACGCGGCGGGTGGCCGCGTGCGCGGACAGGTGCTCATCGGCGGCCAGCGTCAGCTGGACGCGGACCCGCTCGGCCGGGTGCAGCCAGCGCAGCGCGGCCAGCCGCCGGTCAGCCCGGCCTGATACCCGTTGCCGTAGCTCCCGCAGCGTGAACTCGAACAAGACGGCAGCGATCACCGGCATGAGGCCGAACGCCTCCGGGGCGCCGGGGCGGTGCGGGGCGTGGGTCGCGTTGAAGCTGGCCGAGGCGGCGACCAGGCCCCACACGGCCAGGCGGGGCGCCAGGGCGGATTCGGCCCTGGCGGCGCGGCGGGTCAGCAGCACTGCGCACACCCCGGCGGCCCCGTCCAGGGCGGCGAACAGCAGGTACGGCCAGGGACCGGTCAGGCCCATGTTGTCGCGGGCGAACCCGGCTAGTCCCTGGGCGCTGATCCCGGCCGCCACGGCCGCGACCCCGCCCAGCAGCAGGTACTGGGCGGCTGAGGCAGCTGCCTCCCGGGCACGGCCGCCGCTGGTCACCGGCTTCCCTCAGCGCCGGGCCCCGCAGCGCCATGCCCGGGGACAACACCCAGGGGCCGTGCCCGGCCCGCGCCGCCGTGCCCGGCCCGGCGCGGTGACCGTGCCTGGGCGGGACGGCGGGCAGGCGCCCCCCTCCCCGGCCGGCCTGTGGTCCCGGGCTGGCCGTGCCGTGCCGCGGTCACGTGCGCTGGCATGCGGGCTGGCACTCTTGATCACCAATCTGGAACGACAACACAGGCAAGTGACTGATACTTGGTTGGCAACTGACGTGAGAGTCAGCAATCTGGAGCGTTATCATGGGTGATGGCCAGTCCGGCTGGGTGCTCGCTAGTCCGGGTGAGTGCGAGCCAGTCCGGCCGAGGGAGGAAGGGCATGACCGGTGAGGCTGCGCCGGGCAGCGCGGGCCAGGCGCCCTTGAAGACCCTGGCCGACAAGGTCAACTGGGTCCTCGACAAGGCGAACACCGGCCGGGGCCGCCTGTCTGATGCTCAGGTGTGCTTCAAGATCCATGAGGTGACCGGGGAGGAGATCAGCACCACGACGATCTGGAAGCTGCGCAACGGGCAGCTGACCAACCCGCAGCTGCGCGTCATCGAGGCGCTGGCCAAGACCTTCGGCGTGCCGGCGGGCTTGTTCCTGGAGGATTACGACGAGGACAAGCTCGGGCTGTGGCGGGAGCAGGTGGAGCTGCTGGCACTCATCCGGGCCTCGGGGATCACCGCCGCCCAGTTCAAGACCATCCTCGGGCTGGACGACGAGGGCCGCCGGGTGGTCGCCGACCTCATCCGGCGCGCCGTCCAGCCCGGCGAGCAGGCATCTGGCAGCGGTCAGGGCGGTTCCGCCGGGCCCAGCTGAGGTCAGGGGTTTCCCGGGCATTGCCGTGCGGGGCATCATCGGCGGGCGACGGGCTGCGCCTGACTTGGCCGGGGCGGCGCGGCGGCGCGGGCGGCCGGCGCGGCGGCCTGCTGCGCGTTCGCCCGTGAGACGAGCGCCGGGAAGGATTCCCTGCCTAGCGCGGCGGCGCCCGGCCTGCGGGTATCCCGGCCGGGTGAGCCGGCTGCCGGGGACGGTGCTGGTTCACCGGGGTGGCGCGGGCTGCGGCCTAGGTCATCGATGATGTGCCGGGCATCATCCATCCGGGCCGGGCTGCCGGGCGGGGTGTAGTTCATCACCCGGCTGGCGAAGGTGGCGGTGGCCTGGTGCAGCCGCCAGGCAGCCCGCCACGGCCGCGTGTCGCGGTGGCCGGCCCGCTCCAGCCGGCCGGCCAGCAGATGGGCGGCTCCGGAGACTGCCATCGAGACCCGTGCGGCCAGGGTACGGGTAAAGCCGCGGACCCGGATGTCGAGGCGGATCTCGGCCCAGTAGTCTCCGGCCGCTTCCCGGATCGTCGTGAGCAGGTCCCGGGCGGCCCGGCCGATCCTGGTCATCTTCTGCCATTCGGGGGTGTCGCGGTACCACCGGGCGCAGGCGTGCGCCTCGGCGGCAGCCTGGTCCAGCACGGCGGTATCCGGGCCGGCGGCGGTGTCCGAGCCTGGCGCGGCGGAGCGGCTGCCGGGTGGGGGCAGGCCCAGGGCATCCCGCAAGCTGGCGAAGGCGGCCCGGATGTCGCCGAACTCGCCGTCGGCGCCGGTACGGTCCTGGGCTGCCACAGCCGCCGCAACGGCGAGATCACGGGTCGCGGCCGTGCTGACGCCGGTGCTGGCGGGGCCGGGCAGGCCGATGGCGCTGCGCAGCACCGCGAAGGCGGCGTGGATGTCGGCGGCGGACGTGGCGTCGGCGCCGGCCAGTGCTGCTGCCGCGCGGCGGCGTTCCAGGATCGCGGCCAGCACGTGGTCCAGGTCGCGTAGCAGCCGCGTATCATCGGCGGGCAGGTCCGGGCCATCACCGCCGGGCCGTGCCTGGCTGCCGGTGCCGGTCCGGGCCGATTGCTGGCTCGCGGCCAGGTCCGGTCCCGCGGCCGGGGCGGGTCCGGCTGCGGGAGCAGGTTCCCCCGCTGGCAGCGGGGCGGCGGGGAGTGCTGGTGGCATGGTGTCCTCCTGTATCGGTGCTGCGGTGCCAGGCGGCCGGGTGGTGCCGTTGAGCCGCCCAGTGCCAGGTGCGGCGGTGCCCGGCGTGCTGGCTGCGGCGGCGGGGCCTTCGCCTGTTCTTGTGCCTGGTGTTGCTGATGGGCTGGCGTGCGGGCGCCGCGGGGTGGCCGGCGGCGGTCCGGGCCTGGCCCGGACAGCGGGCTGCGCGCTCTGGCCGTGGGAGGCGTCCTGGTCGCTGGCGTGCTGCGGGCCGGTGTCCCGGTCCGTGGTAGTGGTGCCGCCGGGGGGCGGGCGTAGTGACCTGGCCGGGGGCGGTATCAGCAAGACGACCGGATCTGCGTGCCCGGCCCGGGGCAAGGTGAGGGTGATCTGCCCGGCGGGCCGGTCGCCGGGCGGCCCGGTGAGGCGGCCGGTGATCTGGATCTGCCCGTCACGGTCGCGCGGCGGTACTTCGACCAGGAACGGCTGGAGCCTGTAACCGGGGTGCCCGATGATGTCTCCGGCCTGGATCTGCCCGGCGGGGGTGCGCGGCTGGAGCGGCCGGCCCGGCAGTGCGGCGGCAAGATCTGTGATCCGGTGCAGCGCTGCGGCCTCGCCGTCACCGTGACCAGGCGTGCTGCCCGCCTCAGGCGTGCCGGCATGGGCGGCGCGGGCGGCATCCAGCATGGCGGCCACGGCGGCTCTGGCCAGGCTGCGCAGTTCTTCTTCCGCGGCGGCGGCCAGGCCGGCTTCGCCGATGCCTTCGAAGGACGCGCGTGCCGCGGCGAACCGCAGCCCGGTCCGGGTCGCCTGCTCGATGATCTGGCGGCGGGCCGGGGTCAGGCCGGGCTGCACCCACCGGGCGGCCTGCGGCCACGTCAGCAGCCCGGCGCGGGTGCCGTCCGCGGTGCCGGCCTGGATGTGCAGGCCCTCCGGCGACGCGGTGACCATGTCCCGGGTTCCGCTGCCAGGCTGACCGGGGGTTCGCTCGCCGGAAAGCGGGGGCACCAGGCGGGTCGCCGGGTTCATGGGCTGGCCGGTGTCCATGACGGCGAACAGGTCCGTGAACACCAGCGGAGGGAGCCTGCCCAGGCCGGAGCAGATGTCGGCGTCGGTGAGCGGCATGCCGGTCTTCGGCCGGGCACTGTGCATGGCCGCGTGCGGCTGGTGGGGTGGCGTCCGGCCCGCGGAGGCCGGCGCAGGGCCGTGCGCCTGCTGCCGGGCGGGTGCCGCCGCTGTGCTGCTGGCCGTGACGTCGGCTCTGGCAGGAGCGCCAGGCGTGTCCGCGGGCTCGGCGACGTGGCCGGGTTGTGCCGTGGCCGGCGGCTGTGCCGTGGTGCGGCTGCCGGCGGTGCGGGCAGGCATGTTGTGCGGGGGCGGAGGCCCGGCGAGTGTGCTGGCTGCTGCCGCGGCGGGCAGGTCGTCCTGGTGAGTGGCCTGGCCGGTGCGCCGTGGCGGTGGCGCCGACCGGGGTCGGGGCCGCGACGCGGGGGCCACGGCCGGATCTGGCCGGCTCGTCGTTACGAGGCTGCCGGGCAGGGGTTGCTGCGCGGTGCCCGTGCCCCGGTAGGCGGTGCGGGCGCGGTCCAGGTCGGCCGGTGCGGGCGGCGGCGCGGCGGCGATGGCGGCCCAGGCGGCGTCGATAGCCTCGCGCAGCGGCCGGGGCAGCAGGTCATCGGCCTGGCCGGGCGGGTCAGCGCTGCCGGCGGGCTGGCGGGCCGCCGCGGTGCGCGGGCGGGCGGGAGCCTGGCGGGGCGCGGCGGCGGCCAGCCGCTCGCGCAGGCTGGCGGACAGGCCCGGCTGTATCCATGCGGGGATTTCCTCCCACAAGATGAACGGCGCAGTCCGGGTGTCGCTGCCGTTGCTGGTCCGCAGTCCTTCCGGGGATGCGCGGTAATAACGCCCGCTGGCGCTGTCGTAGCTGCCCGTGCCGGGGCGGCTGGCCGGGCCGCTGGCCTGGCGGCTTATCCAGGCGCGCATCGCGCCGGGGCTGGCCAGGGCGCGGGCGTACTCGGGCAGGCTGTCGCCGATCCACCAGCGGACGGTGCCCTTGATGTCGGCCGGGGTGACCGGCTGGGCTCCCCGGATGGCGGACTCGAGTCCGGCGATACGCGCCAGGGCGGCGTTCTCGTCTGGGCTGGCGGACGGGTCCGGGCGGGTCAGCATCGCCGTGGTGCGGTAGGCCGGCTTGCCGGGGCGGGCCGGCGGGACGGGGGCGTCGGCGTCGCGGGCGGCGAGTGCCGCGCTGATGGCCGCGTCGATGGCATCGCGGCTGATCTGGCTGAGTTCGGTGATCGCGGCGTCGATGCCGGCTTGGCCGGCCGCGGTCAGCTGATCCCGCCGCGCGTAGGTGTAGATGTGGAGCCGGCTGGCGGCGATGATGATGCCGAGCCGGGCTGGCGTGAGCCCGGTGTCGATCCAGCTGGCCACCTGCCGCCAGGAGATCTGCCCGTGCCGGCGGAACCGGTGGGAGCGGACGGTGATGCGCACCCCGCTGCGGTCGAAGTCCAGGTCTTCGCTGGCGCCTGCATCTGGCAGGCCGTTGTGCCGGCTGGTCCGGCTTCCGTGGTGATCGGGTGTCTTCCCGGAGGTGAGGAAGCTGGTCAGCTCATGGCCGGGCATGTGGTGCAGGGCGATCGCGAGGTCGCTGTTCGTGGCCGGTGTCTGCGGTGGTCCGGGGTCATCGTCCGCAGCGGGGCCGGGGTGCGCGGGGCCGGCGGCGGGCGAGGGGGCCTGCTTGGGCGTTCTGGCCGCCCGGGGCGGAGCCGGGCGTGGTGGCGGGGCGGGTAGCTGGTCGTGTTCCGGGCTGGTGCGCTGGTCAGGGCGGTCCGCACCCGGCTGGTGCTCCTCGCCGGGAGCGGCGGGTCGTGGGACTGGGCCGGGCCGGGTCCTGGCGGCGGGGTGACCGGGCGGGTCCTGCTGGCCGGGCGGATCTGCCCGCGGGGCGGTTGCCGTCGCTGCCGGATGTCCGGCGCCGGCGGGCACGGACGGTGCTGGCCGCGGCAGGCGTGACGCCGTGGCGCGGGCAGTGTCCGGCGTGTGCGTGCGGTCGTCCGGCGGGTCGTCGAACAAGGTCTGCTGGACCGGGCTGGTGTCGCGGTAGAGGTGGCGGGCGTGGTCCAGCTGGGCGGGTGAGGGCGGCGGCGCGACCTCGATTGCGGCCCAGGCGGCGTCGACGGCCTCGCGGAGCTGCTGGCTGGCCTGCTTGTCCTCCTGCTCAGTGGGGGCGGTAAGGCCGGCGTGCGGGTGGGCTGCGGCGCTGAGCATGCGGCGGAACACGGCGCTGCTGGCGCCGGCGGCGGCGAGCAGCCGGTCCCGCAGGCTGGTGGTGATACCCGGCTGTATCCACGCGGGGATTTCCTCCCACCGGATGAGGACCGGGGCGCGGTCATCGCCGCTGCGGTCAGTGATCAGCCCGTCCGGGGAGGCGCCATACCAGCGTTCGCCGGGGCTGTCGTACCTGCCCTCGCCGGGCCGGCTGGCCTGGTCGCTGATCCAGGCGCGGATCGCGGCGGGATTGTCCAGGGCGCGGACCAGGTCCGGCAGGAGATACCCGGTCCAGCGCCGGATCGTGGCCCTGATCTCGGCCGGGGTGGCCGGCTGCGGCTCGCGGATCGCCGTCCGCAGCCGGGTGAGCCGTTCCAGGGCGGCGTTCTCTGCCTTGCCGGCGGCGCGGTCCGGGCGGGTGACCGGGACGGCGGTGTGCCAGGCGGGATCTTCCGGGCCTGCGGGCGGGACGGGGGCCGCGGCGCCGCGGCTGCGCAGCGCCGCGTCCACGATCATCGCGACGGCGGTGTCGCGGATCTGGCCGAGTTCGGCGGCGGTGGCGTCCGGGTCGCAGGTGCCCGCCGCGGTGAGCTGGTCGCGGTGGGTGCGGCAGAACGAGCTGAGCCGGTCGGCGATGATGACCAGCCCGAGCCGGGCCGGGGTGACCCCCGCGTCGATCCAGCTCGCGGCCTGCGGCCAGGTCACCAGCCCGTGCCGGGTGAACCCGGGTCCGCTCACCGTCATCTCGATGCCGCGCGCGTCGCAGACCGCTGAGGAGCCTGCGCCGGGCTGCAGTGAGTCCATATCTCCCGTGCCGGGCGGTCCGGTACGGCTGAGCCACCACGCGAAGCCCGGCAGGCGGCGCAGCCCGTCGGCGAAGTCGCTGTTGGTCAGCGGAGACGCGCCGGGTTCCGCCTTACCAGAGCCGGCGGGCTCAGCCAGCGCGGGACGTGTACCGGTCTGGGGCGGCGCGGCGGCGTTGGGTACGGTCCTGGGCTGGTTTCCGGCGGGCAGGGCAGACGCTGCCGGGACGGTCGGGGGCGCTGCCCGTGCCGTGCGCCGCGCGGCCACGTCCTCGCCATCGGCGGCCCGCGCACCGGGTGGCAGGCCAGGAGCGGGATCTGCGGTTCCCGCCGGGCCGGGGGCAGCCGCCGGGACGGCCTGGCTGGCGGCCGGCAGTGACGGATGCTGTTGCGGGATGCACACCGGGACGCGCCGGTTCGGCGGGTAGAACACGGGAGATCGGATGCCGGTGACCGTGATTTCAAGCCCGCCGGCGGCGGTGCCCGTGCCGGGCCGGATCGACTGCACCTCGCGCAGGTCCATGGTGCGGCTGCGCGGCCCGCGCTCGACCTGGAGGACGTCACCGATGTCGACCAGGTGCGGGGGCAGGCCCGCGGTGGTCTCGGGCCGGGCTTCGGCGAGGTCGAAGGCTTGCCACCGGGCGCGGTCACGGTCGCTGAGCCCGGCGTAGGCGTCGATGCCGGCCGGGCTGGCCAGCGCCGGGTGGATGATCGCGTGCTGGCCGCCGGCCCAGCGGACGACTTGCAGCCGTCCCGGCCCGTACTCGCTGCCGGCCGGGGCCGGGACCACGCCGGCGGCGGTGGCCGGGAGCACCTGGTCGTTGTCGTCGCCTTGCCCGCGGACGGTCAGCGGCGTCCCGTCGGCGTACAGCAGCCGTCCGGGCCGCAGGTTCCCGGCCCAGCCGGTGTGCGCGGCCAGCGGCTGGGTTCCGCCGGGCGTCTTCGCCGTGTGGTGGTCACCGGGCGCGGCGACAGCTCCGGCTTGTTCTACCGTGGCGGCCGGCCCGCCGGCGGCGGCGCCGGGTTGCAAGGAGCCGTGGCGGCAGCGGCTGACGACGACGGGTTCCGCGGCCGGGCCGGCCGGGATGTGGCGGACTTCCCAGACGTGATCGGAGCGGGCGCTCAGCGATCGTGCGCGCTGCCCGGCGCTGGTTTTCCCGTCGGCGCTGGCTGGCCAGACCTGATGGCCCCGGGGATGGCCGGCCATGCGGACCTCGTAGTGGCCGCCGGGCGGGGCGGAGGCAGTCCCGGTGGCACCAGGTGCGTCCTGGTCAGGGACGGGATTCACGGTCTGCTGAGCCGGACGGGCGGCGGGCGGGGCAGGGGCCGGGGCTTGTCCCGGGTGCGGGGCGTTGCCGGGGACGTGGGCGAACACGCGTGCCCAGGCGGCGGGGTCGCGGGCGGTGGCCTGGGTACGGCTGGCCAGGCGGGTGGCGGAGCCGATGAAGGTGCCGAGCGTCTGCCGGAATTTCGGGGCGCGGTGCTGTTCGGCGGCGAGGTTGCGGGACAGGGCAGCGGCGGCCCGCACCCAGGCGGTGAACCGGCCGGCGACCTCCTGCGGGTCGCCCGCGAACGCTTCGCCCCAGCTCACGTGGACCGCCTTGTAGGCGGCGTCCAGGGCGAGCGCGTCCGGCCGGGCTCCGTCTTGCGGATAGGCAGCCATGACGTTGTTGCCGGCCGGGGTGCGCGTCAGCGCCCAGTAGTCGCTGACGGCCTGGAAGTGGTCACTTTGTGCCTGGCGTATGTCGGTGTAGGGATCAGCGGCGGGCAGCGGCTCGGGCGGGGTGCCGCCGGTGCCGGCGGAGGCCGGCGGCTGGGTGCGCATGGTGAAGGAACGGTGTGCCTGGCGCAGGTCGGCGCTCAGGCTGCTGACGCGCCCAGCGCGGGTGCTGAAGGTCCAGGACCGGGGCAGGTACCAGGCGCTGAGGTTGCCCGACCAGCGGAAACCGTGGTTACGCAGCATCCGGCGGAGCTGGTGATCGTTTTTCTGGGTGCCGTGGACCAAGGTGCCTTGCTGGTGATGTTCGATGACCAGCCCTGCGGCGGGATCGCTGGCGGCGCGCCGGTCCTGGTCAGCAAGGTGACCGGGACTGTGCGCTGGCGCGGGCGCGACCTCCGCCACCGTGTGCTGGCCGGAGCGGCTGGTGCCGGGTGCTGGCATGGGCGGGCTGGCTGCGGCGGGCTGACGGGCTGGTGCCGCAGCCCTGCGGAGGCCGTCAGGTGCGGGCAGCGGGATAGCCGGTGCCGGGGCAGGCCGGGCAGGGCCTGCCTCCTCCGCTGCGGGCTGCGCGCCTGCTCCGGGTGCCTGGCTGGTTCGTGCGGGGTGGCTGGTGCTGCCGGTGCCGGTGCCGGGGTGGCTGGCGGGCGGGCTTGCCGCGGGTGCGTGCTGGCCCGGGCCGCTGCTGGCCGCTGCTGGGCGCGCTGTCGTGGCCGGTGCTGCCTCGTTGCCGGCCGCTGCGCTTTGTGCTGCTGGCTGGCCGGGTGCTGCCTGGTGAGCGTCCGGTGTTCCGCTTACGGCGGGGGCGGGGGGCGGGGCGGCGGATGGTTCGCCGCTGAGTTCTTCGGCGAGCCGGTCGGACTGGGTGCGTGCCCTGGCCAGCTCGTCTGCGTGGGCGAAGGGGGCGCTGACCGCGGTGCGGGCGCGTTCGGTCTCAGCCTGGATGTGGCTGATTTCCTCCGCTGCCTTGTCGCGGTCGGCGGTGAGGTCGGCAAGCTTGTTCTCCAGCCGGGTGATCAGCCCGACGGGCGGCTTGTCCGGTGTCAGGCCGAGTTCGGTTTCGGAGATCCGCACCGCCGGGACGGGCACGCCGCCGAACCGCAGGTGCGCCCATACCTGATTGCCGGAACCCCAGGCGGGGGTGCAGATGATGGTGAACCCGCCGAGCGTGCCGATGACCCCGTCATCGTCGCGGGGGCGGGTGCCTTTCCTGGCCTGCGAGATCTGGGTATGCAGCAGGGTGCGCAGGCGGTCGGCGGCGTCGGTTCTCTTGCTGAATGCCTGCCCGTCCAGGCCGATGGCGAACGCGTCCCCGCGGGTGTCGACGCGCCGGGTGATGGCGGCCTCCAGCTGGGCGGCCACGTCGGTGAGGCGGGCGACCGACCGCGTGTTGTCGCTGATCTTGGTCTTGAGGTGCTGCCGGGTGCGTGCCCAGGCTGATTCCAGGTCCTGGAGCCGCCGGACGTCGGAGTCGGCTTTGGCTTTGGCCAGGATGCGCATGTCCCCGGTGGCCAGCGCGGTGACCTCGCTGTAGGACAGCGCGGCCATGTCGCCGCCGATGTCCTCGGCGTCGCGGCTGGTGGTCTTGCCGTGGATGACCTGGTCGATGAACTTGGCCTTGCGGGTGACGGTCTGCCACATGTAGGCGTCGAAGCTGCGCTCGGTGACGTACCGGTAGATGTGCACCCGGGGGTGCTTATTGCGCTGGCGCAGGATGCGGCCTTCCCGCTGGGCCACGTCGGCGGGCCGCCACGGGCAGTCCAGGTGGTGCAGGGCGATCGCGAGATCCTGCACGTTGGTCCCGACGCCCATGAGGCTGGTCGAGCCGATCAGGACCGAGACCTTCCCGGCGCGGGCGGCGGCGAACAGCTCGGCCTTGGCCTTGTCGGTCTTGGCCTCGTGCATGAACCGGACCGTGCCGGGGTTCACGCCGTACCCGGCGAGCGTGCCGCGCAGGTACTCATAGGCGTTCCAGCGGCTCTTGCCGCCGGGGGTGCCCAGGTCACAGAAGACGATCTGGAGGCTGCCGGTGACGGGCAGCAGGTCCCCGCCGGCGTCGTAGTAGCGGTGGTCGCGGTGCTCGTGCCAGATCCGGGCGATGTTCTGCGCGGCGACATCGAGTTTGCCGGTCTCCGGCGCGGCCAGCCCGGCCAGCCGCGGGTCCAGCGCGGCCAGCCGGCCGTCGTTGGAGATCTTGAGCATGTTGTCTTCGTCGGGCAGGACGGCGTGGCTGCGCACGGCCTCGGCGCGGCTGGCCAGCGTGCCCATGAAGGCGAGGAGTTGCTCCGACGGCTCGACCGGGACGACCTCGGGCTTGCCGCCGGCCAGCTCGGGCACGGGGAGCTTGAGGTCTTCCTTGGTCTTGACGTCGGCGGCGACCCGCCACATGTTCAGCAGCTCGGGGATGTTGCGGAACCGGGCGAACCGGTCCTTGACCCGGATGCCGCCTTCGGGGGCGACCTCGACGTCGGTGGTGGTCTCGGCGAATGTGCCGGTCCAGGCGTCGAAGTCCTCGATGCCCGCGTCGTCCAGCAGGTCCGGCCGCAGGTAGCGGCACATGACGTAGGCCTCGGTCATCGA
>Ga0335075_10001996_pt1 | contig 33158 bp, 29 predicted proteins | sample Lox_Sample_24_FD_206723 | JGI IMG/M metagenome (GOLD analysis project Ga0335075, IMG submission 206723) | Soil microbial communities from Loxahatchee National Wildlife Refuge, Florida, United States - Lox_Sample_2.4 | ecosystem: Environmental > Terrestrial > Soil > Wetlands | place: USA...
CTATGTGCGCAACGCCGATGGTGTCAGCGACGAGTTCCTGGCGGGCGGTGACTACGAACTCGTCGTCGCGATGGAGAAGACGCCGGCGCGGCTGCATCTCGAACCGCTGTACGATCCTAAAGCAGAGCGTGTGAAGGGATGATCCCTCCCCCTTGAGGGGAGGGTGGACAATCGCCGAAGGCGATTGGCCGGGTGGGGTCGCCGATGAAGGGCACGCCGCTTTGCAACGCGGCAGAATGAGGTCGGCGCACTACCGTTTGTACCTCACCCCGGCCGCGCTTACGGCGGCCTTCGCCGCCGCGCTCGGCCGACCCTCCCCTCAAGGAGGAGGGATCACTGCACGATCAGCACCAGCCCCCGGCTTGGCACTGTGTCCGCCTCGCCCGGCATCGACACATAAGGCTGCGTCTCCTCCGCACGCGTCACCGAACCTGCCTTTTCCAACTCCGCGATGCGCTTGGCAAACCCCGCTTCCCACAGCGTGTTCTTCACCGTCAGCACGATCGCGCCACCCTTGCGGCAGATGCGGATCAGTTCCGGCAGCGCCTCGGCCCCGACATGGCCGGTGGTGAACACGCCGGCCGAGACGATGCCTGCGAAATACTCGTCCTTGAACGGCAGCGGGCCGCCGAGCGCCAGCGTGTGCAGCGTCGAATAGACCTTCTTCTTCGCTGCAACCCGCAGCATGCCTTCCGAGATGTCGAGCGCCTCGACCTCCGGATAACCGGTGATCGACAGCCATTCGCCGATCAGGCCGGTGCCGGCGCCGGCGTCGAGCAGCGGCGCCGCGCCGCGCGGCACATGGCGGGCGATCAGCGCGAGGCAGATGGTCGGATGACGGTAGCCGTTGGCCGCCATGTCGGCGTCATAAGTCGAGGCCCAGCCGTCATAGAGTGCTGCCACCTCTTCCGGCCGCTTGGCGTCATACACCGCGCCCAACGGCCCGTCATGCTTAGGCCCATCATGCTTGCCCTTTTCCATCAACTGCACGTCCGTCCTTGTGTGTCGTTCCGATCATAGCCAAGCGGCGAATTCTGTGGAACGGTCCGGCCGCATAAATCGGAGGGGTGGCATGAACGAAGATCTGGCGCTGGCGCGAAAGGCCATGGCCGATATCCCCCTCCTGGAAGACCGCATCGGCCCGATCGTCAGGCTCGGCGGGCTCACCAATCTCGTGTATCAGGTCAGCAATTATTGCCTGCGCATTCCCGGCAAGGGCACGGAAGAATACATCAACCGCGCCAATGAGGCGGTCGCGGCGCGGGAAGCGGCCAAGGCCGGCGTCAGCCCGCAGGTTCTGCATTTCGACGACAAGACCGGCATCATGGTCACCCGCTTCATCTCCGGCGCCCAGACCATGTCGCCGGCAGCCTTCAAGCTGAATGCCGGGGCGCCGGCACGCGCAGGCGACGCGTTCCGCAAGCTGCACGCGTCAGGCGCGGTGTTTCCATTCCGTTTCTACCTGTTCTCGATGATCGACGACTACCTCAAGATCCTGTCGACCAAGGATGTCGCGTTGCCGGCCGGCTATCACGACGTACTCAGAGAGGCGGAGAACATCCGCACCGCGCTGTCGCGGCATCCTGCGGAACTCGTCGCGTGCCATTGCGACCCGCTCTGCGAAAACTTCCTCGACACAGGCGAGCGCATGTGGATCGTCGACTGGGAGTATTCCGGCATGAACGACCCGATGTGGGACCTCGGCGACCTCTCTGTCGAGGGCAAGTTCGGGGACGAGCAGGACGAAGAAATGTTCCGTGCCTATTTCGGCGGCGAGCCGAAGCCGACCGAGCGCGGCCGCATCGTCATCTACAAGGCGATGTGCGACCTGCTCTGGACGCTGTGGGGCCTGATCCAGCTTGCCAACAGGAATCCCGTGGACGATTTCCGCGCTTATGCCGACGGCCGCTTCGCCCGCTGCAAGGCGCTCATGGAAACCGCCGATTTCTCTCGGCACGTCGAGGCCGTCGCGAAGGGCTAGCGCGGCAACTGGTAACGTTCCATAAAAAATCCACGATCTCGCCCGAAACACATCCCCGAAATTTCGGGGACGGTTCCATTATCACCACAGCCAATCCGCTGCGCCTCGCTGCCGCTCTTTGCCTTGCGCTCTCGCTCCCGGCTTGCCAGAGCGTGCTCGACCTTGGCTCCAACAAAACCGGCGCGGCCGTCATAGAGGCGCAATCCGGCACCGAGGCACTGACCAAGATCCGCACGTCGCACGGCCTGCCGTTGCTCAGCTCGGACTCAAAGCTCGAGCGCGCGGCACTTGAGCAGGCAACCTTCATGGCGCGCAGCGGCGACATGGATCACACGACCCGCCGCGGGCGCGACTTCGCCTCACGCGTCAAGGACAACGGCATCGACGTGGCGGCGGCCGAAAACATCGCGCATGGCCGCTTCACGCCGGGCGAACTCTTCACCGCCTGGATGAATTCCTCCGGCCATCGCAAGAACATGCTCGACCCGCGCTTCTCGAAATTCGGCCTTGCTTCGGTCGAGGAGGCGAATGGCAGCGGCCGCCGCTATTGGGCGCTGGTTCTGTCGGAGTAGCCAAGGGTGTGTTGAGATTCAGGTCAGGCCGAGCCGAAAATGGTGGCTTACGAGAACCGGAGCGGAGCGTACATTCGGGTACGTGAGCACCGGAAGCGCAGGAAGCCGCTATTTGCAGGCCGGCATCACCTGAATCTCAACACACCCTAATTCAGCTTGATGCGCACGCGCGGTATGTCCCGCCGCTGTTCGCGAGTGCGCGTCTGCGAAAGGATCGTCGTGAGCTCGACCGGCAGGCTGACCAGCGGCTTCTTCTTCGCGACGCCGTCGGAGATCGCCAGCACACTGTGATAGAACTCTTCGCCCGTCTCGGTGCGCGGCGGCGTGGTCTCGTGCATCACGCTGATCACAGTCGTTTCGGGACAATGATCCTTGATCGCCTGATGAAAGGCGATCTTGGCTGAAACGTCCAATGCGCCGCTCGCCTCGTCGAGGAAGAGCAGCCCCGGGCGATGGAGCAGAATGCGCGCCACGACCAGCTTCTGCTTCTGCCCGCCCGACAGAACCTGATCCCAGATTTTTCCTTCACGCGATTCGTCGTGCAGATACTCGATGAATTCGCCGAGCCCGGCATTGTAGAGGGCGGCGGCCGCGCGCGCGTCGGAGTGGCCGTCTTCGGTGCCAGGCAGGCAGACGAGCTGCTTCAGCGACACTTTCGGCAGCTTCACTTCCTGCGCCGCGTAGAAGGTCCGCACGCCTTCCGGCATCACGACGTCGCCGCGCCCATAGGGCCAGAGCCCGTTGATCGCCTTCAGCAGTGAAGTCTTGCCGCAGCCCGAATCGCCCTTCACGAACACCCATTCACCGCGCGTGAATCGGATGTTCTCGACCGCGAGGAACGGCACAGCGTCCGCGCCCTGATGCATCAGCTCTATATTCCGGATCGTCAACCCGAACCCCGGGTTCTGGAACGAATAGCGGAAGTCCGACTGGCCGGTGCGGCGGTAGAATTCCTGCGGTTCCTGCACGTTCTCGATCGCATTGGCGAGGTCGGTCACGCGCCGCGCATTGGTCCTCAGCGTCGCGATGGCCGGCATCACGTGGATGAACCATGAGCAGTGGCCGATCAGCGCGTTCACCAGTTCCGCGCCGGTCACATAGCCTTTCAGATTGATCTGCTGGTTCATGAACGGGATCAGCCCCGGTCCGTAGGCGATGACGCGCGCGCCAACGAAGTCGTAGATCTTCTCGAACGCGCCGTAGCCGGAGTGGAACCAGTTGAGTTTCGACCATGTCGTGTCGATGCTCTTGTAGAGCTGCCGGTGCATGGCGCGCTGCACTGCCTCGCCGCGCGACGCCGCGACATGGAAGCTGCGGCGCAGGAATGTGTTCAGCTCGCCGCGATAGCTGCCTTCCGCCTGCTGGATCTGGTTGGTCAGTCGCTGCAGGATGCGGCCCAATTTGAGAGCAACGAAGGTGTTGATCGGCACATAGACCGCGATCACGGTGAAGGCGAGGATCGCGCCGCCATAGGCACCGAGAAATTCCAGGCCTTCCACCACCGTCGAGGTCTCGAGCAGCTTGCTGCCGATGAAGTAGAGCGCCGTCGTCACGCCAAGTATGCCCATGGCAAGCCCGATGGCGCCGCCGGTCATGTCCTTGATCGAATCCTGCACACGCTGGTCGACATTGTCCGGCGGCACGATTGCTTCGCCGTTGATGCCGCGGCCTTCGTGCTGCACGTGGAAGTGCGTGTGATTGCCGTCCAGCAGCGCTTCGTTGAAACGGCTGTCCAGCCAGGCGCGCCATTTGCGATGAAGCGTCGTCGAGAACATATGTCTCACGGCGACGATGCCGAGGTCTTTGAGGATCACCAGGCCGACGAGGAAGGCCGCGTTTCGCAGCACCGTCGCCAGGGGCGATTCGTTTCCTTCGGCGTGGAAATAGGCGATCGAATTGATGAGCTCGCCAGAGGCTTCCGCAAACCAGACGCTGGTTTTGCTCGATGCGGCGGTAAAGAGCGCGATGATGATGGTAAGCGCCCAGGCTTCTTTCCAGCGGTCCGAGAACCAGTAGGCCCGCATCAGGCCCCAGAAGCTTTGCATGGAGGAAACAGGAGTCAGGGGCGGCGGCTTTTCAGCGCCGCGGGGAAGCCATCCCCAACGCAGGGGAAATCGTGGTCTCGCGACCCGAATCAAACCGTTCCCGCCCTCTGCCCTTTTTCTTTGTTACAGAAGGTAACATGATTTGATCAGTTGCAAACTCTTTTTATGCGCGAACCGGCGGGTGCAGTTAACGACAGGTCCCGAGTGTTGCTCCCGGGACTCACTCTGGATGGCAGAACTTGGAAAGCGCTCAGCCGGCGACGGATTTGCGGGGGCGTCCGCCTTTTGCACCATTGGCCCGCGCAGCCCTCGCTTTTGCCGCGGAGGTCGACCGCCCGGCCTCAGCCGCAAGATAGGAGCGTGTGCCGAAAATGCCCGCGAGCAGGCCAGGTACAGTGTAGTCGACGTCGAGCGCCTCCCAATGCAGGCCGTAACCGTCGCCAAGAATCTCGATGTCGGAAAGTGCGGTATCGGTGGCCGTCTCCAGTCCTTCCACAATCGCCGGAGGAAAGGCGAAAGACGCACCGTTAGTCAAATCCACCACCACGCGCTTCAGCTTCCGGTCGTAACGTGCGGCTTTGGCCCGTGGCTCACGAAGGTCAAGGTCACGACCGCGCTCGACGGCAACTCGGAATGCGTTTCGGTCAATCATGAATTTCCTTCCATTGCGCCAGAAGCATTGTCCGATGTTCTGTCACGATCTTCAGCGCTTTCTTCACTTCGGCTGCTTCATCCCTCGGCACCACACGAGTCGCGGCAAGCCGTCGTCGCCAATGAGATCAACTTTTGCATGTCCGTCACCAAAAACATGCACATGGGCCGGCTCGTGATCGTCCGTGAAGATTATGACGCGCAAGCCCTGGGCGCGGAGCAATGTTATCATCGGGATATGACATAACCCAACTAGATGGGTTTTTCAACTTGCTCAGTTTACGCCTTTCGCCACGTCCTCCGGCGGCACGGTCGCTACCGTCTTCTGCCGATGCACGATGAAGAGCCCTGCCAGAACGACAATGCCCGCGCCGATGATCGTCTGCGAGTCGGGAATGTCACCGAAGAAGAACCATCCGAAGACGATTGCCCACAGCAACAGCGTGTAGTGCAGCGGGGCCAGTGTGGCAGCCGGCGCCAGTTTCAGCGCACGCACGATCAGCAGATGGGCGATACAGGCAACGACCCCCAGCAGCAGCATCGCACCCCAGTCGAAGGCGCCGGCCGGCGTCCACGCGCCGATGCACAGGATGCCTCCGATGATCAGCGAACAGATCGTCTGCCAGGTGACCAGCGTCGTGTCGCTGGTCCCGCGCAACATACGGCCTGTAATGATGGTGAGCGCGAACGCGAAGCTGCCGATCAGCGCGATGACCGATCCCGTGGAGAACGCCGCCGATGTCGGACGCAGGATCACCAGCACGCCGATGAACCCGATCAGGATCGCGATCCAGCGTCGCCATCCCACCTTCTCGCCCAGCATCACATGCGACAGCGCGGCGACATAGATCGGCCCGGCCATATAGAAGCTCATCACGTCGGCCAGCGGCAGGTACACCACCGCCGCATAGAAGAGCGTCGATTCGACGGCAGTCAGCATTGCCCGAAAACCATGAAAGACTGGACGGTCGACTCGGACCAGTTGAGCCGTTCCTTGCCGGGCGATCATCGGGCCGAGCACAATAAATGCGCCGATCGAGCGGATGAACATGACCTGCCCGACGGTGAACGTCGCAACCAGCCATTTGCCGAGCGCATCGTTCAGCGCGAACATGAAGTCGCCCAGCAGCATCAAGATAACGCCGGCGAGCAAGGTGTTACGCACGATGGGGGTGGAAACCACAGAATTCATGCGCCGCTGTTACAGGCGAGGCGCGGTTTTGGCGAGAGCACAGCGTGGCAAACCACGAGGCCAGATGCCGCGTATGCAAGCGTTACAGCTTCAACCGCTCCGCTGCCTTCGCCAGTTCGTGAATGCGCCAGCGCTGGTACAGGAAAAACACCAGCAGGAACACAAATCCGGCTGCCGCGCCGAACGTCAGGGCGAGCGGAAACGGCACTTTGAGCCAAAGGCTCAGGAAGGTGATGCCGGCGCCGGCGACCATCGCGTTCAGCACGGCGATCATCATCGCCGCGGAGGTCATGTAGCCGAAGAACACGCCGATCCTCAGGCCGGGCACATATCGCCCTTCCGGCCAGCGGCCGTATTCGGCAGCGAACTGCCGCTCAGCCTCCGGCCCCAGCGTGCGGTAGAAAGCGCGGATCCGCGCAATCGCCGCATAGGCCTGCATGCTCTCCGTGCCAATGTCGACCATCCGGAGCACCGTGAAGACGCCCAGCAGGAAGAGCGCGGGAAGAAGGCACGCCAGGAACGGACCGAACGCCGCGTCCGAGTCGACGGCGAAGCCCAACGCGAGCATCGAGCTCGACAGCGCCATGATGTAGACGGTCGCGCGCGACATCGATTCAGAAGCCGTCGTGCCGATCACGGTCTGCATGACGAAATGTTCGGTCGTCATTGCCGACATCAGCTTGGGGTCGACTTCCTGCTTTGCCTCCTCGGCCATGCGCCAACCTTTCAGCCAGGTGCTTTGTGTCGCCTGTTCACACTACCCGGCCGCCCATTGATCGTGAGAGATGTATCGCGTCTCGGCCTTTCGGCAACCACCTTGCCGCGCGAAATCACGCAGAGTCGCTCGGCGCGCAGCCGAACCGCCTCGGCCGGATGGCCGGCATCGAGCACGACGAGACTCGCCCGCTTGCCGACCGCGAGGCCGAGATGGTCGAGCCCCATGATCGCGGCGTTGACGTTGGTGACCATGTCAAAGCACTTCGCCATGTCTGCGGGCGACGACATCTGCGCCACGTGCAGGCCCATGAAGGCGACGTCGAGCATGTCGGCGGTGCCGAGCGAATACCACGGGTCGAGACAGCAGTCCTGGCCGAAGCCGACGCGAATGCCGAGCGCCTGCATCTCCTTCACGCGCGTCAGCCCACGCCGCTTCGGAAACGTGTCGTGGCGCCCCTGCAGCATAATGTTGATCAGCGGATTGGGAATGGCCGAGACCTGCGCTTCCGCCATCATCGGCAGCAGTTTTGAGACATAATAATTGTCCATCGAGTGCATCGATGTCAGGTGCGATCCGGCCACCCTGCCATGCAGTCCGAGCCGTTGCGTCTCGTAGGTCAACTGCTCGATGTGGCGTGACAGCGGATCGTCAGTCTCGTCGCAATGCATGTCGACCATCAGGCCGCGCTTTTCCGCGATCTCGCAGAGTGCCGTCACCGAGCGTGTGCCGTCCGCCATGGTGCGTTCGAAGTGCGGAATGCCGCCGACGACATCGACACCCATTTCGAGCGCGCGGATCGTGTTCTGCCGCGCCGTCGGATCGCGGTAGAAACCGTCCTGCGGGAACGCGACGAGCTGGAGGTCGATATAGGGCGCGACAGTCTTCTTCACGTCGAGCAGCGCCTCGACCGCAAGCAGCCGGTCGTCGCAGGTATCGACATGGGTGCGGATCGCGAGCAATCCCATCGACACGGCCCAGTCGCAATAGCGCAGCGCGCGCTCCTTCACGGCCTCATGCGTCAGCAGCGGTTTCAACTCGCCCCACAGCGCAATGCCTTCAAGCAGCGTGCCGGATGTGTTGATACGCGGAATGCCGTAAGACAGCGTCGCATCCATATGGAAATGCGGATCGACGAAAGGCGGAGAGACGAGGTTGCCCGTCGCGTCGATGACGCGCTTCGCCTCGCCCGCGATCTTCGGCTCGATCGCGACAATCTCCTCGCCGCGAATGCCGACGTCCGCGATTGCGCCGTCCGGCAGCGTGCCGCCCTTGACGATTAGATCGAAACTCATCGCTCGCCCTTCTGATACGGGATCATCAGCGCCTTCGGATAGGTCGCGCGCCTCGCAACCAGCACCAGCGCCAGGATCGACAATATGTACGGCATCATCAGGAACACCTGATACGGCACGATGCCGCCGGAGATTTGCTGCAGTCTGATCTGATAGGCATCGAACGCCGCGAACAGGATCGCGCCGATCAGCGCCTTGCCTGGCCTCCACGAACCGAACACGACCAGCGCAATGCAGATCCAGCCGCGGCCGTTGATCATCTCGAAGAAGAATGAGTTGAACGCCGACATGGTCAGGAACGCCCCGCCAACCGCCATAAGCGCGCTGCCGACCATCACCGCGGCCATGCGCACGCCGGTGACCGAGATGCCCTGCGCTTCGACGGCCGACGGATTCTCACCGGCGGCACGCAGCGCCAGTCCCGCGGGCGTGCGGTAGAGCGCCCACGCCACGACCGCCACCGTCAAGAAAGCGAGATAGGTCAGCGGCGTCTGCGCGAACAGCGCCTCGCCGATCACCGGTATTTTTGACAGGCCTGGGATCGGCCAGGGCTGGAACGGATCGATCTTCGGCGGCGACGTCACCTCGGGCAACACGAGACGATAGACGAAATAGGTCAGGCTGGTCGCAAGCAGCGTAATGCCGATGCCAACGACATGCTGCGAAAGCCCGAGCGGCACGGTCAGGAAACCGTGCAGCAGGCCGAACGCCGCGCCCGCGAGGGCCGCGACGATCACGCCTGTCCACAGATCGCCGCCCGAATAGACAGTGAACCAGCCGGCAAACGCGCCGACCGTCATGATGCCCTCGATGCCGAGGTTCAGCACGCCCGCCCGCTCGCAGATCAGCTCGCCCATCGTCGCGAAGATCAGCGGCGAAGCGATGCGGATCGCGGCAACCCAGAAGGAAGCGGTGAAGAGGATTTCGATGGCCTGTTCCATCACCGCCACCTCACCCGGTAGCGCGTGAACATCATCGCCGTGACCATGGTCAGCAGCGCCGTCGCCACCATGACGTCCGCAATGTAGCTCGGCACGCCGGCCGAGCGGCTCATCGCGTCGGCGCCGACGAACACGCCGGCCACGAAGATCGCCGTGACCACGACGCCGAGCGGATTGAGCATTGCCAGCATGGCAACGACGATGCCGGAGTAGCCAAAACCCGGCGACAGATCGAGCGTGAGGTTGCCCTTCAGCCCGGACACCTCGGAGAAGCCGGCGAGCGCTGCCAGCCCGCCCGACATCAGCGCCGTCTTCATCAGAACCTTGTTCACCGGAATGCCCGCGAAACGGGAAGCCTCGGGATTGTGCCCGACCGCGCGCATCTCATAGCCGAGCGCGGTCCGCTTCATGATAATCCAGACGACGATGGCGCTGACGATCGCGATGATGAAGCCGAAGTGCAGCCGCCTGCCCTGGATGATGCGCAGCAGTTGCGCCTCGGCGATCACCTTTGGCGATTGCGGCCAGCCAAGCCCCATCGGGTCCTTCAACGGACCTTCGAGCAGCAGTGAGACGAAGAGCAGCACGATGAAGTTCAGGAGCAGCGTCGTTACCACCTCGTCCACGCCGAAGCGCGTCTTCAGCAGCGCCGGCCCAAGCAGCAACAGCGCGCCGCCCGCCATCGCTGCGATAGCAATGATCGGGATGAGCAGGCCGGCTGGCAGCGGCAGCGCGCCGGTGCCAAGCACCACCGTCACCACCGCGCCGATGTAGAGCTGCGCCTCCGCGCCGATGTTCCAGAGTTTTGCGCGGAACGCTACCGCCACCGCGAGTCCGGTGAAGATCAGTGGTGTGGCGCGCGTCAGCGTCTCAAGCAGAGCGAATTGCGAACCCGCCGCGCCTTTCGCCACCAGTCCGAACACGGACAGCGGCGACGCGCCCGCGGCCAGCACCAGCAGCGATACGATCACCAGTGTCACGAGGATCGCTGCGACCGGATAGAGCAGCAGGACCGTGATCGACGGCGCGGGTTTCGGCTCAAGGCGCATTATGCCGCCTCCAACCCATGCCCGGCCATCAACTCGCCGAGTTGCGCCACTGTCCGTTCACCCCGCATAGACGGCTCAGAGAGCCTGCCCTTCGACATGACGATGATCCGGTCCGACAAAGTCTGGATCTCGTCGAGGTCCTCGGAGATCAGCAGGATCGCCGCCCCGCGTTCGCGCGCCGCAAGCAGCCGTCCGTGCACATAAGCGACCGCGCCGACATCGAGGCCGCGCGTCGGCTGGTTGGCCAGGATGATCGCCGGCTCTGAATCCAGCGCGCGGCCGAGGATCAGCTTCTGCATGTTGCCGCCTGACAGAAGCCGGATGCGCGCATCCGGCGACGGGCATTTCACGTCGTAGTCGCGGATGATCTCTTCCGCGAAGCTGCGCGCCGCAGTCCAATTCAGAAAGCCCATGCGCGAGAAGCGATCGGTGCGGTAGCGCTCGGCGATGACGTTCTCCGTCACGCTCATGTCGCCGATCGAGCCGACCGCATGGCGATCCTCCGGAATGCGCCCTACGCCGTTCGTCAGCGCCGCGCGCGGGCTCCATTCGGCCACACGTCTGTCGCGGATCGTGATCTCACCGGACGCTGGCGTCTCGGTGCCGGCGATCAGCGCCGCCAGAACCGACTGGCCGTTCCCCGACACGCCGGCCAGCCCCGTGATCTCGCCGGCGCGCAGCGTCAGCGATAGATTCTCCAGCCGGAAGCCCGTCCCCTTCGTCGACACGCGGTCGAGGATCATCGCAGGTTCGCCGGCGCGGCTTGGTTTCACCTCCGGCGCCTTCAGCTCCTGCCCGACCATCAGCGCCGCGAGCTCCGCGCGGTTCGTTTCTGCCGTCCTGCGCTCGCCCGCGAGCTTGCCGCCGCGTAGCACCAGCACGCGGTCGCTGACCGCCATCACCTCGGCGAGCTTGTGCGAGATGAAGATGATCGACAGGCCTTTCGCGACCAGCATCTTCAGCGTCTTGAACAGCGCGTCTGTCTCCGCCGGCGTCAGCACCGCCGTCGGCTCGTCGAGGATCAGGATCTTTGCCTCGCGGTAGAGCGCCTTCAGGATTTCGACGCGCTGCCGCTCGCCAACCGACAGCGACGCGACCTGCGCACTCGGTTCGACCGCGAGCCCAAAATCGCTCGACAGCTGCCTGATCCTCGCCCCAGCACTCCTCCGCCCTGACCGCGGCGACCAGAGCGGCTCGGTGCCGAGCGTGATGTTCTCCAGCACGGTCATATTGTCGGCCAGCGTAAAATGCTGATGCACCATGCCGATGCCGGCATTGAGTGCGGCGCGCGGATCGCCCGGCGGCAGCGTGTTGCCAAACGCCTCCACGGTACCCTCGTCGGCGACATAATGGCCGAACAGGATGTTCATCAGCGTCGTCTTGCCCGCACCGTTTTCGCCGAGCAGCGCCACGGTCTCGCCGCTCGCCAGCTCGAGGCTGATCGCATCGTTCGCAACCAGCGGCCCGAAACGCTTGGTGATGTTGGTGAGGCGGAGGACGGTCAAGGTTGAGCTCCCCCTTCTCCCCTTGTGGGAGAAGGTGTCGCCGAAGGCGACGGATGAGGGGTGTTGGACGGAGTGCTAGACTGGAACACCCCTCATCCGACCTCGCTGCGCTCGGCCACCTTCTCCCACAAGGGGAGAAGGTGAGCGTCGATGCTCATCAGCTCGACTTCGGCTCGCCGTCGTTGATCTCGACGGTGAAGCTGCCGTCCTTGATCGCCTTTTCCTTCTCGGCGACCTTGGCCATCACGTCCGCCGGCACTTTGCCTTCGAATGCGCCGAGCGGCGCGATCGAGCAGCCGCCGGCCTTCATGAAGGAGTAGACGCCGTAATCGTCGGCCTTGAACGAGCCGCCCTTCACCGCGGCGATCGCGGCATCCAGCGTCGGCTCGAAATGCCAGAGTGCGGAGGCCACGACCGTCTCCGGATAGTCGGCCTGCGTGTCGATGACATTGCCGATCGCCAGCACGTTGCGTTCCTTTGCCGCGTCGGAGACGCCGAAACGCTCCGCATACATGATGTCGGCGCCGCCATCGATCTGCGCAAACGCCGTTTCCTTCGCCTTGGGCGGATCGAACCAGGAGCCGATGAACGACACCTGGAATTTCGTGTCGGGCGCTGTTTCCTTCACGCCCGCCATGAAGGCGTTCATCAGGCGGTTCACCTCGGGAATCGGGAAGCCGCCGACCATGCCCATGTTCTTCGACTTGGTCATCGCGCCGGCGATGATGCCGGTGAGATACGACGCGTCCTGGATGTAATTGTCGAACACCGAGAAATTCGGCACTGCCGAGTCCGGCTTGAAGCTCGAGCCCATCAGGAATGCGGTGTCCGGGTAGTCCTTCGCCACTGTGCGCGCCGCGTCTTCCACGCCGAACACTTCACCGACGATCAGTTTGTTGCCGGCCTCGGCATATTCGCGCATCACGCGCTCATAATCGGTGTTGGAAACGTTCTCGGTCGCGACATAGTCGATGTCGCCGCGATCCTTGGCCGTGTTGGCCGCCTTGTGGATGCGGCTGACCCATTGCTGCTCGAATGGCACGGTATAGATCGCCGCGACCTTCAGCTTTTCTTGCGCAAACAGCCTTGATGGAAATGCGCCGGTTGCGGCGAGCGCGGTGCTGGCGCCTGCCGCCTTCAGCAGCGTGCGGCGTGAGACGGAATTGGCAAATCTGGAGTGTACGATAGGCATTTGACCACCTCTGGTTTCAGGTTTGGACCCGTCCGTTTTTTATCGTTTGGTCAACGCTAGGGTAAATTCGGCGGAACGGCAATCGCGCGGAGCCGCAAAGCCGTATGGCGGCTGGGGATAAGAACCGCGGTTGCGGCAGAAGCTGTCCCCATGGCATAATTTACATATGACAATGGAATTCGAGATTACGCAGGAGCTCCAGGCCCGTATCGACGCGATTGCGGCGCGCTCGCGGCTGACTGCCTCTGAGGTTATCGCAGACGCACTCGAAAATGGCCATTCGCTCGAATGGCAGGAGCGTTTTCTCGACAAGATCGAGGCAGGCATAGCCGCAGCGGATCGAGGTGAGTTTGCAGCGGCATCCGATCTTGATCGCATAAGAAACAAATATCGTGCAACGTGATGCGAGTTCGCTGGACGATTCCTGCTGCCAGCGACATCGATGACATCCAAACCTATATAGCTCAGGAGAGTCCTGTCGCTGCGTATCGTTTGGCGAATGATTTGATCGACCGTACCGAGCAACTCTTGTCCGCGAATCCGAGAGCCGGACGCGTGGGAAGAGTTTCTGGCACTCGGGAATTGGCTGTTTCCCGAACTCCTTACATTGTCGTCTATCGCGTGACGAGCGATGTCGAAATCGTCGCCGTAATCCATGGGGCCAGAGAATGGCCGGAGAGCTTCACCTGACGGCTATGGCGATCCCGCGCCGATCGCGCCCGCGCCGTATCCGAGCAGCAGCACATAGGCCACAACGGTCACCAGCAAGCCGCGGAAGGCGAAACCGACGAAACGGTATTTCGACCGGTTGATCGCCGAGAGGTTGTCGACATTGCCGATGTACTGGTCGAACACATAGGCCGTATCGCCTTTCTCGCGCGCCTCCATGAAAGTCTGCCGGTGGCTCGGCCAGCCGCCCCAATAGAGCGAGGTGGACGTCGGACGGTGGCGCGGCAGCACGACCAATATCGCCGACACGAGTGAGAAGACGACCGCCGCGGCCAACAGTGCCGAGAGCAGGATGATCACTACATCGTCCGTCTGGTAGCGCTGCAGCCTGAACACACCCCTGCCCTCGGCCGAGGAGACCAGGAACGCCAGCATGAAAGTGAAGATGTAGGCCGCTTTCTGGTCGGCGATCCTGATCTGATCATAGAAGACGTCGTTCATCTTCTTCGCATGGTCGAGAAACGCCGCGTCGGTAGGGCGTGGCGCCGGGGCGGCCGGCGCCGCGGTTTCTGCCGCTGCTTCAGCGCCTGCGGCGGCCTTTGCCTTCGATGTCGACCTGGATTTCGTTGCCATGCGCGGTTTCTAGCCTGCTCACGGCGCTCCAGCAACGTAACTTGACAGCTTTCCCTTCTTCTCTCCATACGTCACCTTGGGAAGGCGGGATAACAACAACAAGACAATGCGCAGGGTTCTTGCAGGGCTTGCTGCAGTTGCGCTCCTCGGCACGGCCATTCCGGCCTCCGCGGATGTGTTTCCGCGTGCCTCCAGCGCAGCCGGCTCGGTGATTGCCCGCAAGACCGGCGAAGAGGTTCAGTTCATCGACCTCCCCGCCTGGCGCTCGGTCGACATCAACCAGGATCTGCTGGTTGGCGACCTTCTGCGAACAAACGCATACGGCAATCTCGCCGTCCTGTTTGCCGACAACACCCAGATCCGCGTCGGCCGCAACACCACGCTGGTGGTGAAGGAACTTGTCGCCGGCGGCGATACGATTCTCGGCCTTGAGGAAGGCGCGATCTGGGGCCGCGCGGAAGCCGGTGGCGAGTCCATCACCATCGAGACGCCCGCCGCTGCTGCCGCTATCCGCGGCACCGATTGGTCGATGCAGGTCGAGGGCGACAAGACCGCGCTGGTGGTGCTCCAGGGTCTCGTCGAGTTCTCCAACGAGTTCGGTTCGGTTTCGGTGGCTGAGGGCGAAGCGGCCGTTGCCACCATCGGCAGCGCGCCGACCAAGATCATCATCGTCGATCCGGACGATCGCGAGCAGATGCTCTTCTTCCTGTCGATCCGAACCTCGTTCAACTTCCTGCCCGTATCGCCGCTGCCAAGCCGCGACATGCGCGCCGAACGTGAACGCATCGCCGCCATCCCCGAAGCGGCACGCACGGCGGAAGACTGGCTCACGCTTGCCGAAGTCGCCTTCTCCTATGACGGCCGCCAGGCCGGACTCGCGGCCGCGGCGAAAGCGCGTGAATTCCGGCTGACCGCCAGCCAGCGTGCGCGACTCGATTTCCTTGATGCGCAGGTCGCCGGCGCCGAGCAGCGTTACGCCGATGCGGCAACGCTCTTCGCGCGCGCCCAGCGCGGCCTCGATCCCAGGCGCCGCGCTGTTGCCGCTTATGGCGGTTATTTCGCGCGTTCGCTCGCTGATCCATCGCGTGTCGAGCAGCCGCCGTCGATCTCTGGCGGTGGACCTTACGCCTCCATAGCAGCGGCACTTACCGCAGGCTTCCTGCAGGATATCCCGGCTGCAATCGAGGTTCTGAAGCGCGCCGAGCAGCAATATCCCGATGATCCGACGCTGCCGGCGATCCGCGCGCAATTCGCGCTGCTGATCGATGACCGCGAGCAGGTCAAGGAGGCGGTCGACCGCGCCTTCGCCCTCGACCCGGACGATCCGACGGCGCTCGAGGCCCGCGCCAATTACCGCTCCGGCATCGAGAGCGACCTCGAAGGCGCGCATGACGACCTCACCCGCGCTGTCGGCATAGCGCCCGGCTCCACTACAATCTGGAATGCGCTTGGTCTGGTCGAAAGCACGCGCGGTGCCGAGCGCGAGGCGGAAGCGGCATTGCTGAAGGCGATTGAGCTCGATCCGCAGGATCCGGTATCGCACGCGAATCTCGCCATCCTCTATCTGGATCAGGATCGGCTGGACGAAGCCAAGACCGAGATCGACAAGGCGCTCGGCTACGATCCATCGTTCGACATCGGTCTTGTCGCTCGCGGCCGCTACTACCTGCAGACCGGCGAACTCGACAAAGCAATGCAGGATCTGCTCGCCGGCTCGACCGCCAACCCGGCCTACTCGCAGGCGCTGCTCATGCTCGCAGCGGGCTACTACGAGTCCGGCGATCTCGAGCCAGCCGCGCAGGCGATGGAAAACGCCGACCGCCTCGACCCGAACGATCCGGTGACGTCGAGTTTCGATGCTGTCGTCGCCATCGACGATTACGATGCCGACCGTGCTATCGCGAGCGCTCAGGAAACGATGAAGCGCTCTCGCGCAAGGGGCGGCGACTTTGCCTCCGCCAGCGCGAACAGGGATGCGGGTTCCGTCCTCAACAATGCATTTCGCCTCCAGGGCCTCGATGCGTGGGGCCGCTATTACGGCGACGTCGTCCTCGATCCCTTTAATGCTTCAGGCTACATCGACCAGACGATTGCCGGCAGCGCCAATCCGTTTTTCTACGACTTGAACCACAGCGACATGACGGTCGACCCGACCGCCAATGACACCGCCTTCTCATCCTTCCTTCAGGGCCTGATGCTTGACCCGGCGATGCTGTCCGGCCGCTCGCGCGGCGCCAACCTTTTCCGCCGTCCCTTCTTCGAAGGCGCCGTCGGTGGCGGCTTCATCAATAAGGGCGACGACTGGGGCTGGACCGCCGAAGCTGAAGTTCAGGGTTACGCCGCCAACCCGTTCCCGTGGAGTTTTTACGGCAAGCTGAACGCTGAAAGATCCGAGGACTTTAGGACGTACACACCTCCCGGCTTAGCTGACCCGACGGTTCAGTTCAGCCTGCCATACGAAAACTTCAGCGGCACCGGGTACCTCGCTGCAAGACCTACCCCATATGACCGTGTGGTTGCCTTCGTCGATATTCGCGACAACGATTTCATGCTGGATGACGGCGCATTTATCCTGACAACGCCGATTCCACTCGCTCCAGGTTTACCGCCGCTCGTAGCCGCCGCTTACGAACACGACGTCAAGGACAAGACCGGCGCTACTGGCGTGGCTTGGAGCCATACGTTCGGCTACCGGAACGTCGCCAATGTTGCCCTGTTCGGCTCCGGCTTCCGCCGTTCAAGCGATGAGTTCCTTTTGGCTCTGACAGATGTCGGCGGGGGCGTCGTTCCCCTCGCAACCACCGATCTGACCGTCACCTCGAACCAGACATCCTACCTGGCTGCCGCAAACCACATCTACGGTGTCGGCGATCTGACACTGCGTTACGGCATTGAAGTAGGTGCTATCGATCTAACGCGGGTCGATAACGAGACTATCACAATCTTCGACCCGTTCGATCCGCTCGCGCCGGTAATTGATGTCGATACCACGATAACGACGACCGATGTCAGCCTGATACTTGGCCGCGCCTACCTCGACGCAGTCTATGAAATTACACCCGATCTGAAAATCGAAGCGGCCCTTTTCGGCACTCATCTCGCCGATGACGGCGCAAGCATCACACGCGCGGAACCACGGGCAGGTGTGGCGTGGTCGCCGATCGATGGCCATTACCTGCGGGCAGGTTTCATGCGCCAGACTGAAGCCATCAACGGGACAACGCTCGCGCCCATCGGCGTGTTGGGACTTCAAGCCAATCAGGTCCCGCTGGGACTTGGCGGCTACGCAGACAGCTTCATGGCGCGCTGGGACGCCGAGTGGACGAGCCGGCTCTTCACGAGCGTCGATTTCCAGCATCAGGATCTGACTGGCCTGTCCATTCCAATTCCAGCGAGCCTTTCGACGATCGACATCGCGTCCGGTCGCCTCGATCGCGCCAGTGCAACCGCAAATGTCTGGTTGGGCGGCGGTTTTGGCGCGTTCGGCACGCTCGCCTGGTCTGACAGCAAGGATACCGATCCGACGAGCTTCGGCTTCGGCGGGCCATTGCCCTTCGTGCCGGAACTGTCGGCGCGCGCAGGCCTCACCTTCGTGCATCCGTCGAACGTCAAGGTCACTCTCGCAGCCACCTATGTCGGCGAACGGGATGGCAGCCCAGGGGGCGATGCGCTCGATCCCTATTGGACAACCGACGCTTTCCTGACCTGGGAACCATTCGACAAGCGTTTCTCGCTGGAACTCGCGGGCTACAATCTCTTCGACCAGGATTTCCTCGTCGCGCCGAACACGCCCGGCTGGGGTCGCACCTTCACCGGAAAATTCAAGGTCCGGTTCTGACATGGCGGACGGGGCGGCTGCTCGATCTCCCCGCCGCTTCTGGCAGGTCGCGGCCTTGGCGATCGTGGCGGCGGCTGTCATAGGCTTCGTCTCCCAGCTTCCCGCCTGGCGCCTCATCGAGCTTCGCAGCTTCGACTATCTCTCAACCACGATGCCGCCTGCGGTGCCGGAAGACACGCCTGTCATCGTTGCCATCGACGAGCCGTCCTTTTCCGAACTACAGCGGCAGTGGCCCTGGCCGCGCAGCCTGCATGCCGAACTGATCGCGGCGCTGCGCAAGGCCGGCGCCAAGGCGATCGGCCTCGACATCATCTTCGCCGAGCCTTCCGCCGATCCGGCCGCCGATGCCGCGCTCGCCGCTGCCCTCGGTCCGGATGTCGTGCTCGCCGGCGACGAGACACTGATCGAGACCCCGCAAGCCGACCAGATCGTGCGCGTCGAGCCTCTGCCCGAATTTATCGCGCGCGGTGCCAGATCGGGCATTGCCTCGATCGTGCTCGACGCAGACGCGACGCTGCGCCGCCTGCCGCGTTATTCCGACGGTTTCGCGCCGACGCTCCTGCAGACCGCCGGCCGCGCCGCGGATATTCCCGTCGGATCCTATCTCCAGACTTTTGGCCCAGGCCGCACTCTGCCGACCGTCTCCTACTACCAGGCGCTCGATCCGGAAGAATTCCTGCCCCCCGATACCTTCAAGGATCGCGTCGTCATCGTCGGCCTGTCGATGCAGTCGGCGCCGCTCGCCGAAACCGGCGGCGCGGACGCCTACGCCACCTCCTGGACGTTGCGCTCGTCGCGGCTCGTCTCCGGCGCCGAGATCCAGGCGACGATTTACAACAATCTGCTCGGCGGTCTCACAATCGCGCCGGCCTCCCCAGCCGTCTCCATCGCCACGATCGTCTTTGCCGCTTTGCTCGCCAGCCTGGCCGTGCTGCGCAGCACAAGCTGGCGCACAGTGCTCCTCGCCGCGATTGCCGTGATCGTCTTCATCGCCGGCAGTTTTGTCCTGCTGCGCTTCGGCCGTGTCTTCGCGCCGGCTCTTGCGCCTTCCGTCGCCTTCGCCCTCGTCGCCGCGGCGCAAGGTGCGCGCGACTACGCCGCCGAGCGCCGCGCGCGCCGCGAAATCACCCGTGCCTTCTCGCAATATCTGTCACCGGTGCTGGTCGAACGACTGGCCGACGACCCGTCACAGCTCAGGCTCGGCGGCGAGAAGCGCACGCTCTCGATCCTGTTTTGCGACGTGCGCGGCTTCACCACCATCTCCGAGCAGATGAAGTCCGAGCCGGAGAAACTGACGGCGCTCATCAACCGACTGCTCGGCCCGCTCTCCCAGGTCGTGCTCGATGCTGGCGGCACCATCGACAAATATATCGGCGACTGCATCATGGCGTTCTGGAACGCGCCGCTCGACGATCCGAACCACGCCGAGCATGCGGTGCAGGCCGCGCTCGACATGATCGGCGCGCTGGACCAGCTCAACGCTGAGCTCGCAATGGAAGCTGAGGCCGAGGGTCGCAAGCCGGTCCGGCTGGCCGTCGGCGTCGGCGTCAACACCGGCGAATGCGTCGTCGGCAATATGGGATCGGAGTTCCGCTTCGACTATTCTGCGCTAGGCGATGCCGTGAACCTTGCCGCACGGCTCGAAGGCCAGACCAAGGTCTATCATACGCCGCTGATCATCGGCGAAGAAACCGCCCGCCGTGTCGCCGCGAAATTTCCGATCGCCGAGCTGGATCGCGTTCGCGTCAAGGGCAAGAACGATTTCGAGATCATCTCGACCGTGCTGCCCGGTACGGCTGCGTCAACCATCGCCGAGCATCGCGCTCTGATCGACGACATGCAGGCCGGCAAGCTCGCGCCGAACGACACACGTTTCGATGCGCTGGCGCTGAAACTGCCGGCCATGGCTGACTATTACGACGATGCCCGTGAGCGCCTGCGCGCCTCCCGGCAATAGCTTCACTTCTCTCAAAAAAAGAATTTGTCGCCCATGTCACGTCGGCGACACCTGCCTCGTCCTGACATCGTAACGCCCCGAACACAAGGAGCCGAACGGTGACCCAGAGACCGAATCCCTACACGCCGGACTTCTATCCGCTCATCCACCCACTGATCGACTTCGCGAAAAAGGCCGCCGAAACCGGGCTGGAAATGAGCCTCCAGAATCTCGTGAAGATACGCGCCTCGCAGATCAATGGCTGCGCCCAGTGCCTGTTCATGCACACAAGCGAAGCACGTAAGGCTGGCGAAACGGAAGAACGCATCTATCTGCTGGACGGCTGGCATGAATCGCCGCTCTACACCGACCGGGAGCGCGCGGCTCTCGCTTGGCCCGATGCGCTGACACTGGTATCTGAGACGCATGCGCCGGACGACGTCTACGCGATGCTCGACGCCGAGTTCACGAAGGAGGAGCAGGTGAAGCTGAGCTTGCTGATCGGCACGATCAACACTTTCAACCGGCTTGGCATCGGCTTCCGCGTAAGACATCCGGCCGGCGCCCGCAGGGCGGCCGCGTGATGGCCGGCGTGGACGCGACCTCATCCTTCGATCCGCTGCGTCCGCGGCTGATCCGCATCGCCTATCGCATGCTGGGTTCGGTTGCGGACGCGGAGGATGTCGTGCAGGACGCGTTCATCCGCTGGCTGGATGTCGACCGCGATGCGGTGAAGGAGCCGAAAGCCTATCTCAGCCGCATCGTCACCCGGCTCTGCCTCGACGTGCTGAAATCCGCCCGACGCCGCCGCGAAACCTATGTCGGCGAATGGCTGCCGGAACCGGTCGTCGAGGATTTCGACGACGAGATCGACGACGTCACGCTGCCATTGATGATGGCGCTTGAGCGGCTCTCGCCGCTGGAGCGCGCCGCCTTCATCCTGCACGATGTGTTCGGCGCAAGTTTCGAGGAGGTCGCCGAGGCGATCGATCGCGATCCCGCAGCGTGCCGCCAGCTCGCAGCCCGTGCCCGCGCCCATGTGCGGGCCGAGAAGCCGCGCTTCGCCATGTCGAAGGAGCGTGGGCTGGAGATCGCGGCGGCGTTTTTCGACGCCTCGCGCACCGGCGACATGTCGAAGCTCCAGTCCCTGCTGGCGGCCGATGTCGCGCTGCATTCGGATGGCGGCGGCAAGCGTCCGGCGGGCATGCAGCCGGTCTTCGGGCTCGACAATGTCGTCACTCTCCACGCCGGCCTGGCGAAGTATTTCGAGGAGAACATGTCGAAACTCGTCCGTTACGCGCTCATCAATGGCCTGCCCGGTTTCGTCACGCTCGAAAGCGACAACATCCTGCAGACCACCGCGCTGAAGATCGAGGACGGCAAGGTCACCGCGATCTATGTCGTGCGCAATCCCGACAAACTGAAGCATCTCGGCGGGCCGGCATTGCATTGATGGCGCCCAACGCTGGCGTCTCCTCTCCCGAATGCCGGGAGAGGGTAAGGGTGAGGGCAATTCTGCATCGTTCGACCAATTGCCTCTCCCCTCGCCTGCTGTATGGTCGCCGCGCTCAATCCAAACGGTGATCATGGCGAAGACTCGCATCGGACTTATCGGCCTCGGCATGGCGGCGGCGCCGCACGCAAAGAGCCTCCTCGACCTGAAGGACCGCGTCGAGGTTTTGGCCTTCAGCCCGACCGAGGCGCGGCGCAAGACCTTCGCCGAAACCTACGGCCTGCGCGTCACCGGCGACGCGGAGAAAATCTTGGGCGATCCCGCCGTCACCGCCGTGGTGCTTTTGACGCCGCCCAACACCCATCTCGATCTGGTGAAGCGCGCGGCTCAAGCCGGCAAGCACATCCTGCTGGAGAAGCCAGTCGAGATCACGCTTGCCCGAGCGGAAGAGCTGGTGAACGCGGCCGAGGCTGCCGGCGTGAAGCTCGGCATGGTGCTGCAGCATCGTTTTCGGCCGGTCAGCACAGCACTTGCGCAGCAGATCGCCGACGGCAAATTGGGCGCGCTCGTCGGTGCTTCGGCGCGGCTCAACAATTGGCGGCCGCAGAGCTATTACGACCAGCCCGGCCGCGGCACCAAGGCTCGCGACGGCGGCGGCGTGCTGCTCACCCAGGCGATCCACACGCTCGACCTGATGATTTCGCTCGCCGGCACGCCGGTCGAGGCGACTGGATATGCAATGACCAGCGCTGTCCATCGCATGGAGACCGAAGACCTCGCCATGGGCGCGGTGCGCTTCGACAACGGCGCGATCGGTTCGGTCAGCGCCACCACCTGCGCCTATCCCGGTTTCCCCGACGCCGTCGACATCATCGGTACGAAAGGCATGGCCCGGCTCGACGGTCCGCGCCTCGACATCCGTTTTCACGACGGCACGGAGTTTTCCGCGCTCGATGAACAGGCTGGCGGCGCGGGCGCCGATCCGATGGCCTTCTCGCATCATCATCACCGCGCGGTGATTGCCGATTTCCTCGACGCGATAGAACAGGGCCGAGACCCGAAGGTGACAGGCCGCGAGGCGCTGAAAGTGCATCGTCTCATCGAGGCGCTGCTGCGGTCGTCCGAGAGTGGGAAAAGCGAAAGAGTCTGACGCTTTGTTCAAAGCTGCTTGTCAGGAGCTGTCAGCAATCTTCTTTCCGAATCTGTCCACGGGGTATCCGCCGCATGGGATAATTCGCTCGTCGCCCTCATCGGGACCCTGGAGCTAGACCAGGTTTCAGGGGAGGGAGATGGCGTCCGGGCCGGCGGCACTATGGTCGTGCCGCTTAGGGAGTCGATCCCCAAGACCCGGTCCCTGGAGGCGGTCAGCGCTGGCGGCGCAAATGCCCAGGCCAGCCCACCGACCCGGGGAAAGAGCGTCGGCGGGGCGCGGGAGACCGCGCCGCTTAGTTAGTTTCGGAAGGCTCGGCCCCGCGCCCCGCTTCCCGAACTACCACCTCAGAATATCGAGGTGTGTTCTTTGACAATGGCCAGGCCGGATTTCCGGAGCGTGGCAACGGAGATGTGTATCTTACGCCCGCGCCTGCTCGCGCCAGGCTGCCGGTGGCGTGTGGTAATAGCGCGAGAAGGCGCGGCTGAAGGCGGCCTCGGTGCCGTAGCCCGCATCGAAGGCGATCGAGGCGACCGGCCGGTTGGTCGTCGCGAGCGCGATGCCGGCGAGATAGAGCCGCCAGTCGCGCACATATTTGACCGGCGAGGTGTCCAGCATCTCCTGGAAGCGCGCCGACAGCGTGCTCCGCGAAAGCCCTGCGGCGGTCGCCAGTTCTTCCACCGTCCAGTCGCGCATCGGCTCGTCATGGATCAGCGCGATGCAGCGCGCCAGCGCCGGATCGGCGAGTGCCGCCAGCCAGCCCGTCGCGCCGGATTCGGCCATGAGAATACGCTGCCGCAAGATCTCGACGAACATCACTTCGGTGAGGCGCTCCAGCATGGAGACGCCGCCGGCCCGCGGCCGGTCGACTTCGGCGATGAGCTGGCGCACCGCCGCGCCCAGCCAGTCATTATCGTTCAGCCCGCGCGTCCTGATGTGGATCAGGTTCGGCAGTGCCGCCTTCAGCGGCGTGAAGGCGAGCGCCTCGCAGCGGAGAAACCCGCACAAGATGCGCGCGCCATCGGACATTTGGCCGTACCGCATCGTCGGAACTTCCCGCCACGGTTTGGGTGGCAGATCGTCGACGGGATTGACCTTCATGCTGCCGTCGCCGCCACCGAGATCATGCGGGGAGCGATGCGGAAACACCACGACGTCGCCGGCCTCGAGTTCTATCAGCCGGCCCTCCATCTTCACCCAGGCACGGCCTTCGGCGACGATGTGGAAGATCACGAGACCGGCCGGCTTGCCGTCCGCGAGCGACACCATCGAAATCTTCTCGTCGGTCTGCCAGTCGCCGGTCGGCATGAAACAGAACTGCAGCGAACCGGAGAGCCGGATCGTCGCCAGGACGCTGGAAAGCACGTCGAGGCCCGTCTGAAGGCCGCCCTCCGCGAGCTTCGGATTTTCGGTCAAATCTCCCGGCATTCCGGCCAAAGACCTCTCCGCATCCTCCCCCTAGAAGCCGCCTGCAACCTGAACGGAGGATACTATGCAGACCGCAACTGACAAGCTGGTGATCCTGGTCACCAAGGGCATCGATTCCGAACTTTCGTCCGTCGCCTTCACCATCGCCAACGGCGGCATCACGGCCGGCCTCAAGGTCTATATGTTCCTGACCAGCACGGCGATCGACCTCGTGTGCAAGGGCGGCCAGAAGATGACGCATGTCGCGCCGCTCGACCCGCTTTCGGCGCTTATCGAGGACTTCCAGAAGCGCGGCGGCACAATCTGGGCCTGCCCGCCCAGCGTGAAGTCACGCGGTTACGAGCAGGCCGACTTGATCGATGGCGTCACCATCGTCGGCGCCAGCGCCATGCACGCCGAGATCAAGCAGGGCGCGGCAACGCTGTCGTTCTAAGGCCTGGAGCGTGTTGCTAGCCGGCGACCATCTTCGCCACGGCGGCCAGATCGACATTGCCGCCAGAGAGAATGACGCCGACGCGTTTGCCCTTAACCGGCAGCTTGCCGGTCATCACGGCGGCTGCCGCGAGGCAGCCGGTCGGCTCGACCAGGATTTTCATGCGGGCGAGGAAGAACTTCATCTGCTCGATGAGTTCGGCGTCGGAGACCGTGACGATGGCTTTCACCGTCTCCTTGATGATCGGGAAGGTGATCTTGCCGAGCGCCATCGTCAGCGCACCGTCGGCGATCGATTTCGGCACGGGGATCGTCACGACCTCGCCCTTGGCGAGCGACTGCTGGCCATCGTTGCCGGCCTCTGGCTCGACGCCATAGATCTCCGCGAACGGCGCCAGTTCGCGCGTCGCCAGCGTCGTGCCGGAGAGCAGCCCGCCGCCGCCGAGCGGCGTCACCATCATGTCGAGCGGCCCGACCTCCTCGATAAGTTCCAGCGCGGCCGTCCCCTGCCCCGCCGCGACGTCCGGGTGGTCGAATGGCGGGATCAGCGCCATACCGCGCTCGGTTGCGATCTTCTTCGACAGCGCCTCGCGGTCCTCCGTGTAGCGGTCGTATAGAACGACCTCCGCACCATAACCCTTCGTACCCGCGATCTTCGAGGACGGCGCGTCCGACGGCATGATGATCACCGCCGGTGCGCCCTGCAGCTTGGCCGCATAGGCGATCGCCTGCGCATGATTGCCGGACGAGAAGGCCAGCACGCCCTTTTTGCGCGCCGCGTCGTCGAGTGCAGCGATCGCATTGTACGCGCCGCGGAACTTGAATGCGCCGCCGCGCTGCAAATTCTCGGCCTTGAAGAAGAGTGTGGCTCCGGTCGTTGTGTCGGCCGTGCGCGACGTCAGCACCGGCGTCTTGTGTGCGATGCCGGCGATGCGGGACCGGGCAGCGAGGACGGAATCGAAGGTGGGAAGGGACATGCGGCGGCCTCTTTCTACAAGCGCCGTCCGCTAGCAAGCTGCGCGGCCCGGTGCAATCGGTGAAGCGTCACCGTGACATTCGTGGACACTGCCTGGCTCACGCCACCGGCACCAGCCTGCGCCGCCTTTCGCCGTGCCAGACGATCGCCAAGCCGCTCGCGATGACGAGCAAGATGCCCATGATTGCGAGCGTGTTGGGAAGTTCGCGGAACACGACCAGGCCGGAGATAACCGCCCAGACGGTGAAGGCGTAATAGAACGGCGCGACCGCACTCGTCGGGCCGACGCGATAGGCCATGAAGATGAAGAAATGGCCGAAGATCAGGAAGAATCCCGAGCCGGCCAGCAGGGTGAGTTCGCGCGCGCCGGGCGCCACCCAGGTTTCCATCAGAACATGTGCGACGACCGCGCCGCCGAGCACCACGACGACCGCCGACATCGCGACCACCAGGCCCGGCACATGCGCGCCGACGCTGCGGCCAGCCAGATCGCGCACGGCGCACAGAACCGCATTGCCGAGCGCCAGCAGCGCATAGACGGAAATGCCGGCGCCGCTCGGCTGCGCAATCATCAGCGCGCCGGCGAAGCCGACGGCGATCAGCGCCAGCGTCAGGCCGGTGATCCGCTCGCGGAAGATGATGGAGGCGCCGATCAGCACGAGCAGCGGCGTGATCTGGCCGAGCGCGGTGGCGTCGGCGATCGGCATGTTGGCGAGTGCCACGACGTAGCACAGGATCGCCGCGGTCTCGGACAGATTGCGCGCCAGCACGCGGCCGTCAAACATCTGGCCGATGTTTTTGCCGTAGCCCAGGGCGAACAGCATCGGAAAACCCCAGAGCGACGCCCACAGGCCGCGCAGCGTCAGCGTCTCATAGGGCGGCAGCCCTTCGGTCGCGAGCTTCATCATCGTATCGTTCACGACATAGGAGCCGGTGGCCAGCACCATGAAGAGCGGGCCGCGGAAGGGATGGGCTGACAGTGACATCTTGGGAAGCTCGAAAGGCAGGACGCGCCGGTGTCGCCCGGATTTCGCACGCAATCAAGGGAGGATCGTTGGGGCAGCAGCTATTTCTCGCGCAGACGCCTCATGAAAGCGGCCATGCCGGCCTTGGTGCTGCCGTGCCTGTCGATCATGTCGAACCATTCGCATTTGAGGTTCGGCAGCGCATGGTGAAGCGCGAAATATTCCTCGTCCGGGAAGGCAAGCGCGCAGTCGAGATGTGTGAGATGCCGCAAAGCGTGCAGCGGTTTCAGGCGTCGGTCCACGACATTCGTGCTGGCGAGGAACAGGTAGCGCAGACCGGACAGTGCAGAGAGAGGCGCGAGGCTTTCCACGGTCACACGATTGTCCAGGCCGCCCTCAAACCCGAACGCGGTGAGTTTCGTGAGGCCCGTTGCCCAGGAGAGGGCTGGGACACGTTTGAACCTCTCCAGGAAGAGCACTTCAAGCTGCGGAAGGTCATGAAACCACTCCAGGCTCTCGACCTTGGTGCCGCCGATAACGATCAGCCGTCTGAGATTTTTCAACCGGGCAAGCGGCGCGAACGAGGTCGCGGTGGTGCTGCCGATATGGAGCAGTTCCAGGTTTTCGAGTGCGGCGATCTCATCGAGAAAATCCTGATTGACCTTGCTGGCCCAGAATCTCTTGAGGCCCGCGAACCTCGCAATGCCGCGATGCGCGTTCGGCTTTTCCCGGCGAAGGTAAAGTTCCTCGGCATCCTCAACCACGCCGGTCAGCGTCTCCAGCCGCGGCGGGAGCTTAGTCCAGTGAAAGGCAACGCCGGCCTGTTGCCGCGGGCTTGTCTCGGTCATCGGATCGCGTCGAGCGCCTCCCGCTGTCGGTGCATTTCGAGGAATACACGATAGTCATGGTCGAAGCGCGCCCGCGCCGCTTCATTGGGCAGACGCGTGCGGCCGCCCTGGCTCATCGCGGCGCAGGCGGACGGCAGGTCGGGATGCAGGCCGGCCGCTGCCGCGGCCACCATGGCGGTGCCGAGGAGCACCGCGTCTGTCGCCGGTGCCGGTTCGACCACGGTGCAGCCGGTTGCGTCGGCATAAAGCTCCATCAGCAGCGCATTCTTCGTATGCCCGCCGGTAACGTGCAGCGTATCGATGACGTAGCCACGTTCGTTCAGCGCGTCGAGAATGTGACGCACGCCGAGCGCGATGCCGACCGCCGTGCGCCAATAGAGCCGGCAGAGGCTGTCGAAGGAGGCATCGAGCGTCAGCCCTGAAATGACGCCCACCGCGTGCGGGTCAGCATTGGGCGAACGGTTGCCGTGGAAGTCCGGCAGCACGTGGAGCCGGCCGGCCAGATCGAGGCCTTCCACCTCGCGCAGTTCCATCACCCGCGCCGCGATCCTCGCATGCATCGCCGCGTTCGGCTCGCCGCCCGCGCCATGCCAGCGGATGATGTGATCAAGCAGCGCGCCGGTCGCCGATTGGCCGCCTTCGGAGAGCCAGCAATCGGGAAACGCGACGCCGAAGTAAGGTCCCCACACACCCGCGAAGGCACGCGGCTCCGGGCTCATCGCGATGATGCAGGACGACGTTCCGGCGATCAGCGCCAGGTGCCGGTCGATGCCCGAACGGTCGAGTGCGAAGCCCCCCAGGACGCCGAGCGCACCGGCAAACGCATCGATCACGCCGACGCCGACGCGCGCCTGCTCGGTCAAGCCGAGTACGGCGGCGGAGTCGCTGGTCAGGGTTCCGAGGTCCGCTCCGACCGGGCTTGCGGTTTCCGGCAAACCGGCACGCTCCAGCATGTCACCCAGACCGACAGCCTCGAAGAAGTCCGGCCGCCAGCCATTCTCATGCGCAAGGTAGGTCCACTTGCAGGTCAGCGTGTTCTGCGAGCGCGCCGTCGAGCCGCTCGCCTTCCAGGCGAGGAAGTCGGCAAGGTCGAAGACGTGTGCCGCCTGGCCCCATGTGTCTGGCATATGCCGCCTCAGCCACATCAGTTTTGGCGTCGCCATTTCGGGCGACATGACGCCGCCGATGTACTTTAGCACATGGTGGCTACTCGCCGTGCACTCGTCGGCTTCGTCGAGCGCGCGATGGTCGAGCCAGACGATCGTATCCCAACGTTTCTCGCCCGTCGTCGAAACGGAAAGCTGGCTGCCTTGCGCGTCGCGCACGACCAGCGAGCAGGTGGCGTCGAAGCTGATGCCGGCGATGTCCTCAGCTCTCACGCCGGACCGCTCAAGCGCGCCGCGCACTGCAAAACAAACAGCACGCCAGATGTCTTCCGAATCGTGCTCCGCGTGGTCCGCCTTGGGCTGGTGCATCAGGATGGGATGATCCGCCCGGCCGAGCAGCTTTCCCGTTCGGTCGACGATCCCGGCGCGCGCGCTGCCCGTGCCGACATCGACGGCGCAAACGAATTTTTCTCCGACCTGCTGGCTGCGCTCTGCCAGCAAGCCCGGCAATTCAGCCATGTCATCGAACACCAGCTCCGGACCAAGCGCCGCCAGCGCGTTACGCAGCCCGGCCTTCTCCGCGTGCGATCCGCCAACGAAACCAAAAACGCGCATGCCAGCCGCCTTCGCAGCCATAATCCCTGCCGGGCTGTCCTCGATGACAAGGCAGTGCTCCGGCGCGACGCCCATCGACTTCGCCGCGTGGAGAAAAAGGTCCGGCGCGGGCTTGCCGCGGCTCACCATGCTCGAACTGAAAATGTGCGGCTCGAGGAGCTGCCTTATCCCGGTCAGCTCCAGCGAGAGCCGGATGCGCTCCAATTGGCTCGACGACGCCACGCATTTCTTGCAGGTCAGCGCCTGCAGCGTCTCCGCAATGCCTTTGATCGGCTTCAGCTCGGCGCGGAAACGCGCGTGAAGCATTTCGCGCATCTCGTCGAGATGCAGCTCGCTCATCACCATGCCGTGGTCGGCTTCGATCAGCCCACGGATCGTGGCCATGCTCTTGCCGAGGAAAGCCGCGTAGCCAACTTCCTCGGTGATCGACCCGCCGCCTTTGGTGATCAGCTCGACAAGAACGGAAATCGAAATCGGCTCACTGTCCACCAGCACGCCGTCGCAATCGAAAATGATGAGTTCAGGATAGGTGTGCTTCACGCCGGACCGTGCATGGAATTCTTCGTTCCGCGCGGTCAGCTCGCCAGATAAAGCTTCAACGTCTCGCGCGTTCCCCTATCCCATAGCCGCTGCAGCGCGCTTGCGAAAGCGCCCGCGAAGACGGGTGAGCGGCCGACATCGCCGTAGATATCCGCCATGCCGAGCCAGACAGCGGGATTGCCCCGCGCTTCGTGCGCCGTTTTGGTCAGGCGATTCCAGTTCGGATCATTCGGTTCGATCACCGCACCCGAATCCGTCGTCCCGAAGCAATAGCGGCACCAAAGCGCCGATTCGAGCGCCAGCCCGTCAACGCCCTTCCCTGCCTTCAGCCGGTCGGTAATGGTCGGGATGATGAATTTCGGCTGCCGGTTCGAACCGTCAAGGCAGAGCCTGCGAACCGTGTCGCCGATCTTGGGGTTGGAGAAGCGGCGCTGGATGAGTTGGTGATATTCCTCCAGCACGACGCCCGGCACGGGCGGCACGGTCGGAATGATCTCCTCGCGCTCGATTTTCGCCAGAAAACCACGAACGAGGTCGTTCTCCATCGCTTCATGGACAAAATGAATGTCCATCAGCCCGGCCGGGTACGCGATCACCGCATGGCCGCCGTTCAGGATGCGGATCTTCATCAGCTCGAAGGGTGAGACGTCGTCGACGAACTGCACGCCGGCTTTTTCGAGCGCCGGCCGGCCGGCCGGAAACTTGTCCTCCAGCACCCACTGCCGGAACGGCTCGCAGAACACGGGCCAATTGTCCTCGACGCCGAATTCGCGCTTCAGGATTTCGCGTTCGCGGTCGGTGGTGGCAGGCGTGATGCGGTCTACCATCCCGTTCGGAAACGCGACATTTTTCTCCACCCAACTGGCAAGCTTGGTGTCGATCAGTTTCGCCAAACCGACTACGGCATCCGCCGTAACATGGCCATTGTGCGGGATGTTGTCGCAGGACATGACCGTGAAGGGTTGGGTGCCCGCTTCCCGTCGCTTCACCAGCCCCGCGAGGATAAGTCCGAAGACGGTCTTCGGGTCGGCCGGATTTTTCGCATCGGCCGCGATCGCTGGATGCTGCGGATTGAATTTCCCGCTGGCCGGATCGATGAAATAGCCGCCCTCGGTGATGGTCAGCGACACGATGCGGATCGCCGGGTCAGCCAGTTTCGCGATAATCGCCGCGCTGTCGCCGGGCGGCAGGAAATCGATCATCGAGCCAGTGACACGCGCTTCCATGTGACCGCTGTCTTGCTCCACCACCGTGGTCAGCCAGTCCTGTTCTGCCAGCTTCTGCCGTCCCGCCGCCTCCTGCGGCAACACGCCTGCCCCGACAATCGCCCAGTCGCGATCAATCCCCATGTTGAACAGGTCGTCGAGGTAGACGGCCTGATGCGCGCGATGAAAATTGCCGACGCCGAAATGAATGATGCCTGATTTGAGACTCGCACGGCTGTAGTTCGGACGCGCGACATTGTCGCGAAAACGATCGACGGCGGCGGTGGAGAGTTTTGTACTCATGTCTTCTACCTGCGTCTTGCCGTGTCTGCTGCGAGGGGCAGACCTCAGCTCATCCAGTTGCCGCCATCGACGTTGTAGGTCTGCGCGACGACGTAATCGCTCTCGCTGCTGGCGAGGAAAATCGCCATGCCGGTCAAATCGTCGGCGGTGCCCATCCTGCCGAAGGGCACCGCCTCCCCAACGAGCCGCTTCTTTTCCCCAAGCGGCCGGTTCTCATATTTCGCGAAGAGCGAATCGACATGGTCCCAATGCTCGCCATCGACCACGCCGGGCGCGATCGCGTTGACGTTGATGCCGTGCCTGATCAGGTCGAGGCCTGCTGACTGCGTGAGCGAGATCACCGCCGCCTTGGTGGCGCAGTAGACGCCGACCAGCGCCTCGCCGCGCCGGCCCGCCTGGCTCGCCATGTTGATGATTTTGCCGCCCTTGCCGCGCTTCACCATCGAGCGCGCCACCGCCTGCAGCGTGAATAGCGTGCCGGCGACATTGACCGCGAACAACCGGTCATAACTCGCGCGCGAAATATCGACGACCGGCGCCAGGTCGAAGAGCGCGGCATTGTTGACGAGAATGTCGATGCCGCCGGCCGTCTTCTCGACCGACTTCACCGCCTTCTCGATCGAGGTCTGGTCCGTCACGTCGATGGCGACCGCATGCGCCTGCGGCCCGATCTCCTTTGCCGTTCTCTTCGCAGCCTTGAGGTCGATGTCGGCAATCGCGACGGTCGCGCCTTCACGTGCGTAAGCCTCGGCAAAAGCCCGGCCGATGCCGCGCGCCGACCCGGTGATCAGCGCCGATTTGCCTTTGAGCCGGCTGCCCACTGCATTGCCTCTCAGAGCGCGTTGCCGTCGGCGCCGAAGCGATGCAGCTTCGCCGGGTCGGGCGTCAGATAGACCGTCTGGCCATGCTCCAGTTGCACCTCGCCGCCGGCGCGGACATTGATGGTGCCGAGTCCATTGGCATGGACGTGGACAAAGGTGTCGGCACCGAGATGTTCCGCCACGCCGACTGTGCCCTTCCAGTCGCCCTTGTCTGTGGAAATGCCGATGTGCTCTGGGCGAACGCCAATGGTCTTGGCGCCGCGCTTTTCCGCTTCCGCGCCTTCAATGAGATTCATCTTCGGCGAACCGATGAAGCCGGCGACGAAGAGGTTCTTCGGGCTGCGGTAGAGATCCAGCGGCGAGCCGACCTGCTCGATGTTGCCGGCGTTCAGGACGACAATCTTGTCGGCCATGGTCATCGCCTCGACCTGGTCGTGCGTGACGTAAACCATGGTCGTCTTGAGCTGATGATGCAGTTCGGAAATCTCCAGCCGCATCGTGCCGCGCAGTGCCGCGTCGAGGTTGGAGAGCGGCTCGTCGAACAGGAAGGCCGATGGGTTGCGCACGATGGCGCGGCCGATCGCGACGCGCTGGCGCTGGCCGCCCGAGAGCTGGCCGGGACGGCGTTCGAGATAGTTGGTGAGGTTCAGCACGCGGGCGGCGTCGGCGACCTTCTTGTCGATCACCTCCTGGCTCTCGCCCGCCATTTTCAGCGGGAAGGCGATGTTCTTGCCAACCGTCATATGCGGGTAGAGCGCATAGCTCTGGAACACCATGGCGAGACCGCGCTTTGCCGGTGCGGCGCGCGTCACGTCCTTGCCGTCGATCGCGATGGTGCCGGAGGTCGTGTCCTCGAGGCCAGCGATAAGTCTGAGCAGCGTGGACTTTCCGCAGCCCGACGGACCGACGAAAACGACGAACTCGCCATCGTCGATTTCGAGATTGATGTTCGGGATGATGACGGTCGATCCGAACGTCTTGTTCACGTTCGACAGCGTGATCTGGCCCATGGTTTCCTCCCAGTATTTCTTTTCTTGTCCGCCTACTTCACCGCGCCGAAGGTCAGGCCGCGCACGAGCTGTTTCTGGCTGAACCAGCCCAT
>Ga0335075_10001997_pt1 | contig 33148 bp, 28 predicted proteins | sample Lox_Sample_24_FD_206723 | JGI IMG/M metagenome (GOLD analysis project Ga0335075, IMG submission 206723) | Soil microbial communities from Loxahatchee National Wildlife Refuge, Florida, United States - Lox_Sample_2.4 | ecosystem: Environmental > Terrestrial > Soil > Wetlands | place: USA...
CAGGATAGGGTCGATGCGGGCGGCCTGGATTGCGGGCAGCAGGGAGGCGCAGCTGGCAATCATCAACAGAACGGCAACTGAGACGAACAAGACCCAGGGGTCGTGCGGCGATGTCTCGAACAGAAAACTCGCCATGGCGCGCGACGCGAGGACGGCTGCAATCAATCCAGAGATGCAGCCGGCGATGGCAACCCAGGCATTCTGGCGGAAGACCATAGCGATGACCTGCGCCCGCTTGGCACCGAGCGCCATGCGGATACCGATTTCGCTGGTTCGGCGCGCGGTGGCGTACGCGAGTGTCCCGTAAAGTCCGATGGCCGTGATGAGCAGCGCGCAACCGGCAAAGAAGAGCGACAAGAGCGCCATCATCCGCTGGGAGCTGATCGAGTCATTAATTACGCTGTCCATGGTTGTCATCACAGGCGGAGGGATGGTGGGGGCGAGCCGCGCGGTGAGGGATTGCGCGGCGGCCGCCAATGGGGCGATTGGGCCATCTATACGGACAACGGCGGTATAGGACATCTTCTTCCACTCACTCTGAGGAATAGGGACATAAGCACCCGCAGGTGCGGCGCGTTGAATGGATGAATAGTGGGCGTCGCCGACCACGGCAATCACTTCATAGGAGACCTTGTCTCCTGCCAGCAAATGCTGTCCAATCGCATTCTGTCCGGGAAACAAGAGTTTCGCGGCGGCCCGATTGAGAATGATCTTCTTTCCTTGGGCCTTGGTGTCGGTCCATCGAAAATCGCGGCCGGCGAGCAGAGGAATGCACATGGTTTCGAAATATTCCGGAGCGACAGTGTTGAAATAAACTTCGCGATCACCTTTGCTGAATGACGTTTGATAATCCCGTGTCTCCGTCATCCCGGCCAGTGGCTGAACCTGCTCCCAACTCACGCTCCTCACTCCCGGCAAATGCCTAAGTCCGTTTGCCAACGCCTTATACAACTGCATCAGGGCAGCGCCTTCCACCGGCTGCTTGTCCATATTGAAGGAAATATTTATCAGTCCTTTTGGATCGAATCCCAAGCCGGTTCGATAGAGGCGAACCAGGCTAGTTGCCAGTAATCCAGCGCCGGCGACCAATACCATCGCCAGCGCCACCTCCGACGCCATCAGAATTCTGGGAATCATCCTCTGCCGGACATTTGTCGGCCGCGAGTGTCGGTCATTCTTGACGTGGTCATACAGGTTGCCTGCCGTGGCTTGCAGTGCGGGGACAAGCCCGATTAACAAGGTGGCCAGCAGTGACGTCGCCGCAGCAAAGAGGAATACTCGCATATCGATGGAGGTGTCGATGTATCCGGTGAAGTAGCCGCGCAGCATCATTGTGGTCAAGGATTGGCTTACCAGGGGTGACACGGCTAAACCCGCCGTGGTTCCCACAAATGCAAGCAGCAGACTTTCTACCAGCAATTGCTGGATCAACCGTCTTCGCGTCGCGCCCAGCGCTAGTCGTGTTGCCAATTCGCGTTCTCTCGCTGCGCTGCGCGCCATCAACAGGCTTGCCAAGTTCAGACAGGCGAGCAACAGGATTCCTCCGCACATGGCGAACATGGCCACCAACGGCTTGCGGAAAAGTGCGCGAAGATACGTAAAGCCCGTGGCGCCCGACACCGCCGCAAAATGGAAGTGAGTTTGCTCTGCGTTCGCGATCCAGTCCGCATCTGAAACCTGTTCGCGTACGACCGGCATCGAAAGCGGGATTAAGGCCGCGTTCGCCTGTTGCAAACTCACCTCAGGCTTGAGGCGTGCCATTACCTTCAGCCAATTGGCGTGGATGCCGCCGCCCGTCATGTTGAAGGGCGCGTCGAGGATGGGCTCGGTGGAAAGCGGCACATAAATTTCGGGCCTCTGCGTTGGATCGACGCCGAAGAACCTTTTTGGCATCACTCCGACCACCGTGAACGGCACGTTGGCGATGATGAGTTTGCGACCGACTACATCTGGGTTACGGTTAAACCAGCGCTGCCAGAAGCTCTCACTGATCACAGCGGCCAGGCCCTCGGGATTGCCACCGGTTTGGTCATCGGCAGGGGTCAAGTATCGCCCCAGCAATGGAGGAGTCTGCAAGGCCTGGAAGAATTGGCCGCTGACCATTGCCCCATGAACCTCTTGATTGCCGGTACGCCCACGCACCTGCAGGGGTGCGCCCTCGAAATACGCAAACACATTCGAGAAGATTGTGTGCTGCCGCTCCAGCCCACGAAAGAGTGGGGAAGAGAAGTTGTAGCCGGGCTCCGGATCGCCTTCTTGAATCTGTAACACTACAAGCTGTTCAGCATGGGGAACGGGCAATGGGCGAAGCAGCAGGCCATTGATGAGTGAAAAGATGGCTGTGTTGGCGCCGATTCCGATGGCCAGGGTAAGTAAGGCGACGGTGGTGAAGCCAGGCGATTTTCTGAGCAAACGCGCGGAGAAACTGATGTCGCGAAGAAGATTTTCCAGTCCACGAAACTGCCACAGTTCCCTGAGCCGTTCATGCCAGCGCCCGGCATCACCAAAGGTCTGGCGAGCGGCTTTGTTTAATTCAGATTTGGGGACGCCCTGTCCTGCCAGTTTTTCGCGCAGCATCGTCTGATGAAACTCCAGTTCCTCGGCCATTTCGCGATCCATGCGACGCTTGTGAAAAAGCATCTTGATACGAAGGGAAAACGCGTGGAGACCGGAATCCATATCGAAAATCCTCACAACTTTTCCATAATCGTTATGACGCTTGCATCACAAATGCAACTGCTGCTGAAAGCCTTGCCCAGCGTTGCGATTCCGCGCTGAGACGTTTTTTACCTTCGGTCGTCAATTGGTAAAACTTGGCGCGACGATTGTTGTCGGACATGCCCCAGTGGGCAGACAGCATTCCGCGCAGCTCCAGTCGGTGAAGTGCCGGATAGAGCGCGCCTTCCTCTACCTTGAGCACCTGTTGCGATGTTTGATGGATCCATTCTGCAACGCCATAGCCATGCATGGACCCGCGGGCCAGTGCACGGAGGATCAACATCTCCAGCGTGCCTTGAATTAGTTCGCCTGTTTCTGTGGTTTCATCCCTAAACATGTTATGGGAGACGATAGCTGAGTTGCGTCGATGCTGTCAATTCTTTTTTGAAACCGCTCTCCAGCAAATCGATTTGTCGCTGTTTGGGCGTGGACGGGATTTTGTGGGGGAAGTGTAAAGGATGGCGGTGCCTTGAACCAGTCCGGCTCGTCGTGGTAATCGGTGATTTCGTAAGGTGTGATGTTTGTCACAGGCAATGATCCACTCAGTTTTATATTCTTCACAGGTTGAGAGCGGACCGTGTAAGGTGCGTGAAGTTCTTGCAAAAGGACGGGATCTACTTCAACAAAGGATCAACGTATGAATCGACACATCACAGTACTGGCCACCGTGGCGTTCCTCGGCATGGCTACGTGCACCGTGCTTGCCCAAAGCAGCGGAGCGGATACTTACAAGAGCAAATGCGCCATGTGTCATTCTGCTGACGGCAGTGCCAGTGGGGGTGCGGGCAAGGCGATGCACGTACCTTCGTTCCTGACGCCGGAGGCGAAGAAGGCATCGACAGCGAGCTATGTGGCGATCGTGAAGGATGGCAAGGGAAGAATGCCGGCCTACAGCTCGAAGTTGTCGGGCCCAGAGATCAACGCTGTTGTTGCCTACATTCGCACCTTGCAGAAGTAGTCGCAATGATTAGGGCGAGGGAGGGAGATTTCCTTCGCCCGTGAAGATTGGTGCACTTGTTGTCTTTTGTTATCCGCGCACAGAACGCGGCAGGGGTCAGAGACCCAATGAAAACTATTTCCTCCGTACGGATGTACTTCCACAGCACTCCGGCTGCGCGTAACCCTGAGGCTATCTGCAGTGGCGACGCCAGCCGGATGCTTGTTTTTGAGCGATTGCTTACCGGCGTCGAAAGACAACCGAACGGATTCAGCGCGTCGAAGCTGGGCAGCCGGAGAAGAATGCTGCTGGGTGCGCTGTTGGCGCTGATGCTGCCGGCGTTGCCGCGGGTGATGCTGGCGAAGGATGCGGACTGCTTGTCCTGCCACGCGGACAAGACCATGCAGGATGCGTCCGGGAAGAATGTTGGCGTGGATGCGAATCTGTTTCATTCCAGTATTCATGGCAGCCTGGCGTGCAGCGACTGCCACACTGATATCCACGATTATCCGCATCCCGATCACCCGGCGGCAGTGCAGTGCGAGACCTGCCACGCGGATGAGGCCAAGGGGCTGACGGGCAGCGTGCACGCCAAAGCAAGCGCTCAGCCGTGTCTCAGCTGTCACGGAAACCCACACACGATTTTTACCAAAGACGATCCGCGGTCAGCGGTGTATCCGCTGAATATTCCGAAAACCTGCGGCACGTGCCATGGAAATCGCGCGCTGGCGCAGAAGTACGGGCTGCAGAATGTGTACTCGGTGTACATGGATTCAATCCATGGATATGCGGTGAGCAAAGAGGGGTTGCTGGTGGCGGCAAATTGCATGAGCTGCCATGGTTCGCACCATATTCTGAGCCATAAAGACCCGCAGAGCCCGACCTATAAGGCAAACATTCCGAACACCTGCGGATCGTGCCATGGCGGGGTGAAAGCGGAATACATGAGCGGCGTGCACGGGAAGCAGGTGGCGGCGGGCAACATGAAGGCGCCGGTATGCACGGACTGCCACACGGCACACGCGATTCTGCAGCCGACGCTGGCGAGTTTTCGCATGCAGTCGACGCCGATCTGCGGCTCGTGCCATAAAGAGAAGCTGGCTACCTACCGAGACACGTTCCATTCGCAGCTGGGATTGCTGGGCGGATATGTGCAGACGGCGCGGTGCTGGGATTGCCATGGGGCGCACGAAGTGTTGCCAGCCTCCGATCCGCGCTCGCCGATTGCGCAGGCGAATCTGGTAAAGACCTGTGGGAAATGCCACGCGGGCGCGAATGCCCGGTTTGTGCAGTATCAACCGCATGCGAACCCGCGCAATCGCAGGTTGAGTCCGGCGCTTTATTACATTCGGACGTTCATGAACTTGTTGTTGTGGAGCGTGCTGGGATTCTTCTCCCTGCATACGCTGCTGTGGTTTCTGCGGTCGAAGTATGAACAACGCAAGAACGGGCCGACCGGAGAGGAGAAACATGACTGAGCAGACTGAAACCGTACTCGAGCCAGAAATCGCGCCCGCAATGCAGCCGGAGAAGGAAGAGAAGTACTATTTGCGGTTCACCTTGCCGCAGCGGTACCTGCATGCGGTGCTATTTACCTCCTTTCTGGGGTTGGCGGCGAGCGGGTTGCCGATGCGATTCAGCGAGAATGCCCCGGCACGGTTTGTGGCGCGGGCGGTGGGCGGATTTGGGGCGATCCTTTTCTTCCACAAATTTTGCGCCATCGTGCTGACGCTGGCGTTTCTGTATCACGTGAAAGACATCATCACCCGGGCCGCGGTCAATAAGGAAAAGGGAATGTTCTGGGGCCCGACCTCGATGGTGGCGAACTGGAAGGACGTGAAGGACCTGGTGGGACATCTGCGGTGGTTTGTCGGGCTGGGGCCTAAGCCGCAATTCGATCGCTATGCCTACTGGGAGAAGTTCGACTACTGGGCAGTTTTCTGGGGGATGGTGGTCATCGGATTTTCCGGATACGCGATGTGGTTCGCTCCGTTCTTCGCAAAGTTTTTGCCGGGATGGGCATTGAACGCAGTGCTGGTGATTCACGGAGAAGAAGCACTGCTCGCCATTCTGTTCATTTTTTCGATCCACTTCGTCAATACCCACTTGCGACCGGGTAGCTTTCCGATGGACATGGTGATTTTTACCGGGAAAGAGACGGAAGAGGAATTCAGAAAGAAGCGGACGCTGGAATATGAACGTCTCGCTCGGCAGGGAAAGCTGGAAGCAAAGGTCGCTGATCGGCCGGTGTACTGGTGGGTCAATTTTGCCCGAGTGGTCGGATTCACCGCAATTCTGATCGGACTGACACTTCTTGTCTTGACATTGATCGCCTATTTCGGCACCGTATAACCACTCACGCGAGGGAATGATGTTTGGAACATTAGAGAAGAAGCTGCGTCCGATCCTGTTTTACGGAAACAACCCGCTCAGTTTGATCGGTGGCGCGCTGACGACCTCTGCGGCGTTCGTCATGATCGGTTTCTGGGTGGTGACGATTTTCGGCCACAGCGGTCCTCAAAATCCTTACATGGGATTGATTTTCGACCTGTTTCTGCCAGGGCTTTTTGTTCTGGGGCTGATTCTGATTCCCATTGGAATCGGGCTGCGGCGCAAGCAGCTAGTGGCATCGGGGCACGTGCCCTCTGTGTATCCGGAGATTGACCTGGAGAACCCCATTTTCCGCCGCGGTATTGAGGTGGTGATTGCGGCAACCTTTATCAACTTCGTGATTGTGGGAACGGCCAGCTATCGCGGCGTGTCGTACATGGATTCGCCGAACTTCTGCGGCCAGACCTGCCATGTGATGGCGCCGCAGTGGGACGCGTACCAGGTAGGTCCGCACCGCCATGTAGCTTGTGTGGAATGCCATATCGGTTCCGGATTCGATGCGGCTGTGCAGGCCAAGATGAACGGCACCAAACAACTGGTAGAGGTGACGTTTCACACCTATCCCACGCCGATCACTGCTTCCTTGTCGGCGCTGCGCCCGGCGCGTGCGACCTGCGAGCAATGCCACAATCCGACACGGTTTGTAGGCGATCGGCTGCTGGTTCTGACCAAGTACGGCGATGACGAGAAGAATTCCATTACGCGTTCCGTGCTGGTGCTGCACCTGGGCGGGGTAGATTCTTTATCGCACCTGAGCGGGATCCACGGTCATCACCTGAACGATTTTGAATATGTGGCTACCGACTCGACCGATCAAACCATTATTGCGGTGAAAGCGCATAACCCGGATGGCTCAGTGACGGAATATGTAAGCTCCGACTGGAAGGGACCGGTGAAGGGAGTGACGCGGGTGATGGACTGCATGGACTGTCACAACCAAGCGTCGCATATTTTTGTGACTCCGGAACAAGCGATCGATGAGGCGATGCAGGACAGCAGCGTCAACCCATCGTTACCATTCGTCCATAAAGAAGGATTGCAACTGATCAAGGCAAATTATTCCTCACAATCGGAAGCGGCCGCAAAGATCAAGAGCGGACTGGAGAACTACTACAGCACGCAGTATCCGGCGGTGTGGAACAGCCAGCGTGGGCAGGTGTTGGAATCGGCGCAAACGCTGGTCGCGATCTACAAGCGGAATGTTTTTCCTTTTATGAAGGTGAAGTGGGGCACGTATCCCGACAACATCGGGCACAGCGACTATCCTGGTTGCTTCCGCTGCCACGATGGAAACCATGTATCGAAGAGCGGGAAGACGCTGACGAACGATTGCAGCGTTTGCCATAATCTTTTGGCCGTAGATGACCCGAATCCCAAAGTGCTGACCGACCTGGGCATGCAGTAGGGCGCAGCACACGCGAGAGCAGCGTGCCTCAGCGCCTGAAGGCGCGCGACGGATTTGGGCTCGGTTCCCCGGACTTAAGTCCGGGGTCAACCTTAGAAACTACGTCAGCGTCTACTTCTTAAACTAAGCCTGGGTCTATTTCACAAACTAAGTTGAGGTCTGCCTGCAGACCGAGTCCGGCGTCTGCGGGCTCGGTGTTGACACGAGGATTGTGCGTTGGCGCAGTTCTTCTTTTCGAAGAAAAACTGCGCCAGAAATGGGGGAGGGGCTGGGGGTAGGGAACTTACAGTCCAAACTTAAGCTGGATTCTGAGTGCTCTGGTTCGCGGCCGAATGACGGGGCGCGCTTTGCCATGGAGACTCTTCTTTCAACACCAGAACAGGACAATGCGCTTCGCAGAGAACGCGATAGGCGATGCCTGGAATGAAGCGGGGATTGAACGCAGAGTGCTCCGATGCGCCGAGAAGGATCATGTCGGCGGCATGCTGTTTTGCATAGGAAAGAATGGCTTCGGCGGGTTGGCCATAGACCACTTCGCAGGAAGCTCGGGCCTTGCGGGTGGGCTTGATCGTCATTAAATCCTCCAGCATGCGGCTGGCATAGCCTCGCGCTGAGATTGTCGTGGGGTGCTCGGGAACGACATTCTGCAGCACGTGGAGCAAGGTGATATCGGCGCTGTGTTTTTCGGCGACGCTGAGGGCGAATTCCGCGATGCGGCTGGAGCTGTGGTCAAGCGCAGCGGCAAAGACGATGCGCATGTGACCCTGTGGGGATACGTCGCTGGGAACTGCCTTTGGACCGACGGCCAGCACAGGAATATCAATTTGATGAAAAAGCGATTCCGCGATCGACCCCAGGATGTGGTGATGGAACTTGGCTTTTCCATGGGAACCGGCAATGATGCGGTCGGCTTTCCATTCTGCGGCGGCGGCGAGTATTTCTTTCACGGTGTGGCCGGTGGCCAGGTGAAACGAGCACTTGATGCCTTCCGCCTTGGTGTCGGCGATGACTTTTCCCAATGTGGTTTCGGCTGACATCTGCATGCCGGCAGCGTCAAAATAGACCATCAACACAGGGTCAATCGGTGATTCGCTGGGATCGGGTAGAACATGAATGATGCGCAGTTCGGCCTTGCAGGCGAGGGCTTGCTGCTTGGCAATCGGGAGAGTAAATCCTAAGTCGGTAAGGTCCGTGGCCAACAGGATGCGCCGTGGATGAGTCCATTCCCGCAACTGTTTGTTCGACATAGGAAACTCCTGAACATCAATCTATTGTGGCCGCAGAGCATATTTGTGGCTGTGCTAATCGGCACCGATCATTGTGATTTCGGTCACCACAAAGCTCTTGAAAAGACGGGCGGACGTCAGGAGATTCGTCGCGCCGATTGAATCCTGCTGCTCTTGTCCCGCGGAGTCTAATCCGTGAACTGGGCTCCGATATTTGTCCCGCGCACCTGGATTTGGCCGGGAAGAGTTAAATCGTCACCTTCGGATGACCGTGCAGATGCGCTGAATGGATATGGTGAGGCGCATGAACATCGCGAAGGATCATGGCAGGACAGCGCGACCTCCGCAATACCCGGGCCATCAATCCTGGCCGGAGGTGGGACAGTAGCTCGCCGCCACGATGAACGCTCATGACCAGTAAATCCGCTTGGGCATCTTCTGCCATGTGGAGGATCTGCTCGGCCGGCTCGCCTTCGCGAATCAGGCACTGAGGCATGACCGCTAGCCAGGCGTCACGGCTCATCATGGATTCCAGCGCGTCGAACTGGCCCTCAGAGGGACTGGCAATGCCTTCCTCCCTGACAGTGAAAATGGTCAGGCGGGCATGGTGACCGCTGGCGATTTCGCCTGCCAAACGAGCTGCGTCGGTGACGCCTTCGGCAGTGTCGCAAGCCAGCATGAGATGCTTCCAGGGAATGGTTTGGCTGGCCATGGCCGCGGCCAGAGGTCCAACGACGATGACAGGATGGTCCGACTTGCGGATGACCGCCTCCGCCACAGAACCGAGGAGTAGCCGCTCGAGGCCGGTCTTTTCCTCCGTGCCGACAACGATGCACGCAGCGTGGAGCGCATCGGCGAGCCGAATGATCTCATGCGCGGGTGAGCCGAAGACCAGCGTGCCTTCGACCTGGATGCCAGAGCCGCGAAGTTTCTGCTGGGCAGCATGGACGTATTCTTCGAGTTCCAGTTCCTGGATTTGCAGCAGATCCGGGGAATCGTCAGTGACGATGGGCATGACATAGACGAAATGCAACGAGCGCAATTCCTGCCGAGCCAACTTTACCGCATACTCTACAATCGACTTGGACAGCTGGGAAAAATCAATCCCAACCAGAATCGGGCCTTGCGTCAGTTCCGAGTTGGTGTGCATATATGGCCCCCTTACGCCAGATCATAGGAGGGGCGAAAAGAATAGAGTGTGATGAAGCGCACACTACTGCGTGACAGTACGCACCTATGGCCTCTGCTCCGGAGTACGCGATTTGGAACGTGGCAAACATGTGGTGAGATTGACGACAACAGTGATGGTCGTCACGGAGAAAGCCACAGGCAGCGCTTTACTCTTGAAATGGCGCGGACGAGCCTCTGGAACGATGACGCTGCGATGCCCAAGGCCGCACTGATCGCGCATGGTACAGGTAAAGTTTCGCCGCCGTGCCGCAGAAAGAAGGAGTACATGTCGACCCAAACCAGTCCTGCAGTGAGCCGCTTCGATCTTCTGTTGGAACGGGCGCGGCAATTGCCGCCCATTCCGGTTGCCGTATGCTATCCGTTGACCAAGGTTGCGCTGGCCGGGGCGCTGGAGTCCGCGGTCTGCGATGTGATCCATCCCATCCTGGTGGGGCCGAAGGAAAAAATTCAATATCTGGCGAAGACGGAGGGCTTTGACATTTCGTCATGCGAGATGATCGACGCCGAAGACGAGAATCAGGCGGCGCAGCTTTCAGTGGAGCTGTGTCGCAACAAAGTTGCGGACGCGCTGATGAAGGGAAGCCTGCACACAGATACCTTTATGAGACCGGTGCTGGCGAAGGAGACCGGCTTGCGCACTTTGCGCAGAATCAGCCACACCTTTGTGATGGAGACGTCGGCATACGATCGCATCCTGTTGATCACGGATGCGGCCATCAATATTCTACCGACGTTGGACGATAAGGTAGATATTGTGCAGAATGCGATTGACCTGGCCCATGTGCTGGGCGTGCCGGTGCCGAAGGTGGCGATCCTGTCGGCAGTTGAAACGGTGCAGTCCAGCATTATTTCGACGATCCACGCGGCCGCGCTGTGCAAGATGGCAGATCGGGGACAGATTACCGGAGGCGTTCTGGATGGGCCGCTGGCCTTTGATACCGCGGTGAGCCCGGAAGCAATGAAGATCAAACATCTGGTGTCTGCGGTGGCGGGACAGGCCGATATCGTTGTGGTGCCTGACCTGGAGTCGGGCAACATGCTGGCGAAGCAGTTGGAATATCTTGGCGGCGCGAGTCTGGCTGGTATCGTGACCGGGGCATCGGTGCCGATCATTCTGACCAGCCGCGCGGATTCGGCAAAGACACGGATGACATCTGCGGCGGTTGCGCTGTTGATGCATGCTTGCGCGTAGGAATAGATTTGCCCGCGCAGGTACGCGTGGGTGTTGCGTTGCCACAGCGATGTGGCCCGATTGAAGCCGGGACCCTCTCTATGATGGGTTCCGGCTTTTTCTTGTGCGAGGCTCGACAGGGAAGCGCGGGGGCTCGCCGCGAGAGACATTTCCGCCCATTCTTAGCCTTTGAGCAGCAGACCATTTATCGTTAATGAAGTGACTATGAGCCAGATCAAGGCAGTACGGGGCACGCGCGATTTGCTGCCTCCGGAAACAGAATTGTGGAATCGAGTGGAGGCAACGGCGCGGCGCGTGTTCGAGCGCTATGCGTTTGGGGAAATTCGCACGCCGATTTTTGAAGATACGCAGTTGTTCGCGCGCGGCGTGGGCGAAGAGACGGATATTGTTTCCAAGGAAATGTATACGTGGGAGGATCGTCCACGGGCGCAATCGGAAAAAGTGCAGATGCTGACGCTGCGGCCGGAGAATACGGCGGGGGTGGTGCGGGCGTATATCGAGCACAAGCTGGGGGATCGTGGGCTGCTGCAGAAGCTCTACTATATAGGTCCGCAATTTCGCCGGGAGAGGCCGCAGAAGGGGCGGTATCGGCAGTTTTTCCAGATTGGCGCCGAGGTGATTGGGCCGGTGAGCGCGGGCAGTGAATCTCCGCTGCGGGATGCGGAAGTGCTGGAGATGCTGGCGACGTTTCTGGATGAGCTGGGGGTGACGGGCTGGACGCTGGAGTTGAATTCGGTGGGTTCGGCGCAGGATCGGCCACGGTATGTGGAGGCGCTGCGGGCGGCGTTGACGGATGTGGCGCCAACGTTGTGCGTGGATTGCCAGCGGCGGGCAGTGACCAATCCGCTGCGAGTGCTGGATTGTAAAGTTCCGGAGGATCAGGACAAGATTAACGCGCTGCCTAAGATTGCGGATTTTCTGGATGAGGATTCGCGGGCGCATTTTGCCGCGGTGCTGGCGGCGCTGGATGCATGCGGCATGCGGTACACGGTGAATCCCAGGCTAGTGCGGGGACTGGATTACTACACGCGGACGACATTTGAGTTTACGCATGGCGGGCTGGGCGCGCAGAATGCTTTGCTGGGCGGCGGACGGTATGACGGGCTGAGCGAAGCGATTGGCGGGCCGAAGGCGCCTGGAATTGGATTTGCGATTGGCGAGGATCGGCTGGTGCTGACGTTGCAGTCGGCTTTGGGAGAGATGGCGAGTGCCTTGGCGGATGTATATGTGGCTCCGCTGGGCGAGGCGCAGCAGGCGGAGGCATTGGTGCTGGCGCGGGAATTACGTCGCGCGGGATTGCGCGTGGAGTTGGGCGATGGATCGTTCCGGCTGAAGAAGTCGTTCGAGATGGCGGATAAGGTGGCGCGGTCGATTGTGTTGTTTGGAGAAGACGAGGCAAAATCCGGCGTGATGACGGTGAAGAATTTTGCGAGCGGAGAACAGATGAAAGTGGGGCGCGGGGAGTTGGCGGAATTTCTTCGCAAGAAATAAAGATGCGGCGGTTAAGGCGCGTAGAAAACAAAAAATCTAGAAAGTAATTAGGAAACGATGGCACTGGATCTTTTAGGAAATTTGCAGCGAACACATATGTGCGGAGAGCTGCGGCTGTCTGCGGACGGTCAGCAGGTTGTGGTGATGGGGTGGGTAAATCGCCGCCGCGATCACGGGAATTTGATTTTTCTCGATGTGCGGGATCGTGCGGGAATTGTGCAGATTGTTTTGGATAAGGAATTGTGTCCGGAGGCGCACGCGAAGGCGGAGGCGGTGCGGCCGGAATATGTGGTTGCGGTACAGGGGAAGGTGCGTCGTCGCGATGCGGCATCTATTAATCCGAATATGCCGACGGGCGAGATTGAAATTGACGTGGATGAGTTGCGCGTTTTGAACGATGCCAAGACGCCTCCATTTTCGCCGGCAGAAGAGGCGATTGGGAACGAAGAGCTGCGACTGAAGTATCGCTATGTCGATCTGCGCAGGCCGGCCATGCAGGAAAACATGATACTGCGGCATAAGGTGGCGCTGGCGATTCGTAAATATCTTTCGGGCGAAGGATTTCTGGAAATTGAAACGCCATTTATGACGCGGTCGACGCCGGAGGGCGCGCGCGATTATCTGGTGCCGAGCCGGGTGCACCCGGGTGAGTTCTATGCGCTGCCACAGTCGCCGCAGATGTTCAAGCAGATTTTGATGATCGGCGGACTGGATCGGTATTTCCAGATTGCGCGCTGCTTTCGCGATGAAGATTTGCGTGCCGATCGGCAACCGGAGTTCACGCAAATTGACCTGGAGATGACATTTCCGCAGCAGGAAACAGTGTTCCGCGTGGTGGAAGGATTTTTGACGGCGGCATTTCGCGAGGCAGGGATCACCTTGTCGACGCCATTTCCGCAGATCACCTATGACGATGCGATCCGCAGGTTTGGCATTGACAAGCCGGACATGCGTTTGCCGGAGCTGACGGATGTTCGCGGTGAGTTTGAAGCGGGCGAGCTGGAGTCGCTGAAGATTGAGCCGGGCCTGCCGATTGTGGCCATCGTGATTCCGAACAAGCAGGCGATGAGCAATACGCAGAAGAAGGCGTTCATCAAGGAAGTGGAGGCAGGGCTGGGGCCGGATCTTGCGTATCTGGATGTGGAGCGGCTGGCAAGCAGCGCGCAGTACGCAGGGCTGGCGCAGAGAATCGATCGTGCGGTAGCAGCGAATTGCAAGCTGGAACGGATCGAGCCAGAACATCGGCTGGTGGTGGTGAGCCCGCGGATCGGCGCCAACAAATCGCGTGATCATGCGTGGATTTATAAGAAGGCGGGACTGCTGCGGCTGGAGCTGGCTAAACGATTCCGAGAAGAACACGGGGCGTTTGAAAAGAAGGGCACATCCGAGGATTACAAATTTTTATGGGTGACGGATTTTCCGTTTTTCGAGTGGGATGAGGAATCAAAAAAGTGGACGTTTGCGCATCACCCGTTTACGTCACCGCACGAGGATGATTTGCAGGCGGGGCGCATGGAGTCCGATCCGGGAGCGGTGCGGGCGCTGGCCTATGACATTGTGCTGAATGGGATTGAGCTGGGTTCGGGATCGATTCGTATTCATCGCCAGGAAGTGCAGCAGCTGATCTTCCGCTCGCTGGGGATGAGCGAGGCAGAAGCGAAAGAAAAATTCGGATTCTTTCTGGAAGCGCTGGAGTATGGGACGCCTCCGCACGGCGGGATCGCGCTGGGACTGGATCGGATTGTGATGATTCTGGCCGGGGCGCAGAGCCTGCGCGAGGTGATTGCGTTCCCAAAAACGGCGAAGGCGGTGGATTTGATGGTGGATGCACCTTCACCGGCAACGGAAACGCAACTGAAAGAGTTACATATACAACGACGACGCAGCTAATCGGTTATCAACCCTGAGATACGAGCTTTCTACTATCCCACCCTTCGCAAAAAATACATGAAGGATGGGGCACCCAGTGTTCTTGCGGTGCAAAGAAAATACAAATCCCTCGACTGCATCCATGCGTCGCAGGCCTGTTTAGTAGGCGGGGATGCCGGTGATGCTTTGGCCGATGATGAGGGTGTGCATGTTGTGCGTGCCCTCGTAGGTCTTGACTGACTCCAGATTCAGCATGTGACGCATGACAGGGTAGTCGTCGGTGATGCCGTTGGCTCCGAGGATGTCGCGGGATTTGCGGGCGCATTCGAGCGCCATCCAAACATTGTTTCGCTTGGCCATAGAGATGTGCTGGTGGTCGGCCATTTTCGCATCTTTCATGCGACCTACCTGCAGCGAAAGCAGCTGCGCCTTGGTGATTTCGCTGATCATCCAAGCGAGTTCTTCCTGGATCATTTGATGGCTGGCGATGGGCTGGTCGCGGAACTGCTTGCGCAGCAGGGAATATTGCAGGGCTGTGTCGTAGCATGCCATGGCGGCGCCAATTGCGCCCCAACTGATGCCGTAGCGAGCCTGATTGAGGCACATAAGGGGCGACTTCAAGCCGCTGGATCCTGGCAGCAGGGCGGACGCGGGCACGCGTACGTCCTGCATGGAGAGGCCGGAGGTGACGGAGGCGCGCAGCGACCATTTTCCGTGCACGTCGTAGGCGCTGAAGCCGGGTAGTTTCGTGTCGACCAGAAATCCGCGGACGCGATCGTCTTCATCATCGACCTTGGCCCAGATGACAGCGACATCGGCGAGGGTTCCGCTGGTGATCCACATTTTTTCGCCGTTCAGGATGTAGTCGCCACCATCCTTTTTGGCGCGGGTACGCATGCCGGCGGGGTTGGAGCCGAAATCCGGTTCGGTGAGGCCGAAGCAGCCGAGTTTTTCTCCGGTCGCCATTTGCGGTAGCCATTCATTTTTTTGCTCGTCGGAACCGAAGGCGTGGATGGGGTACATGCACAGGGCGGATTGGACGCTGACGAAGCTGCGCACGCCGGAGTCGCCGCGTTCGGTTTCCTGCATGACGAGGCCGTACTCGACGTTGTTCATGCCGGCACAACCATAGCCTTGAATGGTGGCGCCGTAAAAGCCCAGTTCGCCCATGGGTCGGATCAATTCTCTGGGAAATCGGCCGTCACGATTGCATTCCTCAATGATGGGGATGAGGTTATCCTCAATAAATTGGCGGGCAGTATCGCGAACGAGACGCTCGTCTTCACTCAACAACGTGTCGAAGCCGATAAAGTCGACACCTTTAAATTTGAAAGCCATACAGTGTTCTCCGTCGATAAACCAGCAAACACTTTAGGCTAGCAGAGAGCGGCGATTGGCGCAGAGATGGTCGCGCTAGACAGTTGGCCCGAAGGATACTGCCGCAGCGTTCACAGGCTGTTCACATTGGAAGGCGGTGTGCGTGTAAGAATAATTCGACCGCTCGCGGGTTGCGGGCCGGGCTTAGGTGGCTGATTTGCATCGTGTTGCGCTGATTTATAACCCGGCTTCCGGACAACGTCCGGAGCGGAGAGCCGCAGTGATCGCGGAGGTGGTGTCGGTACTTCGCGGAGCGGGCGTGGAAGTGAAAGTAATTGCCACCGAGTCGCCGGCAAGTGCGGGAATGCAGGCGCACGCGGCCATGGAAGAGGGGTGTGACACCATTCTGGCATGCGGCGGCGATGGCACCGTGCATGAATCGCTGCAGGAGCTGGTGGGCGGATCGGCGGCGCTGGGTGTGATTCCGATGGGAACCGCGAATGCGCTGGCGGCGGACCTGGGGCTGCCTGGATCGCCGGTGAAAGCGGTGAAGAAGCTGCTGACGGCGAAGCCGGTGCGGGTTTCCGTGGGACAGGTTTTCTATCAGGACAGCCAGGGGGAGACGCGGTCGCGATACTTTATCGTGGCGGCGGGCGTTGGTGCGGACGCGCTGTTTATGGGGCGGCTGGATCCGAAATTGAAACAGAAATTCGGGTATGCGCTATATGTGGTGGAAGCGTTTCGCCTATGGGTCACGCACAAATATCCGATGTTTGCGGCGTGCTTCAAAGAGGTCGGCAACGCAACGCCGCGGGTGGAAGAGGCGTCGCAGATTCTGGCAGTGCGTATCCGGAATTTTGGTGGCGTGCTGCATGATCTTGCTCCCGGGGCTGCGATTACAAATCCTAAACTGCACGTAATTGCATTGACGACGTGGAGCCGGGTGCGATACCTGCGATTCATGATCGCGGTGTTGTTGGGGCGGCACAAATATGTGGCGCCGATTCAGTTGGTCGAGTGCGAATCCGTGGAGTGTTACGGGCTGGAAGGGGCGGCGGAAGAGTTATTTGTCGAGGCGGACGGCGAATGGCTGGGCACGCTGCCGGTGCGGATGGAAGTGGTGCCGGACTCGCTGACCATATTGATCCCGACGAAAAATGCCTAGGATTTCGCGAGGGCGTTGATGTCTTCGACTTCCAGAATTTGCTTTGGATAGCCCTGCTGCACGCAGCGGATCATGGCGATGGCGACATCGTGCAAGGTGCTGACCATATTTGGCAGCACCACGCGGAGCAGGGGATAGGCCCATCCAATCAAGTTGTAATAGGATTTGATATTTCGCTGGCCGGGAGTGGCGCGCATAAATCCGGGGCGAAAGTTGTAGACGCCGCGGAAGCCGAGACGGGTGAGCGCATTTTCAGTTCTTCCTTTGACTCGCGCCCACATGACTCTTCCTTTCTCTGAACTGTCGGTATGCGCGCCGGAAACATAGCAGAACACCATTTGCGGATTGAGGCTGGCGAGCACGCCGGCGAAATGCAGGGTGATGTCGTACGTGATGTGGGTGTAGTCGGCCTCGCTCATGCCGACAGAACTGATGCCGGCGCAGAAGAAGCAGGCGTCGTATCCGGTTAGCTGATCGCGTACGTCTTCCAGGTGCATAAAATCCGAAACAATACATTCCTTCAACGTTGGATGCTGCAGCCCATACGGTTTGCGGCTGACGAGGAGCACGTGCGCGATCGAGGGATGTTCAAGGCAGGTGAGCAGAACGCCTTCGCCGACCATGCCAGTGGCGCCGGTGATGATGAGGTTGAGTTGGTTGGGGTCGGGGCCCATGCATGTAGGATAGACGGATTTTTGATTCTTAAGGGCTTAAGCCAGAGGCGGTTGGAAGCGGCGGCCCATAGCTGAATATTTTTTGGGAAGGGATGTAGACGCGGGGCCGCGGGGGTGCATCGCATACAGATGTGCGGTGTGGGGCGAGTGCGCGTGGGAGCTCTCCATCGTTGCACTGCGTCGCGCACGGTACTGTGGGGACAAGGGTTTGAAGCGGCGCTTGGAATGGATGCCTGCGGCATTGTGGTTGCTGCTGGTGATCGCGGGTTGCAGTGGTGGGTCGGTGGGGAATACGACCATGCCTTCTGCGCCCACGATCTCTTCGGTGTCGGTGGTGTGCACGCCTTCTTCCATTGCTATGGGCGCCACATCGCAATGCAATGCGACCGTCGATGGGACGGGCAGTTATAGCTCGATGGTGACATGGGCGGCGAGCAGTGGGTCGATCAACGCCAGCGGAATGCTGACCGCACCAAGCTCGGCGGCTACGGTAACGGTGACCGCGACCAGCACGGAAGACACGAGCAAGTCGGGAACGGCGACGGTGATGGTGGCAACGGGGATGAGCCCGCCGACAATTTCTTCGGTGTCGGTGACGTGCAATCCTTCGACGGTCGCTCCCAGTGCAACCTCGCAATGCAAGGCAACGGTGCAGGGGACGGGAAGTTTCAGTTCCGCGGTGACATGGACAGCGAGCGGCGGAACGATCACTGGAAGCGGATTGTTTACCGCGCCGGATTCGACTGGATCAGCGACCGTGACCGCGACCAGCACGCAGGATCCGAGCAAGTCTGGGACCGCGACAATTACGATCGCAACACAATCGACTCCGCCCACGATTTCCTCCGTGTCGGTGAGTTGCAGTCCTTCGACGATTGGTCCGGGTGCGACATCGCAGTGCAGTGCAACCGTGCACGGGACGGGTAGTTATAGCTCGGCGGTGAAGTGGACCGCGAGTGGTGGGACGATTAGCGGCAGCGGATTATTTACCGCACCGGGTTCGGCAGGATCTGTGATGGTAACTGCAACCAGCACGCAGGACACGACAAAGTCTGGGACGGCGACAATCACGGTGGTGGCGGTTCCGCCAACGATCTCCTCGGTCGGAGTGGTGTGCAGCCCGTCGACGATTGCGACGAATGCGACCTCGCAATGCACGGCGACGGTTCACGGAACGGGAAGTTTCAGCTCCACGGTGACATGGAAGGCGAGCGGCGGGACAATTGATTCCGGCGGATTATTCACGGCGCCCAGCTCGACTGGTTCGATTACGGTGACAGCGACCAGCACCGAGGATACGACCAAATCAGGGACCGCGACAATTACCGTGCAGGCGCAAACGCCACATAGCAAGCATGTGATTTTGGTGATGGAAGAAAACCAGAGCTACTCCACTGTAGTGGGGCAGACGACTATTTGGCCGAACCTAAACCACCTGATCAGCACCGGGGCGCTGGCGACAAATTACTATGCGAACACACATCCATCGATCGGCAACTATTTCATGCTGACGACGGGGCAGATCCTGACCAACAATGACAACTCGACCACGGTGTGGAATGTGGATAACATTGCGCGGCGCATGTTGTCGGAGGGAGTGTCGTTCCGGATTTATGCGGAGGGAATCACGCAGGGATATGTGGGAGGGAATACCGGGCTGTATCTGATCCGGCACAATCCATTCGCGATGCTATCGGATATTGCCGATGACGCGACGGTGGCGAAGGCGCATATCTGGCCGTTCACACAGTTTGCTACAGACCTGGCGAATGGGACGCTGCCGGAATACTCCTACATTGTGCCGGACGTGGATGATGACGCGCACAATGGAACGCCGCAGCAGGCGGATACGTGGTTGCAGACGAACGTGGTCGACCCGCTGTCGACATACTCCGCGTTTGAACCAGGGGGCGATGGGGTGCTAATTGTAACTTTTGATGAAGCGGTCGATAGCGATACGACCCATGGCGGAGGTCATATCGCATGTGTGCTGTGGGGACCGGCGGTGACGGCAGGCTATCGGCAGACCTCGAGCACGGTGTATCAGCACCAGAGCACGCTGGCCACCCAGATGGAGTTGCTGGGGTTATCGAGTCCGCCGGGAGCCGCGGCCAGCGCGCCTTTGATGAACGAATTCTTCGTCCAAAAATAAACTGAAATTGGAAACGCGATTGGCATGAATTGAGGCGGACCGTATCCGTGGAAAAGTGTTTTCTTTTTCCTGTGGTCATGCCACAGAATGTTGTACCATACTTATGTGGCATCCACACAGGAGAGGCGCAATGGGCGAAGTGAAGCTCGATTTGCTGCAGGGAACACTGGACTTGATGGTGTTGCAGACACTGGCGACGCTGGGAACGCTGCATGGCTACGGGATTGCGCGCCGTATTGAGCAGGTGAGCGGCGACGAGATTCTGTTGAACCAGGGGACTATCTACGCCTCGCTGGTGCGGCTGCAGCAGCGGGGATGGATTTCGGCGGAGTGGGGCACCTCGGAAAACAATCGCAAGGCTAAGTATTACTCCATCACCAAGAGCGGTCGCAAGCAGCTGGCCAAAGATGCGGCGTACTGGCAGCGGCTCTCCAACGTGATGGGCCGGGTGCTGTCGATGCCGGCAGAGGGAGAGCTGTGATGGGCGCGATGCGAGAGGGTTGGAACCGCATGCTGTCGTTCTTTCACAAGCCAGAGCGGGACGCGGAGATGGAAGCGGAACTCGCCAGCCATGTGGAACTGGCGGTGGAAGAGAACATGCGGCAGGGAATGCCGGAGCCGGAAGCGCGGCGGAAGGCGCTGGTGCGAATCGGCGGCGTGCAGCAGGCAAGGGAGCGACAACGCGAGGCGCGCGGACTTCCCTGGCTGGACGTGTTGCTGCAGGATGTTCGCTACACACTGCGGACACTGCGGCGGGACCGATCGTTTACGGTGGTGGCGGTGCTGATCCTGGCGCTGGGGATTGGCGCGAACATTGCGGTATTCAGCGTGGTGAATACGATTTTGCTGCGACCGCTGCCATTTCCTGACTCGCAACGGTTGATTCGAATCACGGCCAAAGATCCCAAGGGCGGCGAGTCCAGCATGACGTATACGACGGATGCTACCCAGGAATATCAGCAACGGAACAAATCGTTCCAGCAGGTGACTGGCTATTTCGCGTTCACTGGCCCCGACAATTACAAACTGGGAGGCCATGGCGTACCGCTGCCTGTAACGGGAATTCTGGTGATGGGGAATTTCTTTCAGACGTTAGAAGTACAGCCCATGCTAGGACGCCTGTTTACCGCAGATGAATGTCTGCCGAAAGGCCGGCCGGCGGTGTTGCTGAGTTATCCGTTCTGGAAACGGCAGTTTCATGCCAACCGCGACATTGTTGGGCAGGCGATCGATCTGAATAATACGCCGGTGACGGTGGTGGGTGTGCTGCCGAAGACATTTGATTTCGGATCTGTGTTTTCTCCAGGTTCGAAGGTCGATATCTTCACGCCATTCATCATGCACGACTTTCAGGATGATGGAAATGCTCTAGCGCTGATAGGTCGTCTGAAGCCGGGCGTGACGCTCGCAGCGGCACAGGCCGAAGCCGATCTGCTGTTCCCCAAGCTGGTTGCGAATCTGCGACACCCTGGCTGGAATGAGCACTACACTGCAAGACAAATGCTATTAAAGCAGTACGTGACGGGAAAGCTGCATCGGTCTTTGATTGTGTTGTGGTGTGCGGTGGGCATGATCCTGCTGATTGTTTGCGTGAATCTGTCGAACCTGCTGTTGGCACGGACGGCAGCACGCAGCAAGGAGTTTGCAATGCGAACTGCGCTAGGCGCGGGACGCGGTCGGTTGATTCGACAGTTGCTGACGGAGAGCCTGATTCTTTCTGGAGCGGGTGCATTGCTTGGACTGGGAATTGCATTTGCCGTGATTGAATTTCTGGCGCACCAGGGATCGATTGCGCTGCCACTGTTGAGCGACCTGCGGATCGATGGCGCAACGCTGGCGTGGACCGTAGCGGTTGCGATTGTGAGTGGAGCGGCGTTTGGGCTGATGCCGGGGCTGAAGATGTCGTCTGGAAATCTGCAGGAGACGCTGAAGGATTCCGGCAGTGGCGCGGGCGAAGGTAAAAAGCATGAGGAATTGCGGTCGGCGCTGGTGATTTCTGAGGTTGCACTGGCCTGCGTGCTGCTGGTGGGTGCGGGGCTGCTGCTGCGCAGCTTTCTGCACATTCTGGATGTCGATCTTGGATTCGAGCCGAGCCATGCGGCGGCTATCAGCGTGGAGTACACCGATGGGGGCAACGCTGCCAAGAGAAGCGCGATCTGGCAGGAGATTATTCATCGCGTAGAAGCGATTCCGGGAGTGGAGACCGCAGGTATTACGGATAATTTGCCGCTGAGCCGCAACCGAAGCTGGGATATCTCCGCCAAGGGCCAGACCTATCGTCCGGGAGAACTGCAGGACACATTTGTGTTTATTGTGTCGCCGGGCTATCTGAGGGCGATCGGGATGCGTCTGCTGGCGGGTCGCGACGTAAGCTGGTCCGATGGCCCGAAGAGCCAATCTGTGGTCATCATCAACGAAACAGTTGCGCGCAAGTTGTGGCCAGGACAGGACCCGATTGGACGTATCGCGATGGTTGGCGGCGGGGAGGCGCGGGTGATCGGCGTGATTGCTGATGTGCATGAAAGCAGTGTGGAAGGCGACCCAGGCTGGCAGATGTATCTGCCAGCAACTCAGGCTGAACCGGAGGGAGCGCAGTTGGTGGTGCGGACTAAAGTACCGCCCGATGTGCTGGCTTCCAGCGTGATGGCAACGCTGCGGCAGATCAATCCGGGTCAGCCAGCAACGGAATTTCGTCCGATCCAGGGGTTAGTGGACCATGCGGTGTCGCCGCAACGTTTCTTTGTGCTTCTGGTCGATATTTTTGCCGGACTAGGGCTGCTGTTGGCCTCGCTGGGGATTTATGGTGTCATCTCCTACTCGGTAACACAGAGGACGCAGGAGATTGGCATTCGCATGGCGCTGGGCGCGTCGCGATGGAACGTGCAGTGGAGCGTGATCTGGAAGACGCTGCGGCTGGTGCTGGTGGGAATGGTGGTGGGACTGGCGGCATCTTTTGCGGCATCGCGGTTGATTGCGACGCTGCTGTATGGGACCGCGGCCACCGATCCGAAAACGTTTGGCGCGGTGACACTGCTGCTGCTTGGCGTGGCGCTGCTGGCGGGTTATTTGCCGGCGTGGCGGGCCTCCAGGATTAATCCCATGATCGCGTTACGAAATAATTGAGATCGAGAGATTCATCATAGATTCACCAGCAGGCAGCGGGACAAGTTTTTGCACATCCTCCGCGGTACACTGCATCCAAAGGAGAGCTATGTACAACGCAAAAGCTTTCTCCGCTACCAGTTCGACATCGCCGCTAGCTTCTACCACGATCGCGCGGCGCGATCCAACCGAGACAGACGTACAGATTGAGATTCTTTTCTGCGGCATTTGCCACTCTGACCTGCATCAGGTACGCAACGAGTGGAAGGAAGTGATGCCGACGGTATATCCCTGCGTGCCGGGCCATGAGATTGTTGGCCGCGTGACCAAAGTGGGTGCGGGGGTCAAGAAGTTTAAAGTGGGCGACCTGGCGGCGGTGGGGTGCATGGTCGATTCCGACGGGACGTGTCCGGAGTGCAAACGGGGTGAGGAACAGTTCTGTCCTAACTTTACCCTGACCTATAACTTCCCAGACAAGCATACCGGCGGCGTTACTTATGGGGGTTACTCGGATAGCGTGGTGGTCGATCAGCGCTTTGTGTTGAAGGTACCGTCGAACCTGGATCTGGCCGGCACCGCGCCGCTGCTGTGCGCCGGGATCACGACCTTTTCTCCGCTGCATCACTGGGGAGTGACGAAGGGAAAGAAGGTTGGCATTGTGGGGCTGGGTGGACTGGGGCATATGGGCGTGAAGTTTGCGCATGCGCTGGGAGCGCATGTGGTGTTGTTCACGACTTCGCCCGGCAAGACGGAAGATGCGTTGCGGCTGGGAGCAGATGAGGTTGTGGTTTCGCGCAACGCCAATGAAGTGGCGAAGCATGCCAGCAGCTTCGACTTTATTCTGGACGCTGTGTCTGCGAATCACGACATCAACATGTACATCAACCTGCTGGCTCGCGACGGGAACCTGACGCTGGTGGGTGCGCCGAACAAACCGTTCGAGATTCCGGCGTTTGCCCTGATCATGGGGCGTCGCAGTGTTTCCGGCTCGCCGATTGGCGGCATTGCGGAGACGCAGAAGATGCTGGATTTCTGCGGCGCGAATAACATTACCGCGGATGTGGAAGTGATTCCGATTCAAAAAGTGAATGAGGCGTATGAGCGGCTGTTGAAGTCGGATGTGAAGTATCGTTTCTCGATTGACATGGCTTCGCTGAAGAACGCTTAGCTTAAGGAAAAGAAAAAATGTTCCCGGCTGGTCTGCAGGACGAGTGCAGGGTGGCCGGGAATTCTTGCGTATGGGGTTCGAAACCCCGCGAACCGCGACGATTTCTATTTCGCCGGACCGCCGCTGATGGAGTCGAGACTGGCGATGATTTCGGAAGGAAGGCGCAGCGTTGCGGCCTTGAGATTCTCTCGCAAATGTTGGACGGAGGATGTGCCGGGGATGAGCAGGATGTTGGGCGAACGATGAAGGAGCCATGCGAGCGCAATCTGCATTGGCGTGGCCTGCAGGGACGATGCCACTGTGTCGAGGGTCGATGATTGCAGGGGAGTGAATCCTCCCAGCGGGAAAAACGGAACATATGGAATGCCCTGGGCTGCGAGGTCATCGATGAAAGCATCATCGTTGCGGTTGGCGACGTTGTAGAAGTTCTGCACGCAGACGATGTTCGTAATTCGCTGTGCTTCTGTCACCTGCTTGGCAGTGACGTTGCTCAGGCCGAGATGGCGAATCAGGCCCTGCTGCTTAAGTTCGGCAAGCACGGTTAGCGGTGCTTCGATGGACCCTTCAGACGGCGCCGAAATTCCGCCGACGCGAAGATTGACGACATCCAGCCTGTCGAGTCCGAGATTGCGCAGGTTGTCATGGACGGCGTCGATGAGTTCCTGACGTGAGAGAGCGTGAGACCAGGACTTGTCTTCTCCGCGGCGCGCGCCGACCTTGGTGACGATGACCAGATCCTCCGGATAAGGATGGAGGGCTTGCTTGATGAGCTGATTGGTCACATGCGGGCCATAGAAGTCGCTGGTATCGATGTGGTTCACGCCGGATTCAATCGCTTCGCGCAGAACGGCAATGGCGGCGTCCGGATCGCGGGGCAGTCCCCAGACTTGCGGGCCCGCGAGTTGCATCGCGCCATAGCCCATGCGTTTGACGGTCATCGAGGTGCCGGGGAACGTGAAGTTGCTGCCGAGGTCAATCTGATTCGCTATTTGCTTCGCCATTGATTTCTCCTTCAGGTGTCGTCGGATGTATTTTTCGTGATCGCATATGATTGGATGAAGGAAGCTTCAGTTTAGGAGTTCGCATTTGGTGCAGCGTGCACACGCCGTTCTAGAGCCGCGTAAAACGCCGGTGCAAGCCCGTTCCGTCGCCAGCGTGGACGCGATTCTGGAAGCTACTCTTCAGGTTTTGCTGCAAGTCGGCAAGGAACGGCTGACCACGACCCGAGTCGCGTCGCGCGCAGGCGTGTCGGTTGGAACCCTCTATCAATATTTTCCGAATAAGAGCGCGCTATTGCAGGCCGCATTGAGACGACACATGGTTGAAGTTGCGGAAGCGGTCGAAGTTGTCTGCAAGGAACAGCGGGGAGCGAGGCTGCAGCCGATGGTCACCGCGCTGATCAGCGCCTTTCTCACGGCCAAGATGAAGGATGCGAAGACGAGCGTTGCTCTCTATTCTGTCAGCTCCGATGTAGACGGGGCGAAAATTGTGCAGCAGATGGGAACGAGGATCAATCAAGCTGTTCTGCGCATGTTGGCGAGTTCCTGCGAATCGCTCGCGATCGACCCGCAGCTTGTCGCCTCTGTGTTGCAGGGGATGATGGCTGGGGTGAGCCGCAGAATATTGGAGTCGAGCGCGCCGGAGAAGCAGTTCGAGATGTTGCGACAAGAACTGATCTTTGCGGCATGCGCGTATCTGGATGCCTGCTCAAGTCGCTATAGGCAAGGATTTGCGGCAGGTGCCTGACGATCGCAAGACATCGCAAGTGAAATCAATCCCACATCTCAGAATCGAGATGTGGGGCACCCGGCCGATTTTTTGTTGACTTCTAGATGACTGTTGCTTGGGAGCCGAAATTTCAAAATTACGACCAGGGATTCAGTCAAGCATGTATTCAACGCCTACGCCCATACGGAGATTCTTCAAACGCTTGCTCGAAAAGGTGGACCTTGTCCCCGAATACGGTTCGGAATCGTTGTAGGTGCGTCGGGGAGGGATTATAGACGGATACGTTCTTGGAGTAGACAATCCTGCCGAAGACCTCTGTTGAATAGGAATCATATTCTGGCAGAGAATATCCGATGAATACGATCGCTTCACATTCTTTTAGCACCCGTTCCGCTGCCGACCAGATTAAGCTAACGTTTCGGTTTTGCTCGGGAAACTCTGGATCGCCCGGATAACGCATGAAGCGTAGATCCGGATTAATTTCTTGAGGGTCCGGATCCAACAAAGGACGCCATTTGTCGTACGATACTGTGCTGTTGGGCGCAATTCGTGTCCATCCTGGGTAGGTGCAATGACCTCCAGTCTCCAGATAAGAACTCCAGTTTATTGAACCGTGTGGTTTCAGAACGGGAACAAACCCCGGCAGAAAATGATATTGCCATTGGACGCCCGAATCGGTTAGGGATCGCTCCAATAGAATGTCCCAGTTAAATGAGATTACTGCATTATTTCTTCCTTCCACCGGCTTCAGGAACCGCTCTGTAAACGCTTGATAGCAGGAAGACACCTTACGTATGGACAGCTGCCTTTTCCATAGCAGTCGAGCGCAGGCAGTTTTCAAAACGATTGCAGTTCTATGCCTAGGATCATCTGGACGAGCATGTTCGAGCGCCTTACGCAACTCGATTAGGACTTCCTCTAGACCAAGGCTTCCACTCGGGTCGACATGTCTAAGTCCCTCGTAAGCTTCTCCATCTTCAAAGCCTCGCCCTGGCGTTAGAGAAGCTTCATGGTTGGGGTGTCGCTCATTTTTGATGAAGGCAAGAACATCTTCCTTGAGTTCGCGACAGAGTGGAAATCCTTCAGCGGCCGAAAATCCTGCTCCGAGAATGAAAGTTGTGCGCATCTTGCAAATTAGTGTAAGGCCAGTGTTCCCAGCATAGTTCTGGGTTCCCACAAACACAAACTTTTGTTTCGTGTGTAGTGCCGCTCCAGTCGTCGCGATAGCCGAAGAATTCATTTCCGTATATTGGGAGGCGACTACATCAAATATTCTTGGATGTTGGAGTCTCTGCAATGAAGGAACTGCCGTCGGGGTGACAAAACTTTCGAACCCACTCAAGCCAAACGAAGGCTTGAATGGACCACCCGTTGATTAGGTTTGGGTTGCGTGGAGGGTCACTGCAAACGGAGGAGGCTTTCGACGGAGGGGACGAAATAGTAGGAGCCGGTGAGGGGCTCGGTGTAGCGGGTGAGTGCGTCGCGTTGGCCGTTGACGAGGCCGGCCATGCTATCGAGCATTTTGGACAGCCGATTCTGATCTGCGCTGAAGCCCACGAACACGGTACCGTGGTCTTCGACGTTTCCATAGGGCATGTTGCGGCGAAAGATGTTGCCGAAGTCGTCCTGATCGGTGCGAGCGACGTGCGAGTTCTCCGGCTTGTTTTCCAATTCGATGCTGTCAGGCTTGGTGCGCCCCATGATGAGCTCCTGTTGCTTGACCGGCAGCGCTTCCCACTCGGCTGTTTTGTGTTTCCACTTTTGCAATAACAAGACGGAGCCGGCGGCTCCGGGAACGCCTTCGGGCAAGAGCGCGTCGGCGGGCGCTTCTAGCAGGGTGGGATTTTCCGAGCCGTCAATGAAGCCGGTGAGATCGCGATCGTGGCGGTAGGCCCAACTTGAAGTTTCGTCCGCAAGCGAGGCCTGGCCTGCGAGGTCATGGATAACAGAGCGCGCCATATCGAAGACAACGTCGTAGGTGCTGCTGGAGAGCCAGACCAACGCATCATGTTGCGTGGCCGGCATAACGAAGTTTTCGATGCCCTGGATGTTTTTGTTGAAGCCTTCGACACCTGAAGGGGCATCGTCGGGAAGAATCTTGCGCCAGAGTTCGGGCCGAAAGCCGATGACGAAGTTCACTCCACCTGTAGTGGTGCGTGGCTCACGGATGGCGGCGATGGTTGAGGCGAACTGCTGGGATTTGCCGGCGTCGAGAAGGTCAAACTCCAGATAGGCGTGCGAAGAGGTTCCGAGGGCAAAGATTCCAGCCTGAGGCGTGTCCATGCGGAAATTATATCGGGCGCAATGTTTGCTCTAGCGAGCGGGTTATGCCAGGTATTCCTGAATGTAGGGATCTTTCGAGCGGAGGAGATCGACGAGAGAGCCGGTGAAGGCGATGTGGCCTTCCTTGAGGATCATGAGGGTGGTGTTGGGATCAACGCCGTCGTTCTCGATGCGCTCCATCTGATTGGTCTTCATGTTGAAGCGATGGGTGGCCAGAGTAAAGGCATCCTGCAGGCGATGCGTGACAAGGAGGGCGGTGCTTTCATACACGTCGCGCTGCTTCATGACCAGCTCAATAATGGTGGTCGAAGTGATGGGGTCGAGGCCGCCGGTGGGCGAGTCGTAGAGCAGCAGACTGGGCTGGGTGATGATGGCGCGAGCAATGGCGACGCGGCGGCGCATGCCACCGGAAAGCTCGTCAGGAAATTTGTCGATGGCGTGTTCCAGTTCAACAAATTTCAGGGACTCGATGACGCGACGATTGACGTCTTCCGGGTTGTCATGCTCTTCCATCAGCCGATAGGCAACGTTGTCGCGGACAGAGAGTGAATCGAACAGGGCGCTTTCTTGAAAGACCATGCCGATGTGGCTGCGGAAATCGAACATCTCCGCCTGGGTGAGTTTGTTGATGTCTCTGCCGAAGAGCAGGACACGGCCAGCATCGGGCGGGAGGAGGCCGTTGGCGAGCTTGAGGAGAATGCTTTTGCCGCCGCCGGCGGGGCCGAGGATGATGACCATTTCTCCAGAGCGGGCCTGGAAGCTGATGTTGAGCAGGACAGAATGGCCGTCGAAGCCGATGGAAACGTGCTCAAACGAGACCACCGGAGCATTGGGATCGCCGATCGGGCCGCCGGGAGTTGGAACGGTTTCAGTGGTCGACATAAGTGAATTCCAGCGCCGGTGAGCTAGCGGCCAAAGAGTCCAATGGTTACCTGACTGATTAGAAAATCGCTGAAAATAATTAACACAGAACTGACAACAACAGCCTGGGTGGTGGAACGGCCGACGCCCTGGGTACCCCCGCGCGTGGACATACCGAAGTAGCAGCCGACGGTGGCGATGATGAAGCCGAAGAGCAGGGGTTTCACCAGGCCTTCCAGGACATCTGGATAGCGCAACGACTGGTAGGCCATGTGAAAGTACTGCGAGAGGTCGATGCCCATGGTGCTGGAGATCCAGCCGCCGCCGAGGGTTCCCAGGCCGTCGGAAATGATGGTGAGGAAGACAAGCATGATGATGGTTGAAAGCACGCGCGGGGTGACCAGTTTTTTCAGCGGGTCGGTGCCCAGGGCGCGCATGGCGTCAATCTGCTCAGTCACCTGCATGGAGCCCAGTTCGCTGGCCATGCCGGACGCGTTGCGGCCGGAGACCATGAGGCCGGTCAGCACGGGCCCGAGTTCCTTGATCATGGAGAGGCTGACCAGTTCGCCGGTGACTGCCTTGGCGCCGAATTGGGCCAGGGTGGTGGCGGAGTTGAGAGCCAGCACGCCGCCGGTGAAAAAGCCGGTGAGAATGACGATGGGCACAGAGCCCACCCCGATGAGATCGGCCTGCGTGTAAAGGTCGACCCAGTAAAAGGGTCGACGAAAAACGTTGATCATCGCGGTCCATGCCAGGATGGAATATTCCTGTACGGCCAGAACCTTTTCGCGGAGAAACTCGCCAATCTCCATATTGGCATTATGGCATCTGCGGCACGATTGGCGAAGGGAATGAAAAATGTTCTAAGAATGAAAGCGATGGGCGGGACGGGTTTGTCTACGGCATTTGGTTCAGAGTTGCGGTGGCGCGGTCGAGCGCGCGGGTCAGGACTTCCAACTGCTCAGCGGCGCGGGCGGTATCTTTGGCATCGATCGCTTCATTCACACCGGGGATAACGACGGCCTCGTAGCCCGTGTATACCCCGGGAGCGTAGATGGTGTGTTTGTACCAGGGGCGATCGGGAAGGCCGCGTGGGTTGAGCAGGTCTTCTTCCGTATCGCGCAGGGTGCGATTTTCTTCCGCCAGGGGACCGGCGGGATCGCGTTCGGCGGCGAGGGCATGCTGGCCGGCATCTTGAAAATGATGAGCGGCGGCGAGGGCGGGGGCGAAGTTTAGGCTGGCCATGCCGGCCCTGTCAGCTCTTTCCTGGGCCGCTTCGAGATAGCCAACCACTTCGGCCCCATACTCGGCGTAGTCGTAGGGTGGAAGGTCGGCATCGGCCATGTGCAGCGCTTCCAGGCCGAGGATGCGAGCCTGCTGCTGCAGGTAGACGAAATTGGGATCCGCAAACTTGGTGAACCAGGTGTAGTCGTCAAACGCGGAATGGTAGACGCCGTAGGGACCGCTGGAGCCGATGTCGGCGGAGGGAACGCCGGCGTGCTGTAGAAACGGAGTGTAGTCGGAGCCGCTGCCGAGGTCGCCCATGCGGATGCCGTCCACCAGCGGGGAAATGTGCTGACCCTGATCCATGTGCCGATCGATGGTGCTGCCTTTCTGGTCAGTGGGTTCCTGATTGGCCAGCCACGCGTCGTACACACTGCCGCCGAGCGGGCTGGGAACTTCTTTCGTGATGTTGATGACAAATGGCTTGAGCGATGGGACAGCCTGGGCGTCGAAGGTTGGACCGGAGACGCCGACATCGATGTTGAAGTACGCGACGGCGTGCGCCAACATTTCCGCGTGGTCTTCTGTCCACTCGGTTGAGCCGAGCAGACCTTCTTCCTCACCATCCCAACTGGCGAAAATCAGAGTACGTTTTGGTTTCCAGCCGCTTTGCAAGAGAGTGCCGATGCCATGGACGGCTTCCAGCATGGCGGCGGTACCACTGTTGGGATCGACGGCGCCGAAGACCCAGGCATCACGATGATTGCCGACGATGACAGGCTGATTGGGATACTGCGTGCCGGGAATTTTTCCGATGACATCCCAAATAGTGCGGAGAGCGTAGTCTTCCTGCAGCAGCAGGTGAACCTTCACCGGGCCGGGACCCATGTGATAGGTGAAGGGCAGCGCGCCTTGCCAGGCATGCGGAGATTCCGGGCCACCGAGCGCTTGCAGAATGGGCGCGGCATCCCGATACGATAGCGGCGTTGCCGGAATTTTCGGCTGATTGGCGGCGTCGGCGAGCGGGACACGTTTGTCGGCGGGCAGATCTGGTGTGGAAGCAAAGCCGGGAGTTGTGGGATCGCCGGGATACTTGAAGAGATATTGAATCGAACCGCGCTGAACGCCGGTCTCTGGACGATAGGGACCGTCAGGATAAATATCTCCCTGATAATAGCCGTCGTCCGCGGGGTCGGAATAGATGATGACTCCGGCGGCTCCATGCTGTTGTGCGACGTAGACTTTGACGCCGCGAAAATCCTTTCCATAACGGACAATGACAATTTTTCCTTTGACGCTGATGTGCTTGGCGGCGAGTTCGGCGAAATCTTTGGGCGTGCCGTAGTTGGCGTAGACCACCTCGGCGGTGATGTCGCAAGAGGGAGAATAGGCGTTGTAAGCGGTCGCGATGCGCTTGTCATCCTGATACGGGTCGTCGCTGACATGTTCTGGCGTGGGGCCGGACATGAGTTGCTTGCCGTCTGGACCGAAGGCGGTGACTTCCACTTTCTTCGGAGTATTCATCATGACGCGATAGGGAACGATTTTGGTTTCTAGACCGGCATCGCGAAATTTTTGGGCAACATATTGGGCGGTAGCAAAGTCTTCTTTGGATCCTGCGATGTGAGGTGCGGCGGTGAGGATCTTCAATTCCTGGCCGGCGAGGATGGGGCTGGGAACCGGCATAAATTCCTCGTCCAACTTGCCCTGGGCTGCTGCATCGCGAAAGCCGAGCATGGTAGTGGGAGGCGTAGGAGTGGGGGGAGTTGCGGGTGGACCGGGCGGAGTGGTTGTTTGTCCAGAGAGGAAGGATGCAAACAAGAGGAACGCCGCGGCACGCAGAATCAATGGGGATTCTCCCAGGGGGAATTGATTTCAGGATACAGGATGGGAGTGGAGCATAAGCCGCTATCTTGGCTGTTCATACTCGCTTTCTCGAGAATGGCGTTATCTCATCCGCGGCTTATCCGAAGCAAACACATTAACCAAGCGAAAAATAGGCCCAGTGTCGAAAACAAGAAAGACATGACGGCTACCATACTCACACAACCGCTGCTCGGGTCCGTGCTGTAGTGTGCGTACTGATGCGTAATTTTCACAAACCGCTCGTCAGCGCCGAAGAGTAATGCCATGTGGCATCCGGTTGCCTGCCACTGTAGTAGCGTTTTGCCATCAGCCATTGAACTGATGGAAGTAGGCTGTCCCACAACCGCGATGACCTCACCCGCAGTTTTTCCTCTCATATCCCCGAGAGCCAAAAACCGTGCGTGAAGTTCTCTTCCTGGAGCGGTTACATCTCTGCTACTCATAATTCATCCGCAAGCGGAATTAGAGTCCCAGTTTCTTAATGAACCTGGCCTTAACTGTGTATGTTTTCAGATGGGTAGCTCCGTCGAATGTGGCTATCAGAAACTCGCCCTTTTGATTCCTTACCTTTTGAACATCGGCCATTGTGAATTTGCTGACAAGGGAAGAACAGGCAGCAGTCGCCCCAAAACCATTCTGCCACGTGCTCGGACGGAGACGTGAAGAGGCCGCCTCAATAACCACACTCCCTCCTTTATCGGACAGAAGTACAACGCGAGTGATCGAATCGCACGCTGGTCCTGACGCAGTGCCGCTAGCACAGCCTTGGCTGATGATTGTCAAGGCCCGCAATGTATCTTCCGGCTGCGGATTGAAGGGCAAGTATTGGTGTCTAGCATTGATACTAAGGGCGTTCAGCCAGCCTTTTGCCGTGTAAATAAACTCCTCCGGCATCTGCGCCTTGCATATCGAAGGGGTTAGAAATCCTGAATCCATTATTGCCACGAACCCTGAGCCTGGCTTGAGGGCTATTGCTGCCTTGATCTCGTCCGAGGATAAATTATCGCCGAGTTGAGATCGTGCTGCTGGACCTAGGCATACAACGATGATCATGAGCGCCAAATACTTGCAGGTTTTCATGGCAGCAGCATAGCAGAGGCAGCGTTTCATCTGCTATTTTTTTGCTGGGCACATTTCAGACGGTGTCGATGACAAGAGCGTCCTGGGTTAGTAGCACAGGCTGAGTTG
>Ga0335075_10001998_pt1 | contig 33138 bp, 29 predicted proteins | sample Lox_Sample_24_FD_206723 | JGI IMG/M metagenome (GOLD analysis project Ga0335075, IMG submission 206723) | Soil microbial communities from Loxahatchee National Wildlife Refuge, Florida, United States - Lox_Sample_2.4 | ecosystem: Environmental > Terrestrial > Soil > Wetlands | place: USA...
TCAGCCACATCACCGGCCGGAACGGCAGGGCGAAGATCCCCTGCAAGCTGACCGGCTCATCGCCCCAGTGCGGCAGCAGGCCCAGCGCCATGTTCAGCAACGCCACCATGGCCACCGCCACCAGCAAGGTCGCAAGTATGCCGGCCAGGATCGGGATGCCGGCCAGCGTGCCCTGCACCAGCGCATCGAGTGCATTGGCCGGCTTGTCGGGCAGCTCCAGCCGGGCGGCGTCCGCCGGCGCGGGTCCGAACGGCACCATCAGCGCCGCGACCGCCAGCCCGGCCGGCGTGCTGACCACCGAGGCGATCAGGATATTGCCGAGCGCGTCCGGGATGATCGGTGCGAGGAAGCCGGCATAGATCACCATCACCGTACCGGCGACTCCGGCCATGCCGCACGTCATCAGCGCGAACAGCTCGCCGCGCTGCATGCGGGCCAGGTACGGCCGCACCAGCAACGGCGCCTCGATCATGCCGACGAACACGTGCACCGCGGCGCCCAGCGCGAGCGCGCCGCCGATCCCCATCGCCCGCCGCAGCAGCCAGGCGAACGCCGCGGTGATCCGTTGCAGCACCCCCCAATAGAAGAGCAGCGAGGCCAACGCGCTGATCACGATCACCAGCGGCATGGCCTTGAACGCAAGGATGAAGCTCGCGCCGGGGTGGGTTTCGACGAATGGCAGCGCGCCGCCCCCCAGATAGCCGAAAACGAACCCGGTACCGGCATCGGTCGCCGCTTGCAGCGCATTGGCGCCGCGGTTCAGCAGCAGGATGATCGCGATCGCCGGCCGGAAATACGTCAGCAGGACCGCCAGCGCGATCTGGAGTCCGATCCCCGCTCCCACTGTGCGCCACGGAATCCGTCCGCGCGCTTCCGAAACAAGCCACGCCAGTGCAAGCAGCCCAACCTCGCCTAGCAAGGCGTGCATTTGCCTTCACCTCTCCCGACCTGCGGGAGAGGTCGGCGCGCTTAGCGCGCCGGGTGAGGGTGCCGCGGCGTCCGACACCCTCACCCCGTTCGCCCCGCGAACCGACCTCTCCCGCAGCGCGGCAGGCGTGAAGCGGGACCGCGCTTCACCGCCGCTGATTGAACGGGAAATAAGCCGGGAACTCGCCCACCTTCTGCATATCGACCTCGACCATGCTGACGCCTGGATGCGCCAGCGCGCGGCCGACCGTCTCGCCGAATGCCTGCGCTCGCTCCACCTTCCAGAACGGAATGCCGGAAAGCCGTGCCAGCCCCTCCAGTTCGGGGCTCTCGAGATCGGCGAAGAACCGACGACCGTCCTGTGTCGCGTCCTGGATCCGCTTGATCACGCCATAGCCGCGGTCGTTCATCACCACCACGGTCAGATCGAGCTTCTCCTGCACCGCCGTCCACAGCTCCCCGACGTTCAGGAAGAACCCGCCATCGCCGGTCATCACGATGGTCTTGCGTCCGTTCGCCGCGGCGGCCGCGCCGATGCCAAGCTGCAACCCCTGACCGATGCCGGCGCCGACCGGATAGATGTTCTGGTGCGGCTCATACAGCGGGAAGATGCGATTGCCCCAGGTGGTGTTGCTCTGGGTGACGTCGCGCACCCAGATCGCGTCCCGCGGCAGCACCGGGCGAAGCTGGTCGGCGAACGACCCGTACGGCCCGAGCGTCCCAAGATACTCCGCCCGCGCGCCCTCTTTCAGCTCGCGGAACTGCCGCTGAAAGGCAGGGTCCACCCGCAGCGTCCCCTCGACGCGCTCGATCAGCCCCTGCAATGCCAGCCGTGCATCGCCGCACACGAAATACCGATTCGGGTACGTCCGGCCATTGGCCAGCGGATCGATATCGATCTGGATCAGGTTGGCAGGCAACTTCACCGAGAAATCGCCGGTCTCGTGTCCGCGCACGCGCGCCCCGACCACCAGCAGCAGATCGACCGTCTGGTAGAAGTCCTGGATCATCGGCATGCCATTGCCATGCAGCCCTCCCAGGCTGCGTGGGTCGTCCTCGGGCACGATGCCGCGGCCCTGCAGGCTGTTCACCATGGTGAAGCCGAGATCGAGCAACCGCCTCACCTCGCTCGCGGCGCCCCGCGCACCGGCCCCGACCCACAGCATAGGCCGCCTGGCCTGCCGAACCCGCGCCGCCAACTCATCCAACTCCGATGGTGCCGGCACCGCCGGCGCAGGGATCGGCAGCGCGAACCCGTCCAGCAAAGCCGGCCGCTCGATCGGCGCACGTTGCAAGTCGATCGGCACCTCCACGCTGACCGGCCCGGTCGGCGGGGTCAGTGCATCCGTCGCCGCCCGGGTCAGCACCCCCAGCGCCTGCTCCGCCGATCGGATGCGATAAGCCGATTTCGACACCGACCGCAGCATGCCGAGTTGGTCGTACGCGTCATGCACCGTGCCCATCGCCCGGTCGGCGAATTTCGTCGCCGTCTGCCCGGTGATGTGCAGCACCGAAGATCCGGCGAACCGCGCCTCGACCAAGCCGCCGACCGCATTGGCCGCCCCGGGCCCGGTCGAGGAGAAGATCACCCCCAACCCCCCGGACGCCCGCGCATAGCCGTCCGCCATGTGCGCCCCGCCAAGCTCGCCGCGCGCCATCATGAAGCGGATCGTGTTGCGCCGCCCGATCGCGTCCAGCATCGGGATATTGTGCATCGAGGCGATGCCGAACGCCGTGGTCACGCCGCAGGCGGACAGGAACTCCGCGACCAGGTCGCCGACAGTATAGGTGCTCGCCATGGCCGCGCCTTCCGATGCCCGCGGAAAGGCTCGCTCACCCCCTCGGGCGCGTCAACGCCAAGTCCACCTCTCCCGCGCTGCGGGAGAGGTCGTCACGCGAAGCGTGGCGGGTGAGGGTGCTGCGGCGCAGAACCCTCAGCGGTCCGTCTCGTCCGTGTCGGGCTCGACCTCGATGTCCGGCCCGATCGTGTCGGCGTCGTCCTCGAGATCGCCGGCGTCCTCGATCACGTCCTCTTCGGCCTCTTCCTCGACGCCCTCGACCTCCACATCCGCCTCTTCGGGAACCGGCACGGGCTTCTTCGGCCGCCGCTCCTCGGCGACGTTGCCGCCCGGGCGGCGCAGGCGCGGCTGATCCACCGGCTGCTCCGTGCCGCATTTCGGGCAGATCGCCGGCGAGCGCAGAAGATCGTAGAACTTCGTGTTGCAGGCGACGCAGACGCGCTTGGTTCCGAGTTCTGGCCTCACCATTCAGGGCCTCGTTCAGGTCGGAAAGCGGGCGGCCATGCCACCGCCGCCGGATGCTGTCAAATGCAGCGTTGCAAGTTGACAGAGGGACGCCGAATCTTCAGATGAGATATTCCCGGAATATGCCTGAGACCCGAGGATCGCATGTCACACATTACAGTCGGGAGGTGGGGGAAGAACCTCGCGATTCGGCTCCCCGCCGAAATCGTGAGAGCGGTCGGCCTCCGCGACGGCGAGCATGTCGAGATCGAGGCGCATGACGGCGACATCGTGATTCGCCGCACCGTCCCACGTTTCAGCCTGGAGGAACTGTTCCAAGGCAAGACCCCGGAAGATTGGCGAGCAGCCTATGCCGGTGCCTTTGACTGGGGGCCGGATGTCGGCCGCGAGGTGGTCGAGGAATGACGGCGCCTCGCTACGTGCCGCATACCGGTGATCTGATCTGGACCGAATTCGACCCAACCAAAGGCAGGGAGCAAGGCGGGCGCCGGCCGGCTCTTGTCGTATCTCCGGCGGCCTTCACGGAGAATACCGGTTTGACCGTCGTCTGCCCGATCACGTCGCGGGTACGACCATTCCCAACCAGTGTTGTTCTGCCACCAGGTCTGACCATCGCCGGCGAAATCCTGACCAGCCACATACGCAGCATCGACACGCAGGCGCGACCCATTCGTTATGCCGGCGCTGCCGTGTCACTCGACATCGCGCAGTTGGTCCGCGCGAAATTAAGTACGTTCATTACGATTTGACCCGCCGCCCTGTCATTGCGAGCAAAGCGAAGCTCTCCCCCCGATCGCGCCCCCGGGGAGATTGCTTCGCTTCGCTCGCAATGACAGAAGGCCCTGATCGCCTGCCATGGATGCGACCATGACCACCAGGCTCCTGTCTCGCCGTCCGCGCGCCGGACTGTCCGGACGCATCGCCGTCCCTGGCGACAAGTCGATCAGCCACCGCGCGCTCATGTTCGGCGCCCTAGCCGTCGGCGAGACCCGGATCACCGGCCTGCTGGAAGGCGAGGACGTGCACCGCACCGCCGCCGCCATGCGCGCCCTCGGCGCCGAGGTGACGCGCGCCACGGACGGCACCTGGCTGGTTGCCGGCCGCGGCATTGGCGGCCTCATCGAGCCGGCGGATGTGCTGGACATGGGCAATTCGGGCACCGCCGCCCGCCTGCTCTGCGGCATCCTGGCGAGCCATCCCCTGTTCGCCGTCATGACCGGTGACGCCAGTCTGCGCAGCCGCCCGATGCGGCGAGTGATCGAGCCGCTGTCGGCCTGCGGCGCCCGCTTCGCCGCCCGCGAGGGCGGCCGTCTGCCGCTGGCGATCGAAGGCGCGACCCAGGCGCTGCCCCTGGAATACCGCGTCCCCGTCCCATCCGCCCAAGTGAAGTCCGCGGTTTTGCTCGCCGGCCTCAACGCACCGGGCATCACCCGCGTCGAGGAACCCGAAGCCACCCGCGACCACACCGAGAACATGCTGCGCCATTTCGGTGCCGAGGTCGCGGTGGAACCCACCGGCTCCGGCCGCGTGATCACCCTCCACGGCCAGCCGGAGCTCCGCGCCGCCGACGTCCTCGTACCCGGCGATCCCTCCTCGGCCGCCTTCCCGCTGATAGCCGCGCTGCTCGTCCCAGGCTCCAACCTGACTCTCGAGCGGGTTGGCCTGAACCCGCTGCGCACCGGCCTGCTCGCCACCCTCGCCGAAATGGGCGCCGACCTCGTCGTGGAGAACCGCCGCCTCGAGGGCGGCGAACCGGTCGGCGACCTCGTGGCGCGCCACCATCCCTTGCGCGGCATCGAGGTCCCACCCGAACGCGCCCCCAGCATGATCGACGAGTACCCCATCCTTGCCGTCGCCGCATCCTGCGCCGAGGGCGTGACCCGGATGCGCGGCCTCAAGGAACTGCGCGTGAAGGAGAGCGACCGCCTGGCCGCGACTGCCGCGCTGCTCGCCGCAAATGGCGTCCGCGTGGCGATCGAAGGCGACGACCTGATCGTCCACGGCACTGGCCGCCCGCCGCCCGGCGGCGGCACGGTCGAGACGCACATGGACCACCGGATCGCGATGAGCGCCCTGGTCCTGGGAACCGCCAGCGAGCAGCCGGTCGCAGTCGATGATGCGTCGTTCATCGACACCAGCTTCCCCGGCTTCGTGGAGTTGATGAACCGCGCCGGTGCGGAGCTGGCCCCGGCGTGAACCGCCGCGCGGTGATCGCGATCGATGGCCCGGCAGCGGCAGGGAAAGGCACCCTGGCCCGCCGACTCGCCTCGACCCTCGACCTGCCCTACCTCGATACCGGGCTCCTGTACCGTGCCGTCGGCCGTCTTGTTCTGGACGCCGCTGGCGACCCGTCCGATCCAACTGCCGCCGAGGCCGCCGCCCGCGCCCTTGTGCCCGCCGACCTGAACCGGCCGGACCTACGTGGCCCCGAGGCCGACGCCGCATCGGCAAAAGTCGCCGCAATCGCCGCCGTGCGCACCGCGCTGCTTGCGTTCCAGCGCGGGTTCGGAGCCGCGCGTGGCGCCGTGCTCGATGGGCGCGATATCGGCACGGTGATCTTCCCCGATGCGCCGGCGAAGCTGTTCGTCACCGCCAGCCTGGAGGCACGGGCGCGGCGCCGCTGGCTGGAGTTGCAATCCCGAGGCGTCGAAACCAGCCTCGCTTCGGTGCATGACGACATGCGCCGCCGCGACGCACTCGATGCCGCGCGGACCGCCGCACCGCTGCGCCCGGCGGACGATGCTGTCGTCCTCGACACAACGGAGTTGGACGCGGACCAGGCCTTCGCCGCCGCCCTCGCTGCGGTGCGGGGTCGTTTCTCGGTTTGAGATTTCAGCTTTCGCTGGAACGCCGCCTCGAACCCGGTCTTTGCTCCCTTCTTTAGCCGAAGCGATTGGACAGCCCGGGACCGATACCAGCCGGCCTGTCCGATGATCGCTCCCGAACCCAAGTCGGACGTATGCCATTCTATCAGGCGATCTCGGAAGGAGACGTTCGGCCGCCACATGGCGTCGCCTAGCTCGCGCTATCCAGAATGTGCGTTTCAAATAACAACGCGGGGCCGGAAGCGAACAGCCGCCCCGAGATGCTCAATGGACGAACGGTCTTGTGCTATACAGATTGCATGATCGAATCAGGCGAGCCGCACCGGCACGGAATCTTGCGACACGTCAGCGCCGCCATCGGCTGGGCCTGGACGGTTTGCGGCTGGTTCGGCGTCCCCCAGCTCATCGCCAGCCTACTAATCGCAGTCACCACCTGGGGCTACGGCTATCTGCGGCGGGAGCCGATCGTCACCCTTTCGATGGGGGCGGTCTCGCTGTTTGTTGCTTTGGCCTATCTGACCCGGCTTCCCACCGTCGCACGATGGATGACGTCGAAGCCCAACGCGGCAATTTGGCGTCACGCTGATAGGCTGGCGCTATGGCAGGCCGCCTGCCTGCTCGATGATGTCAATCCCCCGGTCGCCATGGGAAGTTGGCTGCCGTCTGGGGACTCGAACGCTTACTATGCGGTGCTGGCCCTTGCCGTGGGCACCGGCGAGCTGAAGCGCGTGCGCATGGCCGGACAACAAGGCTCCACCAATCCCAGCGTCCCGGAACAGATCAATTTTGGCACCTTCGTCACCCGGGAGTCCCTTCAAGAATTCGCGGCGAAGCGACGCTTCAAGGCGCGCTTCCTTGAATAGGCTTACGCTATTGCCACGCGGCCTTTGCCGCACATAAGGTGCGCTGCGTCCTTCATTGTCTCAACCGTCAAGCGCATCGCCGTAGCTTCGATCGGCTACCGCGGCCTGTTATTCAGCAAATGCGAACGCACGTAGCCGACCCGCCTTTCGAAGTTTGCAAAGTCATTGGCGATTTCGTCTGAAGCGATCACGCTGTAGTCGGTCGGTCACGGACGCGCCGCCATAGCGGACCGTCTGCGACAACCGCGGCCGACGGCTAGACCGAACTTTGCCCGCATTTTGGGCTAGATGCTTGATTTAGCGGAGGATTTCCCCGCCACTACTGGCTACACCACCACTGAGGTCTACAGCGCTATCAAGCTCAACTGATGCGACTCTCCTACAAGTGTCGTTACACGCTTGGGTAGTAGGTGCGGCGCCATTCGAGTCGCCCTGCGACTCGTTGTCAAGGCATTTCGGAGCAGGTTACTGGCTACGAAATCTGCAAGTATCGAGTCGTTTCAAAGCTTTAGGCGAAAAAGCGGGCAAAGTTCGGGCTAGACTAAGCGCCCGAAGCTTGGCGGATTAACCGGTGCCGAAGGGCGCTTCAAGTGGGGTTCCGCTGTCCTGCAAGCCTTGCAAGTACCTCTCTTGCCCCAAGTGATCCTGCGTCTGCAGCGACCGAAATCAGACGGCGTACCTCCCTGCGGGCTTCAGCTCCGGTCGCTCCAAGTGGCTCGAGGAGTGGGGCAAGAGTGTCGCCCATGCCGCCATAGCCCCAGAAGTCTCGGTCGCCCCTCCTGCGTTCCACCATCAGACCGGCCCAGCGGAGTAGCCAGCGCCTGCGTTGTGCAATATCGAGACGCTCAGCGAACTTGATGAGCCGCAGCGCCGCAGGTGCGCTACTGCATACTAGTTCTGCCCAACGATCGATCTCGGGGAGAACTGCCTCCAAATATGGCCAGCCCCTTGGCAATGGCGTCATATAAGGCCCCATCAGGCCGGCGGCCGCTCCCCACTCCTCGATATGCCCGTCACAGAACCCATGCTGTTTGAGAAGCCAGTCGGCAGTCCCGCGCCAAGCGCTCCAGAACCGTTCGTCGGGCGCGCGCCCACTGTTGATGAGTTCACTTGTGACCGCCTCGAGATAGTCGCTGACCATCTCTTGGGCATGGTCGCCGCCCTCGAATCCCGTCAGCATCTGCCAAAGATCGGGGGCGCCGACCCCAGCCGCATAGCGACCGAGGGCTGTAGCCAATGCGTCGGCCCATTTGTACGGGAAATGATTATCGAATCCCTTTCCCAGATTAGCGCGCAACCATTCAACTAGGTCGCTTAAGTAGCGCTTCAATCGCTCAGCGAGGGCCGGGTCGGCAACGAGGGTACTGATGTCGATGACCCCAAGCAGCTTGCCGGCACGCGTCCATTCGAAGACCCAGTCACTCGGCACTAAGCCGATCGAATACGGCCACTGCCGATTCCTCGTGCGGTAAATTTGCCGGCGGACGACGGGCCTAGGCCGTCTCGGTACGCGTGGGCCGGCCCAGGGCAGCTGCCAGCCGCGCAGGCTTCTTTTCTGGAGTCTCATATTCGCCCGCCGGGCACGCGCTATCTCGCGCTCCCGTTTGAAACGCCACGGATGTGGCACGCGATGGACGCAACGGTCGAGCGCGATCACCGCAAGATCCCAAGCCCTTCGCGTTTGCCCTTTCCAGTCCAGCCCGGCGAGAAGCGCAGCACTCGCCTCAGTGAGCCGACCGAATGCAATGAAGCGCGCTGAAGTAAGCACGTCGGGCCCTGCACGGCCGCGCGCAATGAGTGCCGCCGCGCCCCTCGAGCCGTACAGCAACGGATGCATCGAGAGGATTGCGTCGTCTACAAGCGAGCCATCGCGCTCGGCAGATCCGAGGCTTCGGCAGCCCGCAACGATCGTCTTTGCGACCCATTCGCCCTCGTCGTCTAGGAGGGCATCAGAGCCAAACCGCGCGGCTACCCATGCCGTCCCCACGATCGCAGCCCCTGCCATCTCGAGCCGGAACAAAGTAGGCCCCTCCGCCTCATTCGGCTGAGGCAACTCCTGGAGGTCTTTCGCAAGCTCTATCGCCTGCGCTAGGGTCATACCTCCGTCGAGGGCATCAGATTGTTCAGCCCCGATCACCCAATTTACCAGGGACATAACCCTCCCGAATTCCTGATGCTCTTCCTGCGCCTCGATGATCTGCTCGACCTGCTCGGCGGGTGGCTCGATCCAGACTTTGAGACCGTCGGCCGATGAAAGCGGCTCCATAGAGATGCTGGCCGGGTCTGCATCCGAGCGGATTCGGATAAGCCGCTCCCCAAGCTGGCTGATGCGCTCTGCATCTTGAAGCTCATCATCGTGGGTTGCGAGGTCCGCAATCGTCCAACCTTGTCTGGCTGCATCGAGCAAAGCTTTCGCATCTTCGCTTGCTTGGAGATGAAATCGTAAGAGCACATCCTGGGTAAGGAACGTTCGTTTCCGCCACCTTTGCCAAACCCGATCGGCTTCATGGAAGTGCCGGTCTAGGCGCATGAATCCCATCGGGTGCTTGTAGACCCGAAGTGAGCTGAACCTGCGCGCGTCGTAGTCCCAGAGCCTCGGAGTGGCGAGGAACGGAGCAGCCGCGTCGAGGATGCCGGACTTCTCCACCTTTAGCGCGATGGCGCAGATAAGTGGGGCGGCGGTCGCCACCAAACCATTCCGCTGTAGGACAAGCCTACAAAGTTCCTCCATTGATCGATTCTCGTTCAACTGCGCCCAGATCCACTCATCGAGTGCGAGATAGCACGACCCGAGGACATGCGATCCGAGTACGCCTTGCGACCACTGATACTCGAACTCGTTCCCCCATAGTGGAATTTGCCCCCAGGCGGTGGGGACCAAAACCGGCCGCAACGAGCGCCGCTCGCGGCGACGCCAGTAGTTTCTGAGGTAGACCGACGCCCGCATCTCCAGCCGGTGAAAGAGCCGTAAGCCTTCAGCCTCGTTCTGCTTGAAGAGAGTGGCGAAGCCGGCGCGATCCGGAGCCGGAGGGAAGAACCCACTTCCGTGCCGAATTCCGGCATCATGGTAGTTGTAACTATCGAAGCAGTCGCTGTAGCTGAGCATGCCGCTGTAGCGTGGTTTGCGCTCATAAGGCGTGAGCTGAGCGATCAGCAGGTCCGTGTATTGCTTTGGGAGCACCGCGGGAATCTGGCCATGATGCTCGATCAGGTCCTCCACCTCGTTACGCAACTGGGCGCACGAAGTCAGACGCGTGAGGTACGACTGCACATCGTCCGGCGCGGCCGCGGCGCCTAGTGCTATCGCATGTCGAAGGAGCCGCTCCGGCTCACGCCAGTTGTGGTGCTCAGCATCCCCAAATGGCTCTCGTCTGTCGTGCCAGTTCTCCGTGTGCTCGCAGTCCTCGATCTCGATGAGCAGCGAGAGCGACATTCGAACCGCGGCAATCACAATTTGCCAGCGTGAGCCCTGTGTAACGCTGCACCACGTATGCGCGACTTGCGCAAGCAGCGGTATGATTGGAGCAGGCCAGTTCCGCCCCTTCCAAACGGACCAGCGGATGAACGCAGCCCAGCTGCGCAAGACTAGTACTTGATGCTGGACCGGAGCCGAGGCTGTAGCCCCTTCTTCCAGCCGCGCCTCCTGAAGTCGAAATTCAGAGACGAGCAATGTCTCGACCAAGCCGTACAGTAGCTTGCCGCTGTCGGCGAGCAGCTCTGGCTCGAGCGCATTCAACACTTCGATTGAACGCTCCGAGTAAAGCGGCGCCACCATAAGGCTACGGAGCCAAGCCCGGTCGAGGCTGGGCTCTGCCTCGAACCGGGCCACTGCTTGCGCCCAGCCCTGTGGGCCTGACGGATCCTCCAACAGAGCCTGTCCATAGATCCGCATCGCACGCAGCCATGCGAGTGGTTCCTCAGCTGCCCTCAGCAGCGCCGGAAGTTCGACTTGGTGTGAAAGGAAAGTTCGCGCCAGGATCCAATCTTCGTGGACGTCGTGCGACATGAGGGCCGCGTCGCGGCCCGGCGGCAGATTTACTGCCTCTTCGCATTCCAGAGCCAGCAGTCCCTCGGGATCAACGTCCGCGCGCCCCGGTCGGCGCGTGGGCCGTGTGAGCAACAGCTCCCCGATTTGGGCGAGCGCACAATCTCGTCGTGGGTCCGGCGGAGCGGATGCCGCGCCCCGCGTGGCCCATGCGTCGGCAAGCTGTACCTCGGTCGCAGTCGCGCCGAGGTTTGGAGACGCCAGCATCTCGCGAAGGAGGAACAAAATTCTGTTCCGGTCCCCGAGGTCGCTCCTGGCGGCCACAGCCGCTAGCGCCGGAAGCGCCTGTCCAATGGTCTGGACGTCCTCGAATTCCACCCCTGCAACGACTAGGCGCCTGCCAGCCGGAAGGCCGGCCTCGGTCAGCGCGTCGGCGACAAGGTCCGTCGATTGGAAGTCACGGGCGCTCGCCACGATCGACCACCGATTCCGGAGCGGACTCGCTGATATCGCGGCGAGTAGATCCTTGATGACGTGTCGCCGCTCCGAAAGCAGCAACCGGTCGGCTCCATCGATTGCGAGCATGCACGGGCCACGGCTAGCGAACTCGGCCGCGACCTCATCGGCCGACAGGGTCACGCCGAGTTGGCCCGCGAACGCGGACCAAGCGCGTCCATCGACCCTGTCATCCTTGAGGACGAGCACTGGCGCCCCGCAACGCTCGGAAAGCCGTCGCAAAACACCGGACTTGCCCGTGCCGCCCTCACCTACAATGCGCAGGACGCCGTCATCCCGGAGCACCTCCATTCCTTCCTGCGCCAGCTTGCTTCGAAGGAGGCTCAACCCGGCCGGCTGCCCGAAGCGTGGACCGATGTGGCAGACAATCGAAGCGAGTGCGGCTTTCCCTTCAACCTCCATCGCGGCAATCCCGGTGCGCACGCGTCGGCTAGGGAGGAGTCCGTAATGCTGCGGGAGGGCAGCAAGGAGTGACGGGCGAGTGTAGCTTCCAGCGAGCTTGCCATCCCTAAGCGCGACGCTTCTAAGTTCGGACAGAAGGTTCGACGCGGTAGACGGGTCGGTAACCTCGCCCGCGAGCAGGTCGATAGCGGCTTGACGTGCGAGCGACGTTGAAACGGCAAAATCCGCGCCTACGACCCGCAGACGGCGCAGTACCTCGAAGGGCGCGTGCGGAGCCTCGTGTTCCAGTGCCTTGCGGAACGCCCCCAGGAAGGTCCGCTTGCCGTCGTTCAGAACGCCATTCTGCGACCAGACCTTTTCGAATGTTTCCCAGCGGTCCTCTGCGCGGGCCGATTGCAGTAGTTCGTCAATATCGATCAAGTTCGGCGTGATCGTCCCCGCGACTATTGTTGCGGTCCACGCACCCTGGTCCGTCTTGAGGTAGGTCCACAGCGACAAGACCAGCTCACGAAAGTCTTGGTTATCGCCCAGCGAATACGTCCGCTTGGCCTGAACATATGCGACGGCCGAGGCACCGCCATGCATGAGGCCCTCGACCGTAAAGTCATCGAATCCGAGCGGCCCTGATCGGTGCTGAAGTGAAACGCGACGGGGCTCGAGGCCAGACGGAAGCATACGATCTGTGCCGCCCGCTAGCAGTCGCGCGAGGAGCGCCGCCGCGACGTCGACCTCGTAGTCTATGCCGCCCCCACCCGTCGACGTGTAGGAAGCCTTCAACCCCGCCCCCTCCTCGCGGGCCATCGCAAGAATACGACCCATTTTAGCGTAATTCCGCGAGGCAGGGACGCAGTGCGCACTTCGTATGGACATAGGCAGAATATGGACATAGGCAGACATTCCGCTCCCGGCCAAGCCGGCTTGAGCCGAATGTCCGGCTCCAGCGCTGCGTCGCCCAGAAGCGGACCCCCAAACCGGTCATCAGACAGGCCCGCTAATACAACCCCAATCTGCGCCGAAGCAGCGCCGCCAGCCATGGCCGTCGCCGCCCGCTTCGCGCACCGCGAGCCACTCCACCCGGCCACACCTCCCAAGAATCTCCCTCAGCCGGGAAAAGTTCTTGCCCATGTTCCTGTTATGTTCTATAAGCTGCCCATGTCCAACCCCGCCACCGCCCCGGCCGACGCCGCCCAGCCCGATCCCAATCGGGCCGCGTCCGCGCGCCTCGACCCTGCCGGCGCCGGCAACATCCTCCGCCTCCTCCACATCCTCGTCGCCTACGGCCGGAACCTCGTCCAGACCCTGCGCCAGGAACGCGACCCCGCTGACATCCCCTGGTATCCCTTCCTCACCGGCATCTTCGGCACCATCAATCGCGCACTGATCACCATCGTCGTCATCCGCGGCCTGCTCCGCGCCCTGGCACTCCAGGCCCGGTTCGGCCGCAGCCTCCCCTCCCTCCCCCGCCTCCCCTTGCCGGCTTGGGCTGCGGAGCAGACCAGGGCCGGGGGAAGCCAGCCCAGCCGGGCACCCTCCCCCCGCAAGCCACGCGTCGCCGGCTGGGCCATCCCGCCCGGCTGGCCGCCCGGCGATTCCTCCCTCGACCGCCTGCCCACCCCCACCCCCGAAGAAGAAATGTTCGCCGACATCGTCGAACAGGACCACGGCCGCCCGCTCGGCGTCATCCTCCTCGACATCTGCCTCGAGCTCGGCATAGTCCCCGCCCTGATGGACCCCGCCATCTGGGCCGAACTACGCCTCGCCATCTCCCTCCACGGTGGCGACCCCGCCCCTCTCACATCCCGCGGTATGAATACCGCCGCTCCCACCGGCGCCGCAGGGCGGAACACCGAAGCGCATTCCGCCAACTGCCCTCCCAACCTGACCGACAACCCCAGTCCCGCTGCCGGCTCACCAACCCCCGACCACCGATCACAGACTATCGGTATCGAGTATCCCCCATGGCCGGCGCCATACCCTCAATCCCCGCTTCCCGCCGGCACCGGCCCCCTGAACCCGCCGCCCGGAGAAACTGACCGCCGATCGCTGACACGGGACCGGCCCACGGCTGGCCCCGCCGTCCTGCTTGACTTTGTGCCAACACCTCAGCCGGTCGAGACCCGAAATTCAAACTGAGCCACTCACCCGGTGCAGCGAAAGCCACGCCCCCTTCTGGTCTGGTTTGTCCACTTGAAGTTCGTCGGAAGCCAGCATGACCACGACCGCAAATATCTACGACGCGAAGACGCAGCTCTCCCGCCTGGTAGACCGTGCCGCCGCCGGCGAGGAAGTCGTGATCGCAAGGGCAGGCAAGCCGCTGGCGCGCCTCATGCCGCTGGCAAGCGCGGGACCCCGTCGACCAGGCCTACTGAAAGGATTGGTCATTCCCCGAGGTCCCTGTTCGATCCACTTGCCGATGACGAGCAAATCCTTTGGGAATAAGCGCCACACCAAGGCTGCTTCTCGACACTCACGCGCTCACGGACGATCAACGGCTGCCGGCTGCAGCGCGGGCGGCGATAGCCCGATGGGGATGCTGTCGTCCTGGTCGGCGCCGCGCCCGCCTGGGAAATCCCGCCTGGGAAATATCGACCAGGCATCGGCTCGGCAAATGGCCGGACGGAGTTTTAAAGACCTTGCCCGCCGGTCCCGTTTTCGCGCTCTGGCAATCTCCCTGGCACACGCGATCCGAGCGGGTTCGCTTGGCGCGACGCCCCGCGACCCGTTCGACCGTATGTTGATCGCGCAAGCGCAAGCCAAGCTGGCGGTCGTTGTCACCGGCGATCCGGTGTTTCGCAGCTATAACGTACCCGTGATCCACGCCGCCGCCGCAACCTCTGCTTCCCCTTGACTTCGCCGGCCTGCGGCGTATGTCTCCGGCCATCACGCGACCCGCGCGTGTATCCGCCTCAATCCGCAACCGGCCCGCGGCTATCCGCGGGCAAGTCGTGTTTCAGGATCGAAACGCGCAAGTCAAACGGCCCTTTCCGGCAACAACCGGACCGCCCGTCTCGGAACGTACCCACCTCATGGCAGCATCCGCCACCGCCCGCACTGTCGAACCCCGCCCCGGGGTCCTCAGCGACCATTTCCAAGGGGAGAATTTCGCCGCCCTGCTCGATGAGACGCTGGGCCGCGATTCCGGCTTCGACGGATCCGTGGTCACCGGCCGCGTGCTTCGCCTCACCGATGAATTCGCCATCGTCGATGTCGGCCTGAAATCCGAAGGCCGCGTCGCCCTCAAGGAATTCGGCCCCCCCGGCACCAAGCCCGAGGTCCAGCCAGGCGACCTGATCGACCTCTACGTCGAGCGCTACGAGGACCGTGACGGCTCGATCGTGCTGTCGCGCGAGAAGGCGCGCCGAGAAGAAGCCTGGACCAGCCTCGAAAAGGCGTTCGAAGGCAGCCAGCGCGTCAGCGGCACGATCTACGGCCGGGTGAAGGGCGGCTTCACCGTGGATCTCGGCGGCGCCGTCGCCTTCCTGCCCGGCAGCCAGGTCGATATCCGCCCGGTCCGCGACGTCACCCCGCTGATGGGCTCCCCGCAGCCCTTCCAGATCCTCAAGATGGACCGCGCCCGCGGCAACATCGTCGTCTCCCGCCGTGCCGTGCTCGAGGAAACCCGCGCCGAGCAGCGCAGCGAGCTGATCCAGGGCCTCAAGGAAGGCCAGATCCTCGATGGCGTGGTGAAGAACATCACCGACTACGGCGCCTTCGTCGATTTGGGCGGCGTCGATGGCCTGCTGCACGTGACCGATATCGCCTGGCGCCGCATCAACCACCCCAGCGAGGCGCTGCAGATCGGCCAGCAGGTCAAGGTGCAGGTCATCCGCTTCAACCCCGAAACCCAGCGCATCAGCCTCGGGATGAAGCAGCTCGAAGCCGACCCGTGGGAGGGTGTCGCGGCGAAATACCCGCCCGGCGCCAAATTCACCGGCCGGGTCACCAACATCACCGACTACGGCGCCTTCGTCGAGCTGGAGCCCGGGGTCGAAGGCCTGGTGCATGTCAGCGAGATGTCCTGGACCAAGAAGAACGTGCATCCCGGCAAGATCGTCTCCACCAGCCAGGAGGTGGAGGTGATGGTGCTCGATGTGGACGCCGCCAAGCGCCGCATTTCGCTCGGCCTCAAGCAGGTCCAGCGCAATCCCTGGGAGCAGTTCGTGGACGACCACCCGATCGGCTCGGTGGTCGAGGGCGAGGTCCGCAACATCACCGAATTCGGCCTGTTCATCGGCCTCTCGCCCGACATCGACGGCATGATCCACATGTCCGACATCGCCTGGGACGAGCCCGGCGAGCTGGCGATCGCCAAATACAACAAGGCCGACATGGTGAAGGCCAAGGTGCTCGACGTCGATGTGGAGAAGGAACGCATCAGCCTCGGCATCAAGCAGCTTAAGGACGACCCGGCCGCCTCGGTGCTGGAGACGGTGCACAAGGGCAGCGTCGTCACCTGCATCGTGACCGCGGTGCAGGCGAACGGCATCGAGGTCAAGGTCGGCGACGTGCTGACCGGCTTCATCCGCCGCTCCGAGCTCGCCCGCGACAAGTCCGACCAGCGGCCGGATCGGTTCGCGGTGGGCGAGAAGGTGGACGCCAAGATCACCGCCATCGACCGTGCCGCGCGCAAGCTCCAGCTCACCATCAAGGGCAAGGAGGTCGAGGAGGAGAAGCAGGCGATGGCCGAATTCGGCTCGTCCGATTCCGGTGCCTCGCTGGGCGACATCCTCGGTGCCGCGATCCGGCGGCGCAACCAGCAGGCGCAATCCGAGAACAGCTAGTGCTGCGAGCGTGGGTCACATCGGCGTAGGGCGGACGAAGTCCGCCATTTGGCGCACCGGCGGACCGCATCCGCCTTACGAATGGCCGCGCGCCTCCGCAGCTCGCTCTCTCGGGCGGTCAGCATGAACCGAGGCTGAACCAGCCTGTGTCTCTTGAGACCGACCTGTTGATCGACCGGCGCCGCCTCAAGCGGCACTTGGTGTTCTGGCGGGTACTCGCGGTCCTGGCGCTGGTCGTGGCGGCGCTGGTCGGCATCCGCGGGCAGGGGCTGTTCGGCGCCGGCGCCTATGTGGCCCGCCTGCCGGTGGACGGCATCATCACCGACGACCCCAAGCTGGTGGCGGCCGTCCGCAAGCTTGGCGACGACCATTCGGTGAAGGCGCTGATCGTCGCTATCAACAGCCCGGGCGGCAGCGTCGGCGGTGGTGAGGCATTGCACGACGCGATCGCCGGGGTGGCGGCAAAGAAGCCGGTGGTCGCGGTGATGGGCGGCTTGGCCGCGTCGGCCGCCTACATGATCGCGGTCCCGGCTGCGCGCATTTATGCCTACCAGGGGACGCTCACCGGCGACATCGGGGTGTTCCTGCAGTCCGCCGACATCTCCGGGCTGCTTGGGAAGCTCGGCATCGGCACCGAGGTCATCAAATCCGGCCCGATGAAGGACGAGCCGAACTTCACGGCGCCGCTTCCGCCGCCGGCGCGCGACATGCTGCAGGGCATCGTGATGAACCTGTACGACCAGTTCGTCGCGATGGTGGCGGCGGGCCGGCACATGGACCTCGCCAAGGTCCGCCAGCTCGCTGACGGCCGGCCCTATACCGGCCAGCAGGCGCTGCAGCTCGGCCTGATCGACGCGATCGGCGACGAGTACGACGCCCGGCAGTGGCTCGCATCGACCAAGGGGGTGCCGGAAGATCTGCCGGTGCACGACGTTTCGACCGAGAGCTTTGCCGCCCGCGAGCTCGACGGCAGCTTGCAATGGCTGGTGGACGGTCTCTGGAAAAGTATTGTCTCACAATGGCTTAGTATTGACGGCGCGTGGGCCGTCTGGCAACGTTCCGGGAACTGAGCCGCCGGAGGCGAAACCGGCGCTCGCGCTGGGGACGCGCTGGATGACCAAGTCCGAGCTGATCGCCGAGCTGGCGAATGCCAACCCGCATCTGCGCGGGGCCGACATCGAGCTGATCGTTGCGACCATCTTCGAAGAGATCACCCAGGCGCTGACGCGCGGAGAGCGGGTGGAGCTGCGAGGGTTCGGCGCATTTACGATCAAGCGGCGCAACGCCCGCACCGGGCGCAACCCCCGTACCGGCGAGGCGGTGCCGGTCGAGGAGAAGGCGATCCCGTTCTTCAAGGCCGGCAAGGAACTGCGCGAACGCGTGAACCGCGGCAAGCCCGCTACCCGCGGCACCGCACGCCGCGTGCCCGCGTAAGTACACCTCTCCCGCCCTACGTTACGGCGGTTTCAGATGCGCGGAATGAATAAGCAAACCATGGAATGCGGCAATAACAACGGTTCACACGGAGGGCCCCAGAGGCTTGCACCGAGGGCCACGAAGGAGATTTTCTTGCTTGTGAGACTAATCGATCACCCGGCGACAGCGCCTATCGGCAAGATGACCAGCTTCGTGAACTCTTTCCCGAGGCCGAACCGATCAAGGTGTCAGGTTCGTTCCGTACATGTGCGACCACCGTAGCCTGCCCCTACGGAAGAGGTCGATCGCCGATCAAAACGCCAGCGCCAGCCGCACATCCAGCAGGACGGCCTCCTTGAACCCCCCGCTCACAGCGATATCGCGCGAAACCGTCGTGCTGAGTTGCAGCCTGGGGGTCAGAAAACGCTGATAATTGATGCGGATGGCGTGCTCGCTTGTGCGCAGGCCGTTGGTGCTCCCGTCAAGCCGCTGCACCCCGCCGAATTGTCCGAAATAGCCCAACGCCACTGAGGATTTCGCCGATAAGTACCAGTGCAACCAAGGCTGGAGCTGATAGGTTGGTTGCTGGCTCAACCGCTGATACCCTGACCCGACGCGCGGATTGTCGCCATACCAGGTCGCGTTGCCGTTCAGTTCGAGCGCCAGCGTTCGCGGGATTAGCGGCTCGACCCATGCCGCTTCCAGGGTCCCGGACCAGCGATTATCCCCGACATTCAGCGTGCGTCCGGCCTGATACGTCCCGAGCGGAATGCTGAGCAGCGGCGTGAGCGCAAAGTAGCGGCCCTTCGCCGGCTCCTCCAACAGCCAGATCGTGCTGGCGATCAGCGGATCGCCGAAGCCGTTGGCGCTTTTCAGTGTGACGCCATCGATCTGGGCATCCCAATCCCAGGCGAACGGAACGAAAAAGTTGAAGTCGATCGTGTGGCCGAACAGCGAGCTGTAATGCACATACCGCAGCAGCTCCTCCGCAGTCTGCAGCCCGGTGTTGCTGTTGAACGTGACCCCGCCGATTTCTGCACCCGAATAGAGGCCATAATAATTGTAGGAAACAACCACGTTGGTCCCCGGCGGCAGCGCAATGTAGTCGCCCGGATGGTCGTCGGTCGCCCGTGCCGGGGCCACGGCGACGACGAACCATCCCAGTATGCAGAGGACTGTCCCGGTCCGCGTCATCGCCTTCCCCTTGCGCCCGCAACTCCGCACCCGCGACTTGACTCGTTCACTCCGGGCCGACTCGAAGCGCGGACGCTGCGGTTTTCGCCCCGCAGCCGAAATGATGCAAGCTCGACTGCTGTGACGACGAGTTCGGATGGCCTATTGTCAAATCGCGGACCAGCGAGGGAAACCATGCCCATGCCTGAAGACCGGCGCGTCCCGATGCGCCAGCCGCGGTTCACGACACTCGAGTTCTACCGGCTGATGGACACCTACTTGCGCGCGGGCGAAGACATGGCCGCCCGCCCCTGGCGCCTGGCGGCGGATGGCATGCGCCGATCAGCGCGCCGCGTTCTACAGGGCCTGCTGGGGCCCTGGAGTGCCGGTCAGGTCGCGTCCGGGCTGGCGGAAGAATACGCCAACCTGATGTATGGCCTGCTCACCGCGGTGCCGATTGCGATCGAAGGGATCACCACGCGACTCAATAATCCGCCGCCAGGATTGCTCAGCGAGTATCGGATCCCGACCGCCCGTGCCGATCCGCGGGAGTTCGGGACCATCTTTCAGCTCGGGGCCGACGGCGACGTACCCTTCATCGTTCCGGCGCGCGTGATCGACGCCTCTCAGGGCTGGGCCGCCTGCTACGTGCCCATCGAAAAGGTCGCCTCGCTGATGGCTGCCGGCGCGGCCACCGGTCGGATCGACGAAGCGGCGCTAACCGCCTTCGAGCCGGTGAATTGCGGTCACGGCCGCAGCATGGTGATGCTGCTCGGCGTCGATTACCGGGTCAGCGACTTCGGCCGCTACCGGGAGGTCGCGCTGGCGCTTTGCCTCACGCCCAAGGGTGCCGCGGACGAGCCGGGCGCCCTGTTCGCGCGCCTGCTCGTCAGCGACCAGTTCTCGCTTGAACCGGCACGCCGCATCTGGGGCTTCCACAAGGACTGTTTCGAGGGTCTGCACGTCCATTACACCGAGACGAATGCGCGCTTCTACACCGGCCATGACGCCGGGACGGATTTTCGCCTGACATTGCCGCGGTTCGGCACCTCTCGGTCTTTCGACGTGCCGATGGTCATTTACTCGGTGCGGCAGCCGGATCCGGCCGATGCCATCGCCGGGCCGGTTCGAACGATCTTTGACCGCAACGGCAGCGGCGAAGGCGTGCAGATCGGCGGCACCGTGGCGCTGCACCTGGGACACAAGCCGGCCGGCACGTGCTTTTGCAGCAAGCCCGACATTCCCTGTCTGTGCGACGAGTTGCGCGGCCTGGGGATCGAGGGGACGCTGCCGGCCGCCAACGGCTGGACCGAGCGGATGACCGGCCGTCTGGAGGCGCCGGGGCCGCTCGGTCTTCAGCCGTTCGGGAACCACTGACGGTATTGGCGCTTGATGGCGTCGTCGGCCGCGGAGAAGGCCCCCGCCAGATAAGCGAACGGCCGCTGTGCCATGGCAAGGCCGGACATCGCCAGCACAGGATACTGATCGGGCTGCAAGATCTGGATCGGGTAGCCGCGTCCACGCCGGCGTCTCAGCGCCTCGGCCGCGATCAAACCGCTGACCACCGCGCCCTCGATCGTCACCACGTCAACAAATGTACGGCAATAATCGCCGGCGATATAGAGGTTCGGGATGCCGCAGGTCGCGGTCGGCCGCCACTGCCAGCTTCCGACCTGATTAACGAACAACTCCTCGCCGAGATTGGTCTGCAAATGCGTGCGGCAGTCGAATAGATCCTCTCGCTCGAAATCGATATAGCGGCTGAGCTCGTGCAAAAGCGTGTCTATGATGTGCCGATTGGAATACATGCTCGGGGTCAAGGTATCGGCGTTCGATGCCACGACGTTCAGCACCGTGTTGCCGCCCTCCAGGCTCTTCCAGTTCTGCGAGTTATCGAAGAAGCTCATCTCATAGGGCGAATCCAGCAGCACGGTGATGCCTTTCGGCAAACCTTCCAGCTTCTTCCTGAAGAACAGGTCGATGGAAATCATCGGCTCGCAACGCAGATAGCGCAGATCAGTGAGATCGGGAGCACGGCGCGCGATCTGCGGCGTCACCAGGCTGCTCAACTGGGTCAGAGGCAGCGCCAGGATCACGTCGCCGTCGATCTTCATCGGCTCGGGCAAGCGGGTGATCCCGGTTCCGCCGCGGTGCACTGACGGCGAACTGTGGCACCGCGCCAGGGTCATGTGCGTAATGCGCCCGGTCTTGTCATCGATGCCGAGCGCCTGCACCTGGGTCAGCATCTTGATAGTCAGCCGACCGCCCGGCCCGCACTTCCCGGCGCGCGCCGCGACCGCCGCTTCGAACGCACCAGCCGGCTGGAAATATTCGTGCTGCTCCACCTCGAAGGTCTTGGCGAGCTGCGCCAGACGCTTGAGCCAGGGTGTGAAGATCGCATCCTCGGTGTTGGCGGTCAGCAGCCACATCGAGGGTTCCGGCAGCCGAAGCCCATAGCTGAGCAGCGCCTTGTAGCTGCGCGCCGAACTGAGGTAGCTCGGCGAGGCAAAGGCCTGCGCCGTAGTGCGATAGGTGCCGGCAAGTGCCTTGTCCGTGGTATAGGGCTGCGACTTCATGAACCCAGTGATGCTGGTCTTCTCCAACCAGCCATCGCGGTGCGCCGGTTGGCCGACGAGATCGGCCATGGTCTGGCCCCACAGGAACATGTCGGCCGCAGTTCCAAGGCCGGCGAACAGGTTGGGCAGCGCCGTCCACGGCGAGCCCGCATTCACCACCGGGATGGCCGGCTCACGTGCCGCACGATGCATGTTGTAGACCGCCGGCATGGGAACGAAGTCGTCGAGCGCTCCGATCTCTTCCATCAATTGCCAGAAATTGTGATACCAGTTCAGGTACATATGATAGCAATGCTCGTGCCAATCGCCGCGGCGCAGGCAGCCGCCCAGACCCTCACAAGCGGGGCAGGATCGCGTGCTGTTTGCCGTGCCGTCCTGGGTCGCCTCCAGCCCGTTGGCAATCTCGTCCCTGTCCCGATGCGCGGCGAGTTTGCCGCCTATGAAACTATTTGCCTCGATCAGAGTGACGTCGTACCCGCGTTCCAGCAGTCGATGCGCCGCGGTCAGGCCGGCGACGCCGCTGCCGGCGATGGTGACACCCGGGTTGCCTCCATCGTTTGCCATCGCTCGTCTTTCTCTTGCAGAATGGGCACTGCCGCTGTGGCGGCGAAATTCCGGAAACGCGTCACATGAGATCAGATTATCGCACAATGCTCCGCACCGCGGCGCAGGTCCAGGGCGCAGCGTCTGCTGCGTGGCTCGAGCTTGCCTCCAGGTCCGGCAAATTTCTGATGAGCGGGTTCGAGACACTGGTCCGCTCGGCGGCACAACCGCTGCGCGTCGACCCGGAACAGCGACAGAACGCGATCGAGGATGCCGTCTGGACCGCCTACACCGCGCACGAAGAGCTGCTACGGGCGATGACCGGTCTGCCGCGCCTGGCGATCCTGGTGTTCCTCAATGAACTCGACCTCCGGCGCGGAGTGGTCACGCGTGTTGCCGAAGATCGGGAGTAATACACGACCGTCATGGCCGGCGAACGCCCGCCCTCGCGTCGTGGCCGGGCTTGTCCCGGGCCTTACTTTTATGTCCGGGTTCGCCGCGCATGAGGGGGAGAATGGAGAATAGCGAATGAGCGATCCCGGCCACAGCTTCTCCCACCCGACGGGATCGGGACAAACCGATGCCGTCGCCGACTTCATGGCCGCGCTCTCGGAAATCTGGGGCAAGGGGATGTCGGCCTGGCAGACGATGACCGGAACGTGGCCCTACCCAGGTCCCGACTGGCCCGGCGCGCCGGGCGCCGATCCTCTTGCCGCCATGCTGGGACCGATGGCGAGCGTTGCGGCGACGCTCGCCGCGATGCTTCCTCGCCAGATGGGACCCTATGCCGCCGCGGAGGCGAGCCGCGAAGCGGCGTCGCAATTCGGCGACCTGTCGCCGGCCATGGCCGAGGCAGCGATGATCGCGGCCGCCAGCACTTTGCGCTATTGGCGCGCCCTGGCTGAGATCTGCGCCCGCCGCCAGTCCAGCCTGATTCAGGCCGCCGTGGATCGCGCGACCGATCGGCCTGCCATATCGCCGGCGGAATGCCGCGTGCTGGCCGACGAGCTGCGCGCCTTCCTGCGCGAGATCGGCGAATCCGCCACCCAGGAGGCGCGGCGCCTGCAGATGGAATTGGAGCAGGTGGGTGAAGCCGTTGCACGAGCCGCCGCCCCGGCTGAATCGCCGCCGCATCCCGACCATCGCCGGCGCCATCGGGTGAAGGAATGAACGACGCCTTCAGCCCGGATGAAGCAAGCAGCGATGTCATTGCCGCACTCGGCTTCGCCGACGAGATGGCTATCCTGCGCCGGCGCATTGCCGCCTGGGTCGCCAACTGTGATCCGGAGATGCGAGATGCATTGGAGTGGCAATTCATGGCCGGCTCCAAATATTTTCGTCCGTTGACCATCTTTGCCTGCCATCGCTCGGTGATCCCGGGGCCAATCCCGGAGCCGATCATGGCCTCGGCGTTGGTGGTCGAGTTCTTCCACAATGTTTCTCTGATTATCGACGACATCGTGGACCGCTCCGACACGCGTCGCGGCCGTGCCACCCTGCACACCAGGTTCGGCGAGCTGGCCGCGTTGATGACATCCGGCTACATCGTCGCTGACGGCTACGCGTTGCTGCGCGACGACGTGCAGGCGATCGGTTTGCTGTCGGAGCTGTTGAAGCGCCTCGGCGTCGCCGAGTGCATGCAATGGCGGCTTCGCCGTCAGCCGCTGGGAGTCGAAGACTGGCGCCGCATCGCCGGCGAGGACACCGGCTCGATGTTCGAAATCTGCGCCTGCCTCGGTGATCGCAGCTCGCGGCTGCGTCGGTTCGGCGGCCTTCTGGGTCTGCTGTACCACGGCTGCGACGATGTGGGAGACGTGCGCGGCGCTGCCGCCCTCGGCGGTGGTGGCGAAGAAGACGTGCGGGATGGCATTCTGACCTTGCCGGCGGCGCTGGCGATTCGCGACCCGGATATTGCCGCGCTGTTTTGCAAGTCGGAGCCCGACCAGCAGGATCTGAGCATCCTTGCGCAGGCCTTTGCCGGCCGGCTCTCGGACGCCGAGGCCGAGCTCGACCGGATTGCCGAGCAAGCGCGCACCGAGGCCAAGCTGTTCTCGGTCAATCCGGCTCCGCTGCTGGCGCTCGTCGATCAGACCCGACGGCTGAGCGTGCGTTGATCCCGACACAGAGATCAGAGATCATTCTTACTGCACCGCCCCGCGCTGCGGCTGCCTTCAGGCCGGTCGCTGATGCCGAACCTGACGGCCCTTCGGCCGAACGCCAAGCGGGAGGCTCTCGAACAAAGTAGGGCTGTCGCCGATCTGTGCGCCTTCGATGCTGAGCAGGCGCAGCTTTGTCGTGATCCCGCCGGCTGCCGAGAAACCGCCGACTTTGCCGCCCGATGCCAGCACGCGGTGGCACGGCACGATGAGCGGAAACGGATTCTGGCCCATCGCCTCTCCGACCTCGCGCGCCGCCGTCCGGTCGCCAAGGCGTGCCGCGATGTCGCCGTAGGAAAGCGTCGCGCCGGGCGGAATGCTGCGCGCCACCGCATAGACGTTCCGGTGGAACGGCGGCACATCGTCCATGTCGAGCGGGACCGCCGACAGGTCACGCTTCTCGCCGCGCAGCAGCGCGACGATGTCGTCGATCGCCCGCTGCACGTACGGCGGCGGGGGTGTCTCTGCGGCGTCCGGATATCGCCGCGTCAGGCGCGCCCGGGTCGCGCTGTCGTGCCGTTCCGGCAACTGGACGCCAACAACGCCGTACGCACCCCAGGCGATGCCGCACCGCCCGACCGCGGTATCGAAGAGTGTGAAGCCTTGCGACGACATGGTGCGGCGAATTTAGCACTGGCAGAGCCCATCCGCACCCGCCGGACCTTGCGGTGGTTCGATCCTGTCCCGCCATGCCACGAAATGCTTGACGGCCGGCCCGTCCGCTGATCCTGTTGCAACCCCAAGAAGCAAAACGCCGATATTCGGGAGGAAAAGATGCGTCTCGGGCTAGTGGCCGCTCTCGCTGTGGTGATGTCCTGCGCGTCCGGGTCGGCTCTCGCGGAATCCATCACGATAGCCACGGTCAACAATCATGACATGATCGTGATGCAGAAGCTCTCCTCCCAATGGGAGCAGCAGACCGGGAACAAGATCAACTGGGTTGTGCTGGAGGAAAATGTTCTCCGCCAGCGGGTCACCACCGACATAACCACCGGTGGCGGTCAATTCGACGTGATGACGATCGGCTCATACGAGGCGCCGATCTGGGGCAAGCAGAAATGGCTGACGCCGGTCGGCGATTTCCCGAGCAGCTATAACTACAACGACATCTTCAAGTCCGTGCGTGACGCGCTGTCGTCGGACGGCCATCTGTGGGCGGTGCCGTTCTATGCCGAAAGCTCCTTTACAATGTATCGCAAGGACCTCTTCGACGCGGCCGGACTGTCGATGCCGGCGCAGCCGACCTATACCGATATCGAAAATTTCGCCAAGAAGCTGACCGATCGCAGCAAGCAGCAATACGGTGTGTGCCTGCGCGGCAAACCAGGCTGGGGCGAGAACATGGCGTATGTCGATACGCTGGTGAACACGTTCGGCGGGCGCTGGTTCGACATGAAATGGAAGCCGCAGCTCGATACGCAGCCGTGGCACGACGCTGTCACCTTCTATGTGAACATGCTGCGCGACTATGGGCCACCGGGCGCGAGCTCCAATGGTTTCACTGAGAACCTGGCGTTGTTCTCGACCGGGCACTGCGCGATGTGGATCGACGCCACCGTGGCGGCCGGCCTCGTCTCCGATCCGAAGGCCAGCCAGGTTGCCGGGAAGGTCGGCTTTGCGCCGGCCCCGATCGCCAAGGTGCCGAACGGCTCGCACTGGTTCTGGGCCTGGGCGCTGGCGATACCCAAGAGCTCGCACAAGGTGGCGGTTGCGAAATCCTTCCTGCAGTGGGCGACCTCAGCCAATTATATAAAGCTGGTGGCACAGACCGACGGCTGGGTTCTGGTCCCGCCCGGCACAAGGCAGTCGACTTATGACAACCCGGCGTATCTCTCGGCGGCGCCGTTCGCCAAGCAGGTCGAGCACGCGATCCAGACTGCCGACCTGCTGCACCCGACGGCGCAGCCGGTGCCCTATACCGGTGTCCAGTACGTCGCCATTCCGGAGTTCCAGGCGATCGGCACGACGGTCGGCCAGCTCATTGCCGCCGCTCTGACCGGGCAGACCAGCGTCGATCAGGCGCTGAAGCAGGCGCAGTCACAGGTGACCTCGACCATGCAGCAAGCGGGATATCTGCAGTAGCCGCCAATGGCGAGGGGATGAGGTCGACGATGACCAGCAGCCGGGTGGGCGCGGCACTATCGCCGTTGCGTTCCGGGCGAATCATGGGCGCCATGCGCGGAAAAGGTGGCAACGTGGCCACTATGCCGCTTGTCGCGCCGTCCGTGGTGCTGCTGCTGGTGTGGTCCCTTATTCCGCTGGCGATGACGCTCTGGTTCTCGTTCCGGCGATATAATCTGCTGAATCCGATGATCCACGGCTTTGCCGGGTGGAGCAATTACCGGTTCCTGTTCGGCGATCCCGCGCTGCTCTCCTCACTCGTGGTCACCGTGATCCTGGTCGGCGCGGTCCTGATCATCACCTTGGGACTCGGCTCGGTGCTCGCCGCGGTGTTCGAGACCGGGTTCCCTGGCCGTGGTGTCGCGCGGGTGCTGATGATCTCGCCCTTCTTCGTCATGCCGACGGTAAGCGCGCTGATCTGGAAGAACCTGCTGATGAACCCGGTGAGCGGGCTGTTCGCGGCGATCGCCCGCGGGTTGGGCCTGCCGCCGCTGGACTGGTTCGCAACGGTCCCGCTTATTTCAGTCATCCTGATCGTCGCCTGGGAATGGCTGCCGTTCGCATTCTTGATCCTGATGACGGCGTTGCAGTCGCTGGACGAGGAAGTCCTGGAGGCGGCGCGGCTCGACGGGGCGGGTGTGGTTGCCCTTTTCCGCCACATCCAGATCCCGCATATGGGGCGGGCGATCAGCGTGGTCGCGATGATGGAGACGATCTTCCTGCTGGGGATATTCGCCGAGATATATGTCACCACCGCGGGCGGCCCCGGCGTAGCAACGACCAATCTGACCTTCCTGATCTATCAGCGGGCTCTGCTCGCCTTCAACGTCGGTTCTGCCTCAGCGGCGGGCGTCCTCGCGATCATCCTTGCCAATATCATGGCGGCGTTCCTGACCAACACCGTGGCAAGGCGGCTCGACGTATGAAAGAGAAGAGCTTCCATCCGGTCGCAGCGATCGTCGCCTGGCTGGCATCGCTGCTGATGTTCTTCCCGATCGCCTGGATGGTGCTGGCCAGCTTCAAGACCGAGGCGCAGGCCATCGAGACGCCGCCCGTCTTCTTTTTCCACCCGACGCTGCAAAACTATCGCGACATTTTCGGTCAGGCTGATTATCTGAACTTTGCGATGAACAGCGTGGTCATTTCGGTGGCCGCGACGGCGATCATGATTGCGGTGGCGGTTCCGGCCTCGTTCGCGATGGCCTTCTACCCCAGCCGGTGGACACGTGGCACCCTGCTGTGGATGCTGTCCACCAAGATGCTGCCGGCAGTCGGCGTGCTGGTGCCGATCTATCTGGTTTGCAAGGATACCGGCCTGCTGGATTCGCGCATCGCCCTGATCCTGATCTACATGCTGAGCAACCTGCCGATCGGCGTGTGGATGCTGTTCACCTTCTTCCGCGAGACGCCAAAGGCGATCATCGAGGCGAGTCGCATCGACGGCGCCGGCGTGTGGGATTCCATTGTGCACGTGCTGCTGCCGCTGGGGGCACCGGGAATTGCCTCGACTGCGCTGCTGTCGGTCATTCTGTGCTGGAACGAGGCTTTCTGGAGCCTCAACCTGACTGCCCATAACGCCGCTCCGCTGACCGAGTTCATCGCGTCGTTTTCGGCGCCGGAGGGGCTGTTCTGGGCGAAGCTATCGGCCGCGGCGACGCTGGCGATCCTGCCGATCCTGTTGTTCGGCTGGTTCAGCCAGCGTCAGCTTGTGCGCGGACTGACCTTCGGCGCGGTAAAGTAGCGATGCAGGCGATTTCGCTGCGCGCCGACACGATCGGGGCGCTGCCCGCGTCGGTGCATGGTCCGCGCTATCTGTTGGGGGAGCGCCGGGTCGGTATCGTGCACCTGGGCCTGGGCGGCTTTCATCGCGCGCACATGGCACGTTACACGCATGAGCTGATGCAGCAGGATGCGGCGGCGCTTGGCTGGGCGATCGCCGGTACTGGGCTGTTGCCGGCGGACCGGCGAATGGCGGACAGTCTGGGTCCGCAGGACGGGCTCTATACGCTGGTCGAGCGCAGCGGCCACGGCGAGACCGTGTCGGTAATCGGGTCGGTTGCCGAGGTAATTTATGCAGGCGATTCGAGTGCCACGCTTCTGGACGCGATCTCTCGCCCGGACACTCGCATCGTCAGCCTGACTGTGACCGAGCACGGCTATTGCCTGAACCGCTCCACCAGACAGCTCGATCCCGACCATGAATTTATTCGTGCTGATCTTGCATCACCCGGCTCGCCGCGCAGCGCGATCGGCATCATCGTCGAATCGTATCGCCGGCGAATGCAGGGAGGGCAGGTGCCGTTCACCGCGCTGAGCTGCGACAACATCCAGCACAACGGCAATGTGTTGCGCGATGCGGTGCTGGCATTGGCGCGCCTTCGCGACCCCGCACTTGCGGCCTGGATCGAAGCGAATGCCGTGTTTCCCAACACGATGGTGGACCGGATCACGCCGGTGACCGCGCCGGAGGATATCGCGTATCTTGAGCAGACGTACGGGATCGCCGACCGCTGGCCGGTGTTCTGCGAGGACTTCACCCAGTGGGTGATCGAGGACCACTTCGTTGCCGGCCGTCCGGCATGGGAGAAGGTCGGCGCGCAGTTCGTGCCGGACGTGATGCCGTATGAAATGATGAAGCTGCGGCTGCTCAACGGCAGCCATCTCGCCATCGCGGCGCTTGGGCGGCTCGCTGGTTACACCTACATCCACGAGACGATGGCCGATGAGCTGCTGCGCCGCTACATGGCCGCGCTGATGGATCGCGAGACCGGACCCACGCTGCCGCCGGTGCCCGGTATCGATCTTGTCGAGTACAAGGCGACACTGATCTCTCGCTTCGCCAATCCCGCAATTCGCGACACCGTAGAGCGTGTCAACACGGATGCGCCGCTCAATATATTGACCGTGCCGATCGTGGCACGGTTGGAGATGGGCGGATCAGTCGATCTTCTGGCACTGGCTTTGGCGGGCTGGATGCGACGCGTGCGCGGCGTGGACGAGCAGGGCCAATCGATCGACGTGCGCCACCCACTCGCCACGCTTCTGCGAGAGAAGGCGGAAGAGGGCGGGCCGGACCCGATGCCGCTGCTGTCGATTGGCCAGCTCTTCGGCGCTCTCGGCGGCGACGCGCGGCTTGTCACGCCGCTGCGGCGCTGGCTCGGCGCGCTCTACGAGCATGGCACGCGGCGGACACTGGCATTGGCTGCCGGGGAGCTGAGGTTTCGACCCACGCCTTTTAGTACGACCGTGGCAGGTCGAGGACACGTTCGGCCAGGTAGCTGAGAATAAGCTGCGGGCTGACCGGAGCGATGCGCGGGATCAGGCTTTCGCGGAAATAGCGCTCGACGTGGAATTCCTCGGCGTAACCCATGCCGCCGTGCGTCATGACTGCCTGCTCCGCGGCATGGAAGCCGGCCTCGGCGGCCAGGTACTTGGCAGCGTTGGCCTCGGCGCCGCAGTCCTGGCCGGTATCGTATGCCCAGGCTGCTTTCAGCATCATCAGGTCGGCGGCTTGCAACTCGGTCCAGTTGCGGGCCAGCGGATGCTGGATCGACTGGTTCTGCCCGATCGGGCGGCCGAACACCACGCGCTCGCGGGCATAACGCGCAGCCCGTGCGAGCGCAGCGCGGCCGATGCCGATCGCTTCGGCGGCGATCAGGATACGCTCGGGGTTCAGGCCATGCAGCAGGGCGCGGAAGCCCTCCCCTTCCTCGCCGATGCGGTCTTCAAGCGGGATCGGATGATCCTGGAAGAACACCATGTTCGAATCGACCGCATGGCGGCCCATCTTGCGGATCAGCCTGATCTCCGCATACGCGCGGTCGAGCGTGGTATAGAACAGGGTCAGCCCCTGCGTGCGGCGCTTCACCTGATCGAGCGGCGTGGTGCGGGCGAGCAGCAGTACCTTGCTCGCAACCTGGGCGGTGGAAGTCCAGATCTTGGTGCCGTTGACGATGTAACGATCGCCGCGCCGCTCGGCCCGCGTGCTGATCTCGGCGGTGTTGAGGCCGGCATTCGGTTCGGTCACGGCGAAGCACGCCTTGTCCTGCCCGGCAATCAACGGCGGAAGCATGCGGCCCTTCTGCTCGTCCGTGCCGAACACCACCACGGGATTGAGCCCGAATATGTTGATGTGGATTGCCGAGGCACCGGACATGGCGGCGCCGGACTCGGCCACCGCCTGCATCATCAGTGCGGCCTCGGTGATGCCGAGGCTGGCGCCGCCGTACTCCGCTGGCATGGCGATGCCGAGCCAGCCGGCCCCTGCCATCGCGGCATAGAAGGCGTCGGGAAAGCTAGCGGTGCGCTCGCATTCCAGCCAGTAGCCGTCATCGAAGCGGGACGCCAGGCGCAGCACCTGCTCCCGGATCTGCGACTGGGCGTCGGTGAGGGCGAAGTCCATGGCGGCGTCCCCGGGCATGATCACCTTGGAGGCATGTACACGCACCGCGTAGCGCGGAAAAGCGAAGCGCACTCCTCCGCTGCGGTGACGCGCCCTTGCCCGGCCGAACCGGCGTAGTCATGTTGATCGGCATGTACACGCAGGGATTGCAGCCCGCTGAGGCGGGTGCGGAGCCGGCAGAGGCAGCGGCGCGGTTCCAGGCCAGGATCGACGCCGAGCAGAAGATCGAGCCCAACGACTGGATGCCGGAAGCGTATCGCCGCACGCTGGTCCGTCAGATCAGCCAGCACGCGCATTCCGAGGTCGTCGGTATGCTGCCGGAGGGCAACTGGCTCACGCGCGCCCCGTCGCTGCGCCGAAAAGCGGCACTGCTGGCGAAGGTGCAGGACGAATGCGGGCACGGCGTCTATCTCTATGCCGCCGCCGAGACGCTGGGCGTGGCACGCGAGGCGATGGTCGAGCAGTTGCTGTCCGGGAGTGCGAAGTACAGTTCCATCTTCAACTACCCGACTTTGACCTGGGCCGATATCGGCGCGATCGGCTGGCTGGTGGACGGGGCGGCGATCATGAACCAGATCCCGCTGTGCCGGTGCTCTTATGGGCCATACGCGCGGGCGATGATCCGCATCTGCAAGGAAGAGAGCTTCCACCAGCGGCAGGGCTACGAGATCATGCTGACGCTGTGCCGCGGGACGGCGGAGCAGAAGGCGATGGCGCAGGATGCGCTGGATCGCTGGTGGTGGCCGGTGCTGATGATGTTCGGCCCGCCGGATTCGGAAAGCACGCATTCCGACGTGTCGATGCGGTGGAAGATCAAGCGGTTCAGCAATGACGGGCTGCGGCAGAAATTCGTCGATGCGACGGTGCTGCAGGGGCGTTACCTGGGGCTGACGTTCCCGGACCCCGAACTGCGGTTCGACGAGGCGAGCGGGCATTGGGTGTTCGGCGCGATCGACTGGGAGGAGTTCCGCCGCGTGGTGGCGGGCGGCGGACCATGCAACCGCGATCGATTGGAGGCTCGGCGGCTAGCGCATGAGGATGGCGCCTGGGTTCGCCAGGCGGCGCTGGCCTTCGCAGCGAAGCACACCGTCCAGGCCCGCGCGAAGGAAGCAGCATGATGGCGGCACAACACTCCCTCTCCCCGCCACGCGGGGAGAGGGAGGGGTGAGGGGCAACTAAATGTCCGAAGAAAACACTCCGCTATGGGAAGTCTTCATCCGTACCCGCAACGGTCTGGCACACAAGCACGCCGGCTCGATTCACGCGGCCGATGCCGAGATGGCGCTGCAGGCGGCGCGCGACACGTACACGCGGCGCGGCGAGGGCTTATCGATCTGGGTGGTGCCATCGGCCGTTATTGTGGCAAGCGACCCGACTGAGAAGGAGATGCTGTTCGAGCCGGCGGTGGGGAAGGTGTACCGGCACCCGACCTTCTATAAGGTGCCGGACGAAGTGGGAAATATGTGAGGGACCCATGCAGAGGATAACCTTGGACGCGGAGGCGGAGCGGGTTTCAGAAGAACTGATGCGGCGAGGAATCGCTGCCGGGAGCCGAGTGCACGTCGTGGCCGAAGTTATTGAGGCATCTGAACTTCCGATGGCGGCGCTGGCCGAGGTGGGAGGAGCATTCGCATTTCTGGCTGACGAGCCTGATCTTTATAGCGATTCCGACCTGATCGAGCGGAACCAGTGAGTGTTCGAGTTCGGAGCCATCGTTCTCGCACGCTTCCCGTTTACCGATCTCTCCGGTGCTAAGCGGCGGCCGGCTCTGGTCGTTTCGCGAGACAACGAGCGCCGGAGCGAGGTTGTAGTCTGTTTCATCACCTCGGTGGCACGATCAGGTCCGGACATGGCTTTCATCGATCCGGGCTCCGGGACCGGCTTGAGGGTTCCCTCTGTGGTGCGGTTCGACAAGCTCGCGACCCTTGATAGGGCTGTTATTGCGGGCAAGCTTGGCGATGCTCCGCCGGAATGGTTGGCGGCGAATCGGGCCACGTTCTTCGGCGTCTTCGGGTTCAGGGATATTGCAGGTCAACCTCTGGATTGACCCTTTGCTTCGCTGAAATTTGAGCCTCGACCCGCGCGGGGGGCGACGGGATTCTCGGTGCCCAGTTGTTCGTTCCCATTCCTCGGGCGAGACGACGATCGCTGCCGCCTACCCTCATCCGCAATCGTGAACCCCGACCAA
>Ga0335075_10001999_pt1 | contig 33128 bp, 30 predicted proteins | sample Lox_Sample_24_FD_206723 | JGI IMG/M metagenome (GOLD analysis project Ga0335075, IMG submission 206723) | Soil microbial communities from Loxahatchee National Wildlife Refuge, Florida, United States - Lox_Sample_2.4 | ecosystem: Environmental > Terrestrial > Soil > Wetlands | place: USA...
TGCGGATGCCCCGAGGACGCGCAGCGCATCGGCCCGCTCCCGCGCGCGGCGGCGCGCCAGCGCGGGCGAGTCCCCGCCGGGATGTGATGCCTCGCCGTCGGTCACCGCGATCAGCCGCAGCCGCGCGCCGGCGGCGGCCAGCAGGGAGATCATGCCGCCGGCGCCCAGCACCTCGTCGTCGGGATGCGCCGCGAGGATGACCGCGCTGCTCCAGGAGGCGACGTCGAGAACGGGACGCCGGCGCAGCCCCGGCCAGCGGCACCAGGCCGTCTCGCCGGTGCCCGGCGCGTCGATGGGGCTGGCCGCGGTCATGGCCGGGCTCCGGCAGCGCCCAGGGCCCTTAGGTAGCTGGAGAACCCGCGTGGTGCCCGGCCAGAGCTGCGCACGCTGGTCACCACCGGGATCGACGCGGTGCGGGCGATCCGCAGATGGCCGCTGCGCGCAGCGCGCCTGGCGAGGTCGGCGTCCTCGCCGGTCGCCAGCGGCTGCCAGCCGCCGAGCGCCAGATAGGCGTCGCCGCGGATGCCGAAGTTGGCCCCGTGCACGTGCGGATGGCCGTCGCGCAGGTGGTGGCGCCTGGCCCATTCGGTCCGGGCGGGCGGTCCCAGGCCGGGGCCGGGCAAGACCGTGCCGAGGAGGACCTGCGCGCCCAGACTGGCCTCGATCACCATCGACGTCAGCCAGTTGGCCGGGACCTCGCAGTCGGCGTCGGTGTTGGCCAGCCACAGCTCGCTGGAGCGGCCGCCGCCCGCCAGGGCGGCGGCCGCTCCAGCCAGGCGCGCGGCACCCACGCTTCCCGCGCTGATCGTGACCGGCTGGACGTCGCCGCAGGCCGCGGCGATCGCCGGAGTCGCGTCGGCGCACCGGTCAAGGACCACGACGATCCGCACGTGGACGTCCGCGCTGCTCCGGTACAGGTGCTCGCGCGCGGCCCGGATGCTGGACAGGCAAGAGCCGATGAGCCCTTCTTCGTTGGCGGCGGGCACGATCACCGCGACGCGCCGGATCAACCCGGGTTCCGGTCATGGCCGCCTGCCAGCACCGCCCGGCCGAGCCTGGCAAGGTCGCGTTCGGCATGGTGCTGGCGCACGTACAGCTCGAGGTCGGCCACGCGGCGCGCGTGATCCTCGTCGAAGGCAAGTGGCGCGGGGCCGAGCGCGTGCCCGACCTGCCGGATGGTGCGCTCCACGGCGCTGGCCACGACCGCACGCACCCGCAGCCCGAGGATGTCGCCTGCCGCGCCCTCGGCCCGGCCGACATCGGTCGCCGCCGCAGCAGCGGCCAGCACCGCCTCGGCCGCGTGCAGATCGCTGTCCACGAAGCCCACATGCAGGGCAGCCAGATCCCCGTCCCGCCCGGCGGACCGGCGTTCCAGCGTCGCCTGCAGGCCACGGGCACCACCATGCCAGCATGCGGCCACGCCCATGCCGCCCCAGGCGAACCCTGGCCGGGTCAGGTACCAGCCCGGGGGGCCGACAGGCTGTGCCGGGGTCCCGTCGAACCTGACGGACGCGCTGGTGACGTTGCGCAGCCCGCGCGCCGCCCACGCCTCGGCCGGTTCCGGAGTGACCGACGGGTCCCGCAGGCTGACCCGGAATAGCTGGCGCTCGCCGTCGACGTGGGCCGTGACCAGCGCCGCGTCGAGCTTGCCGGCGAGCGAGCACCAGGGCTTGACGCCGGTCAGCATGACACCGCCGCCGGCGTCGCTGGCCTCCAGGCGGTGCGGCGCTGCCTCGGCGGCGAACACTCCCCAGGTACCATCCGGAGCCGACGCGCCCGCCTCCGCGAGGATCGCCAGGGCATCGGCATGCGCCTCCAGCACCCGGCCGACCGTGAGGTTGTGCTCGCTGGCCGCGGCCAGCACCGCCCAGCGCTGCAACGTCTGGCCGCCGCCGGGCAGTGGCAGCAGCCTGCCGTAGTGCTCGGCCAGCTTCAGGGCAGCATCGACGTCCTCGCCGCAGCTCCGGCACGCCTCAACCAGCTCCCGGGCCCAGCCGGGTGGTTGCAGCGCGGTGGGCATCTCGCCGATCGCCATGCGGATTCCTCCCGTTCCTGGTCGCAGGGGTAGTTGCCTTCCCTGCCAACCCAGGCTTATGCGGGTCGGCGACCGCCATGCCGATAAGGCGATCCTCGCGCGCTACAGCGACGAGCAGACCGCCGATATCCGCCGGCTGCTGCCCGCCCGCGACTGAACGGCGGGCCTGCCGCTCCTGCCCTGCCGCGGGCGAGCCCCGCGGCAGGCAGGCAGCGCGAAGCGCTGGTCCGCCGGGCTCACCCGCCGTCCGGGCGGGCCCAGATGTCACGCTCGTGCATCAGCTCCACCTGCCTGGCGATCACCTCGCGGCGGTACGCCTCGTGGTCGTACGGGGCCCGGTCGAGGTAGAGGTTCTTCGGGTAGACCGGCTGCTCGTAGATGATCTGGTACTGCTCCGTGGTCAGGTCCTTGGCCCAGTTGTCCCACTGCGCGCTGGCGCGGAACCGCCGCAGCGCCTCGATGTCGACGGTCCCGGCGACCCAGGACGAGCCGCCGCTGTAGTCGTGCCGCCCCACGATCTGGCCGCGGTAGTCGATCACGGCCGACCCGCCGCCGAACGTGTCGATGGGGACGTCGGAATCTGAGTGCAGGTAATAGGTCCCCACGTTGCACGCAATCAGGTACATGTTGTTGTCCAGCGCCCGCGCCCGGTTCTGGATCTCGAACAGGCCGTTGCCGACGTGCGGGTGCGGGTAGGGGCCGCGGTAGACCACCTCGGCGCCGTTCATCGCCAGCCCCCGGGCGTTCTCCGGATAGGAACCCTCGTTGGCCATCAGGAACCCGAGCCGGCCGATCTCGGTGTCGGCGACCGGGTAGAACGCGTCGAGGTTCCGGCCGTACAGCTCGATCCACCTGTCCCAGACGTTGTGCGGCGTGACCGAGTGCTCTACCGGCAGCAGCGGCACCAGCTTGTGATGCCGGAGCACCACCTCGCCGTCGGGCGAGAGGATGAACCCCACGTTGAAGAACCGGCCGGGAAACTCCGGGTGGCGCGCCTTCGCCTGGGCCATCAGGAACGCGTTCCACTGCCGGGCGAGCCCGGCGAGGTAGTCCGTCTCCGGCCCGGGGATGTCGATCGCGCACTCCCGCGCGAACTCCTCGTGGTCGAGATCGAGCACCTCGTCGTTGAACCCCTGCAGCGCCCCCTCGGGCACGGCGATCAGCCGCACCGGCAGGTCCAGGCTGGACAGCCAGGACGCGGCCTTGATCAGGTGCGAGAGGTGCTCGAGGTTGGTCTGGATCTCGTCGCGGCTCCGGATGCCCCGCATGGTGGGAACCAGGCCGAGCGCCTGATATGGCTCGATCATGGGATTGTCCCTTCGCCTGCGCAGCCGGCTCCGCCCGGCCCACTCCATCCGGGCTGACCCCTATTTACTCCCAGCTCACACGTTCTGTCACGATCTCAGAATTCCGGGCGGCTGCGACTTTCTCTTCGCGGCGCCTCTGATCGCTCTCTTCGTGCCGCCTCTGATCGCTCTGCCCCTCCGCCCCGGCCTCAGCGGCGGGCCAGCGTGAGCAGGGTCTGCCGGCCGCGCGGGGCAGGTGCACCGGGGTCAGCGGCGACCGCAGCCTCAAGCCGCCGCAGGCCGGCCTCCACCTCCTCGCTGGTGAGCCTCTCGAAGATCGAGAACGGCAGGAGCCGGAGCTGGGCTGCCACCTCGGCGCGCGTGGCGACGGACGGCTGGCTGAGCTCGGCGAAGTCGGCGACCTCCCAGCCGGCGCCGGCGAAGAGCGCGATCACGTCGGCCAGCGGCTCGAACGTCGCCGCGTCGACCTCCCGCGCGCGGGGGAAGTACTCCATCCACCACACCCTGGGCATGTGATCCCGGAACGGCGAGCGGACCAGCAGCCTGCCCCCGGGCCGGGTCGCCCGGGCGAGCTCGCGGGCGGCCATCGGCTTGTCCTGCACGTGATGCCAGGTCAGAAACATCAGCGTGTAGTCAATGGACGCGTCGGGCACCGGGATCGCCTCCGCCGATCCGCTCAGGTACGTCACACTCGGATGGGCCGCGGCAGCCTCGGCGATCCGGCGCATCTGCGCGGCGGGCTCCACGCCGGTTACCGGCCCGAAGGCCGCGGCGAGCGCGGGGGTGAAGCGGCCGGTGCCAGATCCGAGGTCCAAGCCGTCCAGCGGACGGTGTTCCGGGAGCCTGGCGGCGAACGCGCGAATCCAGAACGTCAGCTGCGCAGGCCGCAGCGCACGGCCGCGTGCGTAGTTCCGGTACTGCCGGACGTTGTAGTCGACCGGTTCCATCTGGGCCTCCAGTGAGTGGGCGTGTCGAACCGCCGACCTCACTCGACCAGGCTTTTGTCCCTTCAGATGCCCGCGGCGCGCGGGTCGCAGCGCTCGGACCAGTCTCGCCGGAGCGACGGAACCCTAGCTGCGTCCAGTCGTAAGCTCAGCGTACTTCCGGCGTGGGCGCGCGGCCGGTGATGATGGTCAGATGACGACGATGCGTCTCTCCGCCGGGCTGCTCGAGCAGGCCGGCTTGCCCGCATCCGAGGTGGCGGACTGGGCGGCGGCGCCGCAGCCGGGCGGCGGCCCGTTCCGGAGCGCCGCCGTCGCGGTGAGCGCCTTCCTCACCCGCGGCCAGGGCCTTGCCGCGCGCCTGCCCGAGCCCGCCCGCGCTACCCCGCCGGAGCGGGCCGCGCGCGAGGCCATCGCCGGGATCATGAACGGCGCCAGGGACACGTTCTTGCGCTCGTACGCAGCCGATCTGTACGACGAGCTCACCGGGCACCGCACCAGGCCGCTGCGGGTGGAGCAGCTCGTCTACGACGCAGCCGCGGCCGTCCCCGGCCTGACGCCGACGCCGGCCGAGATGACCGCCGAGCGGGAGCGGATGCTGGCGGACAAGGAAGGCATCGAGTTCGCCCAGGGCCTGCTGGTGGCGCACGTGCTCGCGGTGCCGCGCGCCGGGCGGCACCTGGTCGGCGCGATGCTGCGCCCCGTTCCCGCCGCATTCGAGCATCTGGGCGAGCTGCGGGCCACGGGCGCGGCCGACCTCGGGCCGGCGCGGGTGACCCGGCGGGGCCGGGCGGCGGTGCTGGAGATAACCAACCCGCGGCACCTGAACGCCGAGGACGACCTGACGCTGGACGCGACCGAGGCCGCCACCGACATGATCCTCCTCGACCCGGACATCGAGGTCGGCGTGATCCGCGGCGGCGTGGTCCGGCACCCGCGCCACCCTGGCAGCCGCGTCTTCGGCTCCGGCATCAACCTCACCCGTCTGTACCACGGGCGGATCGACTTCCTGTTCTACCTGGTACGGGACCTCGGATACGTCAACAAGATCTACCGTGGCATCACCCTCTCGGCGCAGGATGCCGAGGCAGCTGCGCAGCCCACCGACGGCCAGCCTCCCGGCCATCATGAACGTCACGCCATCGAGAAGCTGTGGATCGCCGCGGTCGAGCGGTACGCGGTCGGCGGTGCGTGCCAGCTGCTGCACGTCGTGGACCACGTGATCGCCACCCGGGGGGCGCGGCTGTTCCTGCCTGCCCGGAAGGAGGGGATCATTCCCGGGGCGTCCAACCTGCGCCTGCCCCGGTTCGTCGGGGACCGCGCGGCGCGGCAGGCGATCTTCTCCGGGCGGGAGTGGACGGCCGGCGAACCCGACGCGGACCTGCTCTGCGACGAAGTGGTGGAGGCAGGCGAGATGGACGACGCGCTCGACGCGCGGGTGGCCGCGCTCACCGATTCCGGGCTGGTGAACGCGGCCGCCAACCGGAGCGCGCTGCGGGTCGGCCAGGAGCCGCTGGACGTGTTCCGGGAATACATGGCCACGTTCTCGGTGGAGCAGGCACGGTGTCACCTGAGCCCCGCGCTCGTCCGCAACCTGGAGGTGCACTGGAATGCCCGCGAGCGCAGCCTGTGATAGCTCGGGGCGCGCACAGAGTTCATCTGAGTGGCCGGAATGCATGGCGCCGGGGACGGGCATCGATGTAGAGAAGACATGAGAGGAGGCGGCCATGGCGAACCCCCCCGCATCCGAGGACGTGTTCGGCGGCCCGGAGCCCGACGAGGCAGGGACCGACCTGCTCGGCGGCCCGGAAACCCCAAGCGACGAATTCGGCGGCCCCGAGCCCGACGAGGCAGGGACCGACCTGCTCGGCGGCCCGGAAACCCCAAGCGACGAATTCGGCGGCCCCGAGCCCGACGAGGCAGGGACCGACCTGCTCGGCGGCCCAGACCAGGGCTGAACCCGGCCAGCGCCGCGGGCTACGGCTTGGCGCGCTCGCCTGCGGTGCGGTACATCAGCGCGGCGTCGCACTGAAGCTCGTCCGCGGTCGCCGGCCAGGCGACCCAGGCCCGGCCGCGCAGCGCCGCTGACTATCGCGGGCACGCCGTCCTCCTGGTGCTCCGCGGCCGTCACGCTCCGCGCTCCGCCCCGCGGCCGGCGGACACATCAATCGCTGGAGCGCGGCTTTAAGCCGCGACCGGTCGGGCATGCTGGTGACCTCGGCGCGCTGGAGAGGAGGCCGTGACCCGGCCATGCCCGTTCTCGTCGGCACGTCCGGCTGGCAGTACCGCGACTGGCGGGGCGTGCTCTATCCGCCTGGCGTGCCGCAGCGCGGCTGGCTGGAGTATTACGCGAGCCAGTACGCGACGGTCGAGAACAACGGCTCGTTCTACCGGCTGCCGAAGCAGGAAACCTTCGCCGACTGGCGTGCCCGGACACCGGAAGGCTTCGTGATGGCGGTCAAGGCCAGCCGGTACCTGACCCACGTCAGGCGGCTGCGGGATCCGGCCGAGCCGGTCGAGCGCCTGATGAACGCCGCGGCCGGGCTCGGCGACCGGCTCGGCCCCGTGCTGCTCCAGCTTCCGCCGAACCTGCAGGCCGACCCCGGCGCGCTTGAGGAGTGCCTGCGCCAGTTCGCGGCGTTCCGCAGCCCTGCTGTGTCCGCCCCGGTGCGCGTCGCCGTGGAATGCCGGCACGAGTCCTGGTGGTCCGATGAAGTGCGCGACCTGCTGTCGCGCCACAAGGCCGCCCTGTGCTGGGCTGACCGGCTGGGGCGGCCGGTCAGCCCGCTGTGGCGCACGGCGGACTGGGGCTACCTGCGCTTCCACGAGGGCGCCGCGCAGCCATGGCCGCGCTACGGCGAGCGTGCCCTGCGCAGCTGGGTGGCGCGGCTGACCGACACCTGGCCGGACGACGCCGACCTGTTCGTGTTCTTCAACAACGATCCAGGAGCCGCGGCCATCTACGACGCGGCGGCTTTCGCTTCGATCGCCCGGCGGACCGGGCGCCAGGTGAGCCGCACCAGGGACCCGGCGCCGCACCCGTAAGCCCCCCGCCGTCGGGCCTCAACGTTTGGTGCTGGCGGCCGGCGGGCAGGCCATGTCTACGTTGGGCCGCGCTTGATCAGGGATGACGTGCGCCGTCGCGCGCAGTCTCGGTGCCGTCTCATGCGGGCCGAGTTCGTATGTCAAGGCGGCGATGCTGTCGCCGTCGATTCCGGCCGGGGCCCGCGTGACCCGTGCCCGGGTGCACCCGTTTGTCCAAGGGGGAAAACACCAGATGAACCGTCGAGAAGCCGACAACCCCATGGGCCCGGTGAGTAACCACGCCCTCTTCTTCTGCGGCTTCCATGTTGCCAAGAACAACCCCGCGTTCCAGGTGACCACCATGCACTACTGCGGGATGCGGGGCGAAGGCGAGCACGAGATGCACCAGTGCCTGCTGTACGACTCGGCAAGCCCGGGGGCGAAGTTGCTCGGCGTCGAGTACATCGTGTCCGACAAGCTCTTCCGCTCTCTTGCTGACGAGGAGAAGAAGTACTGGCACCCGCACACCTACGAGGTGCTGGGCGGCGGGCTGGTCGCCCCGGTCATGAACGGCCAGGCAGAGCTGGATTTCATGACATACCTGCTCACGACCTGGGGAAAGTCATGGCACACGTGGCCCGACCCGACGACCCCGGTGCCGCTGGGCGAGCCGCTGCTGATGTGGTCGCTGACCGGGGACGGCCAGGCGAACACGGATCTGATCGGCGAGCGGGATATGCGGTTCGGGGTGTCCACGGCGAAGATCCAGGCGGAGCGGGTCGAGGCCATCGGGTACGAGGTGCCGCAGGTGCCACCGCCAGAGTCCGTTGCGGCCATCGGCCGGCAGTGGACGGCCAGCGGCGAGGACAGGCCGACGCCCCGCAAGAAGTCCGCTTACTGAGCGTCGTAATCGGGGGCGAGGGCCACGGGTGATCGTGTCTGCCCGCGACGCTGCAGGCGACCTCGCCGCGCGCATCCTCGGCCGTCACCTCAGCCGGAAACGCCGGCAGCCGCTGCGGGCCGCCGCTCAGTGGTGACCGGGCGCCGCGCCGCCGTGGTGAGCGGTGTCGGCGGCGGCCGAAACCGCAGCCTGGGCGGCAGCGTCGACCGCCGCGCTGACCGCCGCGCTGACCGCCGCGTCCGTGGCGGCCCGAACCGCCGCTTGCATGGACGCGTCGGTGGCCGCGGCGGTGGCGGCGCGCTGCGCGTCGCCGGCACCGGCCGCGGCCCTCGTCACGTCGGCGGCGGCCGGTTCGCGCCTGGCGACCTGCCGCAGCCGCCTGCGCGCCGCGGCGCCAGCCCATCCGGGGAAGACGACATCGGCCACACCGATCGCGGAGGCCAGTCCGGCCAGTGCCGCCTGCGCCGAGTCCACAGCGCCCGTGCTTGCCGCCGCGGCTTCCAGCCTCGTGCGCGCCTGCGCCGCCCGCGCGGCGTCGAGGACCGCCCACCGGGTCTCCGGGATGAACCCGAGCGCCTTGCGGCGATCTGCGCGGATGGTCCCGGCTGCCTCCGCCCGGGCCAGGTACCGCTCCACAAGCCCGGGGCGATGACGGGCGACCCAGGCCTTCGCGCCCGGCTGGCGCCAGCCGCCGGTCATGCTGGCCAGGGCCTCGTCCAGCAGAGCGTCACCGGTCGGCGCGTTATCACGTACGACGATCCGGCCGCGTACGATGTCGACGCGGCGGGCGGCGGCGAGCCGGACGAGTTCGGCCCCAGACAGGCCGAACCGGAGTTTGGCGGGAAGCCTGAGCGTCCCGTCGGAACGCGCGGCAAGCAGCACGAGATCATCGCCAAGCTCATCCATGGCCATGACGATAACCAAGCCGCGCAAGCCCGCCGACCCGGTGGTGTGCTTCACACATTCCGCGGCGCCCGTGGGTGTGATGGGGGTCGTGGAGCTGCGGGAGCTGGCGGCCTTCGCTGCGGTGGTCGAGGAGGGCGGGTTGTCCGCCGCTGCGCGCCGGCTGCATGTGGCCAGCCAGCCTTGTCGCAGACGGTCAGCGGCTTGGAGCGGGAACTGCGGATGAAGCTGCTCCAGCGCAGCAGCACCGGCACGCGGCCGACCGAGGCTGGTGTCACACTGGCCGGGGAGGCGCGGGCAGTGCTGGCCAGGTATGACCAGGCGGCGGATCCGGGCGTGGCGGAGTGCCCAGACGCGGTGAGGTTTGCGTGTGCGACCAGGTTTACCCGGAGGATCGCCGGGCATCAGCGCGCTGAGGAGGCCGCGAGCTCCTGAGCGTTATTACGCGCGGTGCGCTCGAGTGGCTGCTCACCTCAGAACTGCCGCCCGGGCTCGACCGGAGCGCGGCTGACCTGCTGCGTCGGCCGTCGGCGTGGTGCTGCGCCTGGCGCGGGTCGCCGGCGGGACGCCCGAGCCGGGTGACCGGCTCAGCGCGCACGGCTTGTCAAAACTCCCTGGAGGCGGGCATGGCGAACGTTCAGCAGGACGGCAGGGTCGCCCTCGTCACAGGCGCGAGCGGGGCTATCGGCGCGGCCGTGGCCCGGTTGCTGGCGTCGCGGGGCATGCGGGTCGTGGTCAACTACCGCAGCAGCCGCGACAAGGCGGACGACGTGGTCGCCTCGATCAGGTCCGCCGGCGGCCAGGCGATGGCCGCGCAAGCCGACGTGCGCGACGCGTCCGCCGTGCGCGGCATGCTCCAGCAGGCGAAGGCCGCCATGGGCGAGGTGGAGGTCCTGGTGCACAGCGCCCTGATCCCGTACGCCATCAAGTCGTTCGAGGAGATCTCGGCCGAGGAACTGGGCGGCAAGGTGGAACAGGAGATCCAGGCGGCCTTCGTAGTCACGAAGGCGGTTGCCCCCGGCATGACCACGCGCGGCTACGGCCGGATCGTCTACCTCGGCACCATGGAAAGCGCGCTGCCGCTCGAGGGCATGATCGCGCTGGGAACCTCGAAGGCGGCCCTGAGCTCGTTCGCCCGCTTCGTCGCGCGCGAGCTGGGCCCTCGCGGGATCACCGTGAACGTGGTGGCCCCGGGCCCGGTGGGCGGTCACCTCCATGACGCCACCCTCGAGCATGACCAGGAACACAAGCGGCGCCTGGCGGCCCAGACCGCACTGCGCCGCCTCGCCTCCCCCGACGACGTGGCCCGGGCCGTCGCCATCTACGCCGGTGACGACAGCGAATTCATCACCGGCACGACCGCGCCGGTCAACGGCGGCATGGTCATGGACTGACCCATCCCGCACAAGGGGGTCATCGCGATGCACGCCATCGACCTGACCTACGCCTCAGCCGATCTCCAGATCTGCAGGGCTAGCCGTACCAGCTCAGCATTGCCGCTGACGGCAGAGCCATCGGGACCGACGATCGTGTCTTCGAGGCCGATCCGGGTCGGTAGCCCAAGCGTGCCCGCGTAGGCGATCAGCGGCCAGCAGGCCGCTCCTTCTCCGTGCAGCAGGCGCGGGACGGTCAGGCCCAGCTCATCGAGACCGTGCAGCACCTCTTCGGCGGCCGCGACCGCCTTCTGTGCCGGGACGTCGCTGATCTCCACCAGGATCCGCAGCCACTCAACGGCCTCCCAGGCAGCAGCGAGCCGGTCTACGTCGGCCACAGACCCGATTCCAGCCTCGGCCGCTATACCGGCCGAGGCCAGCACGCCGCACAGCCGTTCCCAGCCGGGTTCGGACAGGTTGACAGAGGCGAAGTCAGGCCGCGCCGCGACGGGAATGCCCGCCCATGCCGCCACTGCCGACTCGCGTGCTGCCGGGTCGCCGCCCGTGATCCACAATCCCGTGGACACCCCCGCCGGCGTGCCCGGGCAGGCCTGGCGCACCGCGGACACGGCCGCCGCGATGTCGGCCGTCAGCAGCGACTCACCGCCATCAGCCCCGCGCGGGTGCAGGTGCACCGCCTCGGCGCCCGCGTCCACCGCGGCAGCGGCCGAGGCCGCCAGCTCCGCCGGGTCCAGTGGCACGGCGGGGTGATCCCCGCGGCTGCGCCCGCCGTTGAGGCACACCTTCAGACGCTTAACCCGGGTGCTCACCCGGCCATGCTCGCACACCCCCGCGCCACCCCTGCGGCTGCCAGCGATGGCTCCGCGCCGTGCCGTTCCGGCCACGGGCGCGGCAGAGATCACCTGGCCCCGTTATGCCAGGTGCGCGAGCCGGTCCAGTCCTTCGTGGCCATCGGCGTGGTCAGCCTGCTGTGGGTGATCGTCGGGCGGGTTTCTTGGCTCTGGCGGTCTGCACGCGATCGACTTCGCTGGCGGCTCGGTAGTCCACGAGCTGGCCGGTGCCGCGGCGCTTGCCACCGCGCTGTACCTGCGCCGACGGCACCAGCTTGAGCGGCCGCATAGCGTGCCGCTGGTGCTGCTCGGCGCGGGGATCTTGTGGTTCGGCTGGTTCGGCTTCAACGCCGGCAGCGCGGTGTCCGCCGGAACGGTCGCCGGCTATGCGCTGGCCGTCACCGGGCTCGTCTTCCCGTTCGTCATGACCTGGATCATTCTCTGGGTCACCGACCACACCGTGGGACTGCAGGTCAGTCCAGACGATGAGGAATCCGGCCTCGATCTCAGCGAGCACGCCGAGGTCGGCTACCAACTGGCGCCAGCGGCGGTGGACATGACCAGCAACGGCAAGGTGGCCGCGCCCGGCGCGCCGACTGCCACCGAAACGCCGTAAACCAAGCAGAAATTAAGCACTGCCGTCGGCTTGCTCGTGATCAGCTGCCCGGCCGGGGCATGACGACATCACCGACATTGATACGGCCGGGGCGGAGGATGCCGCACCAGACGCCGAAGGTGATGTCGTTGCTGCCGCGCAGCCGGGCCAGCGCGTGGAGTATGCGCGCATCGGTGGCCCCTGATTCAGGGTTTCGTGTGGTGACCACGCAGCGCGGCACGGGGGCAATGACGCGCAGGATAACCTCGCCGATGGTCACGTTCTGCCCGTGCCAGGCGTGTTCGGCCCACGCGTCAGTGCCTGTGATCGTGATGGTCATGCGGAACCGGCGCGAGTCGGGAGCCGTGCCGTTGAACTCCGGGGCCAGTGCCTGAAGTGATGCTTCGGACATCAGCGTCACGGGGTCGTCATCGTTGCCGATGTGCTCCGGCGCCCGTTTGAACAGGTACACGGGCCGGCCGAGGTAGCCCGACAGCGCGGCGCCGAGCGGCCCTGGGACGATCCACCCGGGTATCTCCCGCCCGTCATACATGCGGATGGTCGCGGGAGCACCGGGCTCAGGCCTGTCCTGGACGACATCGCCGTCCGGGAAGCCCAGCGTCAGGACGTTTCGCACCCGGTCCCAGGCGGGCTCGATTCGCAGCAGCTCCGGGGTCTGGCCGGTCAGCAGCAGCCGGCCGTCCTCCCCGATGACCAGGAATTCACGATCGCCGGTGACCCCGTGCTGCCCGAGCTGGATCTCGGTGATGCGCTGCAGCCGCATGCCCTTGACCGGCGCGATTGCTAGCTGGGAAACGGTGACCGGCACTGTCATACCTCCCGCCGCCGACGGTAACACCCCGTGACGGGATGCTGCTGGCCGGGCGCGGCTCACCCCGCTGATAGCGGCACCCCCGTCATGCGTGAGATCATCCCGGACTATGCGCAAAGACCGGCGGGAGTCCCCTGAGTACACCGCGGTCGCCGAGCATTTCCGGCGGCTGCACGAGCCGGCTTTCGGCAGGCCGCACCACGTCACCGACCTCGTCACGACGACCGACGCCAGCCGCATCGTGGTGACCGGATCGGTTTATGACGAACTCGACGGGCTGCCCCGCACCGCCCTGTACGAGGTGCGAGACGGCGCGTTGCGCGCGCTGACCTCTGGTGGCGGGTCGGCCAAGGCCGCCCGGCTCGCGCCGGACGGGTCAACGCTGGCTTTTCTGGCCGACCGCGCCGAGGCTGAGGTGTTCCAGGTCTACTTGCTGGCCGACGGGCAGCTCGGTGAGGCCCGGCCAGCGCCCGCCGTCCCGGGGACGGTCGAGTATCTGGCGTGGTCACCGGACGGCACCCGGATCCTGCTCGGGGTCGCCGGGCTCGGAGCGGAGATGGCTGACGCACAGGGATCGGGAACGGCCGGCTCGGGCGAGTCCGCGCTGCCATCCTGGTACCCGCAGGTCGAGGCCGGGACGCCGGCGGATGCCTGGCGCAGCCTGTGGCTCTACACTCCGGCGTCGGGCGAGCTCGCCAGGATCTCGCCCGACGGCCTGAACGTCTGGGAGGCGGCTTGGTCCGGCCCCGGGCATGTGCTGGCCATCACCAGCGAGCAGCCCGGCGAGGACGACTGGTATTCCGCGGTGCTCAGTCGGCTCGACATCTCGACGGGCGCGGTGACCGAGCTGCTCCGCAGCGACGTCCAGCTCGGGCTGCCTGCCGGGACGTCCGACGGCACCCGGGCCGCCGTGGTTGAGGCCGTATGCAGCGACCGGTGGATCGTGGCGGGTGACCTGATCCTGCTGGACCTGGTGGATGGCACCAGGTGTGCGGTAGACACCGCCGGGACAGACGTCACCGCGGTCCAGTGGATCGACCGGGCGCGGCTCGGCTACGTCGGCCAGCGCCATCTGGACAGCGTGGCCGGAATCGCTGACGCCGGGCCGGGACCCCTGCCGGAGACGATCACCTCCAAGGAACTGGTCGCGTCCGCCCAGTCGTGGGCGAGCTGGTTCTACCCGGCCGGGACCTTCACCTCCGACGGCCGGGTCGTCGTGATCCGCGACGACTACGAGACCCCGCAGCAGATCGCGATCGTTGGCAGCGGCGCCGACCAGGTGCTGGCCTCCCTGGCCCACGCCGGCACCGACTACGTCAAGTCGGTCGCGGGCTCGGCAACGGACCTCAGCTGGAGCGCACCCGACGGGACACCGATCGAGGGGATCCTGTGCACACCCGCTGGGGCCGGGCCGTTCCCGCTGATCTTGCACGTCCACGGCGGGCCGATCGGGGCCTACCAGCGGAGCTGGGCGATGGGCGGCAACGCGGTGCCCCTGCTGGTCTCCCGCGGATACGCCGTCCTGCTCCCGAACCCGCGCGGTAGCTCCGGGCGGGGGCAGGAGTTCGCCGCCGCGGTCGTCGGCGACATGGGTGGCGCGGACACCCACGACTACCTGTCCGGAATCGACGCAATGATCGAACGCGGAATCGCCGATCCGGCGCGGATCGGCACCATGGGCGTGAGCTACGGCGGGTTCATGTCGGCCTGGCTGGTGACCCAGGACCAGAGGTTCAAGGCCGCCGTGGCCGGCTCGCCGGTGACGGAGTGGTACAGCTTCACGTTCACGACCAACATCCCCCGCTGGGGGCTGTGGTTCCTGGACAACGCCGATCCCGAGGAAGTCGGCAACCAGGTGCACGCGCGCAGTCCGGTTATGCACGCCAGCAAGGCCAGGACACCCACCCTGCTCACGGCGGGGGCGAGGGACCGGTGCACGCCGGCCGGCCAGGCCAGGGAGTTCTACCAGGCACTGGTCGGTCATGGTGTCGAGTCAGAACTGGTGATCTACCCCGGGGAAGGACACGGCGTCAGGCGGTTCCCGGCCGTCACCGACTACCTCACCCGGGTCGTGACCTGGTTCGAGAGGTACATGCCTGCATGATCCCGTGCCACGCGCGCGCCCCGGACGCCCGTACCGGACACGTGATCACCGATCTCCCTGCGAGCCTGGCGTATCTGCGACGCCGATCGTCGTATTCGTGAGGGGACGCGGCAATGGCTGAGCGGTAAGGGAGGTGCACCGCGCGGTGCTGACGGAAGACAAGAAGCGGGCGGCCTACCGGGCCCTGGAGGACCGCATGCTGAACGGAGAGGGCAGAGCGTCGCCGGAGCTCCGAGCCCGCGCGTTCCGCAACGCCGGCCTCCCGCAGCCGCTGGATGTGCTGCTCGGCAAAGTCGCTACGAGGCCGACGCAGGTCACGGACGCGGATTTCGCGGCAGCACGGGCAGCGGGCTTCAGCGAAGACGAGCTCTTCGAGCTCGTCATATGTGCTGCGGTCGGACAGTCCGCCCGGCTGTACGACGCGGGTCTGACGGCCCTGGCCGACGCCGTCGCCGGCGAGGAGACGGGTAATGCGCCTTGAGGTTCTCAACCGCGGCTACCGCCCCGGTACCAAGCTGCTGTTCGCGCTCATCCGGCTGTTGTCCCGGCACCCGGTACCGGACGCCGCCAAGCTGGTCTTCTACCGGCCCGGCTTCTACGGCTCCCGGGCGAAGGAGTTCACTCATGAGGCGATGCGCGGGCCGTCCGCCTGGTCGGTGGGCGACCGGGAGCTGATGGCCGCTTACGTGTCGCAGGCAAACGAATGCGCGTTCTGCATCGGCGCGCACAGCGCAACCGCACGGCAGGCATACCACGACGAGCCAAAGGTCGCGGCGGTGCTGGCCGACCTGGAATCGGCCCCGGTCGAAGACGGCCTCCGGGCAACGCTGCGGATGCTCGGCAGGCTGACCAGACAGGGAATGGTGGACGCCGAGGACATGCGGCGAGTGCTGTCCGCCGGTGTCACACGCCAGCAGGTCGAGGACGCGCTGGCGGTCTGCGCCGCGTTCAACACGACTGACCGGCTCGCCGACGCCTTCGGCTTCGAGGTGCTCAGCCGGGACGGCTTCGAGGCAGGAGCCAAGTACCTGCTCAAACGGGGCTACCGGTAGCGGGGGTCTCCGGTCGATCGTTCACAGCTGGGTCGTGGAGGCATGCGATAGATGAGGCTTGCACCTAAATGTTCCGGGTGCTAACAGTGGCTTCGTGAACCGCCGCGCCGGGGTCGGCCTGCTTTGCATGCGCCGCTCTCTTGCCAGCGTGGTACTGGCCTCGATGGTGACGCTGTGCGGCTGCTCATCGGGTGGAAGTCACGCAACGGTCCCCGTCGTGAGTGCAGGTTGCTCGACGCAGGTCGAGGCGGGGCGGCAGCTGCCGGAGCGGCCGGCCACTGCCGCCGTCCCTGGCCAGCCGACCGCTGTTGTGGGAACGGCGAACGGCCGGTGGGCTTTCGCGTCGGTATCGACGGGCAGTGGCGGAGCCGTAGCGGTGATGGCGCTCGGTCAGGCATCTCCGCGCCTGGTGCGGCTGGTTTCTTTGCCGGCCACCCTTGACGACGCGTTCGGGATGGCGATGACGCATGACCGGCGGCTGCTCGTGGTGGCTGGCTTCACCGCGATAGCCGTTCTGAGTGTTCAGGCGCTGGAGGACGGCGCTCATGATCCGCTGGTAGGGGTGCTTGACGACGCCGGGGCGGGCTACTTCGAGGTTGCCGTGTCGGGTGATGACCGGTACGTCTTCGTGACCGATGAGACCACGGGCGGGCTCAGCGTGTTTGACCTGGAAACGGCGCTGGAGCACGGCTTTTCCGCTCAGGGTGTGGCAGTCGGCATCGTGTCCCTTGCGTACGGCGCCGACGGGAGCGCGATTTCGCCGGACGGGCAGCAGTTGTACGTCACGACCTTTGGCGCCTCCGGCCCGCATGGTCAGCTGTGGGTCATCGACACGGCCCGCGCCGAGAGTGGCGCCGACGGGAGCGCCGTGCTGGCCCACGCGCCCGCCGGGTGCGAGCCGCTGCGCGTTGCGGTATCTCCGGATGGCCGCACGGCATGGGTGACGGCCCTGCAGTCCAACGCTTTGCTGGCGTTCTCGACGGCCAACCTGGAAGCCGATCCGTCCAAGGCACTGAAGGCAGTTGTACGTGTCGGGTCGGAGCCTGTCGGGTTGCTTCTCGTCGATGGGGGCCGTGTCGCGCTGGTCGCCAACTCGAACCGCTTCCTGGTGGCCGGCACCGGAAGCGCGCGACGGCAGACCGTCAGCGTGGTCAGCACCGCCGCTGCCCTCGATCATCGGTCTGCGCTCATCGGTGTCGTGCCGGCTGGCCTGTTTCCCCGAGACATCACATTCGACCAGGCCACTGGCCGGGTACTGCTGGCCAACTTCGACTCAGACAGCGTTGAGGAGTTCCCAGCGCCTGCGGTGCCGTGATCGGGGTCGCGTGGCTCCGCGTTACCCCCGCGCTGCCCAGGCTGGACCACGGCCGCAGTTTCGGTGAGACAGGCCAAACCGTCACGGGGTCAGTACGGGAGATCCGCGGGCTGGACGGTCGTTCGCTGCCCCTCGCGGCGATCAGGGTAGCGGAGCCCGTGAACGGGGGCTCGCGGCCCGGCGTCGTGGCTCCCCAGGGAGGTGCTGGCATACCGCAATGGCACCAGCAGCAGAACGGGAACTGGATCAGCGAGTCGCTCAGGAAGCCACGGTTACCAGGTCGCCGACCGCGAGGTGGTTGAAGGCGACGTGGGCGGTCGGGATGGGCAGTTCCACGCAGCCCAGGCTCTGCGGGAACCCGTAAGAGCCTCGCACGAACCCGTGCACCGCGTCGCCGCCGTTGAAATAGTTGATCCAGTACACCGGGTCGTCGTAGTAGCTGCCGTCGGGGTTGAACCCGCTCATGTAATTGAACGTGTACCGGACGTAGATGGGATACGTGCCGAGAGCGGTCGGCGCGGCGGGGATGCCGGTATTGGTTGGCGACGTGAGCACCGTGCTGCCGTTCTCCCACAGGATGAGCGTCTCGGGCAGGTTCTCCGAAACGTGCACGTACGAGTACGGCTCGGGGTCCGTCTTGTTCGCGGCGGCGGCGCTGAGGAGCGCCTTCCACGAGGCGTCGACAAGCTGGCTCACGGTCTCGTCGTCGGCGATGTAACCGTTGTAGGAGCTTTCCGTGGCGGCCATGAAGGTCATCAGCGCGCCCTTGACCATGACCGTGGGCGAGCCGGGCTCCCACTGAGCCTGGAGCGACGCCGGGGTCGACTGCCAGCGCCAGGAGAAGCTGCCCTTCAGCGGGCTGCCGAGCGTCGCCACCTCGCCGGCGAGGGTAGTCGGCGAGCGGACACCGGACGCCGGGGTGAAGTTCAGCGGCAGGTAGTGCAGCTGGGCAAGGATCTGCTGCAGGCGCAGCACCGAGGCGTGCGTGACGGTGAAGTGATAGGACACCGAGGCGGCCGTAACCACCGAGCCAGTCGAGGAGCCGCCCACGACCGTCACCGGACGGTCAAACGAGACACTTACCGTGGTGCCGGGTCCGAAGCCGAGGCTCCGCGGGGTGAACACCAGCGTGTCGGCATCCGGCTCGGTCCAGGTTCCGGCTGTGGCTGGCGAGACTCGCGGGCGCGTCGTACCGAGGGCCTTGGCCACCGGCTCGTCGAAGGTCAGGGTGATCGGGCTGTCGAGCCCGGTGCCCGCGCTGCCCGGAGCCGGGTCCGCTGCTGCGACCGGTACGCCGTTCCGCGGCGCCTCGAGCCAGTCCACGGTGGTCGACCGCGCGGCCAGGCGCTCCCACGGCCATGCCGCGGCCGCCACCTGGAGCGAACCTCCCGACTGGTGCTGCGGCACGGCCAGCTGGGCCGTGGTCGAAGGCCGGCTGAGCCGGATGACCCGGACCGGCTCGCCGGGCGCCCGGTAGTCGATGACGCTCACCGGGTGATCGAAGCCGAGCGTCACCCGCCCCGGGTGCCCGGCAACGGCCACGGAGACCGACGGCGCGGCCGACGGCGCCCGCACCGTCGCCGACGTCGAGACCCCGGAGCCCAGCAGCCAGCGGAGCCAGGACGGCGGCGCGGCGGTGACGCGCACGCGCACCGTCCGGCCCTGCGGCACGGCGGCGACGGGCACGAAGCCCGTGCTCTGGTGCGCCAGCGCGAGCGCCCGGCCAGCACTGGTCGCGCGGATGCTCGTCACCTCGGTCCCAACGCCGCCCAGGTGCACCTGCGCAAGCGCCTCTCCCGATGACACCGAGACTGCCGGACGCCCCAAGAGCGCCAGGAGCGCAAGGCCGATGCCCACTATCACAACCGCGGCGGCCGCACCGATGCCCGCGCGGACCCTCCAGTTCCGCCCCTTCAGCGTGCTCTTCAGCGCGGCGCCCGCGCGGATGATCCAGAACCGCCCCTTCAGCGTGCTCTTCAGCGCGGCGCCCGCGCGGATGATCCAGAACCGCCCCTTCAGCGTGCTCTTCAGCGCGGCGCCCGCGCGGATGATCCAGAACCGGTCCTTCTGCTGAGCCGATGGTCTCGTCACCGGGGCCCGCCCTCTCGCGCTCCGCGCTGCCGTTCATTTCTTATCACGTGTGATTGCCCTGCCGAGTTCCTGCGCTTTCCCCGGCGCCCAATCCCCGCGGTAGCACCCGCCATTGATGCAGGTCACCCCGCCGCAGTGCTGGCGGAAACGCCAGCTAGGGCTCGACCCCGATCACGCTCCTGGGCAGGCTCGCGACTCTCACCCAGCGGATCAGGAGGTGGCTATCAGCAGTTCCTCGGAATTGTCGGGCGGGCGAAGGCCGTCCGTCCGGCCGACGAAGTAACGCTGGGCAAGGGTGGCTGCTGACACGTGCCGGGCTTCCCGAAAGCCGGCTTCACGTGCCAGTGCCAGCATTTCTGCCGGCGTAAAGAAGCTGATGAAAGGCGTGCCGCTGGCCCGCGCGCCCTTCATCGCCTGCTCAAGCCCGGGACGCACGTCGGGGTCCGTGAGCTCTAGCGGCAGGATGAACGTCGTCGCGAGCGTGGAACCCGCAGCGAGGCTCGCGACGTGACGCAGTGCGGCCACGTTCGCCTCCCTGGAGAGGTACATGCTGACGCCGGCGGAGGCAACGACCGCCGGCTTGCCGGCGTCGAAGCCAGCAGCCGCCAGCCTCTCCCGCCAGGACTCGCCCGCTTCGAAGTCGACCGGGACCAGCCGCAGCCACCCTGGGATGCCGAAGCCGAGCTCGACCAGGCGCCGCCGCTTCCAGGCCTGATGGCCGGGCTGGTCGACTTCGAATACGCCGAGACGCGAGGCGATTTCCGGCCTGCGCTGGGCGAAGGTATCCAGGCCAGCCCCGAGGATGACGTATTGCCCGACACCGCGAGCGGTGCTTTCCGCAACCAGATCCTCGATGAAGCGCGCACGCGCGACGATCGAGGCGCGGAAGAGCCTCGTGGCTTCTAGGTCCATGTCCGGGCGGCTGCGCCAGCCACCATCAGGATCCGCCAGCTTGAGGCCAACGTCGTCTTCGAGCACGTGCGGAGGCGGGTCGGCCAGCACATGCAGGGCCCGCCAGAGGGCTACCCGGACCGCGGTACTGTCCGGCGCCGCGCTCTGATCGTCGGCCATAACGTTCCCGCCCCCTCGTGCCCGCGGCTGTTTCCCGGACCGCGCAGCGCCCGCCAGCCCCGGGGCGACCCGCGCGCCGCAGATCGCCGGCAGATACCTCGCAGCCCGGCCCCGGATCAGTGTGCCGTAGCCGCGCCGCCGGCGAGCAGCGACGCGCATGGTTTTCTGCTCCGGCACGGCAGGGAACGGCAGCGGCGGCATCGCGGGCCCGGCGCACGCCCGTGGGCTAACCAGCCGGGCCGGCGAGCAGAAGCATCGCTATAGATGTATCTTTACAGATGTGGATGCCCTGGATCTGATCATGCTCGGGCGCCGCCTGACCAGGATTGGCGAGGCCGTCCTTCGGGGCTCGGCAGCCGGGCCAACACCGAACGGGCAGGGACTGGTGCTGCGGGATGTCCTGGCCAACCCGGGGAGTTCGATCTCCGAAATCACCGTGCGCACCGGCCTGCCGCAAAGCTATGTGTCGCAGACCGTGGCGGGTTTCCGCGACCGCGGCCTGCTCGAGATCTCGGCCGATGCACGTGATCGCAGGCGCACGCTGGTCCGCGTCAGCCCGCAGCATCTGCGTGATGTCGCGAGGAAAGGCTCGGCCCGGGCCGACGCTGCGCTGGCAAAAGCACTCGGTGACCCCGGCACCGGGCCCGCCGCCGCGGAACTGATCGCGGCGCTGGCCGAGGTTGCCGCCCGACTGAAGCCCGCGCAGCCGGGCCCGATCCTGCGCGGCATGAGTGTGACGGAAAGCGGGGAGTGATGCACGCGGGCATGATGCTCAGGCAGTTGCTGAACCAGATCATGCTGGTGACCAAGCCGTGGCAGCGGGTTGCCATCGCCGCCGTCGTAGTGGCCGGCGGGCTCGCGATGGTCCCCGCTGGCATCGTGCTCGGGCACTACGGCATGAGCCTCGGCGGCGCGCTGATCCTCGCCGTGGCTGCCCGGATCGGCTTCTCGGCGCTGCGGGCACGACTGGCGGGGAAAGCTGCCAGCGAGTAACCGCCCGCCCACGGCTGGCTTTCAGGGACAGGGTTTAGGGCTGGCCGGCGAGGGCCCTGTCGAGCCAGTCGTAGAGGATGTCCTCGGCGCCGGGGTTGCCCATGTGCGCACGGTTCGGCGAGATATGGATCGGTGCGCGGCACGGCTGGGTGTCACTCCCCGGCCGGGCCGCCCGCGAGCTCGGTGACAATGTCGAGCTGGCCGACGTGGCGCGCGTACTCCTGCAGCAGGTGGAGCAGGACCCGCTCGAGTGAGGGGGGATCCGCGCCGTCCCACCGCTCGCCCGGCTGGCCCACGTCGGCAAGGTCATGAGATGCGACGATCGCCCTGGTGCGGGCAGCCTGCGCCTGCTGCGCCGCCACCAGATCCCCCAGCGTCTCGTCGGGTGACACGTACCAGCGGCCGTCCCTGATATCGGCCCACGGCTCGGCGACGTCGCGGCCCTCGAAACCCCACTCGAGCCATCGCATCTCCACGCAGTTCAGGTGCTTGAGCAGCTCTATCGGTGCCCAGCCCGACGGCAGCCGGCTGCGGCGCAGTTCCTCGGCGGGCAGGCTGCCCAGCTTGCCCGCCAGCCGGTCGCGGAAGAAGTCGAGGTATCTCAGCAGCACCTCCGCCCGCGACGGGGCGGGCTCTGTGGGCTCGGGAAAGGGAAGGCTCATGGGACAAGTCTGCTGGAAGGATCCGACAGCCAGGCAGCCGAACGGGCCCCGGGTGTCCTACCCGGGGCCCGTGCTCGGTGACATGCTTGCAGGCGCGGCGGGGCGCTCGCGCTACCCCTGAGCCGCGGCCATCTTGCGCGTGGCCGCCTGCCCATTGGTTCCGAGCTCGCGATGGATCCAGCCGTCGAGCACGTCATCGCTCACCCAGGACGTGATCAGCGCGTAGCGCGGCCGGGGGCCCGGGTGCCAGACAACGTGGTAGAGCCGCTCCGTGTCGATGACCAACTGCATCCTGGGGTGCAGCCGGATACGGGTCTCGGTCGAGGGATCGTCTTTGTCCTCGCGCAGGATGAAAACCGATTTCCCCGCCGCATCGTCCAGTTCGAGCCACGACCGGACCACCCAGCGCTCGCCACTCGGGTTGAGCCGGTTGTTGTCGTCGCGGTGAAGCTGGCGAAGCGCGGCAGCCTCATCGCTCGGGTTGAGTTTTATGACACGGACCCGGCCATAGTTGCCGCCAATCTGCTCGACATAATGAGCCAGGCCGGGAGCGATCTTGCGGTTCTTCGTCCAGATACCATCTTTGTCTGGCTTCCCATGATCCCAGAAGCCACGGCAGTCCATCTCGCCCGTCGCCGAGGTCAGCGGCGCGAAGTTGGTGTCTCCCCCGCTCTTCCAGTCCATGTACTCGAGTGACTCCCACTCGTCGGGAGCAATCGGCGTGCCCTGCCAATCCCGCAGGATCACGTATCCTTTCCGCGCCAGAATATCGAGTTTGCGGTGCATGCCATTCCCCTCGTGCGGACGTTTGAGTTTCTTTTCCCGCGGGTCCGCTGTTTCCCATATCCCTTGGCAGGCTCCGCTACTCTTCTTCGGCAGCGGTGATATTGAGTCGTGGCAATAATTTTTAGCTCCCATGACCACAAGTCAGCGATCTGTTCCTGCATATACCTCATTCGCATCAGGCGATTGACCGGACCGGGCGAATTCGCAGGAAAAGAACGCCGTGCCCGGCCGTGGGCCTGGCGCGCCGCCACCACCCGGGCCAGGAACCGTCTTCCGGTACGCCGGTGTCCGGTTGCTGCCGGGCCCCAGCCCGCGGGGTGGCCAGCCGGGCGGAGTGGGCCGCCGCGGACCGGTCGGCCAGCCACCGTTCCATGATCGTGGTTGATTGACGACCGGTACGGCACCAATCCGCCACGATCATGGGAACCAGGCCCGCGCATCAAGATCAAACCTGCCGTTGATCACCGGCGAGTCCTAGGCCCGCCAGCGCGAAGCCGTCAACCGCCGGCAGCCCGAGCAACCGCAGAAGGCAGGCCAGCCAGGACGACAACCCGCCGACCCGGCAACCCCGGCAAGCCGCCGACCCCGGCAACCAGACAACCCACCCAGCCGGCAACCACCGACCCCGGCAACCAGACAACCCACCCAGCCGGTAAGCCGCCGAGCCGGTAAGCCGCCGAGCCGGTAAGCCGCCGAGCCGGCAACCCGGCGAGCCTCCCTGGGAGCTGCCCTCGCGGGCAGGAGCGGCCTCGGCGAGCGGACGGCCGTGACCGCCGGGCAAGTCGTGACGGTCTACCGCGAATCAGGCGCGCGTGCCCACCGGTTTCGCAGCACCTTTTCAGGTTGCCGCCAGTTTGGGAAACGACGCATCAGGTTAGGTATAGCCGGGTCGGAACAAGCGGGGACGGGGCACCGGAGCACTCCCCCGGGCGCAGCCAGGCAGCAGGGCCCGCAAGCCGTGTTGAGCCAGGTCAGCAACGTTCGGGTGGGCAATCGGTAAGCGTTCAGATTTCTCTCAGGTACCGCACGGACCATGAAGGCGCCGTAAAGGCGGATGAGCACCGGGGGAGCCGTTCTGATGCGCAGCACCTATGATCCTTCGACCTCGGGGGAGCCGCTGCAAGCGCCTCCCTCAGCGGAAGGGCCTTACGGCGATGGCGGCCGGGACTGCGGCCGACCCGGCGACGGCGGGGACGGCGGGGACGGCGGGGACGGCCCTGCCGGCGGCCACCCGGATGGCCCGCACGGAACGGGCCCGCACGGAACGGGCCCGCACGGAACGGGCCCGCACGGAACGGGCGCGTACGGGGCGGGTCCGTACGGCTTCGGCGGCCCAGCCGGGCCTGGCGGTCCGTACGGGTGCGGCGGAGGCGGAGACGGCTGGAACGAAGGACCGCGGGGCCGCGGGCACTTGTTCCGCCGGGGCGCGACGATCATTGCGGTCGCGCTCGCCGCTGGCTTCGGCACATTCTTCGGGCTGGGCGGGGCGAACGCGGGGAGCGGCACCGCGCTGCTCACGTCCCAGATCGAAACGCAGATCGACCCTGGCCTGGTCGACGTTGTCTCCACGCTCGGCTACCAGCAGGCCGAGGCCGCCGGGACCGGCCTGGTCCTCACCCCGTCGGGCGAGATACTGACCAACAACCACGTGATCGAGGATGCCACCTCGATCAGGGTCACCGATGTCGGCAACGGCAGGAGCTACAAGGCCAGCGTCGTCGGTTACGACCAGGGCAAGGATATAGCGGTCCTCAAGCTGCATGGAGCTTCCGGCCTGCACACCGTGAAGCTCGGCAACTCCGACTCCGCGACCGTCGGCCAGGACGTGACCGCGCTCGGCAATGCCGGCGGCAGGGGCGGCACCCCCGCGGTTGCCACCGGCCATATCACCGCGCTCGACGTCTCGATCACCGCCTCAGACGAGGGCTCAGGCACGACCGAGCAGCTGACCGGCCTGATCAACGACAACGCCCCCATCCAGCCGGGCGACTCTGGGGGGCCGCTGGTCAACGGCTCCGGGCAGGTGATCGGCATCGACACCGCCGCCTCGAACGCGATGGAGTTCCGGTCTCAGGCGCAGACCGAGGCCTTCGCGATCCCGATCAACGAGGCGCTCAGCCTTGCCAGGCAGATCAAGGCTCGCCGCGGCTCGCCCACGGTGCACATCGGCGCGACGGGCTTCCTGGGAGTACAGGTCGAGGCCGCGAGCCGCTCGGCCGACCTGGGTTCACCGAACAGCCGGGGCGCCGTGATCGCCGAGGTGCTGCCGGGGACGCCGGCCGCCAGAGCCGGCCTGACCCAGGGTGACGTGATCACCTCGGTGAACCGCAGGTCCGTCTCCTCGCCGACCTCGCTGCAGGCCGCGCTCGAGCAGCACCACCCGGGTGACGGCGTCCGCATCGGCTGGACCAGCCCGTACGGGCAGGCCAAGTCCGCCACCGTCGTCCTGGCCAGCGGCCCGGCGGAATAAACAAGAGCTCAGCAGCGGTGCCCTGCGGGGGACTCAGCCAGCGAGCTGGCGCCTTCCTGCAGGGCATTGCTTATGGCCAGGACTGCGTTTGCGGCGCTGTCGGCGGCCGGGGCGTCCCCGGCGGTCGGCCAGGTCGACAGCTTCGCCACAACGGTCTCGGACGGGACATGCACATAGACGGCCTGGCCGTTGATCCCCCAGGCCTGATAGAACGGCACGTCCGGCCGCCAGACCCACCAGCAGTTGCGGTAATGCGCTCCCGGCGCATGGCCCGCCTCACCTCCGGCGGCGAAGGCCTGCGCCCCGTCCGGTGCCCCACGGATCGTGTCGTCGATCCAGGCGGCGGGCACGACGCCGCGCCCTCCGGCGACGCCGCGTTGCAGGTACAGCTGGCCGAACCTGGCCAGGTCGCGGAGGGTCGCGCAGATGCCGCCGTCCGCCATCGGGTTCCCGTGTGCGTCGACGGTGATTTCGGCGTCGAACTCCGCCCCCATCGGCTGCCACAGCTCCCGCGAGATGAGCTCGTGCAGCCGCGCCCCGGCCGCCCGCTCGATCACCCACGCCAGCACGTCGGTGAGGATCGAGCGGTAGCGGAACGGGCCGCCGTGCGGCCCGTCGTTCTGCAGCGTGGCGAAGTAGCCGAGCGCGTCCGCCGGCCTCGGGTCGCCGTTGTCCGGCCGCCACAGGTACACCCGTTCGTAGGTGCGGACGTCGGCCTCGGGATTGTCATAGGTCTCGTCGAACCGGGTGCCTGCGCGCATGTCCAGCAGGTGCTGCACGGTCGCGCCCTGCAGCGAGGTGCCGCGCAACTCGGGCACGATCTCCTCGACGGCTGCCGAGACCTGCAGGCGGCCCCGGCCGGCCAGCACACCGGCGACCGCCGACGTCACCGACTTGGAAACGGACATCAGCAGGTGCGGTACGTCGGGGGCCATGCCGTTGAAATAGTGCTCGGCCACGATCTGCCCCCGGTGCAGCACCAGGAAGCCATCGGTAAAGGTCTCCGCCAGCATTTCGGCGACGGTCAGCTCCCGGTCCGCCGAGCGGAACCGCAAGCCGAGAACGTCACGTTCGGCCCGCGGCAGCGGCCAGACAGGCCCGTGCCCGCGGGTGATCCGCGCGGTGGGAATCAACTCCCTGATGTGCTGGAAGGCCCACCGGTTGAACGGAGGGTCCTGCCAGTTCGCCAGCGTCACGAGCGACCCGGGCGGGAACGGCGGCACCCCGGACATCAGCCCGCCGGCAGCGGCACCGGACGCCCCGCCGGCAGCGGCACCGGACGCCCCGCCGGATGGGACGGTCACGGCCTGCCCCGCGTCACCGCTGAGCAGGGGCGGGCTCGGCGGCCCGATCGATCAGGTAGCCGGCGGCAATCTCCCGGTGCTCCTCCGGGGTGCCGAGCATCACCTCGGTGGACTTGGCGCGCCGGTAGTACAGGTGCGCGTCGTGCTCCCAGGTGAAGCCGATCCCGCCGTGGATCTGGATGTTGTCGGCCGCGGCGCGGAAGTAGGTCTCGCTGCAGAACGCCTTCGCCAGGCTGGCCACCAGCGGCAACTCGTCCGACTGCTCCTCAGCCGCCCACGCCGCGTAGTACGCGGCGGACCTCGCCGACTCGACCTCGAGCAGCAGGTCGGCGCACATGTGCTTGATCGCCTGGAAGCTGCCGATGGCACGGCCGAACTGCATCCGGATCTTGGCGTACTCGACGCTCATGTCCAGGCACCGCTGCGCTCCCCCGACCTGCTCGGCGGCCAGCGCCACCGCCGCGTGCCGCAGCGTCCGCGCGACAACGTCCGCGGCGCTGCCCTCGGCGCCGATGAGCCTGCCCGGCACCGCGTCAAGCTGCAGCACCGCCTGCTTGCGGGTCATGTCGAGCGTCTCGAGCAGCCGGCGCGACAGCCCGTCACCCTCCCCCTGCACGGCGAACAGGCTCGGGCCGGCGTCCGCCTGCGCGACGACCAGGATCAGGCCGGCGATGTGGCCGTCGAGCACGAAGGACTTGCGGCCGTCGAGCACGTAGCCGTCGCCCGAGCGGCGGGCCCGGGTCCGCAGGCCGTCGGTCGTCCACGCCCCGTCATCCTCGGGCACGGCGAGCGTCGCGATCGTCGTGCCGTCGGCGAGCGACGGCAAGAACTCTTCCGCAGCGGCCTGGTCCCCGCTGGCCAGCAGGGCGTACGCGGCGAGCACCGCGGTGGCGAAGTACGGGGCGCAGAGCAACGCGCGTCCCATCTCCTCGCACGCGACCGCCAGCTCCACCGGGCCGGCCCCAGATCCGCCGTACTTCTCCGGGATCGCCAGGCCCTGCAGGCCGAGCTGGCCGGCCAGCTGGGCCCACGTCTGCGGGTCGTATCCCTCCTCGGTCTGCATCAGCCTGCGGACCTCGGATGGCGGGGACTTGTCCTGCAGGAAGCGCCGGAGGATCGCGGCCAGCTCTCGCTGCTCGTCGGTGAACGCGAAGATCATGATTCCTCCGCCGCTGGTGCCTGGGTCCCGATCTTGAGCTCGCGGAACGGGAGCGTCCGCGACGGGTCCGGTTCCCTGGGCAGGCCAAGCACCCGTTCCCCGATGATGTTGCGCTGGATCTGGTCGGAGCCGCCGTAGATGGACGGCCCCGGCGCGGCCAGCGCCTGAATGGCCAGGCGCCCGCCCAGCAGCCCGTCCCGGCCGGCCAGCATCCCCTGCGGGCCGGCGATCAGCGACGCGGTGTCGCGCCACTGCCGGCCGATGCGGGAAGCCATCAGCTTGCCCAGCGAGGCCTCGGGCCCGGCGCGCCCCCCGGCGCGCAGCGCGGCCCGGGCCCGCTGGCCGTTCCACCCGTTGGCGGAGGCCAGCGTGTACAGCCGCACAAGCTGCTGGCGGACCACGGGGTCGGTGTCCCTGCCGCGCTCCCTGGCCAGGCTGACCAGCGGGGCGATGCCGCCCGCGGTCATCGCGACGCCGCCGACCCCGAAGCTCCTCGCGCTCGCCTTTGCCGCGGCGATGAACTCCCCGACCGAGACCTCCTGCTGCTGCCGGAACCTGCTGCCGCCCGGAGCGGTGAGCCGGAACCCGAGGCCGGTCTCGCTGCCGAGCGAGGTCCGCTCGAAGCTCAGCGTGGAGAGCGCCACGGCCCATCCGCCGTTCAGCTCGCCGATGATGGCGGACGCGGGCACCCGCGCATCCGAGAAAAACACCTCGCTGAACCCGGATTCCCCGGTCATCTGGATCAGCGGCCGGACCTCGACACCCGGCTGGTTCATGGGCAGCGCGAAGTAGCTGATGCCGCGGTGCTTCGGCACGTCAGGATCGGTGCGGGCGAGCAGCATCCCGTAGTCGGCGGTCTGGCCGCCCGATGTCCACACCTTCTGGCCGTTCACGACGAACTCGTCGCCGTCACGCTGCGCCCTGGTCTGCAGGCCGGCCAGGTCGGAACCGGCCCCCGGCTCGCTGAAAAGCTGGCACCACGCGTGGTCGCCGACCAGCACGGCCCGGACGAACTGGCGCTTCAGCTCGTCGCTGGCGTTCGCGATGATGGTCGGCGCCGCGAGCATGATGCCGAGGCCGGCCGGCGGCCCGGGCGCGTCGACCCGGTTGAACTCCGCGTACGCCTGCGTGGCCGCCTCCGGCGGAAGGCCGCGGCCGTACCACTCGGCGGGCCAGCGCGGGGCGGCCCAGCCCGAGTCCGCCAGCCGCTCCAGCCAGGCCCGCAGGCTCATCTGGGAGTCGAAGTTCTCGTCAATCCATTCCCGCGCCTCCTGGCGCACCGGACTCGCCGTGGTTTCCAAATCCCAGCTCCGATCTGTCCCGCGGCCATCGTAACGACTGAACCTTTTCGTCCGCCGGCCCGCGCTCCGAGTATGTGGGCAGCGATGGGAGGAGGAAAAGGCTCAGCAGGCGGCTGTCGTCCCGCTATCCGTTCTTATGAACTTGCCTGAACGGTCCGTCACGATCAACTGCGGTTTCCCTCGGGAGCCCCAGGATCCGCTCGGCGAGGATCGTCCGCTGGATCTGGTCGGTCCCGCCGGCGATCGATACCGCGGGGACGGACAGCAGGATCTCGCTGATGGTCCCGCCGGCCGGGTCGTCGGCGCCGGCGAGCATGCCGGACGGCCCGGCGATCAGCGCGTGCACCCGCGCCGCGGCGCGGGCGATGTTGCTGCTGGCCAGCTTGGCAAGGGAGCCTTCCGGGCCCGGCGGGCGGCCGGCCGCCCTGGCGGCGGCGGCGCGCTGAACGGTCCAGCGGGCCGACCAGGCCAGCGTGATGACCTTGACGATCTCCTGGCGGACCAGCGGGTCGCCGGCCCGGCCCGCCTGCCGGGCGCGCTCGATGAGCAGGTCGGGGCGCCCGGCGCGCTGGGGATACCAGCGGTAGGGCGCCATCGCCTGCTCGGCCTCCTCGGCCGCCTCGCGCAGCGCCCGCCCGGCCGGCGCCCGGCCGCCGGCCGCCTGGATCGCGGCCGCCTGGCGCGCCGATGGCGCGAGCCTGCGCTCGTGCGCCAGCGTGGTAAGGGCCACCGCCCAGCCGCCGCCGACGCCGCCGATCACGTTTCCGGCCGGGACACGCGCCTGGTCGATGAAGACCTCGTTGAACGACGCGTGGCCGTTCATCTGCCGCAGCGGCCTGGCCTGCACCCCGGGCTGGTGCATCGGGAGGATGAAGTAGCTGATGCCGCGGTGCTTCGGCACGTCCCAGTCGGTCCGGGCCAGCAGCAGCCCGAAGTCGGCATGGTGCGCCGAGGTGTTCCACACCTTCTGACCGGACACCACCCAGCCGTCGCCGCGGCGCCGCGCGGTGGTGGTCAGCCCGGCAAGGTCGGAGCCCGCCCCGGGCTCGCTGAACAGCTGGCACCAGGTGATCTCCCCGGTCACCGTGGGCCGGATGAAGCGCTGCTTCAGGTCGTCCGAGCCGTGCTCGAGGATCGTCGGCCCGGCCATGTTCAGGCCGACCCCGTCCGGCGGGCCGACGGCGCCGACCCGGGCGAACTCCTCGGCGACCACGCTGGCGGCCGAGGCCGGCAGCCCGCGGCCGCACCACTCACGCGGCCAGGTGGGGCAGCCCCAGCCGGAGTCCGCGAGCCTGACCCGCCACTCCCGCAGGCTCAGCTCCGGATCCCAGGAGCCCGCCAGCCAGGCCGCGACCTGCCCGCGCACTTCGGACGGGCTGGTCACCGGCCCTCGAAACGCGGCTCGCGGCGGGCGCCGGCCGCGCGCACGCCCTCAGACCAGTCCGAGGTCTTGCTCAGGCGTTCTTGCTCGGCCGCTTCACGGTCGGTCGCCTCCCGCACCCGGTCGGCCAGGTGACCGCGCATGGTCTGCTTGATCGACCGCACCGCCAGCGGCGCGGAACGGGCGATCTGTCCGGCCATCGCGTGCGCGGCGTCGCGTACCTGCTCCGCGGGCACGATCCGGTCGCACAGGCCGATGCGCTGTGCTTCCTCCCCGCCGATCCGGCGGCCGGTGTAGAGCAGGTCCAGGCTGTGCTGCTGGCCAACGATCGCGGGCAGGGTCACCGTGAGCCCGAATCCGTGGTGGAACCCGAGCCGGGCGAAGTTCGCCGCGAAGCGCGCCTCGGGGCAGCCGACGCGGAAGTCGGCCGAGCAGGCCAGCCCGAGGCCGCCCCCGATCGCCGCGCCGTGCACCGCGGCGATCACCGGCGTCATGACGTCGAACAGGCGGACCGCCTGGGCGTACAGGGCCAGCGGACCTGCGTCGAGCCCGTGGCCGCCGCCGGTGAGCCTGGCTCCCGCGCAGAAGTGCTTCCCCTCCGCGCAGAGCACGATCGCCCGGCACCCGGGATCGGCGTCCAGCGCCTGGAAGGCGTCGGCGAGTTCCCCGATCAGCTCCCGGTCGAAGTAGTTATCCGGCGGGCGGTGCATTTCCACCGTGGCCACGAAGTCGTCACCCACGTCGACCGTGACGTCGCTCCCGCGCTGCTGATCCGATGCCATGGGCACCCTCGCTTCCCGGCTGCCCTCCGATTATGAACCGCGGCTGCCCGGCGGCCCCGGGCACGCCCCGGCAGCGTCGGTGGCGCCGGGCGCGGCCGTGGCCGGCGCCGTGGCGCCGGCCACGGATGTGCCCGTCAGGTAAAGGGCCGGCCCGTGCTCGGTGACCGCGATGACCTCGGCCGCCTTGGCCGCGACCAGCTCGTCGGGATCGCGGGCCAGCTGCTCGGCCAGCGTGCGCGCCACCGCGGCGGGCCTGGTCCCGGCCACGGCGCGCAGGGCCGCGGCGACCGCGAACCTGTCGCGCGCGTCGGCGCTGGCGGCGAGCGCCCAGAAGATCACGTACGCGTCGCGGCGGTGCAGCACCAGGTCCTGGACCGCCGCCATGGCCGGCGCCCAGACCAGCCAGTCCTCGGCACCGGGCTTCGCCAGCCGCCCGAGCACCTCGACGGGGACATCGAGCGGGGTCAGCGCGGCCCGGTCCCGCAGCAGCTGCGCCGCGCAGGCGCGCGCCTGGTACCTGGGATGAGCGGCCAGCGTCTCGATCATCTCGTCCGGCACGAGCACCGCGTCGAGCCCCGCGACGGCCCGCAGCAGCGCTGCCGCGGCAAGCGCGCGGCGCTCGCGCCCGGCCTCCATGATCTCGCGGCACAGTTCCCTGGCGATCCAGCGCCGGCGGTCCTCGGACCGGTCGCGCAGCAGCGGGTACACCCTCCTGCAGGCCTCATCGTGATCGGCGGGCGGGCGGCCGGCCAGGACGGCGTCGACGTCGTCTGGCTGCCACGCGCGGATCCGGTGCGGCTCCACCGCAGGGGTCTCCGCCGCCCCGGTGATCCCCCAGTGCTGCAGCTGCTTCAGGATCACCTCCGCCGCCACCGCCGGCTTGGTGACGTCGAGGCTGTCATAGGTGGGGGTGATGTCGCTCGGCAGCAGGACCCCCGGCGCCTTCAGGATCTGGGCGCGGTCCCTCAGGTGCGGCCGGCTGAGCGCCCGCTGGATCTCGTCGATGACGCTGGCCCGCGGGTACTTGCTGCCGTCGCTGAGCTCGTAGTCGGCGGCGCACAGGGCGGCGAACGCCGACGACGCGTCAAGGTAGGGCTCGGCCCTGGCCTCCCCCGGGCCGCTGCCCGGCAGTGGCGGCTCGTCGCTGACGATGATGGCGCGCAGGCCATGCGCGGCCAGCGCGTCACGAACCGGCCGGGCGACTCCCTCCTTGAACTTCTCGGAGCAGGACAAGAACACGGCTACTTCTCCGCGTAGCATCCTGGATCACTCCTCTGCGGATAGCTGAGGAGGCGGCACCGCTCTCGAGCCCCCCAGCGCTGCTGCTAACCCATCTCCCCCATCCCGCTCCACGAGGCGTTCCCCATGCCTAATTTTCACCCGATGAAGGTTCCATTTCGTGATCAGCTCGACTTTTACTCCGATCGGTTCATGATCGTGAGCGCTATGCCCCGAATTGCACCCGCCGCTTTGCCGTAAGGGCTGCCACCCAGGAGCCGTAAGGGCTGCCACCCAGGAGTCTGCGCGGGCTGGCACCGCGGCCTTTTCATGATCTGGGAACCTCAGCAGCGATATTTGCTGTTCAGGTTCCCAGATCAAGAAACCGCGGCCCGGAGATCAAGATCAACCCGCGGTTTGCCCACCAGCACGCCAACGCGGGCAATGTCGCGTCACCACAGGCGCGGGTCGGGGGCCGGGGGTGGCGGCCGACGATCTGGCGCGTTTGCCGCGTCACCACAGGCGCGGGTCGGGGACCTTCCCGGTGAGCCAGGACTCGATGTGGCCGTTCACCGCGGGCGCTGCCTCCAGCTGCAGCCAGTGCCCGGCGGGGACGACGGACCGTCGTCCGGGCCGGCCTCGAGGTAAGACGTCGTGTGCGCGGGCGTGACGAGCTT
>Ga0335075_10002000_pt1 | contig 33121 bp, 23 predicted proteins | sample Lox_Sample_24_FD_206723 | JGI IMG/M metagenome (GOLD analysis project Ga0335075, IMG submission 206723) | Soil microbial communities from Loxahatchee National Wildlife Refuge, Florida, United States - Lox_Sample_2.4 | ecosystem: Environmental > Terrestrial > Soil > Wetlands | place: USA...
CGGGTTGCGGAGCGGTCGCTGCTGGCCGGTCTCCGGCCGCTGCTCGTGCCGTCCCAGCTGCATGATACCGAGCTGAAGGTCTTCTGGGGCGACGGCAAGACCGCGCTGATCCCAGGCTCCGGCGCGGTCGCCGAGGCGCAGAACGACGTCGTCTACCTCGCCGCGTCGCTGCGCAACGTGGGCACCGGCATCTGCGTGCTGCGCGGCTGGCTGTTCTATCCCGAGGACCACCGCACCGCCGAGCCCCCCAGTCTGGCAGGATTCACCCGCCAGGAACGGGACCTCTACATAGCGGCCGGGGACGTCGGCTTCTGGCAGGGAGCGTTCCGGGATCCCGATGCCGCCTCCTACGTCCCCGCGATGAAGGCGGTCACCGAAAGGGAGCCGCTGACCGTCGACCTGCTCTACGGCGACTACGAGGGCGGCCAGCGGGTCATCAGCCGGTTCCTGCTGCGGCCGGTCCGGGAGGGCCGCTGGATCTGCTCGGTCACCCGGCACTGGAATGTCGACCGGCCCGACCCGCGTTAGCAGGATGGTCCTGGACGGGCCAGACGATCTGAGGTTGTAGCTGGAGGGATCATGCTCTACGCGTTCGGGTTCGGCAGGGTGGCCGTGCTCGCCAGCGATATGTACATCCTGCTGCCGGAGCCCCAGCCAGGCCAGGAGGGCGCCGAGCGCGGCGTCCGGCTCGAGGTCCGGATGCTCGAGCGTGGCGACCTGCGGGGATCGATGTACTCGGCGCAGCCGATCGAGGTCGGCCAGCCGGTGTGGCGGGCGGACCTGCTGGAGGCGGTGGACGGGCCGCCGGGCAGCCTCAACCGGGCGCACCATCACCCCGCGTTCCGCGGCTGGGAGCCGGGCAGGCGGGTGTTCGCCCCGGATCTGACGGCCGGACCGGTCGAGTGGGTGGGGGAGCAGCTTTCCGACCTGGAAGCGCTGCTCGACCGCGCGGGCATCCCGGCCGCGGAGTGGGTGGCCGCGGACGCCAAGGCGCTCCGCGAGTGCCTGCCGGAGATCATGGACGCGGTCGCCCGGCTGCTGCGGAAGGTGCGGGACGGCGAGGGCGCCGCGCCGCCGTCCGGTGAGCCGGCCGCAAGCGCCAGGGTCGGCTGGCTGTGACCAGCCCCCGGCCGGTCAGAACGGGGTCGCGGCCAGCCAGCCGGTAAGCAGCGCCGGGTCGCCGAGCACCTCGACCCCGGGGTCATCCGGCGGCCGCCGGCGGAGCAGCACCAGCAGCAGCCGCCCGGCCGGGCCGCGCAGGACGACATCGCCCTTGCCGTGGCCGGGCTGCACGGTCACCGCGGAGCCTTCGCGCCGCACCAGCCACTCGCCGTCCGCGCCCTCGTCGGTCGCGTGGACATGCAGCACCGCCCCCTCCGGCAGCGCGTTCACCCGCGGGTCGCCGGGCGCCCCGACGCCGGACACGAAGCCGAGCCACTCGTCGATGGCGTCCGCGGCCAGGCCGGGATCGAACTCGGGCTCACGGCCGGCGGTGATCTCCGCGTCGGCCCGGTGCACCGCGGTCTCGTTCGCCATGCGGCGGGCCCAGAAGCTGGCCGGCTGGAGCCCGGTTGATGTCCACACCAGGTCGCTGCCGGCCTCCCGCACGGCCGCGATGACCCGCGCGGCACCCGCGCGCAGCCACGGCGCGTGCAGCGCGGGATCGTCCGGGATCCTGCCGTCGGGGACCTGGCGGAACGGGATGAACTCGGCCGACCGGGTACTGGCGATCTCCGCAGCCCAGCGGTGCGCGCGGCCGACGTGCGTGGCGAGCTGGCGCAGCGTCCAGTCCGGGCAGGTCGGCACCTGCCTGGTCAGATCGGCGCCGTGTACCAGCCCGGCGAGGATCTCGGTGCTTGCCTCGATCTCGGCATAGCAGCGCTCCACGGTGATCGGCGGCATCGCGTTGCCTCCGGCAGCTTGGCGGTACGGACGCAAGCACAGGCTATCGGCCAGCGCCCGCCACCGGCGCCGCCGGGCCGACCCCCGACGGCGCGCATCAGGCGGGCACCAGGCGCGCATCAGGCGGGCACCAGGCGCGCATCAGGCGGGCACAAGGCGCGCATCAGGCGGGCACCAGGCGCGCATCAGGCGGGATTCACGAGGCGGGCATCAGGCGGCGAACATCACCAGGCGCGCATTGTTCAGCGGCCATTTCCCTAAATGGCGGCTGATTTTCGCGGGCCCGCCCTCGGGTGCCACGACGGTTACTGGCGAATGCCGGTATTTTTCTGACTGAACGGTCAGACAGCAGGTGAGAGCCCTGAGGGCTTGGTCGTTTCGGCGCGCACCGCGCCAAGGAAGGGCACCGTGATGGCCCGACACATGGGGCGGCCTGCCAGCATCCTGGCCGCGGCCGCGATCTGCGTAAGCGTCCTCACGGCGGCCGCCGGGGCCGCCGCCGCGGCACCGGCCGTGCCGCAGCCAGCGCGGCAGGCCCCGCGTTCCGCCGCGGCCACCGCAGCCAGCGGGCCGGCTGTCCAGCGGGCCGCCGCGCCAGGCAGCAACCTGCTGCTGAACCCGGCCGGAGCCACTGGGGACACCTCGCAGCAGGGCTGGGACGCGGTGACGATCCCGGGCTGGCAGATCAGCCACGGCCTGCCGACCGTGGTCAGCTACGGCACCACGGGCTTCCCGGGAGCCGGTGACGCGGGCGCGAAGGGCCCGGTCGCCCGGCTGTTCGCCGGGGGCGCCGGCGGCACGGCAGTGCTTACCCAGCAGATACCGCTGCGCACCCAGTCCGGGCGCGGCGTGCCGGCGGGCACCAGGTTCCGGATCTCCGGCTGGCTCGGCGGCACCACCACGAGCAAGGCCTCATTCGAGGTGCTGTTCCGGTCCGCTTCCGGCCAGACGCTGGGCGAGGCCAGCATCGGCCCGGTCGGCGGGAAGGGCAGCGCCAGCCACCCGGACTTCGCGCCGCGGCAGGGGAGCGGCACGCTGCCGGCCGGGACCCGCTCGGCCGAAGCCGTGCTCACCCTCGCGACCTCGCTCACGAACTACAACGGCCCGTACGCGCCGCAGGTCGGGTACAACCGCGCCACCGGGGGCGGCCTGACCCTGTCCGTCTCGGCGCCGGTCCGCGGCCAGGCGCTGGAGCCGCCCGCAGTGCACGTCCCGGGGTACCAGCACGTCTTCCTGTTCTATTTCGAGAACGAGGACTTCCACCACATCGTGGGCAACACCAAGCAGGCGCCCTACATGAACAGCCTGCTCCCGCAGGCCAGCCTGCTCGGCCAGTTCTACGCCGAGGAGCACCCCAGCGACGGCAACTACCTGGCGCTGGCCGGCGGGAGCACGTTCGGCGTCCCGCTCGACGACCCGGCGGAGGAGAACCCGCTGTACACGATCAACGCCCGCAACATCGCCGACCTGGTCGACGCGGCGCACGAGACGTGGAAGGGCTACCTGCAGAGCGCCGCCGGGCCGTGCGACGACACCGTGCACGGCTACTACTGGAACGACGACCTGCCGATGATGTACTTCGCCGACGTCAGGGAGCGGCCCGCCTACTGCGCGGCGCACATGGTCCCGCTGGCCTCGCTGGCCACGGACCTGCGGAAGACGTCGACCACCCCGAACTTCGCCTGGGTCAGCCCGGACGACTGCTTCGACATGGAGTCCTGTGGCATCAAGGCGGGCGATGACTTCCTCAAGGCCGAGCTCAGCCTGATAATGCGCTCGCCGGCCTGGACCACGCAGCGGTCGCTGGCGATCATCACGTTCGACGAGGACAGCACAGACTACCAGCACCCGGCCCAGCGCGTTCCCACGATCGTGCTGGCATCACGCGGCGTGCGCCAGGGCTACGTGTCCGGCGTCCGCTACACGCACTACAGCCTGCTGCGGACCATCGAGGCCGCGCTCGGGCTGGGGACGCTCACGAAGAACGATCTCTACGCCCAGCCGCTCAACGACATTTTCACCATGAACGTCACGCCGCGTGCCGACTCGGCCCGGCAGCCCGCCCCCGCGGCGGCCGGCGCCGCCGCGGCACCGGCGGCGGTCGGCGGCCAGGCCCCGGTGGCGCGGGCCGCCACGGTCACGGCCGGCGGCGACCCTGGCCCGACCGCGTTCGTGGTGAATTACGTCTCGAATTCGGTGACGCCGGTGAGCATGGTGACCCGCAAGGCAAGCAGCGCGATCGGTGTCGGCGAGGACCCGACGGCGATCGCGGTCACCCCGGACGGCCGCAGCGCCTACGTGGTCAACTCCGGGTCCGGAACGGTCACCCCGATCACGGTCGCCACCAGGAGGGCGGGCACGCCGATCCGGGTGGGGGACGACCCGACGGCGATCGCGATCACGCCGGACGGCCGCACCGCGTACGTGACGAACTCTGGCTCGGGCACGGTCACGCCGATCACCCTGGCCACCGGGCGGGCCGGGCCGCCGATCCGCGTCGGCGCCTACCCGAAGGCGCTGGCCATCACCCCGGACGGCGCGACGGTGTACGTTCTCGACTGGGAGGGCCGGTCGGTGACGCCGATCGCCGTGGCCACCGGGCGGGCCGGGCGGCCGATCCCGGTCGGCGCGTTCCCGTCCGCGATCGCGATCACGCCGGACGGCGCGACCGCGTACGTGGTGAACGACGGCTCGGACACGGTGACGCCGATCGCCACGGCGACCGGGACCGCGGGCACCCCGATCCCGGTCGGCCAGGCCCCCAACGCGATCGCGATCAGCCCGGACGGCCGCACCGCGTACGTGGTGGACGGCGACACCGACACGGTCACCCCGATCAGCACCGCTGACAACTCCGCTGGCCGGGCGCTCAGCGTGGGTTACTCGCCGGTGTCCGTCACGTTCTCGCCGTCGGGCGGCACCGCCTACGTGGTCAACGTGATCTCCGGCACCGTGACGCCGGTCAGCGCGAGCAGCGGCAAGGCCGGCGCGGCGCTGTCGGTGGGCCTCTACGACTACCCCACGGCGATCTCGTTCGGCGGCTCCGGGAGCACCGCCCTGGTCGTCGACACTTACGCGGGCCAGGTCACGCCGGTCGACACCGCCACCGGCCACGTGTACCCGGCGATCAACGTCGGGGGCTACCCGGTGGCAGCCGCAATCTGCCCGTAACCCGTGCGGTCTTTCAAAGGCGGACGCAGCAGACCACACTGGGGTGCGTGACCGGCGTGCACGAGTTTGACCTGGTGGTAATCGGTTCCGGCCCGGGCGGGCAGAAGGCGGCGATCGCCGCGGCGAAGCTCGGCCGCAGGGTCGCGGTGGTGGAACGGCCGCGGATGCTCGGCGGCGTCTGCCTGAACACCGGCACGATCCCGTCCAAGACGCTCCGCGAGGCGGTGCTCTACCTCACCGGCCTCGACCAGCGCGAGATGTACGGGCAGGCGTACCGGGTCAAGGACGAGATCACGGTCGCCGACCTGGTGGCGCGGACCCAGCACGTGGTCGGCAGGGAGAGCGATGTGGTCCGCGCCCAGCTGGTCAGGAACGGGGTCACGATCCTGGCCGGCACCGGGCGGTTCACCAGCCCGAATACCATCGAGGTCGATGATGGCGCGGACCGGCTGCGCGAGGTCAGCGCGAAGAACGTCGTGATCGCGACCGGCACCAGGCCCGCCAGGCCGGACAGCGTGGCCTTTGACGACAAGACGATCATCGACGCGGACGGGATCCTGCACCTGGAGCGGGTCCCGCGGTCGATGCTGGTGGCCGGCGCCGGGGTGATCGGCATCGAGTACGCGTCGATGTTCGCCGCGCTCGGCACCAAGGTGACGGTCGTCGAGCAGCGCGACCGGATGCTGGAGTTCTGCGACCTCGAGGTCGTCGAGGCGCTCAAGTACCACCTGCGGGACCTGGCGGTGACGTTCCGCTTCGGCGAGACCGTCACGTCGGTCGACGCGCACCACGGCGGGGCGATCGCGTCGCTGGCCAGCGGCAAGCGGATCCCGGCGGAGACGGTGCTGTACTCGGCGGGCCGCCAGGGCCAGACCGACGACCTGGACCTGGCCGCGGCCGGGCTGGCCGCGGACAACCGCGGCCGGATCAAGGTGGACGAGTTCTACCGCACCGAGGTGCCGCACATCTACGCGGTCGGCGACGTGATCGGGTTCCCGGCTCTCGCCGCCACGTCCATGGAGCAGGGCCGGCTGGCCGCGCACCACGCCTGCGGCGAGCCGGTGCAAACCGCGCACCTGCTGCAGCCGATCGGGATCTACAGCCTGCCCGAGATCAGCTTCATCGGGAAGACCGAGGACCAGCTCACCAGGGACTGCATCCCGTTCGAGGTCGGCGTGTCCCGCTACCGCGAGCTTGCCCGGGGCCAGATCATCGGCGACTCCTACGGGGTGCTGAAGCTGCTGGTCTCGCCGGAGGACCGCAGGCTGCTCGGGGTGCACGTGTTCGGCACCGGGGCGACCGAGCTGGTGCACATCGGCCAGGCCGTGATGGGCTGCGGCGGAACCGTGGACTACCTGGTCGACGCGGTCTTCAACTACCCGACGCTGGCGGAGTCGTACAAGGTCGCGGCCCTTGACGCGACCAACAAGATGCGCGAGGTGGAGCGGTTCTCGGCGTAGCCGGGGCTGGTCCGGCGACCGTGCCGGGCCCTGGTCAGCCGCCGCAGCCGCAGGCGCCGCCGCAGCAGCCGCCCCCGCCGCCGCGCGGGGCCGCGGGCGAGGAGCCCGCCCGGCCGCCCACGGCAACCGTGGACAGCAGCTTCACCGTGTCGTCATGGCCCTGCGGGCAGGTGCACGGGCCGGATGATTCGCTCATCGGCCGGGTCAGCTCAAAGGTGTCGCCGCAGGCGCGGCACCGGTATTCGTAGCGCGGCACGGTCTCAGTCTAGGCCCTGCCTGCCGTTCTGGGCTCAACGACGTAAGCTCGTGACGTGCGAGGGTACACGCAGGACAAGGACGCGTATCTGAAGCGCCTGCGCCGGGTCGAGGGCCAGGTGCGCGGCCTGCAGCGCATGGTCGAGGAGGACGTCTACTGCATCGACGTCCTCACCCAGGTGTCGGCGGTCACCCGGGCGCTGCAGGCGGTCGCGATCGGGCTGCTCGAGGATCACCTCGGACACTGCGTCACCCAGGCGGTGGAGCAGGGCGGCCCGGAGGCCGAGGCCAAGGTGAAAGAGGCAGCGGAGGCCGTCGCGCGCCTGGTCAGGTCCTGACCGGGCAGGTCCGGCATATCCGCCGTCCTAGGGGGTGCCGCCTTCGGGCGCGCGTGCCCGGGCCTTGCCGCCCGCTGGCGGCTCGGTGATCGCAGGCGCCGGTGCCCCGGCCGCCCCCGCCCCGGCCGCGCCGTCGTCCGCTGCGGCAGGGACCAGGTCGGCTGGCCGCTTGCCCACGGCCACGCTGTCGTCGTAGTAGAACTGGCGGCCGCGCAGCAGCGAGATCAGCGCCCCGGCGAGGGACATCGCGACCGCCGCGCTGAACACGATGATCAGGCCGTGGTGGAACGGGCCGGAGATCAGGCGGGGGAAGAACTGCTTCCCGGTGAGGATGGCCGCGTTGCGGGCGGGCAGCTTGGCCAGCACCCCGGACGGCGCCAGCAGGTTCCGGATCGGGTTGTAGCCGAGCAGCGCCGAGAACAGCGTGCTGACCGGGGGCAGGTGCGCCACGTTCGAGGCGACCGAGGCGGGCACGCCCTGCGCCCGCAGGCCAGCGGTCAGCGTGCGGGGCAGCGTGTTGGCCAGCCCGGCGATCATCAGCGAGAAGAAGATGCCGATCGACAGCGACATGCCGGAGTTCTGGAACGTCGAGCGCATGCCCGACGCCGCGCCGCGGTCCCAGGCGGGGACGCTGCTCATGATCGCCGACGTGTTCGGGGAGGCGAACAGGCCGGAGCCGATCCCGTTGCCGAAGATGATGACCGCGAACAGCCAGTAGGGGAACGTGACCGGCAGCAGCATCAGCCCGGTGAACGCGCACGCCGCGAGCAGCAGGCCGGCCGTGGCGAACGGCCGCGGGCCGTACCGGTCCGACAGCGCCCCGGAGATCGGGCCGGCGATCAGGAACCCGGCGGTGAGCGGCAGCATGTAGATGCCGGCCCACAGCGGCGTCTGGATGAAGTTGTAGCCGTGCAGCGGCAGCCAGATCCCGGCAAGCCAGATCACCAGCATGAACTGCAGGCCGCCGCGCGCGATCGATCCCATCAGGCTGGCCGCGTTCCCGGCGGCGAACGCGCGGATCCTGAACAGGCTCATCCGGAACATCGGATCCGGGATCTTGGTCTCGATGACGCAGAACGAGATCAGCAGCGCGGCGCCGCCGGCCAGCCCGCCGATCACCCACGGGTTGCCCCACCCCGTCGCGCTCCCGCCGTACGGCTGGATGCCGTAGGTGATCGCCGCCAGCAGGGCGCTCGCGCCAAGGGCGAACGTGAGGTTGCCGATCCAGTCGACGCGGGCCTTCCTGGTGGTGGCGATCTCCCGCAGGCTGCGGTAGGCCCAGACCGTCCCGAACGCGCCGATCGGCACGTTGATCCAGAACACCGCGCGCCAGTCCCACGCGGCCAGCAGGCCGCCGAGCAGCAGGCCGACGAACTGCCCCGAGATGCCGGCGATCTGGTTGACGCCCAGCGCCATCCCGCGCTTGTTCGCCGGGAACGCGTCGGTGAGGATCGCGGCCGAGTTGGACATCAGCATGGCCCCGCCGAAGGCCTGCACCACCCGCCAGCCGATCAGCCAGAGCGCCCCGCCCCCGCCGGTCAGCGGATCCAGCGAGAGGGCAATCGACGCGAGCGTGAAGACGACGAAACCGAGGTTGTAGATCTTTACCCGGCCGAACATGTCGCCGAGCCGCCCCAGGGTGACCACGAGCACCGACTGGACCAGCAGGTAGCCCATGATCATCCACAGCAGGTAGCTGATGTTGCCCGGGGCGAGCGGGTTCAGGTGGATGCCGCGGAAGATGGCGGGCATCGCGATGATCACGATGGACGCGTCGATGGTCGCCATCGTCATGCTGAGCGTGGTGTTGGAGAGCGCTACCCACTTGTAACGGTCGTCGCCGCTTGATTGGCTGCTTCCCGGTTCCTTCAGCTCAGCGATCGTCCGCACTTGGTTGATTCTACATCGAAGCAGTTGCTTGACCGCAACTACCTACCTGCGTGCGGCTACCGGACCGCGAGGCGCACCCGGTAGGTCCACCACCAGGTCGGCAAGCTGGCGAGGCGGCGCGCGGCCACCTCCCGGAGCGCGGTCACGCCGAGCGCGTCCTCGCCGGCCCCGCCGTCGACGAAGTCGGAGAGGTGCGTCACCGCGCTCAGCGCCAGCGCGACCAGGCGGTCGGCGCCGCCCTCGTCGCGCCCGTGCACCGCGATCTCGGCGCAGTGCCGGAACAGGCCGCTGCGCCGGATCCCGGGCAGGTGATCCTTGCCGCGGTGGGGTGCGGGGAGGCCCCGCCTGGCCTCCTCCGCCTCGACCTGCGCCGCCACCTCGGCCCAGGCGGCACCGGTCTCCCAGTCGGTGCACGGCGGCCAGTCGCAGTCGTAGGCGGCGAGCACGCCGCCCGGCCGCAGCAGCCGGGCGATCTCCGGCAGCGCGCGATCAGGGTCGAACCAGTGCATCGCCTGGCTTGCGGTGACCACGTCCGCGCAGCCGTCCGGCAGCCCGGTGTCCTCGGCCGTCGCGGCGACCAGCCGGAACTGCGTTCCGGCCCCGTCGCTGGACCGTGCCGCCGCGATCCGCCGCTCCGCCTGCCGGCGCATCCCGGCGGACGGCTCGACCGCGGTGACCTGGCGGGCGCGGCCGGCCCAGGCCACCGCGGACAGGCCGGTGCCCGCGCCCAGGTCGACCACGTCCGGGCTGGGCACCCCGGCCCACTGGGTGATCACGGTGATCAGGTCACCGGGCGGCCGCGGCCGGACCGCGTCGTACTCGGCGGCCCCACCGGAGAATCTCCACCCCGCGTCGGGCACTGGGCGCTCCCTTCCGCCGGGACAGCACCGGAACTGCCCCTCCTGCCCCCCGCCAGCCCGGCCTGCCCCCAGCCCGTCCGGTCCCCAGCCCGGCCTGCCGCGCCAACGCGGCCAGCCCGGGGGGCCCGGCCAGCCCGGCTACGACAGCCCGCTGGCTGGGCCGCGCTATCCCCGGCTGGGCCACGAGAGCAGAGCGCCATCGATGCTGCCACAGGCGCCCGTCGTTCGATAATCCGTTGCTCTGCGTTCGGACGTGGTGGCACACGGCATGCAGGGACGCGGCCGGGAGGCGGTTAAGTGCGCTGCCCAGTTCCATTCACCGTGCCAGGCAGCGGCCGTTCCATGATCGTGGTAGCTGGCGAGCATATGTGCTCGGTATCTACCACGATCATGGGAATCGGGCTTGCACCAAGATCAAACCTGCGTGTTGATCGTCTGTGAGCCACAGCGACGGGCAGATCGCCGTCGCTGCCGCGGCCCCCTTGCGGGCCCCGCGCCACCGGGCGGCTCCTGACCTATCAGGGGCGGGAGATATTGACAAAACAAGTCTTTACGTACAAAGTTTTTTGTGTGATGAGGGATGTCTTCTACCTGGAACGGCTCGACCAGGCGGAGGCGCTGCTGAAGCCGGGGCGGATCGAGATCCTGCGCCAGCTTGCGTCGCCCGCGTCTTGCACGGACGTCGCCGGCCGGCTCGGCCAGGCCCCGCAGAAGGTCTACTACCACGTGAAGCGAATGGAGCAGGCCGGGCTGGTGGACCGGGTTGCCGAGCGGCAGGTCCGGGGGATCACCGAGGGCATTTACCAGGCGAGCGGCGGCTCGTACTGGCTCGCGCCCAGCCTGGTCGGCGAGATCGGGCGGCGCCGGGCCGGGGACGAGATGAGCCTGGGCTACCTGCTGAGCCTGTCCGAGCAGCTCCAGGCGGACCTGGCCAGGCTCGCGGCGGCAACGGGGGAGCGGCCGTCGCTCGGCATGGCGGGCGAGCTGCGGCTGCTGCCGGAACGCCGCCACGAGTTCCTCGCCGACCTGCGCGCCGCGATCCAGGGTGTGCTGACCCGCTATGGCGGGCCGGAAGGCGTGACGTTCAAGATCGCATTTGCCTGTTATCCCGAGGAGGACTGACCCACGATGCCTGCGCAGACATACACGCTCCGTGCGCACATCGGCGCCCCGCCCGAGGCCGTCTACGCGGCGCTGACCGACGCGGTGGCGCTGCGGGCCTGGCTGGCCGAGCACGCAGAGGTGTCGGTGGACGACGGGGTGTTCGAGTTCTGGGGCCGCTACACCCCGGAGGGCGAGCGGGGACGGCAGCGGCTGCTCGCTGCCGAGCCCGGCCGGGCGCTGAGCTTCGCGTGGCTGCTGCAGCGCGCCGAAACCGAGATCGCGATCGCGCTCGAGCCGGAAGACGGCGGCACGCTGCTCGCGCTGACCCACTCCGGGGTGCCGCCGCGTCCGTCCGGCGACGCCTACTGGGTCGGCGACCTGCTGATGCTGTCACTGGCCAACCTGGCCAGCTACTGCGAGGGCCGGGACACCGGCCCGAGATGCGATTTCACCGCGTTCAGCGACACCGAGGCGCGGGCCGGCGTCGGGATCGGCGCCCCGCCCGGCGAGGTGTTCGCGTCGCTCATCGAGCCCGGCCAGCTCAACCGGTGGATCGCCGAGCAGGCGGAGGTCGACCCGCGGGTCGGCGGGCGCTACGACTTCGGCTGGGACCACGGCCCGGTCAAGATCCTCGATCTGGAGCCCGGCAAGGTCCTGGCCTACTCGTGGCGGCACAGCTGGGAGGACGAGGGCGGGCCGGACGCCACCGTGGTCCGCTGGGAGCTGGACGGCTCGGAGGGGCACACGTACCTGACGATCGTGCACAGCGGCTTCGGCGGCACCGGCCGGCGGACCGAGGGCTACCAGCTCGGCTGGATGGAGTTCCTCGCCTCGCTGAAGCGCATGCACGAGGTCGGGGCGGGCTGGCGGCCGGTGCAGCGGGCCGCGGCCGGCAGGTAACCGGACGCCGGCGGCCGGCGGCCAGCCGGCCGCCCGCCGGGGCAGTCGGCCGCCCGCCGGGGCAGTCGGCCGCCCGCCGGGGCAGTCGGCCGAAAATCGCTGGCCTGCCGCGGCGGGCCAGCCCATCATGGACGCATGTTCTGGCATGCCGCGCTGCTCCTGCCCGCGTCCGCGGGCGGGCGGGGCGCGGCTGCCCCGGTGCGGGCGGACGCACGAGCGGCAGACACGGCGGGCGCACGAGCCGCGGCGGGCCCGGCGGGCGCCTGCCGCCTGGCCGGCAAGCGACGCTGACCCTTCCCCGGTCCCGCCGGCAGCCTGGAGGGCAGGCTGCCGGGAGGCCCGGCGGGGGAGGGTTGGCTGCGGATGCGGGCCTCGCGAGCCTCTTTGCCACGCACCGGAGGAAAGGACATGCCCAAGCAGGCGTACGCGCGCACCAAGCCGCACCTCAACATCGGCACGATGGGTCACGTCGACCACGGCAAGACGACGCTGACCGCGGCGATCACCAGGGTGCTCGCCGAGCGCGGGACCGCGGCCTACGTCCCGTTCGAGCGGATCGACCGCGCGCCCGAGGAGGCCGCGCGCGGTATCACGATCAACATCGCGCACGTCGAGTACGAGACGGCCACGCGGCACTACGCGCACGTCGACATGCCCGGTCACGCGGACTACGTGAAGAACATGATCACGGGAGCGGCGCAGATCGACGGTGCGATCCTGGTGGTGTCCGCGCTCGAGGGCGTGATGCCGCAGACTCGCGAGCACGTCCTGCTCGCCCGGCAGGTGGGTGTCGGGCACATCGTGGTCGCGGTGAACAAGGCCGACGCTGCCGACCCGGAGCTGGCCGACCTGGTAGAGCTCGAGATCCGGGAGCTGCTGTCCCGGTACGGGTATGCCGGGGACCGGGCCCCGGTGATCCGGGTTTCCGCGCTGCGGGCCCTCGCCGGCGACCCGGGCTGGGTAGCCGCGGTCGGCGCGCTGCTCGACGCGGTGGACGCGCACGTTCCCGTGCCCGCCCGGTACACCGATGCCCCGTTCCTGCTGCCGGTCGAGAACGTGCTCACGATCACCGGTCGCGGGACCGTGGTTACCGGCGCGGTGGAGCGCGGCAGCGTGCGCGTTGGCGACGCGGTCGAGGTCGTCGGGCTCGGTCCCGGGCTGGCGACGGTGGTCACCGGCGTGGAGACGTTCGGCAAGCCGATGGAGCGCGCCGAGGCGGGCGACAACGCGGCGCTGCTGCTGCGGGGCGTGCGGCGGCAGCAGGTCCGGCGGGGCCAGGTCGTGGCCCGCCCTGGCAGCCTGGCCTCGCACCGGAGGTTCGCCGCCACGGTGCAGCTGCTGAGCGAGGGCGAAGGCGGGCGGCACACGCCGATCAGCACGGGCTACCGGCCGCAGTTCTTCGTCCGCACCACCAGCGTGGCCGGCGAGGTCGACCTGGGCGGGGCGGAGGCCGCCGCGCCCGGCGACCGGGTCGACCTGACGGTCACGCTGGGACGGCCGGTCGCGCTCGACAGCGGGCTGGGCTTCGCGATCCGCGAGGGCGGCCGGACCGTCGGCGCGGGCACGGTCACGGCCCTGCTCGACTGACCGCTTCGCGGTTCCCCGGGCGGTTCGCCCGGGGAACCGCGACCGCTCGTGGCAGGAACCAGGATGGACGCCCGGTTCTGGAGGTTGGAGTGCCGCGGAGTACTGGGCGGGGCTATTCGCCTGACGGCGCGGTGACTCGCGGAAGCCAGCGTCAGGCGGTGCCGCGGGCCATCGCGATCAGGCGGTCAAGCACCTTGCCGTTGCTGACCCGCAGCCCGTCGTGCTCGTACTCGTTCGTGATCCACGGCCGCAGGCCCCGGATGAGGCGGGCGGTCGGGACCGAGAACTCCCGCGGCACGTACATGTCGTCGTAATACACGGCCGCGGCGGCGGGCACGTCATTGGCCTGCAGCCGGGCGGCGTCGTACAGCGGCGGCCAGACGCGCCGGGCCAGGATCTCGGCGGCCTCGGCCAGCGGCGCGAGGACGGGGTCGTTCTCGATCATCCACGGGTAGATCATCTCGCCGGTGAACAGCAGCGGGCCGTCGCCGTCCAGCGCGGTGATGGCGTTGAACTCGGGAAACTCGGCCCGCACGCGCTGCGCCGACCACTCGGTCGTGCTCGCGTTGGCGTAGCAGGCCTCGTGCAGGAGCGCGTACAGCGGCCCGGCGGAGAACGTGACGTGCTCCTGCACCTGCTGCAGGAAGTCGTCGGACAGCTCGTCGCCGGCCGCGAAGGCGTCCTCGAGCAGGTAGTGCAGCTCATGGGTGCCGGTGCTCGAGCCCAGCATCCGGCCGAGCGACTGGAAGGCCTCGACGGTCAGCGGCGCGCCGTTGGGCAGCCGCACATCCCCGGGCCGCAGCCGCCTGGCGATCTTGATCGCCCGGCCAGCGTCGTCCGGGTACCGCGCGTAGTGCTCGGCGTTCTTCTGTGCGACCAGCGGGTAGGTGGCGCGGTACACGTCGTCGGCTGTCGTGCCCAGCCCGGGCAGGCCGCCGGTGAGAAGTGCCTCACGGATGCCCTCCGGCGCCATCGACAGGTAGGTGGTCGTGCAGAAGCCGCCGAAGCTCTGGCCCAGAACCGTCCACGGCCGCCCGCCGGTGACCTGCTTGCGGATCAGCTCGGCGTCGGCGATGATCGCGTCCGCCCGGAACAGCGCGAGGTAGTCCGCCTGGGCGCGGGCGCTGCCGAGGCGGGCGAGCGTCAGCCGGTTGGCGGGCGTGGACCGGCCGGTTCCGCGCTGGTCGAGCAGCAGCACCCGGTAGTCGTTCAGCGCCCGGTCCAGCCAGCTGTCCCGCCCGGCCGGCCGCGGCGACCCGAAACCGGGCCCGCCCTGCAGGAATGCCAGCCACGGCAGGTCGTCGGCTGTCTTGTCGGCCGCGACGACCTCGCGCGCGAAGATCTGTATCTGGTCGCCATCCGGCCTGGCGTGGTCCAGCGGGACGGCGAAGGTCCGGTCGGTGACGGCGGTTCCTGGCTGGCGGTAAGAGATCATGCTCGGCACCGTAGCGGGAACGCCGCCGGGCAGGAATACCAGCCGGCGGGTCAGCGCGCCTCGGCGGTGACGATCTCGTCGGCCAGCGGGGCAACCGCGGCGACGATCTGGGTGATCGTCTCGCCCGGGACGCCGGCCGCGGTGAGCGCGGCCACGAGATGCGCTGCCACCAGGTCGAAGTGGTGCCGGCCGATGCCGCGGCCACGGTGCGCGTCCCGGATGGACGCCCCGGAGTAAAGGACCGGCCCGCCGAGAGCGGCAGCGAAGAACTCCACTTGCCGTGCCTTGAGCCTGGTCATGTTGGTCCCGGCGAAGAACCCGGCCAGCTCGGGGTCGGCGAGCACCCGGTCGTAGAAGTCGTCGACCACCGCCGCCAGAGCGGTGTCACCGCCGATGGCCTCGTAGATCGTTGGCTCGGCCGCAGTGGTCATGGCACTCTCCTGTTCCGGTCAGGGTGTGGCGGTGCGAAGGCGGGCGTGCGGAAGCGCGCTGGACCGCGGGTGGTGAAGCACGTGAGGGAGTGACGCCCGGCCGGGGTAACGAGCCCGTGTGCGGATGCCTGGACGGCGTCAGGGCGGGCCGGCCGTGGCCGCTTGCGCTGGCGACTGCGGTCAGGAACGTCACCCCGCTCGCCCGGGCCATCTCAGGAAGTCACTTCCTCATTGTGAGGGAACCACCGCTAACAGTAGCGAAGCGACATGGCGACCGGTAGCCCTGCGAAGCGGAGAAACGACGCCAAGTAACAAGACCCGCGGGGCTCTCCTCCCGGCGACCCCGGCACAGCAGGTGGGGCCACCGGGGGTACACGGGGAGCGCAGCCCCCCGCGGGTTACTCGACCGTGACGGACTTAGCCAGGTTGCGCGGCTTGTCGATGTCGTGCCCCAGGGCAAGGGCGGCGTGGTAGGCCAGCAGCTGCAGCGGGACGGTCAGCAAGATCGGGTCCAGTTCCCGCTCGTTCTTGGGCACGGTGATGACCGGGATGTCGGGGTCCCCCACGCTGACGCCGGGGTGCGTGACCACGACGAGCGGTCCTTTGCGCGCCACGATCTGCTGCATCGCCGCGAGATTGCGGTCGGTGAGCTCATCGTCGGGCACGATCGCCACGGTTGGCAGGGTCTCGCAGATCAGCGCGAGCGGCCCGTGCTTCAGCTCGCTGGTCTGGTACGCCTCGGCATGCAGGTAGGAGACCTCCTTCAGCTTCTGGGCGCCCTCGCGGGCCACGGGGAACCCGCGTACCCGGCCGATGAAGAACAGGCTCTGCGCGGTGGCCAGGTCGCCGGCGATCTTCGCAATGCCGGTCTCGTCGGTGAGGATCTTCTCGATCTGGCCGGGCACGCTGTGCAGCCCGGAGATGATCCGCTGGCCGTCGGCGATCGACAGGTCGCGGACCCGGGCCAGGCTCAGCGCAAGCAGGGCGAAGCCGATCCCCATGTGCGTGAGGGCCTTGGTCGAGGCGACCGCGACCTCGGGGCCCGCGTGCAGGTAGATGCCGCCGTCGCACTCCCGGGCGATGGTCGAGCCGACGACGTTGACCAGCCCGACGATCTGGCCGCCCTTGCGCTTGACCTCCTGCACCGCGAACGCCGTGTCCGCGGTCTCCCCGGACTGGCTCACCGCGACATAGAGCGTGTCCGGCTCGACGATCGGGTTGCGGTAGCGGAACTCCGACGCAGGCTCCGCGTCGGCGGGAACGCGGGCCAGTTCCTCGATCATCGCCGCGCCCATCTGGCCGACGTAGTAGGCGGAGCCGCAGCCGAGGATCTTCACCCGCCGGAACCGGCGCAGCTCGCGCGGACCGAGGTTCAGCCCATCGAGGCGCGCGGTGCCGAACCGCTCGTCGAGACGGCCGCGCAGCATGCGCTCGATCGACATCGGCTGCTCAAGGATCTCCTTGCGCATGTAGTGCCGGTATCCCGCCAGGCCGACGTCCTCCAGGTCGATGTCGATCGTGGTCGGGGTCTTGGCCGTGTTCTCCTCGTCCTTGCTGAACGTGCGGAACTCGGTGGCGGTCACCGTGGCCAGTTCGCCGTCGTCGAGGTGCACCACGCTCGTGGTGTGCCGGACCAGGGCAGACAGGTCGCTGGCGACGAACATCTCGTGGTCGCCGACGCCGAGGATGAGCGGGGAGCCGTTGCGCGCCACCACGAGGCGGTCCGGGTGCTGCTGGTCGAGCACGGCGATCGCGTACGTCCCGGTGATCCGGGACAGCATGTCCAGCACGGCCCCTTCCAGGGTCGGGGCCTCGGACCGGGCGATCAGGTGCGCGATCACCTCCGTGTCGGTCTCGGAGGTGAACTTCGCCCCCTTGGCGTCCAGGCGCTCCCGCAGCATCGCCGCGTTGTCGATGATGCCGTTGTGCACCACGCTGATCCGCCCGTCCTCACTGGTCTGCGGGTGGGCGTTCTCCTCGCTGGCCGGGCCGTGCGTGGCCCAGCGGGTGTGGCCGATGCCTACCTTGCCGGCCAGCCGCCGGGGCAGCGACGCGTCCAGGTCACGGACCCGGCCGACCCGGCGGAACACCTGGGGCCCCCGGCTGCCCAGGACCGCGATCCCGGCCGAGTCATATCCGCGGTACTCCAGCCGGGACAGCCCCTCCATCAGGATCGGCGCTGCGTTCTGGTTGCCGATGTAGCCGACGATTCCGCACATGCAGGTAGCTCCTCGTGGTTAGCCGTAGATGATCCGGCGCAGCTGGCGGTGGGACAGGGCAGGGGCGGCGACCAGGCGGTTGGCCAGCTCCGTGGCGATCAGCTCGAAGATCTCGGGATTGCGCTTCCCGTAGAGCCGGTGATGCGCATGACGGCGCCGCACGTAGTCCTCGACCGACTCGCGATACCAGGCCAGGACGTCCTCGACCACGCGCGTGGCCTCGGGGGGTGTCAGGCCCGTGGAGGCGGCTACCCGGTCGACGAGATCGCGATCGTGCACCGCCTAATCTTGACGGCTGACGGCACCAATCTCAAGTTCCTGCCCGTAATCGGGCAGGAACCTGGGTTACAGCAGGCCGGAAGGCCGGGCACGCGTCCTTAGGCGCCCGCTAAAGCAGCTCCTGATTCCGCGCGAGGTAGTCGTCCAGGGCCTCACGCAGCAGGCTAGCCTCTGGCCGGCCGGTCCTGCGGGAAAGCTTGGTGAGCCGGTGCAGCGCGGGCCTCGGGTAGTAGCTGCTCTTGAGGATCATGCGCTCGTCGACGTGGATGGCGATCCGGTTGCCCCCTGCGCGCTTGGCCCGCACCAGCCCGGCATCGGCGGCTTCGAGCAGTTCCTCGGCTGTCGAGCCGTGCGCGGGCCGGCCGGCGATGCCCACGGACACGCCAAGCCGCTGCGCCAGCCCCGGCACCGGCTCGCTGCCGGCGAAACCGGCCCGAACCTGCTCGAGCGCCAGCAGGGCTTCCTCGCAGGCCATTTCGGGCAGCGCGACGGCGAACTCGTCGCCGCGGGCGTGCGCGATCAGGGCGTTCTGGGGGAGGCCGGCCGCGAGCGACCGCTCGAACGCGGCCAGGACGGCGTCGCCCGCCTCGGTGCCGTGCGTCTCGTTCAGGACGCCGAAGCCGTCCAGGTCGGTCACGGCGACGGAGACCGGCAGGTCGGGGTCGAGGAGGCTGATCTCGGCGGCGAGCCCGTTCAGCGACAGGGCCTGGGAGTGGTAGGTCATGCCTCAAGTATGGCGGTCGAACATATATATATTCAGTATCTATACAGTAAGCATCTGCTTACTGGGGCGCGGCGTGCAGCCTGCCGCTCGACGCCGCGGTTGAGCGGAGCCGGGACGAGGTCGAGGAACGCCGCCAGGTCATCCAGGTCGCCGGGGATCGTCGGTGCCGAGCAGCGGCTCGTCGGGGGAGCGGAGATCGCTGGTGGGCAGGCCGTCCGGGTACAGCTGCCTGACCTTCTCGGCGACCGAGATGCCGATCTCGACGTGCTGGCGGCGGCTGACTGCGTAGAAGCTCTGCGCGTCCGCGCTGAGCTTGGGCCGGGAGTGCAGCGGCTTGTCGCTGACCGCGAGCAGGGTCGCGGTGGGGACCCGGTAGCGGAACCCGTTCGCTGCCACGGTCGCGGATTCCATGTCGACGGCGAGGGCCCGGGACACTCGCAGCCGTTCCTCGAACATCGCGAGATTCAGCTCCCAGTTCCGGTTCGCGGTGGTGAAGACGATGCCCATCCGGCTGCGCAGGCCGCGGGCGGTGACCTCGGCGAGCAGGAGCGTGTTCAGCGTGTGGTTGGAGACGACGGGGACGCTCAGCGGCAGTATCTCGTCGAGAACGTGGTCGTCGCGCACGAACGACGTGGCCAGCACCAGGTCCCCGATCTCCTGATGGTTGCGCAGGCCGGCACAGTGCCCGATCATCAGCACCAGGTCCGGCCGCAGCACCGCGAGGTGGTCGGTGATCGTCTTGGCGTTGGACGTGCCGACGCCGATGTTCACCATCGTCAGGCCGGCCCGCCCGGGGAGCATGTGATGCCAGGCGGGCATCTGGCGTCCTTCGGAATCCGGCCCGACGCAATCCGGCAGGGCGGCGCGGAACTCCGTGACGTGCCAGGCGTAGTTGGTCAGCAGCACATACCGCTGGAACATCTCGGCGGCCGTCCCGGTGTAGTGCTGCAGCCGGTCGACGGACAGCGCCATCCGCTCCGGCGCGAACAAGAACAGCTTCTTGCGCCGCAGGTCCCAGCGGGTCTCGTCGATCGCCGCCGCCAGCGCCGGGTCATGCAGGTCGAGGGCTTTGCGCCCGGGGGAGACCGAGATGCGCGCGCCGGCGTCCGCCAGCTTGCCCAGTTCCCGTTCCAGGTACCAGCGGATGGCCCGCACCGCGGCGAACTCGCCCTCCAGGACCGGGTTGTGCGCCGACCACGGCCGTTCGATGGTCAGCTGCGGGTACCGGCCTTCCGCGTCCGCCGCCTCCATGGCGTCACACAGCCGTTCGACCTCCGGGGCGCGCTGGCTCTCCGGCATCACCGAGAAGTCCGCAGACAGGCTCATCTGAGCATCATGTCAGCCGCCGGCCGGTGCCGGCCCGTGACGTAAGCGGACGCGCGTGACCGGAGCGCCGGGATGCAGAAGGTGGTTCGCGGGGCCGGCGGCGCCCGGGCGCCCTGCGGTACCGGCCGGCGGATCAGGCGTCGCCGGTTCGCGCCGCGACGACCGCCACCGTCGCGTAGTGCATCGTGAAGCTGCCGCCGGCCGCGTCGATGGCCGCGCCGAGGCCGGCCAGCACCTCCTGCTGCGCGGCTGGCGGAATCCGGGGCCAGATGCCAGCGGTCGGCACCTGGTCCAGGTACTCGTCCCGGGTATAGGGCCGGTCCCAGTCGAACCGCCACTGCTCGGGGTCGCCAAACGTGCCCGCCTGCCGGATCCCGTCGGCCGCCTTCGCGCACAGGCCGGCGTACGCGCTGGCGTGGGCGGCGGGGCGCGGAACCGGCACGCCGGGCAGCGCCTGGCGGTAGACGCCGGCGAATGCCTCGTTAAGGTCCGGCGGTGGCTCGAACGCGTTCCAGAACACCGCCAGCAGGCCGCCGGGGCGCAGCGCCTGCGCCGCCTTGGCCGCGCCGGCGGCCGGGTCAACCCAGTGCCAGGCCTGGCCGGCGATCACCGCGTCGAATGCCCGGCCGTCCGGATCCCAGTCCTCGAACCTCGCCACCTCGACCTCGAGCCCGCGCTGCCGGGCCAGGCCGGCCATGCGCGCGTCCGGGTCGACCCCGAGCACCACGGCGCCCGCCGCCTGGAACTGCCGGGCCGCGATGCCGGTCCCGCACCCGACGTCGACGATCTCCGCCCCGGGGCACGCGGCGCGGATGCGCTGCACCAGGGCGGCCGGGTAGCCGGGGCGGGCCCGGTCGTAACGTTCAGCGTCCGTGCCGAATGACTCCGCCATGTCCCGGGCCTCGTGGGACTCGCCCCGGAAATAACGCGCCTGCTCCGGCGGTAGTGTGGTCATGCGCCCACTTTAAGCGGGCAAGCGCCCACTTGGCCGCCGGTTTCGCGCACGGCGAAGGAACGCGCCGGTGCCAGGATCGCCGGCGGTGAATGGCCACGTCGCGGACGGCCGCCCGGATCAGCGTGCGGCCGCGGCGGCGCGGCGCTCCAGGATGTCGGCGATGAGGCCGTCGATGAAGGTGCGCGGAATCGGCACCCCGGTGAGCGCGCGGTAGAGGACCGGCCCGCAGAGTGCGTCGAGGGCGGCATCGGTGTCGAGCCCGGCCGGGAGCTCGCCGGAGGCGATCCCGCGCTGGAGCATTGCGCGCTCGCTCCGGCGCTGGGGGTCGAGATAGCGCTCCCGGAAGGCGCGGGCCGTCGCCTCGTCGTGCTGGGCCTCCCCGATCAGCGCGAGCAGCACCTTCCCGGCGGGCTCCCTGGTGAGAAAGCGCGCGAGGCTCCGCAGATAGCGGCGCGTGCTCTCGATGGCCGAGCCGGAGTCCGGGACGGCCAGCCCGCGGCCCGCGTCGTCGATCAGCGTGTCGAGGAGGATGTCGACCTTGGAGGGCCACCAGCGGTAGATCGTTTGCTTGGCGACCCCGGCGCGCGCGGCGATTCCCTCGATCGTGACGCCGCCGAAGCCGCGCTCGACGAGCAGGTCGTCGGCGGCGTGCAGGACAGCCAGCCGCGCGTTCTCGTCGCGCCGGTGCGGCGCGCGTCCCTTGGGCGCCGCCCGAGTTCTGTCGGCGGTAGACAACCGCAACCCTCCGGGGTGTGAACGTAACGCAACCGTCCGAGATCTTAGCGCAAGGCGGCGTGGCACGAGTCGTTAGACAAGACGCAACGTTGCGTCTACTGTTTACCGCATGGCACAGCGAGGGACGGATCAGCAGACCCATCGGATGGCAGCCGTCACGGCAGCCACGGGACCGGCGGAGGGACCGGCGGAGGGGCCGGCGGAGGGGCCGGCCAGCCCGAGCCTGGCGGTCGGGGTGATCGCTCCGGCGGTGGTCCTCGTGATCGGCATGGTCGCAGCGGTCAATCTCGCGATCCCGGAGCTCCAGGCAAGCCGCCTCGACCCATCGGTGTCCGGGACCGCGTGGATCGTGGACAGCTACACGCTGGTGTTCGCTTGCCTGCTGATCCCGGCCGGCGCGCTCGGCGACCGTTTCGGGCGCAAGCGCGGGATGCTGATCGGCCTGGGCCTGTTCGCGGCCGGGTCCGCCATCGCCGCGCTGGCCCCGAGCGTCGCGGCGCTGATGTGCGGCCGCGCGCTCAGCGGCGTAGGGGCGGCGCTCGTGCTGCCCGCAACGCTGGCGGTCACGCTCGCACGCCTTGAACCCGCGGGCCGTCCGCGGGCGGTGGCGCTCTGGTCGGCGCTGACCGGGGTCGGCGGCGTGATCGGCAACCTGGGCGGCGGGCTGGCGCTCGAGTTCGGCGGCTGGCGGGTGCTGTTCTGGTCGGGCGCGCCGATCGCGTTCGCGGCGGCTGCGTTGATCGCTCTGAAGGTGCCCGGTCAGGCCCGGCACCGCGACCCGGTCGACGGCGGTGGCGCGGTGCTGCTCACCGCAGGCAGCGTGGCATTGCTGTACGGCATCATCGACGGACCGCAGCACGGGTGGGGTTCCGGGCAGGTGCTCGGACCGGTGCTCCTCGCGATCGTGCTGCTGGCGGTCTTCGCGGGGTACGAGATGCACCGCGGGCACCCGATGCTCGATCCGCGCTTGTTCAGGCTCGCGGGTGTGCGCGCCGGCGTGCTCGGGATCGTCGCGCTGTTCTTCGCGCTGTTCGGGCTTTTCTACGTCAACGCCCAGTACCTGCAGGACGTCAAGGGGTACTCTGCGCTGCTCGCGGGGGTCTGCATCCTGCCGGTCGCGGTCGTGATGCCGTACGCCAGCGCGCAGAGCGTGCACCTGGCGGCGCGCATCGGCGGGCGGGCCGCGATCACTCTCGGGCTGCTGTGCCTCTCGGCCGGGCTCGCGCTGCTGTCGTTCGCCACCGCCGCGACCCCCTACCCGCTGTACGGCCTGCTGCTCGCCATCGTCGGCGCCGGCATGGGGCTGGCGATGCCGCCGCTCTCGGGGATGATCGTTCACGCGCTGCCGCCCAGCCACGCCGGGGTCGGCTCAGGACTCAACAGCACGGCCCGCGAGCTCGGCTCTGCGCTCGGCGTTGCCGTGCTCAGCACGGTCCTCACCACGCGCTTCGCCAGCCACCTGCCCGCCGCTCTGCGGGACGTCCCCGGCGCCCAGGGGCAGGCCATCAGGCACTCCGTCACTTCCGCTCTGCGGCGCGCGGCAAGCGCCGCGAACCCCGCCGTTCAAGAACACCTGCTCCAGGCCACTCGCGACGCATTCACCAGCGGCTGCAGCGTCGGGCTCCGTGTCGGGGCCGCGCTTGTCCTGGTCGCAACCGCGGTCGTCGCGCAGCAGTACCCCAAGGAGCACAAAAGCGTCGGGGACTAGGGTCTCAGCTGCCACGGGCCGGCCGGCCGCAGGGCCGCCGGGCCGGGCGGCGGTGCCTCACTGCTCCGCGGTCCCGGTGCTGGCGGCGGGCCGCGTAGATGGGGGAAGGAAGATCGGCCCGATGCGGCATCATTGGTACCCGTGACGGCGGCGAGTGACGTGATCGAGGCCTTCCGCACGGGCCCGCCCGGATACCGTGACGCTTACCCGCTGCTGTTCGAGCTGGCGGAAGAGCACCCCGGCGGGCTGCCGCTGCTGGCCCGCCGGGTGCTGGAGGAACTGCCGGCCGGCAGCGCATTGATACGGGCTGTCCTGCCGTGGCTGGATGCGGATGAGCTGCCGGAGCTGGCCGACGGGGCCGTTGCCGCACTCGGCCGTCCAGGCCGGCCCCGCGACGCGGCTGCCGCCGTCGTCGACGCGGTCAGCCTGCAGTCTCCCCGCGCGCTGACCAGGCACCTGCCCCGCCTGTGGGAGCTGAACGACGGCGCTTACTTCTACAGTTCCCTCGGCAGCGAGGCTTGGTGGTGCGGCGCGGACCTCGCCGAGGTGCGAAGGCTGGCCGGCATCCTCGCGGCCGGCTCCGAGGATGAGCGTTTCCGGGCGTGGTCGTGCCTGCTGGAGAGCCGGACCGCGGAAGGCTGGGCAGCGGCCTGGGAAGATCGCAGCGTGACCGCCAGCCTCGACCCGGCGGTCCGTGAGGGCCTCTGGCGGTCGGTGGGCGCCGACGCCTCTGGTACTTCCTCCCCAGGCTCGCCGCCGCTGCGGTCGCTGGTCACCGCTCCCGCCTATCATCTGCGCCTCTCGCCCGAGGCGCTGGCCCCGCGACCCCAGCCCTGGCGTGCGCGCTGGCATCCCACCTGGGGCGTGCCCGGCAGCCCGGTCCTGGAGCCTGGCCGGGTCGTCACCGGCGGGCCGTCCGGCGCGGAATGCGCGGACGGCCACGGGCCGATGCGCCGCCTGCTGCTGCTCGACCCGCCTCCGCCGGGATGCGCGGCCGACGGGCGGGCGCGCGTGGACCTCGGTTACTGTTTCGACTGCGACGACGGCTGGACTCCCGCTTTCTACGGCCACGACGCCGGCGGAAGCCCCTACCGGCTCGGCCCGGGCACAAGCGACCGCCGGCCGAACCCCTTCGAGGCCGATGACGTCCGGCCGGCGGTCACGGTGCCGCTCATGCTCCCGCTGCCGCGCTGGCAGCGGCAGGACTGGATGCTGGCCGACGGGCGCGAGAACCTCAACCGGATCGGCGGGGAACCTACCTGGATCCAGGAACCCGATTACCCCTCCTGCCCGTCCTGCGCGGCCGCAATGCAGTTCCTGGCCCAGCTCGACTGGTCGAGCCTGATCGACGGCGAGGGCATCACCTACATCTTGTGGTGCCGGGCGTGTGCCATCAGCGCCATCGTCTTCCAGTGCACCTGACACACCGGTGCGCCCGATCTGCCCGCAGCGGCATTCGAGATCGAAACACACGGCGCCGATCTTGCCATCCTAGAATTCGATTTAAACGCGAGCATCATGCCATTACTCGCAAATCGCCAGAAAACCATTGTGAGCACCGTGAATGGCTCCTAAAATCGCCTGGGCGAGGGGATGGCTTTCAGCGCTTCTAGGAGGAGCCGGCCGGCGTCGCCGCCGCTCCCGAGACGGGGTCGACCATGCCGCCAGCACCGCCATCAGAGCCCGCCTTGATCACCCGCCCGCTGGCCGAGCTTTTCGGCCGCCACCCGGGATACGGCTTCGCCGGGCTGGGCGTGAACACGGCGATCGGGAACTTCACGGTGAGCACGTACGACCTGATGTTCTCCAGCGGGTTGCTCGGGTTACTGGACTGGCAGCGGACGTACAACTCGCGCAACGATGCGGCTGGGGTGCTTGGCCCGGGCTGGTCGACGTCGTTCGGCGCCCGCCTGGTCCCGCCCGCATCGGGGATCTTGCACCATGGCGGGCCGGTGACCTTTTTCGACGAGGACGGCCGGGAACTGGTCTTCACGCCGGCCGCTGATGGCCAGTACCTCCGGCCGCAGGACCTCAATGGCAGCCTGGTCAGGAACCAGGACGGCTCCTTCGTGCTCCGCTATAACTCGGGTCTGACCTGGGCATTTGACGCCACCGGCCGGCTGGCCGGGCGGTCACTGGAGGACCAGTCGGTCAGCCTGGACTTCGACGCCGCGGGGCAGCTGATGCGCGCGGTGCACTCTTCAGGCGCATACCTGGCCTTCTCCTACGACGCCGTCGGCCGGCTGGCCGAGATCGCGACGAGCGACGGCCGCGCCGTGTCGATGGCCTACACGGCTGGCCCGGGCGGCGTCAGCCTGCTGCAGGCGGTGACGTCGCCAGGCGGCGGAACTGCCCGGTTCGAGTGGACCGGGACCGGCGACGCCAGCCAGATCGCCCGGGTGACCAATGCGGACGGCTACCTGGTCGTGGCGAACGCCTACGCGGACCCCATGAGCCGGGTGACCGGCCAGCAGTTCCCCGGTGGCGGCGGCGCGGGATTCCGTTACGACGACGCGGCAGGCACGACCGTCGTGGCGTCGCTGCCCTCGGGCGGTCAATTTACCTTCCAGGCGAACCAGCAAGGCAGGATGACCCGGGTTACCAGGCCGGACGGCAGCAGCGCCACATTCGGCTATGACGCCAACGGCCAGCTGACCCAGGGCACGACGCCGGGCGGCACCCAGTTCGAGCAGTCCTTTGACGGCAACGGCAACGTGCTGTCTGCCACCTACGGCGGTGCCACCACGATCTGGACCTACGACGACGCCAGCCGGCCCACGTCGCTTACCGACCCGACGGGAGCGGTCACCAGCTACGGCTACTCCGGTGCGAGCGGCATTCCTTCCCTGGTGACCGACCCGGACGGCGGAGCCACCCGGATCACGGCTTCGGGCGGGCTGGTCACGTCGCGTACCGACGCCGACGGGAACACGACCAGCTACGGCTACGACCCGGCCGGGAACCTGGTCACAGTGACGAGCCCGCTGGGCCAGGTGTGGCAGTTCGGCTACGACTCAGCCGGGAACCGGGTGTCGTTCACCACGCCATCCGGCGCGGTCACCCGGTTCCAGTACGACCCGGCCGGGCGGCTGATCGCGAGCACCGACCCTTCCGGCGCGGTCATGCGGTACGAATACTCGGCGTCCGGGCTGCTGCTGAGGACGACCGACCAGGCGGGCGGGACCTACCTGATCGACCATGACGAGGCCGGGCACGTGGCCAAGGTGACCGACCCGCTCGGCCGGGCCGGCAGCTATACATACGACCCCGACGGCAACCCGGTCACCTTCACCGATCCCGGCGGCAGCGTCAGCCGCGCAGAGTATGACGTGCTGGGCCGGCTCGCCGCGATGACCGACGCCAACGGCGCCGTCGTGCGGCGGTGCACCTACGATGCCGACGGCAACCAGCTCACCGAGGAGACCCCGGCTGGCACCAGCTCCATGAGCTATGACGCGCGCGGCAACCAGGTCTCGGTCACCGACCGGCTGGGGGCGACAACGCACTACGCCTACGACCCCGCCGACCGGCTGATCGAGACCACCTACCCCGATGGCGCCGTGCACCGCACCTCCTACGACGCGGCAGGCTTCGGGGTCGCCAGCATCGACCCGCTCGGCGGGGTGACCCGCCGGGTCTTCACCCCGGCCGGGAGCATCGCCGCCGTCATCGACCCGCTCGGCCGCCGGACCAGCTACACCCTTGACGCCGACGGCCGCATAACCGAGGTCGCCAACCCCGAGGGCGGCGTCACCAGGTTCGCCTACGACGCCGATGGCCGGAGGATCTCCGTCACCACCCCGGCGGGCCTGGTCACCAGCTACCGGTACAACTCCGCCGGCCGGCTCGCCGCCGTGGTCAGCCCGCTCGGCTGGGTGACAGGCTACGGGTACTCACCACGCGGGGACCTGACCGCCGTGGTGCGGCCTGACGGCGCGATCTGGAGCTACCGCTACGACGCCGCGGGGCAGCTGATGGAACTCACCGACCCGAACGGGTCGGTGACCGAGTACGGCTACGACAACGCCGGCCGGGTGATCGCGCTCACCGACCCCAAGCGTGCCGTCACCCACTACGGCTACACGGCCAACGGCCAGCTCGCGAGCATCACCGACCCGCTCGGCCGCACCATCCAGCGGGGGTACGACGCTGCCGGGCAGCTGGTCACGATCACCGACCCCGCCGGCCACGTCCTGCACCTCGCCTACGACGCCATGAACCGGCTGATCCGCAAGACGGCGGACGGCGCGGCAGGGGTGACGTTCAGCTACGACGCCGCCGGGCGGCGGGCCAGCATGACCGACGCCACTGGGACCACGCGCTATGCGTACGACCTGGCCGGGCAGCTCATCTCGGTTACCGGTCCCGACGGCGGCGTGACCAGCGCCGGCTATGACGCGGCCGGGCAGCGCGTCTCGCTCACCTACCCCAGCGGCCTCCAGCTCGGCTACTCCTATGACCTGAACGGGCGGCTGATCGGGCTGCTGGACCCCCGGGCGGGCGAAGCCGTGTACGCGCTCGACCCCGACGGCCGGCTGCTCACCGAGCAGCTGCCCGGACTGCTCACGCGCCGCTACCACTACCGGGGCGGCCTGCTGCACCGCTTCATGGTGGCCCGCCAGGAGCATCCCCTCGCGGACACGCGCCTGCGCCGCGACCCGTGCGGGCGGATCCTTACCCAGCGCGACCGGACCAGGGTCCGCGAGTACCGGTACGACCTGGCGGGGCAGCTCATCTTCGCCGACGAACGCCATGCGGAACCGGAAGCACTGGCCGCGCACCGGGCAGCGACTCAGCCGGGCCGGGCCGCAGCAGAGCTGCACCTCGGCTATGACGTGGCCGGCAACCGGGTTAGCCTTCGCGGGGGCGGATCTGAGACCCGCTACCGTTACGACGCCGCCGACCAGCTCGTCGACGACGAGGCCCGCGGCCGGCGCACTGCGTACCAATATGACCCATGCGGCCGGGTCACCGAGCAGGACGGCCCCGGCCATCGGCTGGTGATCACGTATGACGGCTTCGGGCAGCCGGCCACGATCACCAGCACCAGCCAGGCCCGGGAGGAGCGGCTCCAGCCGGTGTTCGACGGCGACGGGCTGCTCACCTCCCTGAGCTTGACGGCCCGCCGCCCCGACCGCGAGGAAGAGCGTGCCGCCTCCGTCAGGTACCGGTGGGGCTCTTTCCGTCACATTCCGCAGATCCTCACCCAGGACGCGGCGCCGGACCTGGACGACGCCGAGCACGACAGGCCCGGCCGGCTCAGCGCCGAGTTCAGCTACGGCTATGGGCGCACGTTCGCCAGCTGGGAGCATGGCGGCGAGGACCACGGGGCGGCGACCTTCCACCGCGACGTCTTCGGCTCCATGATCCGCACCGGTGACACCGAGCCCTGGGTCGAGGCGGACAACTACGGCCCGTTCGGCGTGGCCGAGCAGGCGGCCCGGGCGCAGCGCGCGGATGGCGAGCACGCCGGGTTCCGGCCGCCCGAGCTGCCGAGGTTCGGCTACCGCGGCGAGCTTGCCATCGGATCGCTGATCTACCTCCGGGCCCGGTTCTACGACCCGGACCTGGGCCGTTTCCTCTCGCCCGACCCCATCAGCGTGCCCACCGACCCGCCGGCCGCACGCAATCCCTACGCGTACGCGGCCAACGACCCGCTGCAGTTCACCGACCCGCTGGGCACGGCCATCCTGGTGCCAGGCGGGCTGATCGGCCAGCTCGCCAAAGGTGCCGCGATCCCGCGCGGCAGCACGGCCATCCCCGGCACGATAGCGATCAGCCAGAATGTGCTGGTCAGTGCGAGCGACCCGGACGTCAGGGCGCTGGAAGCCGCCTGGGCATGGATCATCAGGCAGTTCGGCGCTCCCCGCAACGCACAGGCGGAGTTCCTGGACTGGGTCAGGCTGTGCTCCCTGCAGCCGTACGGGTTCCATTGCCAGGGCGAGCTCGCGCTCGACTTCTCCCCGTGGTCCCTGAACTACGGGCTCGAGGGGGCCTTCGGCCCGGGCGCCTCGATCGTGCTGTCATCCATCGCCAGGGGTACCATCGGCGGCTTTGTCTACCCCCTGTATTACAACAAGAACGGCGACGGACCGCTGGTCGGACCGCTCGGCGGCCGGGTACAGCCTTACGAGTCCGGCACCTACGGCGTGCTCATTGCCCTGTCCGCGCGAGGCGACTGCCTGCAAATCCATCACGTGCCGCAGTCGAACCCAGCAGGGCAGGTTATTGGTGGCTGGGAGTATCAACGCGGCCCGGCGATAGCTCTGCCGAACAACGAGCACGCTGACATTCCCACACGCAAGGGAACGTACGTGGGGACGGCCCAGGAGTTGATCCTGGAGGACATCCTCATGCTGCAGACCTACACCCACGCCTCGGCCGCGCAGATCCGCCAGCTGGTGTACTGGATAAACCGGGTGCTGCCCGGCGCCCTGCCGACCGCGCCAGGCCAGACCTTCCCTGCTGAGATGCTGCCGGGCGGAGGCGGCGAAGGCGAACCGGACGAAGGGGCGGCAGTCCCGGGGGAATGACCCGGCTGGCGGGGGCCTCGTCCCGGACCCGGGCGAGCGCCATACGATGGGCGGGTGTCGCCGCGATGACGATCCCTCGCGCATGTACGCGCCAGTCTGCCCCGCCGGACGGGTGGGTGAGCCCATGACGGTGCGCCGCGGATTCACCCGGATGCTGTGTGCCGCGGCGGTCATCGCCGCGGCGACGGGGTGCTCCGGGTCTGCGGGCCAGGGGCAGGGCACGGCTGCGCCGTCGTCACCGGTACCCGCATCGTCGGGGTCGCCCGCCGCGCCGGCGGCCCAGGCGCCGGCGGCGCGGTCCCGGACGCCTCTCGTCGTTCCGGCGGGGGAGAGCGGCGGGGCGCTGTCCTCGACGCACATGCTGACCGTCCCGGCCGGCTGGACGGCCCGGGTGTGGGCGCGGCTGCCGGACGCGCGGATGGAGGCCTGGACGCCCGAAGGGGACCTCCTGGTCAGCGAGCCCGATAACGGCAAGATCATGGAGCTGCGGCCGGCCGCGGCGGGCACGGCGACCGTGAAGACCCTGCTGGCCGGGCTGACCTACCCGCAGGGCATGACGTTCGCCAGGGCAGACGGCACCTGGGTGCTGTACGTGGCGGAGTCGGATGAGATTGACCGGTACCCGTGGGGGAGCAGCGGGATCAGCGGCGCCCGGACGGTCATCGCCGCGAGACTGCCGGATCTCGACCCTGACGGCGACGACGTGCACCGGGCGAAGGACGTGACGGTCGCCGCGGACGGCACGGTCTACTTCAATGTGGGCAGCTCGTCGAACGCCAGCCCCGACGACCGGACGATGTCGCCGCAGCGCGCGGTGATCATGGCCGTCAGCCCTGACGGGACGGACCTGCGGGTAGTGGAGCGAGGGGTCCGCAACGGCGAAGGCCTGGCGGTGGCGCCGGACGGCACGGTGTGGACGGCAGTGAATGAGCGGGACAACATCCCGTACCCGTCGCACGGCCGCTACGGGGCGTACAGCGACGCGTTCGGCAAGGTCATCCAGGGCTACGTCAACAACCACCCGCCCGATGAGGTGGTTCCGGTCACGGCCGGCCGGGACCTGGGCTGGCCGTACTGCGACCCAGATCAGGACGACAATCACCCGGCGGGGTCGCTCGCCGGCGTCCCGCTGGTCCCCGACGCGGCCACCAACCCGGGCGGTAACAAGCTGGACTGCGCGGCGCTGGCGCCGGTCGAGGTCGGGCTTCCCGCGCACAGCGCCCCGCTGGGCATGACCTTCCTTGAGGGCAGCAAGATGCCGGCACCGTGGTCGGGCGGTGCCGTGATTGCCGCGCACGGCTCGTGGGACCGCCATCCGCCGCAGGCGCCCGCCGTGCTGTGGCTGGCTTGGAACGCCTCGAAGGGCACCCTGGAGCCCGCGGTCACGATGGTCGGCGGGTTCGAGAACCCCGACGGCAGCTACTGGGGACGTCCGGTGGACGCGGTCCCCGGGCCGGACGGCGCGCTGTATATAAGTGACGACACCGCCGGCGCGATCTACCGCCTGGCCCCAGCGGCCTAGCCGTGGGCGAGCCGCTGCGCAGTGGAACCAGGGCCGTAGCCCGGCGTCTACGATGAGCCGGTGGAGAATCTCGGTGCACCGATCGTTTCGTTCGAAGGTTTCGGCGCCGCCCGGCCTGCTGGCCGCATCGTGGCCACCAGCGGGGGATTCGACCCGATCCACCCCGGGCATATCAGCTCGCTGCAGGCCTCGGCCGGGCTCGGGGACGTCGTGGTCGCCATCGTCAACGGGGACGCCTTCTTGCGGGCCAAGAAGGGCCGGTCCTTCCAGGACCTGGAAACCCGCTGCCTGATCGTCTCGGCGGTCCGCGGGGTTGATTACGTCGTGCCGTTCGAGATCGAGGGAGACCTCACCGTCCGCGAGGCGCTGCGCAGGCTGCGGCCCGACGTCTTCACCAAGGGCGGCGACCGGGTTGATGCGCGGACCATCCCGGAATGGGATGTCTGCCAGGAGCTAGGTATCGAGGTTGTCACCGGCGTCGGTGCTGACAAGCAGTGGTCATCCAGCTGGTTCCTCGAGGCGTGGTCGCAGGCAACCCGGTAAGCAGGCAACCCGGTAAGCAGGCAACCCGGTAAGCAGGCAACCCGGTAATAGGTGTCCCGTCCTAGTTTTCTTGGCCACTTTCACGCTGCCCTGGGCGGTCACCGAGGTCCCGGCGTTCGCGGCGGCGTTCTGGCTCGCGTCGCGCTACCGGGCTCGGCTGCACGTCTTGGTCTGGTTGTCTCAGTGCATCTGGTCCGTGATCTTCAAATGGTCCGGACTGCCCAGGCGGGCTGCAACTTTAGACCGCAGCAGCCGCCGGGACTCCTCTCCGTCACATCCGGTCTCTAACGGCTGTGACATTTAACGGGTTGTAAACGCTCAGTTTGGCCTGCCGACCTTCAGGGCCGGGAGCATTGCTTTGTTTTGTCGGAGTCCCCGGGAAGGACAGTAATGACGGAGAGTATGGAGCGCGCCGGCATCTCGCGCCGGTCGTTCATCGGCGGTGTCGGCATCACTGCCGGCGGTCTTCTTGTGGCCAGCAGCCCGGTCCTGTGGCAGCAGGCCGCTAAGGCTGACACAGTCACGGCTGAGCAGGTTCACCTGACCTTCGGCCAGGACCCAACCCGTGAGATCGCCGTATCCTGGGTGACCCCGACTTCGGTCTCCAACCCGACCGTGCTTGTCGGCAACGCGGCCGGAGGCTTCGGCCGCAGAATCGCGGCCGAGACCCGCACGTACACCGACTCCAACAACGGCATCCAGACGATTGCCCAGCACGCCCGGATCGAGGGCCTGCAGCCCTACACCGCCTACGTGTACCAGATCGTCAGCGGCGGCGAGACCCAGGTCTCCGGCGCGTTCCGCACCGCGCCCGAGGGCCGTGTGCCGTTCCGCTTCACCAGCGTCGGCGACATCGCCTGCGGTGACACCGCTTACAACAAGGCGTCGCTCAACGCTGAGGCGACCGCCGCGTCGGTCGAGCTCTTCGACCCGGTCGTGCATCTCGTCAACGGCGACCTGTCCTACGCCAACTCCAACCAGCTGTACCAGCCGCAGGTCTGGGCGGAGTACTTCGATAACACGCAGTTCTCGGCTGCGAACCGGCCGTGGATGCCGACGCTGGGCAACCACGAGAACGAGCCAGGCAACGGGCCGCAGGGGTACCTGTCCTACCAGACCCGCTTCACCCTGCCGAACAACGGCTCCGCCGACTTCGACGGGAACTGGTACAAGTTCCAGATCGGCTCGGTGCTGTTCGTCATGCTGGACAACAACGACGTCTGCTACCAGGTCGACACCGGCAC
>Ga0335075_10002001_pt1 | contig 33114 bp, 16 predicted proteins | sample Lox_Sample_24_FD_206723 | JGI IMG/M metagenome (GOLD analysis project Ga0335075, IMG submission 206723) | Soil microbial communities from Loxahatchee National Wildlife Refuge, Florida, United States - Lox_Sample_2.4 | ecosystem: Environmental > Terrestrial > Soil > Wetlands | place: USA...
AGTTTGTCGCCGGCTGATCCTGCCCAATCAGATAGCTGACCGGCTGCGTTGGCGAACCCTGCGCAAATTCACCCGAGGAGCGGTCGAAGGCCCCAATGCGCCACACAACATCGAATCCGGTTGCAGCAAAGGCACAGCACGACAGGAAAAAAGCAAACGCAATTGCCACAGTTCTCGCGCGCATGGCAAACACCACGTATCGGAAGGTTTTTGACGCCACCTCATGGTAATCCGTGCAGCGCGTCTGCGCGCGGCGGATCAGCTCGTGGTGTGGACATTTCCCGGAGAACATCGGAGGATGGGCAGGTGATGAAATCTCGCCTGGCTCTCTTCTTGCTCTGCTGCTGCGCCACCGCCGCCTCGATCAACGCGTTTGCAGGGTCTCGTCCTCCGCTGATTCCACAGCCCCGCGAGTTTACGGCGCGCCCCGACGTTGCGCTCTCCGCAGGCGTACGCATCGTGGTTCCGGGCGGCGATCCCGCCGATCGTTTTGCGGCTGAGGATCTGCGGCAGGACCTGCAAGCGCGTGGAGTCCGCCTGCGCGATTCTGCATCGGCGGTGCGCATCTATCTGCTTCGCGACGACACAGTGCTTGCGCGGCGCCTGATGCAGCGTGACCGGTTGCCGCTCGACGCCGCCATGCAACCCGAAGGCTACGTCCTCGTCACCGAGCGGCACCAGGCCTTCGTCATCGGGCACACAGCCACCGGCGTCTTTTACGGCGCGCAGACCCTGAAGCAGCTCGCGACGCCCGGCGGCCAGGGCCCCATCCTGCGGGGAGCGGCGATCCGCGACTGGCCGGCGATGCGCTGGCGTGGAGTACACGACGATCTCTCGCGCGGGCCCGTCCCGACTCTGGCGTTCCAGGAAGAGCAGATCCGCACCTTCGCCGCCTGCAAGCTCAACGTCTACTCGCCGTATTTCGAAAACACCATGCAGTACGCCTCCAACCCACTCCCTGCTCTTCCAGGAGGCTCCATCTCCGCGCAGGATGCGCGCACGCTCGTTGACTACGCGCGCAGATATCACGTGACCATCATCCCCGAGCAGGAAGCCTTCGGGCATCTCCACCACGTGCTCACCTGGCAAAAGTACGCGCCGCTCGCGGAGATACCCTGGGGCTCGGTGCTGGCGCCCGAGCAGCCGGGCTCGATGCAGCTCATCACCCAGTGGTTCGACGAGCTGGCCGGAATCTATCCCGGGCCGTTCCTGCACATCGGCGCCGACGAAACCTTCGAGCTGGGCAAGGGGCAGAGCGCGAACGCAGTCAAAGAGCGGGGCCTCGGCGCCGTTTACATCGATTTCCTGTCCCAGATCCATCAGGCTCTCCTGCCGCTCCATCGGCGGCTGCTCTTCTGGGGCGACATGGCCATTCACAGCCCATCCCTGGTTCCGCAATTGCCGCACGACATGATTGCGGTGGCGTGGACCTATGATCCGGAGCCGAACGGATACCAGCACTGGCTGGAGCCCTACACCCAGGCGGGCCTGGAGACGTGGGTCTCGCCAGGCGTGAACAACTGGAGCCGCGTATGGCCGAACTTCGACATGGCTCTCGCGAACATTCAGGGATTTGTCGCGGACGGACAAAAAGCCGGCAGCACCGGCATGCTGAATACCGTCTGGGACGACGACGGTGAAGGGCTCTTCCTGCAGGACTGGTATGGAATTCTCTTCGGCGCGGCCGCCGCATGGCAGCCCGGGAAGAGCGATATTCCGCAGTTCCAGCAGGATTTCGGCCCGGTATTCCACGGCGACTATTCAGGAGATATCGACGCCGCCCAGCAGGCGCTCATCGCCGCGCAGGTCGCGTTGCAGCGGACCGGCCTGGATGACGCGCAGGATTCGTATTTCTGGGTCGACCCATGGAGCGCGCAGGGCCAGCAGGTCGATGCAAAAATCCGTCCCGTCATCCCCGAAGTGCGCCTCGATGCCGAGCACGCGCTCACCTTGTTGGCGCACGCCAGGGCCGCCGGACCGCTGCGCCATAGCGAGGCTCTGGAGGCGATGGATCTGGGCGCGCGCCGCATGGATTTTCTCGCGCTCAAGTTTGAGCTCGCCGATCAGATCGCCGATACCTATCGAGATCTCTACAACGGACAGAACGACCCGGCGATCGCCGCTCACACCTCGGGAGAATTGTGGAACCTCTCCGGCGTGAACGGTCTCTGTGAAGATCTCCGCGACGGTTACAATTACCTGCGCTCCCGCTACAGCGACGTATGGCTGATGGAGAATCGTCCCTACTGGCTCGATAACGTGACCGACCGCTACGACGCCGCAGCGCAGTTGTGGGTTGAGCGCAGCAGCCGGCTTGCCGCGGCGCGCGACCAGTGGAGCGAACACCATACGCTTCCACCCCCGCAGGAGATCGGCATTCCCGCCATGGCCGCTCGCTGAGGCATTTTCACAGATGATGTCTCCCGAAATCCCGTCCCGGAGTCGCCGCAACGAACAGGGAGCGGCGCTTCCGGACGAAACGGAAAAGGTTACAGTAAGCCTGAAAATGCTCGCTGAATTCCTCCAAGGAGCCCGTTGACCGCACATCCGTTGCATCTGCGTTTCATCGATTTTGTCTTGGTGGGAGTCTACCTCGCCGGAATCACGCTCTTCGGATTGCGTTTTCGCCGCGGCGGCGAGCGCTCGCTGCGTTCGTATTTTCTGGCAGACCGCAATCTCCCCTGGTGGGCGATTGCGCTTTCCATCGTCGCCGCAGAAACCAGCACCCTGACCATCATCAGTGTGCCTGGGCTCGCCTTCACCGGCGACTTTGGATTTCTGCAGCTCGCGCTCGGCTACCTGCTTGGCCGCATCGTCATCTGCATTCTGTTCCTGCCCCGCTACTTTCGCGGAGAAATGCTGACGGCATATCAGCTCATCGGCCAGCGCTTCGGCCCGCGCCTCCATCGCTGCACGGCTTTCCTGTTTCTGGCCATGCGTGCGGCTGCTGAGGGCGTCCGCGTCTTCGCCGTCGCCATTGTTGTCGGCGTGGCCATCGGCACGGGTGACGTTGCCTCCATCGCAATCCTCTCCGCGCTTACCCTCATTTACACCTTCGAGGGCGGCATGGCCGCGGTCATCTGGACCGATGTGGTGCAGATGGTGCTCTACATCGGCGGATCGCTGGTGGCGCTGGCCACCGTCTGCCACAAGATCCCCGGCGGATGGAGCGGCCTGCTGGCCGCGTCTTCAGCCGCGCACAAGCTCACCATGCTGCATTTCTCCTGGTCCGTGGCGGAAACCTACACCTTCCAGGCCGGCCTCATTGGCGGATGCTTCCTGACCATGGCCAGCCATGGAACGGATCAGCTCATGGTGCAGCGTCTGCTCGCGGCAAAGAATCTCTTTGAATCGCGCCTCGCGCTGCTCGCCAGTGGCGTCGTGATTTTCTTTCAGTTCACGCTCTTCCTGCTGATTGGGGCCGGCTTGTGGGTTTATTACAGACACATGGGTATAGCGCCGGCTCTGGGAGCAGATCGCATCTTTCCGGCGTTTATCGTGCGTGAAATGCCCGCCGGCGTCGCCGGCCTGATGATCGCTGCCATTCTCGCGGCGGCGATGTCGAATCTCAGCGCCGCCCTCAACTCGCTGGCCTCCAGTTCCATGATTGACTTCTACCTGCCGCGCCATCCCCATGCTCCGCAGCGGCTGCGCAATCGCCTGTCGCGCCTCATGACTCTGGCGTGGGCTGCAGTGCTCTTTGCGCTGGCCATGCTGTCGCGGCGCGGCGGCCACGTGGTGGAAGTCGGCCTCTCCATCGCCTCCGTTCTCTGGGGCGCCATGCTCGGAGTCTTTCTGCTGGGCACCCTCTCGAAGCGCGCGGGCGAGCGCGGAACGATCGCGGGCATGGTCGCCGGCGTCGTGGTCAATCTCCTGCTGTGGCTGCAGCCCCATGCGCTCAGCTTCTCTCTCGCCGGCCATGCGCTCGTCTTTCCAAAGATTTCCTGGACGTGGTGGGTGCTGATCGGTTCTCTGGTCACCTGCGCGGTGGGATACACCGCCAGCCTGCTCGTTCCCGACCCTCTTCTTCCCCATCAAAGGAGTCCCGAGGATGCGCCGTTGTCTTAGCCTTTCCCTTCTTCTGCTTTCCGTTTCCGCCGCCTGGGCATCTGCGCCGCGGCGGCCCGATTTTTCTGCCATCGGACCGATCGTCGACCGCGCCATGGCCGAGCACCGCCTGCCCGGCGCCGTCGTGATTGTCGGCCACGACCAGCACGTCGTCTTCCGTCAGGCTTTCGGCATGCGTTCGCTCGAGCCGACACGCGAGCAGATGACCGTGAACACCATCTTCGACATGGCCTCTCTCACCAAGCCCCTCATGACCGCGCTCGCGGTGATGCAGCTGTACCAGCAGGGCAGGATCGGCATCGACCAGCCGGTTGCGAAGTATCTGCCGGAATTTGCGGCCAACGGCAAGGGCGACATCACCATCCGCGATCTGCTCACCCACTACTCGGGCCTGCCCCCCGATCTCCCGCTCACCACTCCGTGGGACGGCAAGGGTGCAGCCCTCCGGCTCGCGTTCAACTGCGTGCCCGTGCGTCCTCCCGGCGTCCGCTTCCAGTACAGCGATGTGAACTTCATCGTGCTTGGCGCGCTGGTGGAGAAAATCTCCGGCCTGCCGCTTGACGTTTACGCCATGCGCCACATCATCGAGCCTCTGGGCCTGAAGCACACCCGCTTCCTGCCCCCGGAATCCTGGATTCCCGACATCGCGCCCACGCAATGGGAGCATGGCACTGCGGCCTACGGCGTGGCCGGGCTTCAATCCGGTCCCGGCGATGTGATGCTGCGCGGCGTAGTCCACGATCCCACTTCGCGCCGCATGGGCGGCGTCGCAGGGCATGCCGGACTCTTCAGCAGCGCCGACGACGTCGCGGTCTACGCACAAAATCTTCTCGACCGCCTGGCCGGTCGTCCCAGCAGGTTCCCATTGTCGCGCCGCGTGCTGAAGATGATGACCACGCCCGAGCAGCCTGCCGGCGGGAAAGCCCTGCGCGGCTTCGGCTGGGATATCGACTCACCCTACTCCAGCAATCGCGGAACCATCTTCCCCATCGGCTCCTTCGGCCACACCGGCTTCACCGGCACGTCGCTTTGGATCGACCCGAAGAGCGACACCTATGTCATCATCCTCTCCAACGCTGTTCACCCCAACGGACCGAAAGGGATCACACACATGCGCGGCGCCATCGCTGATGCGGCCGCGCGCGCGCTGGGTCTCTACGGCCATTCGCCCACGGATCCTCCTGCCGATCCGCCCACGACCGCAAGTGGCGGCGTCCAGACCGGCATCGACGTCCTCGAAGCCGATCATTTTCGTGAGCTCGCGGCATTGGCTCGTCAGCATGGAGGCAGGCTTCGCCTGGGGTTGCTGACCAACCCCAGCGGCGTCGACAGCGCGGGCCGCCGAACCATCGATGTGCTCTTTCACGACGCGCCTGAAGCCGTGCCCGGCCTCACGCTCACCATGCTCTTCAGCCCCGAGCACGGCATCAGCGGATCCTACGACCGCCCCGGCGTGCCCAACTCCACCGATCCCGCAACCGGCCTGCCCGTCGTCAGCCTCTACGGCTCGACCGCTGCGGAACGTCATCCCTCCCTCGACACCCTGCGCCAGCTCGACGCCGTGGCCATCGATCTGCAGGACGTGGGCGTCCGCTACTACACCTACGAAGCCGTCACGCGCTACTTTCTGGAAGCCGCCGCGAAGACCGGTACGGAAATCATCATCCTCGATCGACCGGACCCCATCGATGGCACCCAGGTGCAGGGCCCCGTCTCGGACCCAGGCAGCGAGAGCTACGTGAATTCCATGCCCATCCCGGTGCGGCACGGCATGACGCTCGGCGAGCTGGCACGCTACGACAATCGGCAGCTCAACCTGCATACGCCGCTCACCGTCATTGCCATGCGCGGCTGGCATCGCGCCGCATGGTACGACGGCACCGGCCTGATGTGGGTGAATCCCTCACCCAACCTGCATGACCTCGAACAGACAGCGCTCTATCCCGGCATCGGCCTCATCGAGTCGACGAACGTCTCCGTAGGCCGCGGCACCGACACGCCGTTTGAGTTGGTCGGCGCTCCGTGGATCGATGCGCGAGCGCTTGCCGCTTACCTCACCGCGCGTCACCTGCCCGGAATTCGCTTTGTCCCGACCACCTTCACGCCGGAGAAACCCTACCCCTACGCGGGCGAGCTGTGTCAGGGCCTCTATCTGCTGGTGACGAACCGGAACACGCTCGATACGCCTGAACTCGGCATAGAGATTGCCTCCGCGCTCCATCGCCTCTACCCGCAGCAGTTTCAGCTCAGCAGAATGCACGTCCTGCTCGACAACCGCGCCGTGCTCGACGCCATCAGCGAGGGCCAGGATCCGCGGCAGATTGCCGCCGGCTGGCAGGCCGGCCTGTCCCGCTTCGAACGCGAACGTCGGGCCGCGCTGCTCTATTGATTCCCGGCGTCGCACCCCGCCTGTGTCCGCCCCTCACCCGGCCCCATCACAATCCCGACGAAGCGCCCGGCAGCACGGCGTTGAGCCGCGTAAGGCGGTTCACGATCTGATACCGGTCGCCGCGAAAAGTCGACTTCACATACTCCGCCGGTTTCCCGCTCTCCAGAAACGACGTGCGCGTGAACAGAAAAACCGGGCTGCGCGGCGCAATCCGCAGCAGCCGTGCTTCATCGGCCGAGGCCTTCCCGACTTCCACGACTTCATTGGCGCTGTGCAGCTGAATTCCATAGCGTTCTGCCAGCGTCCGGTAGAGCGACGCATCCGGCTCGAAGACGCTCGGCAAGTCGGGGCAGGAGTGCGCGGGCAGCCAGCTGCACTCCACGCCCATCGGCACCCCATCGGCAACGCGAACGCGGTGCAGCCGGTAGATCTTTTCGCCGGCGCCCAGTTCCAGCGCCTTGCGTACCTCGCTGCCCGGAGCGCACAGCCGCAGCGACAGCACCCGCGAGCGCGGGGTCGACCCGCGCAGCTTCATTTCCTCGCTGAACGAGAGCACGCGGCGAAAATTCTTTTCCACCTTGGTCCGCGTGATGAAGGTGCCTTTGCCCTGCTTGCTGTAGATCACCCCCAGATCGCACAGCGAACGCACCGCCTGCCGGGCGGTCATCAGGCTCACCCCGTACCGCGTGGCAATATCCTCCACCGACGGCAGCGGCTCGCTCGGGCTGAAGGCGCCGGACCGGATCTGATCCATCAGGCTGTGCTGGATCTGGCGGTAGAGCGAGATGCCGCTTCCGCGCTCCAGCGGCGACAGCAGCGAATTGGCTCGAGCATTCATCCGCCCACCAGATAATCTCAGAACCGCCTTAGAGTCAAGCACCGATTGGAAATGCGCATAAAGAATCCTGATGTCTTCTATAAGACTAGACATGCATATTGACTTTGGTGATTCCCCTGTGGTCCAATAACCATCCATCGGGCCAGGTTGAATCGAGGACTGCTTCCAGCGGAACCTGCCGCACGGAGGCGCCGGGCAATCGAGTTGGCCATAGAGACGAACCAGGAACCCCGCCATCGAGCGGACAGATGTGGAAATAACTTTTCGGAGGCGGATATGCTGAAACTTTTCTGGCGCCGGTATACGGCGACTGCCGCGGCGTGGGCTACCATCGCGTTCCTCGCCACCTTCGCGTCGGCGCAGACCATTACCGGGACCATTCGCGGCACCATTACCGATCCTGCCGGAGCGGTTGTGCCCGGAGCGCACGTTACCGCCACCAACGTGGCCACGAACGTGAAGAGCAGCACCGTCACCAACCAGTCCGGCGATTACAACATCCAGTTCCTGCCCATCGGCACCTACACGGTTACGGCAAGCGCGGCCGGGTTCAGAACCACATCCATCGCCCCATTCCAGCTGGAAATCGACCAGATTGCGAAGATCGACGCGAAGCTGCAGGTTGGCAGCGCGTCCATGACGGTCACCGTTTCGTCGGACACCTCTGCTCTGATGCAGACGCAGGATGCAACCCTGCAGTCCACCATCTCCTCCAATGCTCTCTCCTCGATACCTCTGAACGGTCTGAACTTTCAGACGGCCACGCTCTACGTTCCCGGCTCAGTGAACCCCAGCATGGCTTACATGGGCGGACAGGATGGCAACGAGCGCGATGTGGACTGGCTCGGAACGCCCTCGTTCAACGGCAACCGCGGCCAGACGAACAATTATGTTCTCGACGGCGTGGAGATGAATGAGACCATCAACAACCTCGCCGCCTACAACCCCGCGCCCGACGCGATCCAGGAAATGCAGGTCATCACCGGCGATGCCAACGCCGAATACGGCAACGTGAACGGCGGCGAAATCCTGGTGGTCACCAAAGCCGGCACCAATCACTACCACGGCAGCGCCTACGACTACTTCCAGAACAACAATATGGCCGCTACCTCCTGGGCCAACAGCTTTGCCGGCGTGCCCTCCACTCCGTTTACTCAGGATCAGTTCGGCGCCACCTTCGGCGGCCCCATCCTGAGGAACAGGCTCTTCTTCTTCGGCGACTACGAGGGATTCCGCTATCACACCGGGGGGCTGGGCTACGCGAGCGTGGCTACTCCCGCAATGCGTACCGGCGATTTCTCCGCGCTTCTGAACTCGGAATACGGCGGCATCCAGCTCTACAACAATCAGAATGGCGCGGGATTCTCCAACGCCACCCCCTATAACGACAATCAGATATCGATCGTGAACCCGGTCGCCAAGTATCTGTTTGCCCATCCCGAGGTGTACCCCCTGCCCGACAAGGCGCCGGTCGCCGGCACCCTCGACGAAGATAACTTCGTGGGACCGACCAAGGGCCATACGGTAAACAATCAGGGCGATGCGCGCGTCGACTACACCATCGATTCGCGAGACACCCTGATGGGCCGCTACACCTACGGCGACGCGTATGACTTCACCTCGCAGCCGGTGCTGCCAACCGCTTTCCCCTCGGTCAACGATTACCCCTTCCAGAGCTTTGTGACCAACTGGGTGCACGCTTTCTCGCCCAACCTGATGAATGAATTCCGGGCAGGCGTCACCCGCACGGTGGTCGATCAGGGCGTTCCCACCGACCCGACCGGTCTGTTCAGCACGAACGGGGATAACACCATCGGATTGCCGTTCGCCGATCAGGCATTCCCCGGCTTCAGCCAGATGCAGTTTGCCGGCGTCGAGTCCAACATCGGCACAACCGCCATCGTCACCGAGTTTCACGAGAACAATTTCTTTTACGGCGACGACTTCACCTGGCAGCATGGCACCCACTCCACCAAGTTCGGCGCGCAGATCATGCGCTACCAGCAAAACACCTATTACTCCGGAAACTCCGGCGCGCTTGGCGGCTTCTACTACTCCGGCAACTACACCGCCGACGGCCTTACCGGCTCGCCGGGTTATTCCTTTGCCGATTTCGTTCTCGACCAGGGTTCCAGCGCAGCGGTCGGCGGCGTTTCCGGCGACAACGGACAGCGCCAGTACCGGAATGCCTACTACGTGCAGGATGACTGGCGCCTCCGCCACAACCTCACGCTGAATCTGGGTCTGCGCTACGCCCACGACCAGCCCATCTATGAGGTGAATAACAAGGAAGCCAGCGTCGACCTCTCGAACATGAACGACATTACCGCCGCCGGCATCGAGTTCGCCGGCAAGGATGGCAACAGCCGCGCTCTCTACAGCCCGTTCTACGGAGAGTTCATGCCGCGCCTGGGTTTTGCGTGGCAGGTGTCTCCGCGCTTTGTCGTCCGCGGCGGATACGGAATAACCGACGATCTGGAAGGCACAGGACTGAACTGGAGAATGACGATGAATGCGCCCTTCCAGGGCAGCTTCGTGGCATCTCCCACCCCTCCCACCACCACCAGCAGCGGCCTCGCACCGTTGCCGGTTGAGAATGGGTTCAGCCTCGGGCCCGGCGCGCTTTCCGTCAGCTACTTCAATTACCAGGCATGGGACCCGCATCTGAAGCCGGCGCTGATTCAGCAGTTCAACCTGGGCTGGCAGGTCATGATCAGCGGCAACACCACCGCTCAGCTTGGATATGTCGGCGAGCTTGGACAGCACCTCGTGATTCCCGAGGAAGCCGATCAGTTCTTTACCTCGGCTTCAGGAGTGCTGGCGGATGGCGACTGCAGCGGCACCATCGCACCGGCTGCTCCTGCCTGTGGGCTGGTCGGCAACTGGGGTAACCTGCAGGTCACCGAGTCGGAGGGCTACTCCAACTACAACGCCATGCAGGCTACTATCCGTCATCGCATGGGCAGCGGTCTGGAATACACCTTCAACTACACCTGGGCGAAGGCCATGACCAACAACGCCGGTTTCTATGGCGTCGGCGGCGTCGCCGAGGCGTCCTCGTTCCTTCAGGACTTCCGCAATCCCCGTGGCGACTACGGACCGGCCGGCCAGGATGCACGCAACGCTTTCAACGGCTACGCAACCTATGTCCTGCCTTTCGGGCGAGGCATGAGGTTCGGCAGCAATATCAACCACGGTCTCGACGAAGCGATCGGCGGCTGGAAGGTTTCCACCGGAGTGGTCATGTACTCGGGCTTCCCGCTCACCATGTACTCCTACGAAAATTACTACGTCAATAGCTGGGCTGCCCACGCCATCCACTTCCGGCACATGGGCATCCGCAACCGGACGGTGCAGAACTGGTTCGGCACCGATCCCTCCGCAGCCCCGTGCTACAAGTTCGACAAGAACGGCGACGGCAACACCTTCGACAACGGCACCTGCGCCTATGGCGTCGAGTCCTATAACGGATTCGGCAACGCTCAAAACGGTTCTGAACGCGCGCCTGGCTTCCGCCAGGTGGACCTCTCCGCTTTCAAGACCTTCCACATCGCGGAGTCGCAGTCCCTCGAGTTGCGCGGCGATGCCTTCAACGCTCTGAACATCGCCAGCTATGGGCCGCCCGATTCGCAGCTGGAATATGCCGCCTATCCCGGAATCTTCGGGCAGATCACCGGCACCAATTCCTCGCAGCGCATCATGCAGGTCTCAATGCACTACCGATTCTGATCTCGCACAATGGGAACCTCCTTGCAGGCGCGCGATGAGCGCGCCTGATTTTTTGCCGCCGGCCGCACGCGCCTCCTGTTGCCGGCCGCACAACCTGATCATGAATCTGCCTGACTTTCGTAACCGCGCCCCTGCTCTATTTCCTTGACCTGTTATCCGAGCCTGGCCTAAGCTCGAACATGGAAGGGATCGTCTCTCGCGACGATCCCTTTCCTTTTTCTCCTCAGGGAGAATCGCAGACGATCTTTCTCAATCCGCTCGGCGCGTTGCGGAAGACCCGCAATCTGCGCAGCAGCTCGGCGGCCTTTCTCCGCTGCCTTGCCTCAACTCAGCCGCGATTGATTCATTCTCGGCCGAGATCCCTTCACACTCGGCCATGATTGAGTCAAACTCGACCGAGCGGTAAGTGACACGCCTGCAATCATTCAGCCTCACCCCGGCCGAGATTGAATCAACCTCGGCCGAGTTTGATTCAAACCTCGGCCGAGCCGAACTGACTTGGAATCTGATGCCTGGCAGCGATCCCCAACAGCAGGCAGCGCTAACCGGCTGAAAATAAGTCAGGGGCTAAAGACAGGCAGGGGGAGGGGGGTCTTCCCGATACGATCTCTCCGGCTCAGACCGCGATCACCCTGATCCCGCGGCTGCGGAAGCTTTCGAGGGCATCCGGGGCGATGCCCGAATCCGTCACCAGCACGTCGATATCGCCCGCCGGGCAGATGAGCGCCGGGCTGACCATGCCGATCTTGCTCGAGTCCGCCACTGCGATCACTTCTTTCGACTGCCGCACCATGGCGCGGAACACCGCGGCCTCATCGGGCTCGATGGTCGTCGCTCCGCGCAGCGCGTCGACGCCGGTCGCGCCGATGAACGCCTTGTCCATGAAGACGCCGCTCAGCATCTCGATGGCGGTCGGTCCGGTGAGCGAGAATGCGCCTGCCCAGCGCATCGTCCCGCCGGTCAGCGTGACGTGGAGGGCGGGCAGGTTGCTCAGTTCCATGCCGATATTCACGGCGTTCGTGATGATGTGGATGGAGCTGCGATGGCGGATGCAGCGCGCCACCTGCGTCGGTGTGGTGCCCGCGGTAAAGCCTACCGTGTCGTGCTCGCGGATCAGTTCCGCGGCGGCCAGGCCGATCCGCCGCTTCTCCTCCGTGAAGCGCCCCTCGCGCTCGTGAAACGACGAATCGAAGCGGAAGGCCTCGTACTGCATCTGGCTGGCCAGCCGCGCCCCGCCGTGGGTGCGATGCACCAGGTTGCGCTTCTCCAGCCGCGCCAGGTCGCGGCGCACGCTCGGCGCCGATGCCCCCAGCAGCCCCACCAGCTCTTCCACCGAGGCATTGCCGTGCTGCAGCAGCACCTGCAGAATTTTTTTGGCCCGTTGTTCCGTTTTCAGCGACATGGGATTGTCGAGATTCTATCGCGGCACGCAGCCCGTCACCCTGTTCTCGCCGCTGCACGCCGATCGGCAACGTTCTGCAGTGCCTTCACCATGGCGCGCACATTTTCTTCGTGGACGGTAAAACGCAGATACTCGCGATCGCGAATCTCGCCCATGTGCACGCCCTGCCTGTGGAAGGCAACCGGGCTCGGCGAAGCCGTTCGCAGGCTCGCGTGAAATTCAGTCGCACCGGTGGCCTCGGCCACACGCGGCAGCGTCTGCGGCGTAAGACCGCCCCCCGCCATCACCGCGATGCGATCCCTGGCTGCCCGTACCATGTGCGCCACATTGGCCAGCCCCTGCATCACGCTGGGAGCGCCGCCGGAGGTTAGCACGCGGGCCGCACCGGCCTCGAGAACATCGTCGATCGCCGTTTCCGGATCTGCGGTCATATCCACGGCGCGGTGATACGTAACCGGCAAAGGCCGCGCCAGACCCACCAGGTCCCGGGTGCGGCGAACGTCGACGCGCGCATGTTCGTCGAGCACCCCCAGCACAATCCCGTCGGCGCCGAGCTTCTGCGCCTGGTGAATGTCCTCCCGCATCGCTTCGAACTCTTCACGGGTGTACGCGAAGTCTCCACCGCGCGGGCGGACCATCACAAACAGATCGATGCTGATCCTGCGCCGGACCAGAGAGATCAGGCCGGCCGATGGAGTGATACCGCCCTCCAGCAGATCGCTGCAGAGCTCGACCCGCTGTGCTCCGCCCCGTTCCGCCGCCATTGCCGATTCCACCGAATCTACGCAGATTTCGAGGATCATGATCGGCTACCGCGCACCTTCGAACCTCTTTCATAAGACATCCGAAGTCACCCTCGCGGCTGCCCTCTGCAGAATAGCAGCGGACAGCCGCGACAGGGTCGGAAAGCCCGGGACCCTCGGAACCTAGAACGTGATCTGCCCGGTCAGCTGCAGAATGTGCGGGTTCCAGAGCGAGATGTTGCCATACTGCGCCTCTCCCCCCGGAATCAGCGATCCGAAATTGCTATTCCCCACGTTGGCGCTTGGGAACAGGCTGCCGCCCGACGGCGAATGCCAGTTGCTGCCAAAGTTGAAGACATCGGCGCGAATCAGCAGCGAGATTCCCTCTGTGAGTTGGGTCGTCTTGCCCAGGTTCGCGTCGAGGTTTTCGACGTAGGGCCCGCGCTCAGGGCTCTTGTTGGTGTTCCCATAGCGCCCCAGCGGCGGATTCGAATACTTGCTGACATCGAAGTACTCCGTGAGGGTGCGCTTGAAGTGCGGCGACGTCTGGAAGGTCGAATTGGCGTTGTAGCGGCCTCCGTAATACTCGCCCGTTTGGTCGGCCGACTCGCTGGCGCCGACATTAAACGGGAATCCGCTGGCCAGCTGGTAGATACCGCTGGTCGTCCACCCCGTCGCGACCGCCTTCAGCCAGCGCGTCGAGAACAGATCGTTGGGCACGGTGTAGACATAGGTCGCAACAAAGCGGTGCGTCTCGTCCGATGCCGCCAGCCCGTATTCCTGATAGGGATTCTGCGGATCCTGAATCAGGCTTGGTTCGCCGTTCAGGTTGTTGATGCCCGATGTCACGTCCATGGTCTTCGAGTAGGTGTAGTTTCCATGAACCATGAAACCGTGATAGTTGCGCTCGATCAACTGCACCTGCAGCGCGTTGTACGTGGATTGGAAGCCGTTGATGTTCGCGTAGAAGTACGGCGGCATGTTCGGCCACGGTTCGCGAGTATCCATCGGCTGGAAGTTAGGATCGGAGGTGCAGTAGGCGTTGCTTCCGGTAGCCTGGGAAGCGTCCACAAGGTTGTTGCAGGAGTCGTTGGCCACTCGCGGCAGATACGCCGCGCCAATGATGTCCTGGCTGGGCTGCCGCAGCCCGTGATCGCCCACGTAGCCCACATCCAGCAACAGCGTCGGCGTCAGGCTGTACTCCGTATCGAACATCCACTGCTCGTCGTAGGGGTTGTGGTTTTTGGGCCAGTTAGTCTGGTTATACGGAAACTCCCACCCCGGCGTCTCGAACAACTGATCGGCGCTGATCGGCGGCGACCACAGGTTCTTCAGCACCGCATCCGACTGTGTCTCGGTGCCGCTGGGTGCAGGATAGGGTTGGGCGGTTTCGTTGTAGATGGTGTCCTTATCGAACTGGGTGCCATCGTAGTAGCGGTTATACAGCCCCCAGAAGATGCCGAACCCGCCGCGGACAACCAGCTTCGGCATAGCCTGGAGCGAGAATCCCAGGCGGGGCGCAAAATCCTTGTTGTCGATCGGCACCAGCGTATTGCTGGCTCCGCACTGCAGGAAGTTCAGGTTTGGAGTGCCGCCCGACGCATTGATCGACGAGATGATGCCCTGAGTGAAATTGCAGTTCGCCCAGACGTACTGACCGCCACTCCCCGGGTTGAAGGCGAATCCGTCATTGTGCGCGCTGTGGAAGTTTGGCGGCCGCTCCCAGCGCAGGCCGGCATCGAGCGTCAGCCGATTGGTTACGTGGAAGGCGTCGTCGAAAAACACATTCCAGTTGGTGCCCCACAGGATGTAATCGTCCGTGCCCAGCGGTGGCGGGCCCGTCGCGGAACTCGTGTCGCCCAGATCGAAGTCGGCGACGGCGTTCCCCTGATAGGGCGCGGTCGCGTTGTACGTGCCGTTTGTCGCGTAGGCGCTGCCTGCCCAGCCGGGCACCAGCGCGGTGTATTCACCGTTGAAGCTCACCGATCCCGTGCCCAGGTAGTTATCCAGTTCGAAGAGTTGCACGCGGCGCACGTCGATGCCCCAGTTCATGGTGTGGCGGCCGCGCACCATGGTTACCGTGTCGACCCCCTGGAAGACGTTGTCCGCATAAGTGGTCGGCTCGCCGCCGCCAATGGAGTAATAAATGTTCGGGCTGAAGCCCACATTGGGCAAGTCGTACGTTACCGGGTTCGGCACACTATTCGCCAGCCCCACCAGCGCCGACAGGTTCGGTCCGTACGCTGTGGTCCCGCCGTTCAGAAAGTGAGTGCGGCTGTAGCCCAGCGTCGCCTGGTTCAGCGTGTCGGCGCTAAAGGTGTGCGTCCACGTGCCGCCGAACAGCTTGGGCCGGGTATAAACCGTGCCGCTCTGGCCAAAGGAGATGCTGCCGCTGGTCTGGGAGAGGTTGCCGACGCTCCCCGTGAAGAACAGGTGGTCGTTTTGCCCGAGGTACTGGTCGACACGGGCTGTGCCCACGCCCTGCTTCTTCGTGCGCGTCGTGTCGACAGTGTAGTTGCCGCAGCCGGTCAGCAGGTGCGCCGACTCGTCGCAGCCCGTGTTGTTCGGAGTGCCGAAGTAAGCGCCGATATTCTTCGCGACCGGGTCGATTGAGGTAATTTGATTATTCGGAAACGGCGTGCGAATCACAGGCGTGTTGGTGACGCTCAGAGGCAGATTCGAGTTGTAGTTGGGATTCGGCACCGTGGTGCTCGGATCGTAGATCGGGAACGGCCATCCGCTGAAGTCGCCGCCCAGTTCCGCCGGCGTTGGCGCAAAAACCGTCGATGGGCTGTTCACGACCGAGTAGAGCGCCTCGTCGTAGCTCCCAAACCAGAAGGTCTTGTTGCGCCCATCGTAGACGCGGGGAATGATGATCGGACCGCCCAGCGTCCCGCCGAACTGATTCTGGTGCAGCGGCAGGCTCAGGGGTCCCGGCGTGAAGCCGGCCACATAGCCGTTTATGCAGGATGGCGCGGTTCCGGTGCACTGGTGATCCTTGTTCACCACCGCCTGAAATTCGTTGTCCGGCTCCAGCCAGTTGGCTTCGAGCGCCTCATACGCGGCGCCATGAATCCTGTTGGTTCCGGAATTGATGGCGACGTTATTCTGCATCACGCCCGGGCCGTATTCGGCGCCGTACATCCCGTTCATCATCTTGAATTCCTGGACCGCCAGCTCGTTCGGGATGTTGATGGGCGTCGAGAACTCGTAGTCCGTGTCGTAAATCCCGTCGATGCTCCAGCTCTGGCTTCCCGCCTGGGCGCCGTTCGCACTCACGGAGAAGAACTCGGTGTTGATGCCGTGATAGCTCCAGTCCGCCTCGTCGCCGCCGATTTCAATCGTCGTGCCTGCGTTTGTCAGCAGCAGGTTGGTGATATCTCGTCCAACAATGGGCAGGTTTTCAATCGTCTTTTCCTGCAGCACCTGGCCGATCGTCGTGTCGTCGGTGTGCAGCATCTGCGTGGCCGCCGAAACCTGCACGGTCGAGCTCACGCTGCCCACGGCCAGCTTGAAATCCTGGCGCAGCGTCTGCTGCACTTCGAGGGTCAGGTTCGAGACCACCGCCTGCGAAAACCCCGACGCCTCCGCGGTCACCGTGTACGTCCCGGGGTTGAGGTCCGGTATCGCGTAGTCGCCACTGCCGTTGGTCGTCACATGGCGAGCCACGTTGGTGGATGCATCCATGACGGTGATCTTCGCGCCGGAAACCACGGCGCCACTGGGGTCGGTGACATGTCCGACAATCGTCCCCTGGGCGTTCTGGCCCCACAGGGAAGCAGCCGGCAGCAGAAGTAAGATGGCGAGCAGCGCGACGAGGGCCCGCTGCATGCGAAACATCTGAATTGACGGATGCATGATCGCTGTTCCTTTCAGTCTTGTTCTTTTCGCCCGTGGAACGAATCCCAGGCGGGCAATTCCTGCGACCGCACCGGTTAATACGATTGGCCTCCGGAAGCGGCAATGTTCCTGCGGGCACAATCTAAACACGAATCTGCAAAGGTGGTCAATAAAAATGATCGATTTGCTCAGAATATGGGCGGAAAAAGCCAGTACTATCGTTCAGGATCGAACGAGAATACTATTTACAATGAACAACTTGCGCTTCTCACCGCATAACAGGGTGACCCGTGCACAATTTGATTGCCGAACGCGCAATTTTGCGCGCCCCAGACAATGAAATGGATGCTATCGAGAGCTCGGAACCAGCCCCGAAGGCGGCCGGTCTGCTGCCGTTGAGCCCCACGTCTTGTTCGGCTGGGGACCCATCCGGAAGCGCAGTTCCCCGCCGGCCACGATGTCCGCGTGGGTGAACCACGAGCGTGTGAGCGGCTTGCCATTCAGCTCCACACTTTGCACGTAAAGGTTCGCGTCGGAATTGTTCTCGGCAACCACGGTGAACGTTGTTCCCGTTCCTGGGTTCCGCAGCGTTGCGCGGTTCACCAGCGGGCTGCCCAGGACGTACACCCCGGTCACTGCGTTCACGGGATAGAACCCCAGCGACGCGAAGACGAACCAGGTGGAGATTTGCCCGCAGTCATCGTTGCCGGGCACGCCCGCCGGCGTGTTGTTGTAAAGCTTCGCCACCTGGCGCACGCGCTCCTGTGTCTTCCACGGCGCGCCGGCGAAGGAATATAGATACGGGATGTGATTGCTGGGCTCGTTGCCCTGCGCATCCTGTCCAACCATGCCGCTGATGTCCGGCGGCGACTCCAGCACATCCGATCCGGCGGCAAAGAGCGCATCGAGCTTCGCGATGAACGGATCGTCGCCGCCGTAGAGGTCGATCAGTCCCTGCACGTCCTGCATCACGTTAAAGGTCGCCTGCCATGCGTCGGACTCGGTGTAGTCTTCCCAATACTCCTGGTCGGGGCGGAACGGCTCTCGCCATTTGCCGTCCTCCGTCTTGCTGCGCATGAACCCGGTGCCGGGGTCGAAAAGGTTCTTGTAGTTCTGGGCGAGCTTGTAAAACACGGCCGCATCGTCCTGCTTGCCCAGCAGTTCGGCCATGGCGCCCACGCACCAGTAGTCGTAGGCGAAATCAAGCGTGCGCGAGACCGATTGCCGCTGCTCGCCGGCCGTGACATAACCCAGCTTGCGAAACTGCTCCTGCAGCGCCTTGTTGTCGTTCGCCGTCGCGCCCACCAGCGCCGTGTCCCGCATCGCCGCATACGCTGCTTCCACGTCGAAGTCGCGCAGACCGCGCGTATACGCCCCCACGATCAGCCCCACTACGTGGAAGCCCGTCATGCACCAGGTCTCATTGCCCCACAACGGCCACACCGGCAGCGAATTCTGACCGAGCTGCTGATAATCCGCCAGCATTGTCTTCACGATGTCGCCGATGCGATGCGGCTGGATCAGCGTGAGAAACACAAATTCCCCACGGTAGATGTCCCAGATGGAGAGCGTCGTGTACTTCGTAAAGCCAGGGTTCGGATAATTCTTATGATCCTGCCCGCGATAGGTGCCATCCGCGTCGTTGAACGTGGCCGGCGCAACCAGGCCGTGATACGCTCCCGTTGCGAAGGTCTGGTTCAGCGCCGTGCTGGACAGTTCGGCGTTCAGCACGCCGAGCGCTCGCCCCCATTCCGCCTGACTGCCGCGCACCAGGGCGTCGAAATCCCAGTGCGGGATTTCCGCCGTCAGATTCTTCGCCGCACCCTCGACGCTGGTGCCGGAGATCCCGACACGCACCACCAGCGGCTCCGCGCCGGCGGTCTGCGAAAAAATCGCACGGATCTGCTTGCCCGAGATGCTGTCGCCTGTGGCTGCGCTTTTGGTCGAGCCATCCACCTGTACTTCGACAGCGGCAAATGGCCGCGAGAATTCAATGACAAAGAAGACCTGCTTATCCGCCGCCCATCCGTGCGTCGAACGCACGCCGCTGACCCGCGTCGGGCTCTCGATGTGCAGTTCAGCCGCGTAAACCTCGCAGCCGATCCCGTGCACCAGATCGATCATCAGGCCGCGCTTCGTGTTCTCCGGCAAAGCCGGATAGCGGTAGCGATGCATGCCGCAGCGTGTCGTCGCCGTCAGCTCCGCGTAAACGTCCGGGGTATCCAGGTGCACCGCGTAATAGCCAGGCTTAGCGGTCTCCCGCTCATGTGAGAACGCCGACCGGTACCCGCGCTCATCCTCGTCGAAGACCCACCCGGATTTCCCCCCGATGGCCTCAATCTGCGCCTCTGCCTCTTGTCCGGGCTCGCCCGTATTCCAGCCCCAGTTGCGCCCTTCGACCAGCGGCATCAGCAGCACATCGCCCAGGTCTGCTCCGCCAGTGCCCTGCAGATGCGTATGGCTGAAACCGAGAACGTAGTTGTCGCCGTAGTGATATCCGGAGCAGTGATCCCAGCCCGTAATGTCCCACTGTCCGTTCCATTTGGCCTCCGGCGCGCCGCTGGTGTCCGGACTCAGCTGCACCATTCCGAACGGCGCAACCGCGCCGGGAAACATGTGCCCGTGCCAGCCGGTGCCGACCATGGGCAGTGCACCCTGAAGCAGCCCCACCCCGGCTGCGGCACGTTCTTCTCCGCCGGCCCATCGATACACCGGGGTCATGGTGCCCGCCGTCATCACGGCGCACGTCTTCAGGAAATCCCGTCTGCGCATGTATGCATTTCTCCTTGAGGCCGAACTTTTACCTTAGATCAGGCGCGGCCCATGCGTCGAATCGCCACTGATTCGTGAAACGATCTCAGACGTCACGCTCGAAGATCGGCATCCGCGCGTCCTCGGGACACTCCAGGTCCAGTTCGAGAACGGCAATCCCCGGATTTCCTTTGTAGAGGCTCAGAGGCCGGAATTCCTCCGCCGTGGCGTGATCCGTCTCCCATGGTGCGTCCGCGCTTCTCTGCGCCAGCTCCTGAGCGCGCCGCAGCCAGACCTTTTCACCGGTATGTCGAAACAGATTCAGCAAAGCATACGCCTGCCCGGCTGTTCCGCAGCAGAGCGTCGGAGCCGGACTCGGCGTATCCCACACATCCCACGCGGCGCCTTCGGCGAGCTTCATCCAGACCTCATCCCCGAACGCTGCGTGCGCTGCCGTCCACAGAAATACGTAGCCGGCGCTGCCATTGCACCAACCCGGCATGGACTGATGCGCACGCACCAGGTCCCACTCCCACCGCAGCCCGCGCCCTACCGGTTCTGCCAAAGCGCCCAGCTCCTCGAGGCGGCCGAGCAATGAGCCTTGCGCGGACTCGCCGCTCGCGGCGCACCAGGCGAGCGTCGCATACAGCAGTCCAGCCCATCCGTGCGCCATGCCCAGATTGCTCAACTCCGCGCACGCACGGATCGCGCCATAGCTGTCGACGGTTCTCCACATCTCTGCGGCAATCTCGCTGCCAAGCTGACGAGCTCTCCGTGTCAACTCGAGTCCAGCAGCGCTCGCTTCACCGGCGCGCAGCAGATCGAGAAACAGGGCGCCGCCGAGTAGTGCGCCGGCGTTTCCCAGGGTCAGATCCGGAATCGTCGAGCGCACGGAAGCGATCTGCAGAAACGCTTCGCATGCGGAACGTTCGGACGCCAGATCCCCTCGCGCGCGCGCAATCTGCGCCTGCACCAGGTAGACGCCCGCGGCGCCATGCCAGAGCGAATTCTCCGCCACTTTCTCCGGGGTGATGTCCAGCTCCGCGCTGCGAAACGCGTCGCCTCTGCCGACCTCGCTCAGCGCGCGCGCACACCACAGGTCCGCCAAAGCAAGATGTTCACCGTCGCCAGTGGCACACGCGATCCGGTACAGCGCGCAGGCCACGCCCGCGCTTCCAAAATTCAGCGACGCCGTGGGAGCGGGCAGCGATCCGGGACGCAGCAGCGATCCCGTCAACCCAACCCGGCGCAGAAATTCCCTGCGGATACGCCCGGGCCCTTCCCCGGCCGCAGAAACGGCCGCTGCTCCCCGCGCCGGCACCTGAATCGTCTTCCCCCGGTTCGCCCATTCCCCCACCGACTGAAATCGCGCAGCCGGATCCTTGCTGAGCGCTTTGGCCAGCAGTTCTTCCAGCTCCGGCCACGGCTCGGCGCCGGCCGCGGCAAACGGCGCCATCGGCAATTCAACGATCTGACGCAACATCCGCTGCCGCTCCAGATTGAAGTCCGCATAATGCGAGCCCGTCACTAGGTGGTATAGAACTGCCGCCAGCGCGTACTGTTCTCCGGCCGCAGTGGCCGGTGGAGTCGGCGCCTCTCCCAGCATGGCGCGCGCCAACTCCGGGTCCAGGAAGAAGCTCACCCCGCCTCGCAGCGTGAATCCCGTCCACGCCGGATCATCCACGCGGCGCCCCAGACCGAAATCGACGATCCGCACTTTGCCGCGGCCATCGACGAGAATGTTTCGCGGATGAACATCGCCGTGCAGCGTCTGTTGGCTGTGCAGGTGGGCATACGCCTCAAGAATCGCGCCCGTAAGCCGCAACAGCATCCGCACCGACTCCACATCGCCGCGCCGCCGGAACTCCGCCGCGGCCGTGGTGGCATCCACCCCCTCCACCCACTCCATGGCCAGATAACGCCGCCCATCCCACTCACCCTCCGCCATAAGCTGAGGGTTTACCTTACCGTCGAGCACGCTCAGCAAATGGCTCTCGCGTCTCAGCGCGGCAGCCGCAACGTCATCGCCGCTGCGGCAGATTTTCAGCGCCACTCGCCGCCCGTCTTCATCCCGCGCCTGATACAGCTCCGCATCCTGCTGGGTCTGCACGCACCGCCCCACGAACCAGCGATCGACGCCGGTACCCGGCGCCAGCGATGCTCGAATGTTTTCTGCCTGCGGCGAACCTGGATCCACCAACAGCCCCGCCACAACCAGCGATTGCAGCAGAGGAAGCGCCGACTCCAGTAGTTCTTCCGGATCCTCCGAGCGGCCCCGGCTGAATCGCGCGACCGCATGGGCAATGCCGCTCGGCTTCTCGAATTCAGCGATCAGCAGCGCCGCGTCGCGGTCGATGACTTTCGCCAGCGAGCGCGATCCTGGCCGGCTCACCACAAAATCGCTCTCGCCCGCGGCAATCTGCCCGCGCAGCGACTCCGGCAGTTCAAACGCCGGCTGGATCAGCGTGCCGGCAGCCAGCACAAAGCGGTCCGTGATCGCCAAGGCTCAACTCCAGTCGAGCTCGCGCGTGGGAGCCCAGGTTGCGTCGTCGATTCCCTCCAGCCTCAGGCGCTCTCGGGCAAAGCGGCATGCTGCGTCCGCATCCTCGCACCCTGAAGTCCGCGCCTGAATCAGCGCCGTCGCCAGTTGATTGCAGATGCGCGCCCGCCAGCTCTCCCGCTCCAGCCAGGGAACCGCATACCGGTCCCGCTCCGGATCCACGCCCCAGGAAAGCAGTCCCTCCCCGCCGGCCTCTGCCGTGAACGGAACCCCCTGTGCCGGGCAGCCCGCAAGCCGCTCCAGAATGCGCGCAGCAGCTTCCTGCAGGTCGGCGCGTTCACGAAAATATCCCACCATCTTGTCCGGCCGCAGCAGACCGTAGACACTGGCCCCGACCTTCAGGTGAATGCCGTGGCACGCGGCGACGGCCGCTGCCGCTTCCTGAAATGCCGCGCGCAGCGACTCGCACTTTGGGCTCACATACAGCTTGCAGATCGCCTCGCTGCGCTGGGGCTTGGCGTCGCCGCTGTTCCAGGCAATCCAGGCATCTCCCCAGCCAACGCGCGTCCACCCCGGCAGCAGCGCGGCCCATCCCCCACGCTCGATTCCCAGTTCGCGTTCGATGGCGGCGGTATTCGGCCACCGCTGCCTCCACCTGGGTGTCGCCGCGACGCTGTTGTAGCCGTAGAGGCGTGAAGCCAGTCCCAGAGCATCGGGAATCTCCAGCGCCGCCGCGTACTGAAGCGCTCGCCGCGAAAGTCCCGCGATTGTCCCCTGGTTGTCGCCCTCATCTCGATGCTGGCCCAATATCGCCAGCGCCGCGGGACCCGACAGCATCTTCCCTTCTGCCTCGATTTCGAGAATCCCGTCCAGGATCATCTGCCCGGTCATCCGCTCGCAGTCGTCCCCCAGCTGGCGCGCGGCGTAGTTCGGCAACGGACCGGGCTCCCGCAGCGTCAGCCACAGAAGCGCAGTGTCTCGCGTCACCGATTTCAGGCTCAGTGCGCCCTCCGCTCGTGGCCGCAGCACACCATACCCCTCCGGGTCGCGGCCGAGGGCCTCCAGCGCCTGCTGTTCCGCCGCGGACAGGCGATCGAACAGCACCAGCTCGTAAGCGGGGTTCGCGCGCAGCCGCGCCGTCCGCAGGTCAGATCTCGGCGTCACTGCCATCGCTGAAACCGCTCACCTTGGCTGGACTGCGGGCTACTTGCCCTTGTCCCGCAGTTCTTTCTTGAGATTTTCAAGTTCATCCACCGCATCCCGCAGTTTCTGCTGCAGGCTTTCCACTTCATCCACGGTCTGCGGCTTTTGCGCCGACTCCAGAGCAGCCTCTTCCTGCTCGATCTGCGCAATCGCTTCCTTCAATTGTGCTTTCAGCTGGGCCAGCTGGGCCAGCGCAGCAGCCGGATCGCCCGGCCCCGGCTCGCCGGCCCCCGTCCCAGGGATGCTCGGAATCGCGCACAGGCCCACCGGCACGGTGTGGCCCATGCAGGTTACCGGCGTTGCCGTTGCGCAGCCGGTGCCCGTCGGAGTCCAGCAGCCTGCGAGCGTTGCCGTCATCCACCCGGTCGCCGTCGGGGTCACACAGGTCGCCGTCGGGCACGCGGTCGTTGTCAGCGTCACGCAGGTCACCGGCGTCGCCGTCAGGTACCCGGTTGCTGTCGCCGTCACGCAGGTAACCGGCGTCGGAGTATGGCAGCCCGTTGCTGTCGCCGTCACGCAGGTTACCGGTGTAGCCGTCCCGCAGCCGGTTGCTGTCGCCGTCATGCAGGTTACAGGCGTCGGAGTATGACAGCCGCCCCCCCAGCCCCCGGTCGCGGTTTGCGTGACGCACCGCACAGGAGGACCGCATTGCCTGGTCGTGGAGGTTGCCGTTACGCACTTGACCTCCGTGTTGTCCGCACAGGCCGTATCGCGTACGCACGCCGAGTCTTTGGCGCACTCGCTGCCGCGAGTCGCCCCAATCGCACTGATCATCAGATCTTTGATCCGGAATGCCATGACGTTCCTCCACTCAGCCCGCAAGGGCGAGACTACCTCGGGGGAGGCTCACTCATGCCGTCAATAATTGACAAAAAGAGACCGCAGTGCGCGGGGAGGCGTTTCACTACTATGCATTTGCGCTCTTCCAGTGTCAAGATTGAACTGCAGCCTCTGCAGGCCATCCTCAGGCGATGATCGACCAGACCATCTCGCACTACCACATCCTCGGAGAACTCGGCCGGGGCGGAATGGGTGTCGTTTACAAAGCGGAAGACACCGTCCTCCACCGGCCGGTAGCCATCAAGTTCCTCCCCGAAGAAAGCGCGAAGGACTCAGCCGTCGTCGCCCGTTTCCGCCGCGAAGCCCGTGCCGCTTCATCTCTGAGTCATCCCGGCATCTGCACCATCCACGAGATCGGCGAGCAGGATGGGGTGCCCTTCCTCGTGATGGAATTTCTGGAGGGCGCTACCCTCAGCCAGACCATCGGCCGGAAGCCGCTTCCGCTCCCCAAACTGCTTCGCTATGCCATCGAGGTCGCCGACGCTCTCGAAGCCGCTCATGAGCGCGGCATCGTTCACCGCGATATCAAGTCAACGAACATCTTCATCACCCCTCGCGGCCATGCCAAGGTCCTCGATTTCGGCCTCGCCGTGGTGAATCCCGCAGCCGTGACGGTGGGCACCAGCACCTCATCCAATCCCACCTTTGCCGGACCACCCTCCACGGGTGCAGGCGTCGTGGTCGGCACGGTCTCCTACATGTCGCCGGAGCAGGTGTGCGGCCGGGAGATTGACGCGCGCAGCGACCTCTTTTCTTTCGGCGTAGTCCTCTACGAGATGGCGACCGGCATTCTGCCCTTCCGCAACGACAGTTATGCCCTCCTCGCCAAGGCCATCATCGACAGCGCTCCCGTTTCCCCCGTCCGCATCAACCCTGAAGTCCCCGTGGAGCTCGAGCGCATCATCCACAAGGCTCTCGAGAAATCTCCCGAGATGCGTTACCAGCACGCGGCGGAGATGCGCGTAGACCTCGAGCGCCTGCGCCGCGACCTGGGCTTCTCGTCGGATCGCTCCGGCGTCATTCCTCTGCCCGTCACCCCTGCGCGCAGGCCCGGTCACCATTTTCTCCTCGGGGTCATCGTAGCCGTGGGCGCGCTCGCGCTCCTCCCCGGTCTCGCCTGGCTCTTTCACTGGCCGCGCAGCTGGTTTCCCGGCACCCGTCAACCGGCCGTGGAAAGCCAGCTCACCCACGATGCCTCGGAAAACCGCGTGGTCAGCGCTGCCATCTCTCCCGATGGCCGCTTCATTGCCTATATCGATCCCCAGGGCCTCCACATCGGCGTGATCGACTCCGGCGACGTCCACAACGTCGAGTTGCCGGAGGATCTTCGCAAAAATCTCTGGAATGTCGGCTGGTTTCCTGATGGTGAGCGGCTGATCGTCACCACCTACGCGCCGGACCAGGGCGCCATCATCTGGTTGGCATCCATCTTCGGCGGTACGCCGCGGCAGCTCGGAAGCGGCGTGAATATGGGTGTTTCTCCTGTGGTCTCGTCCGACGGCGCCTCCGTTGCTTATGCCGGCAGGCACGCTCATCAGATCTGGGTGATGGGATCGGATGGGAGCAATCCCCGCATGCTGCTTTCCGGCGATGCCCTCGTATTCCGGGGTGTGGCGTGGTCCCCTTCCGGACGGCGCCTCGCCTATGTCGTTCACCACACCGACACCGGACTGGTGAACCTCGAGTCCATCTCGCTCGATGGCGGAAAGCCCACTGTGATCGTTTCCGACATGCGTGCCAAGTACGACCTTGCATGGACGGTCAATGGCCGCATTGTTTTCTCCCGCGCCGAAAGCGCACCGGAGAGCCCCTACGGCAATCTGTGGTCTGTCCGGGTGGACTCGCGCACCGGAACCCCCTCCGGACCGGCACACCAGATCACCCACTGGGACCAAGTTGTGCCCTACTGCCTGACCGTCAGCGCCGATGGCAAGCGTCTTTCCGTGGTGAAGCAGCATATTCAGAACGCCATCTATGTCGGAGATCTGCGCGACGGAGGCAAGGCAATGACTGCGCCGGTCCGCCTCACCGTGAGCGACAGCCGGGACACTCCCGGCGGATGGACGCGCGACAGCCGCGCCCTTCTGATCGCTTCGGATCGCATCGGCAGAAATCAGATCTTTCGCCAGGAGGTCGACCAGCAATCCGCTGACTCTCTCATGGAGAGCCCCGACGACGAAAACTCTCCCGAGTTCACCCCCGACGGCCGCTCGATCCTCTACTGGGCTACTGCCCCATCCGAGAGCGCCGCGCAGGCCCCCACGGAACGCCTGATGCGTCTCCCTGTTGCGGGCGGACCGCCGGAGCAGATTCTGGAAACCAAAATCGATCCGTCGATTGCCTTCGATTGCCCCTCCCGCGGTCCCGGATCGTGCGTCCTCAGCCGGTGGCAGAGCGGCCAGCTCGTCTTCTACGCACTCAATCCCTCCGCGGGTCAGGGAAAAGCTCTGGCCAACATCAGCTTCGGCCCCCCGGCGGCGAGCGATCTCCTGAACTGGCGGTTGTCTCCCGACGGATCCAAAATCGCTATCTGCAGCCAGGACCAGTTGCCGGGCCGCATCGTAATCCTCCACCTTCCCGGCGGCTCCTCGCAGTCCATCGCGCTTCCCGCCGGCTGGAATCTGTGGAACGTCGATTGGGCCGACGACGCGAACAGCCTCTTCGTGGCTGCACAGACTACCACCTATTTCATCGCCCACATCGGTCTCGACGGCAAGGCTCAGGTGCTCTACGACGGCGGCAGAAATCACTATCTCAGCTATCCCTCGGACTCGCCCGACGGCCGCCGCCTCGCCTTCTCGCAGCAGACCTTTGAGACCAACGCCTGGCTGCTTCAGAACTTCTGAAGCACGCACATCGCCTCGCCGCATCGGCTGCTAAAGCGAGGGATGCGAGGACGATGATTCCGGAACGAAGCGGGCAATAAATCCCCCGCCGCCGCCCAGCTTCAGCGTCAGCCTGCCCGACCACCGCATCGTCTCATTCGAAATGGTCACCGCCGCCGGATTTCCCGCCACGTCGCCGATCAGTTGCGCCTGGTACTCCTCCCTGCCGAGGAACTTCAGATCGATAACGACCGTCCGCGGGCGATCTCCGTTATCGACCGCAACGAACCAGGTCCCGCCTTTGCGGCGCGCGAAGGCCGCCGTCTCGCCGATCGCCGAACACGGCAGCACGATCGTCTCATCCCAGGTGCTGGGGATGCTCCGGATCATGCCGACCGCCGGGTTCTCCAGCAGCGTTCGCGGATCCGCCGCGTAGGTCAGCAATGGCGAGGTCAGCAGCGCGGCCGACGCAATCTGGTTCGCCCACGTCGTGCCGTTCCTCCCCTTATCCAGCAGCACCGGCGTATAGTCCGCGGGCCCGGCAAGCAGGCGCGTAAAGGGCAGCGTCGCCTGATGCTGCGGCCGCGGCGCATCCGCGTACTCCATCCCTTCCACCGCTTCGCGCGTCAGTTCATTCGGCCACGTTCGCTGTTCACCCGTCGGCTTGTCGGAGCCATGAAAGTCCACCATCAGGTGATACTGCGCGGCCTCCTCGAGAATCTGCTGGTAGAGGTCCACCACCGGCTTCGCCTCCGAGTCGAAGAAGTCGATCTTCACTCCCACCACGCCGATCTCGTGGCACATCGCGAACCACTTCAATCGCGACGCCGGCGTGGGCAGGTACTTTCGGTTTTGCCACAACCAGATCCCCACCCCGTCGCTGCGCGAATCGTCGACGAACTGTTTCAGCTGCGCCGGTGTCCACCGCTCCCACTGGTCTTCCACCACCTGATACTGGAAGCCCAGCTCGCCCGCCTCGCGGGAGAATTCCGTGTTGCCGGCAAGCGTCATATCGCCGCCATCCAGAAACATCCACACGGCCCGCCCCGGCCTGATCCAGGGCGTGTGAATCCCCTGCGGGAAGTACTTCGGATCCGGCGGCGGCGAAACATCGGCGACGATGTCGCAGTTCACCAGGCCGTTGAGGTCCGGCGAGATCATCACGATGCGCCATGGCGTAGTGATGGTCCCCTGAATGGACGCAGGCACGGCCAGCCGCTTCGCCTCCTCTGCCCCGTAGTAGTAGAGGAAGGGCTTATCCGGAGGAACGAGATTCCCCAGCCGGGCCTCGAAGCCGTCCTTTCCGTTCGTCTGCAGCGCCATCCCCGCGTAATCCGTCAGGTCCCCCTCGGTGATCGCAGCATAGCCATCGCCATCCGGGAGTTGAACGGTCACAGGTGGCGCTGCCCACTCGCCGGCAGGAACGCCGTCAATCCTTTTCGGCGTGTAGACGCCCTCATATTGCCCTTCATGCGGATCGAAATACCAGGCCGTGCTGCCTGCCGGCAGCGTGAACGCCGTTGCCTCGCCCGGAACATGCGTCCCCGCCTCCGGCACAATATGCCGGAAGGCAATGCCGTCGCCCCACGCGCGTACCTCCAGCGTGTAGGCCGTATGGCTCGCCGGCTGGTACATCGGAATGCGCACACCGTTGCAGTGGTTCACGTCGAGCGAGTGGACCCCGTACCAGGGAAAGGTCTCGTTCACCCGGTACCGGCTCGGCCTGCCGACCTCCGCTCCCCTTGCCACATCCGCGCCGTCGATGGTGATGCCGATCGCCGAATCGGTGATCACGGGCCTGCCGCGCAGGGAAACCGAGTACATCAGTCTGCCTGCGGTGCTGGCCAGATGGAACTCGATCCTGTGATTGGGGCTGAAGAGTGTTACGTCGCGGCGCTGGGCCTGCAGGACCGGGGCGATCAGCAAACAACAGGAGCAAGTCAGCAGGATCCTCGATGGACGTCTCACTCCGTCTCCATTACCGGGAATATCAGGTCAGCCACTCGAGCACCTGCCGCAGGTTTCCCGCGGTGCTCGATTCCGTGCCGCGTGGCATTCCGGGGCCGATCGCCACGGCTTCGTTGTGACCCTCAAACCAGACGAGGCACGAAGACTCCTCCGCGTACGGCAGCTGTTGCTGATCGAGCCACGTGTAATACGCCGCCATGTCCGCATCCAGCAGCGAACCCTCCGGATCCAGTTCCAGCCCCGTGCTCCTGCCCTCGATCAGCTCGTTCATCGGTAGCTGCCGCTGTCTTGGCGTGAAGTGCGCCAGCAGAGTCACCGGCGCGGCCCGCCGCAGCGCCTCGCGCGCCGCCCACATCACAAATGTGGTGCTGAAGATCTGCGTGCCCGAGCCCTGTGTGAAGAGGCTCACTTCAAAGTGATCCAGCACGCTGTCGCGCCCGGCGCCGCTCATCCCCAGCTGTTCCGGACTGATCGTGACCAGCGTCGTCTCCAGCAATTCCGGTCCACCACTGCCTGACTGGATCACTTGCTGCATCCGCTTCAGCAGCCGGCTGCGAACCGGCTGCAGGGCTTCATAAGAGACCGTTGTTACCTGCGAGCCCGCCATCAGCGCCGGCCCTCCGTCGATATACCAGTGCCCGAAGGGGACCGGCTGTGCCGCCGCGCGCGCGCTGACCGCATCCACCAGCGTCTGCAACCCGTTCGCGGGGTCGACTCCGGATAAGTACACGCCCTGTGGGCGCAGCTTGCGGAACAAGCGAAAGGCGGCCTGCTCCACGCCCTGGCCGATGACGGCAATTCCCAGCCGCCGCATCTTCGGCGCCTGCGTTGGATTCGCCTGCGACACCTTCGCTGCATAGTCCACCGCGGCCGTGCGAAATGCGTCGATCTGATGGCTGCTCCACAGCCAGGCTGTCAGCCGCTCCGAGAACAGCATCGGCTCCTTCACCCAGTCCACGTCCTCGAGCTTCGTATCCAGGTGTATTTGCCCGAACCCCGCGAAAAGCGCCCGCAACTGCTCCGGCGGCAGAGAGGTGCAATATCTCAGCTGCCCATCGATCTGCATTCGTTCTGCAGGAAATTTCCAGTCGTAGCCGATCACTTCGCGCAGCAGGCTGGCCGCAAGAATCGTTGGCATCCGGCGCAAAAGGTCGATATGCGCGACCGCCAGCGCCCTCGCTTCCGGCGGGTAGTCTCCGAACTGTTCGACTCGCAACTGACGCGGCAACATGAGCTACAGCACCTCGGTGAGCGCCTTGCCCTGCGCCATCGTCGCGGAGAATCCCAGCAGCGCTCCCAGAGTTGGCACCAGATCGAGCGACTGCACCGGCCTGTTGATCGAGACGTTCTCCCTGACCCGCGGCCCCAGCGCCATCATCCAGGTCGTCCGCGACAGGGCATCTCCGGTTCGATGATGCTGAAAACCGTTGCCTCCGGCATCTCCATCGGCGTCGCGGCCAAAGTCCGGCAGGATGAACATCGTCGTCCTGCCCGCGTACTCAGGTTCGCTCTCGATCGCATCCCAAAGCTCTCCGCACAGCCGGTCGGTCCGCCGTATGCCCTCCAGATACAGAGAGTATGCCCCGGAGTGAGCGATATCCATATCGTGCAGCGTCACCCACAGCAGGCTAGGCGCAAGCTGCTTCATCAGCTGCCGCACCACATACACCGAAAGCTCGTCGGGGCTCGCCAGGTTGCGCGCATGCGCGACAAAGTCCTCGACGGAAACCCGCAGCACCTGTTCCAGCTGCGCCAGCTGAAACGGGTTTCCGCTGATCTGCGGGGTGTAGAACGGAGTTTCGTAATTGTCGCGGAGAAGGTGCGCGTAGTCGCCTGCGTTGCTCTTCGCCAGCGCCGCCGCCAGCAGATGCTTGGGCAGGATCACTCCTGCTCCCATGTCGGGGCCGTACAGGCGCGCGTCGCTCGCTCCGATCCGGTTGAACCCATTGCTCGGCGCTACCACCCACGCATCGGCTGCCGGTTTATTCAGCGCCTTGCGGTAATATTCGAAAACCGTTGGATTCTCAGGCGGAACGGTGGCGAAATTATCGAATGTCTCGTAGACGCCCGTGGCCAGACTCGCCGTAGCCACATAGTGGCCGAGAATGCCGCGATTCACCACCTGCGTGTAGAAGGTGGAGCGCGGAATCAGCTCGTTCATCAGGCAGGGTATGTTCTCCTGACCCTCCGGCGCGAAAGTCTCTTCGTCGCGTGCTCCGCCTCCGAAAGTGACCACCATGACTTTTTGACCGCGTGGCATGGCCAAAGCCTGGAGTGGCGCGAAACTGAACAGCGCGCTCCCTGCGCTCATCCCCAGTGCCGAACGCAGAAAGTCCCGCCGGTTCAGACCGACCTTCCCCGACAGATCGCGCGACCATCCGCTCCATCCGGGATATGAACGGCTCCCTGGAATCTCCGTCTCCTTTCCGCATCGGCGCGGTGCCGCTATTTCGCCGTGTCCGCCTGCCGGGAAGCGCCCGGCCTCGCGCCGGCACGGACCCATTCAGAATTTATACGTCATCGCGAACTGCACGAAGCGCGCATCCGGAGTAAAGTTCCCTGTCGGTCTGGTGCTGGTGATCTGACCGCCATACGCTCCGTCGTTGCTGTATGAAGGTACCGCGAACCAGGGAGTATTGAACAGGTTGAAAATGTCGGCCCGGAACTGCAGTGTCTGCTCGTGCCAGGTGCTGAAGTTTTTGAAGATCGACGTATTGAACTGCCGCAGACTCGGTCCGTACACCGAAAGCAGCGGCCCGCCGGCGAACTGGAGAACGGTGGACGGGTCGGTGACCGGACCGACGATTTCAGATCCCGTCGGCATCGTTCCCGGGGCGACGATATCGCTGCCCGGACGCGGGTTGGCAAAAGCGCACGGGTTGTACCACTGGGTGGGCGTACGGACTTTCGTCGGGCAGGCGTATCCGCCGGGCAGTCCGCTGTTGAGGGTCGCCGTGCCCCCGCTATTGAATGGATTCACTTTCACCAGCGGCGGAGCGTTGTCGAGCCCGTTGGCCGTGGAGATATCCGAAAACAGCGAGAACGGGTTGCCCGTCTGTCCCGTAAACACCAGCGTGGCTGACCACCCGCCCGCCAGCTCATTCGCCACGCCCTTATGATTCAGGAATCTGCGCCCGTACCCGAAAGGCAGATCGTAATTCCCGTCAAAGGTGAAGCGGTTCCGCACATCGAATGCGGAGTTCCTCATGTCGTCGCGGATGGGCAGGATTCCCGGCGCCCGGTAACCGTAATCCTGGTTATCCGCAAGGTCGCTCTGTGCATCGTCGATCGAGTGCGCCCACGTATACGAGGCCATGAAGCCCAGTCCATTGGCATAGCGCTTGTCCAGCTTCGCCTGCAGCGAGTTGTACTTGCTGTCCCCGATCGCCTGCTCGTAATTGATTCCTCCGATCGTCGGGAACGACGTGTAGTAGTACATGTCGTCTCCCGGGAAGGAGAGAGCATGCGCCTGGAAGCTCGGATACTCCACGTCGAGGTGACGCGTCAGTCCGCCCACATAGCCCAGCGTCGCCGACATGTTGCTGGTAATCGCGTACTCGGTCGAAAGATTGTATTCCTGGCTGTACGGCGTCTGCGCATTCGCCGCAACCGCCGTGATGGTTGGATAGCTGATGAATTTTGACGGGCCCTGCGGAGCCACCTGCGTAAAGCCGGTATTCATCGAGATTCCATCCGTCGGGCACGCCGCCACCGTGCAGGTCGTGCTGGGGATGTTTGACGTGAAGTTGAAGGGGACGTTCTGCGCCAGGTTTACCCCGTAGCCAAAGCCCTCGAGGCCCCCATAGAAGATCCCGTAGCCCGCTCGCACAACCGTGCGGCGATTGAGACTGTAGGAGATCCCGAACCGCGGCGCGAAATTGTATTTCTGCGAGTTCACCAGCGACGGATTGTTGCTGTAGGCCACGCCGATATTGTTCTGCGACAGGATGCTGACGAACGACTGCGGCAGCACGTTCTGTTGACTGTTCGGCAGTTCGAAAGTTCCGGCCCCGGTGCC